>OGTT01000325.1_pt1 | contig 18036 bp, 11 predicted proteins | sample 1574641 | NCBI WGS metagenome assembly OGTT01 (sample SAMN03295856, study PRJEB24534) | human gut metagenome | isolation source: fecal sample 6 from infant 8 | host: Homo sapiens | place: USA: Pittsburgh, PA | collected 2014-07 | reverse complement strand
CCTAACTATAGTCAGCGCGGCGGGGAAAAAAATTAAACTTTTTGTTATCAGATTGCGGTTATTTGGTCTGCCCCCTTCCCGTAGGCCGACGAGCTGGCCTCATCATAGAGAGAGGATATGTCTGCTGAGAAGGCTATCCGCAAGCAAAAGATTTGCGGCCAGAGCCTGGCACTCTCGCACGCCTCACAGCGCATGGTCGTGTTTCTGACTACGTTGCCTACTTATTTTCATGCAGCATGATTAGCGTGTTACGCTCAAGCTCACCTCTCTTCCTGAAACTGATAAGAATGGTGAGCGACTTGACGCCTGATATATTCCGGCTTTTAAAAGACATCCTTGTTTTTAGGGTATCGTGCTTCTGCAGTATCGGATTGCTTTATTCCAGCCATCGATCAAGATGTTATCTCTGTTATCAAAACGAACCCGTAAGCCTGTACCGTTTAAACTTTCCGTGACCATAATCGAAATGGCTGAGTTCATATTTTGTTTCGTTAAGAAAAGCTTACCCTCATCAGTTAACTGGCTATCATCAAGAATAAAACCGTTAATTTTCGCACCGGTTTTAAGGCATCGAACGGTTGTCTGCGGGTTTGAAACAAAACTGACATTCATCGTTTGCGAGTTTCCAATATTCGTCATAAACACAGAGCAACCAGCGATAAGTGTTCCTGAAAAAAAGAGGCAAATTACCTTTAAAAAATAAGATGGTTTTTTCATAAAACACCCTAAATTTGAGATATTCCATTTTTACCATGCCAGCCTTAAAGCGTAGCTGGCATTAGGTATTTATGTTATTAACTATTAAAATTAGCGCGGGGATACTGTCGTTTGCCCACCTACGGATGAAATGGCAACTCGTTGCCCTACCGAGAATCGCGTTGGCCCCTGACGTTGTACGACCATGAACGTTCTTCCATCATCTAAGCGTATTTCAAGCTCGACCCCTTGAACAAGATTCATTCTTGCCTGAACCGCCTGACCAGTTAAACCTCCCGCAACAGCGCCAGTCGCCGTCGCCAGTCTTTGGCCTGAACCGCCACCGACGGCACTTCCCGCTACACCACCAATGACACCTCCGGCGACAGCGCCAAGCGCATTACTGTTATCACCCGCCTGAATTTGCACCGCTCTGACTGACACCAGCTGGCCATAAAAAACTTGTTGTACGCGTCCAGCCGTGGCTGAGGAATGGACATCACCTGAAAGATGACTGGTATTGGTACATCCAGCAATAACTAATGTAAAAGCAATTAAGCACATTTTTTTAAGCATGTTAACCTCTCCATTTGCTGCATATTAACGTCATCATTTCATAAATAATCAGCTGGACAATAATGATAAAAGTTTACTGGTATAATATGTATTATAGGCTTTAATCATTACGTCATCCTGAAAAAATTTGAAGATGAAGGGCAAGGGCTCACCAACCCCATTTGACGCCAGCAATAATCTACTAAGCTCTGATAATTGGGCATATCATGCAACGTCTCCCCCACCGCTGCCGGGTCCCAGGTCACAACCAACTATTTCAATGACCTCAATCCCGTCGTTTCATAACCGCGTATTTGTTTTGATATTTCTGTCGCGGGCCAGATCAATGGGCGGTGATAATGATCATGTTATTCCGGCTATTGTAGCCGGGATCAATCACCACGCTATCGCCTGTACTTCCCGTCGTGGAAGCACTCTGGCTCTGAGTGGGGTCCGCTTCACACAGGTCGTGCGGTAACTGGCTGGCAGAAGCGGGATTCAGCACTGACACACCGGTGATGGTCAGCGTGGAACAGGAACAGCTGTGATCGAGCCGGTCAGGTGCTGACGGCTAAAAAGAAGATCCAGGTGCGATTGCCGGGATGCTTACATCGCAAGCATGCCGCCTGCGCATCTTCACTACCGCCAAGTAAATTATTCTCAACAACAACTCACTCGGGTAGCGTTATTTACGTCTGTTTTTCCTATAGTGCTGGTAGTACACAAACCAGCAACCTATAGCTCCAATAACGCCACCAACAACGCTGCCTTTCAAAATTTTCACATAATCGATGGATAATAAATCCACAGTCAATCCGCTAGTACTAAAATAAAATAATTTTATTAAAATTTGAGTGGCAACCGTTGCAATAAATATTCCAATAGGTAAAGCAATCACTAAGTAGAGCAGGCTCAAAAGCCATTTTGAGAGTGAAAATTTCATTTCTGCCCCTCCGTTGTTTTTCCTGCTTGATCATTGCCATATTCTGTTGTGACTGAACCAGTTATGTTGCCAGCAACGCCGGGCACTGGATTAATCGGCAGCGGTTTGGATATCCCCATTCCAACATCTGTCCAGATCCAATCTTTCCATGGCTTCATTGGATTAAGGACTTTATCAAACGGTAATTCAACCAGTTTACCTGCACCATAACCCAGCCCGGAAGCAGCCCCGCTGATCAATCCACCTTTCAGAGGATCATCACCTTTGAGATAATTTGATGTGGCACCACTACCAGCATTAACTGCCATCGTTCCCCACACTCCGGTTCCTGCTGTGAATGCGCCGGTCCAGTATCCCAGAATAACGTCATTTGGATTTACTTCACCGTTAATCAGAAGGCCCACTCCAGCATTAGCTCCAGCACCTATCAGGCTGGTTGTAGCTGCTGCTCCCGGTAATAATGGCCATGCCATTGGACTACCTATTGCGGCTACTGCCGTTTCGCATGACACCGGCGTTCCACCACTGCACGCTTCCCTGATTTGCTCCTGCTGCTCTTTTGTCCATGACTCAACTGTTCCCGGCTTGTTGGCCTCTATCGCTGCCAGCACATGCGCCAGCGAGTTATTCTCAACCGCGTTCTTCCCGGCCTGAGCGCCCGCCACGGCTGACGCCGTACTGTCCCCGGCCAGACCGCCTGCCATTCCCGCTGAAATAGTGGCCAGCGTACTCACCGTCTGCTTCTGTGCTTCCGTCAGCGTTGATAAATCCGTCACATCCGGGTACAGCATGCCCGCTATTGCCTTCGCGGCCAGTTCACCTGCTGCCGCGCCCGCTGCGCCCGCCGCCGCACTGTTGCCCTGCAGCGCCGCCACCGCACCGCCCAGGATGGCGTGCGCCACCACCGCGGCACCGTCACTCAGCCCTGAACCGTGACCGATAAGATTCGCCAGCTCCGGCGCCGATGCCCCTGCCAGCGCCCCGGCGATATCACCGCCCGCCAGTCCCTGCAGCGCTGCCGTGGCTGCCTGGATACCCCGCTGGATATCGCTGCCCGTGCCGTATTTCGCCTGTTCATCTTTGTACGTCTGCGTCTCTTTAAGCTGCTCCGCTGACATTGCCGGATGAACCTTGGTTAATCCAAGGAATTACCGTAGGGGCTTAGCAACGTCAACGGGTTGCCGAAAAAATGACGGTTAAAAAGAAGATCCGGAATTCGTCGGGATCTTCTTTTTACTCTTTTCTTATGTATATCAGTAAACCATTTTTATTTTTTATCGGTTGTGGGGGATCAAGACGCTTAACCGTCGTGTCAACAGTAAAATCTTCATCAAAATCAGCAATAATTTCAGTTTCTATTACTGACACTAGCTCTTTATCATCATCATCAATTTGTCCATCAAAATAAAATAGTAAGCTAATGTTCTTACCTGATAATTCAGCAACAACAGCTCTGATATTAGGAGTCACATTTCCAAATAAAGCTCTTTGCACTGAAAGTTTTAAATACACATTTGAATCATATAAAACCATTATATATTCCTTAGTTACTCTGATGGTCTTGCAGGAACAATATGCACACCATTTTTACCATAGTGAACTATGCCGTTTGTTGTCGGTGTGGACACTCCAGTCTGAGGGTCAATATAGTTTCCAATATTTTGACCATAGTTTATTCGTTCCTTAGAACCAGGGGTACCGACTGGGGTATTACCTACCTGCTGACCAGTTCCCAATTTGGGTAAAAATAAATCAGGTGAGACAGTAAGAATACTTTTATTCAAACCTGCTTCCGATGCTATTTTATACTCATTAGTTCCAGGTAAGTGTTTGTTCTGTTGTCCTTTATTAATCGTAAATTTACCAATCCCACCACCGCCTTTCAGCGGATCGCCATCAGCCCCTTCAATACCTATCTTCAGCATCGGGTTGATATCGAAGATCTTATCTTTCTTACTCAGCGAGTTATTCTCCACCGAGTACTTCCCTGCCTGCGCGCCCGCAACCGCTGACGCCGTACTGTCCCCGGCCAGATCGCCTGCCATTCCCGCTGAAATAGTGGCCAGCGTGCTCACCGTCTGCTTCTGTGCTTCTGTCAGCGTGGACAAGTCCGTCACGCCCGGATACAGCATGCCTGCTATAGCCTTTGCGGCCAGTTCACCTGCTGCCGCGCCCGCTGCGCCCGCCGCCGCACTGTTGCCCTGCAGCGCCGCCACCGCACCGCCCAGGATGGCGTGCGCCACCACCGCGGCACCGTCACTCAGCCCTGAACCGTGACCGATAAGATTCGCCAGCTCCGGCGCCGATGCCCCTGCCAGCGCCCCGGCGATATCACCGCCCGCCAGTCCCTGCAGCGCTGCCGTGGCTGCCTGGATACCCCGCTGGATATCGCTGCCCGTGCCGTATTTCGCCTGTTCATCTTTGTACGTCTGCGTCTCTTTCAGCTGCTCCGCTGACATTGCCGGATGAACCTTGCGCGCCGCTTCCAGCGCGTTTATTTGCCCCTGCGTGCGCGCAATATCTGCCGCCTGGCTGCCAATCTCCCCTGTCAGCTGCACTTCCTGCAGGCGCCGCTGCTCCTTCTCCTTGTCAAATATCGGCCCGATACTGCCGCTGGCGTGTTCCGTGTCGCGACTCAGGTCAGCCACGTCCTGCTTCTGGCTGGCCTGGTCACGGATGATGATAGTCCCCTCGGATACCGCCGACTGCGTCGTGCCTTCCGCATGACCGCTATTGCCGCCACCCGCCAGCAGGGCGCTGGTCATGTTCCCGGCGAACTGAGAGCCAATGCTGCCCCCGGTGCTGATACCCGCTCCCTGGTGCTGCGTCTTATAATCCGCCTGGTTGTGGATATCGCTGAAACCCAGCGTGCCGGTATCGAGGCTGTTTTTATCTGCGCTTCCTGTGGCAGCAATCACCCCGCCATTCAGCTGCGTGTGGCTGCCCACAGTGACATCAACGCCGCCCTGACCGGCAAATATCCCGCTCTGCTCCTGCACCGAAGACCAGTCGCTGGTCATTTTGTCGCGACTGGTATTCAGGCTTCCCGACCACGACCCGGCGCCGAAGGTGTTACCCAGGCCACCGCTGAGACTGCTCTGCGTGCTGTCGTAATTGACGGGTAAAAAAGATCCCGGCGCTGAAGTCGGGATCTTTTGCAGTTAATAAAAATCGGGATCAACCAGACCTTCAGCTTTCACGATTTCAAGGAAGCGTTTATAGGCCGTTTCATCATTTTCGAGTAAATCATCAAGTAACCTTTCCTTAATTAGTGCCCAGTGGTAAATGCCAGAGTAGTTATTATTAAAGTATGTAAGTTCTCCAGAGATATCAGGATCTACTATATCTACTTTTTGTGAGTTATATGCAATTAACCCACAATGTCCTTTTGGCATTCCCAAAAAAAGAGTGTCCTTACCACTCCAGTAAATAGCATAAATATCAATAACATTAGATGAGTTATAAGGTCTTATTTTCATTACTTATCCCTCAGTGATGGACCTGGTTGTAATGGATTCGGTTGAGGACTTGTAATCTTCATATCGTATGCTTTACCCGTCACTGAATTATACTGATAGTGAATTGTTATATTTGAACCATCTGGTAATTCATGGTTAACCTGCATTTTCTGGAAGCCAGCCGATGTAGGGAATCGAGGATCTTTATTCATACCGTCAAGTATTTGCCCTTGTGAAGGATTGGATTCAACCTGCTTCCACACCATCTGTTCATTCAAATCCCTCGGCGCTGTAAATTGTTTACCCGGCTTAGCCGTCGAGATCTTCTCCGCTGCTCTAATCAGTATTGTGTTATCAATAATACCGGCTGCTTTACCCGCTAACGATAACGCTTTTTCTGCCGGGATTGACGTCAGCAGAGCCAGCGCATAATCCTTCGCCTCTTCCGCTGTCAGCAACGCCATTACTGTATCCGAGCCCGGGCTATTACTCAGAATGGCTTTGATAATATCCGCGCTTTCCGGCAAGTCGCCGCGCACGATATCCTTTAACCCGGCCTGTACCTGCTCCGGCGAAAGATTGTTGTCCTGCGCATACTTCACCCAGGATGTGGCTGCCTGTCCGGTTTCCGTCATCCCTTTTGGCAGACTCAGCGAGTTAGTCTCAACAACAATCCCAACCACAAAGGCTGGGATCTTTTCGACATAGATTAAAATCCCTTTACTTTAAAAAGGCGGAATAATGCGAGTCCAATGCCTCCAATGCTTCCACCATAAAGTCCTAATTTCGCTCCGTGCAAAACATCCTGCCAAGTTGTATTAAAACCATCGCCAAGCAGCCACAGTAACAACGAAAAAAAAATCTTTCCGCATACAGATAATGCGATCATGAATAAAATCGTAGCAACTAAGAGAAATAGAGACTGAACACATCTAACTCGGAGATCATTTTTCATTTTTATCTCCTATTTTTTTTATTACCTGTTCAGCTCCTTTACCGCCTCCCTCTGATATTACTGAAGCTCCAATATTACCCATATTGCCTGGAAGCTTACCAGGCAACATCTCCTTAGAGATCCCCAGTTGACCTTTAATTTCGGTATATTTCAGCAGGTCAGGATTAAACTTAGGATCCCAGCCGCCGGTTAGCCATTTACCAGCCGCATTTGTGCCTGAAGAGATTAGTTTGCCTCCCCAGTAACCGCCAGCAGAACCCAGACCATTAGTAATTGCTCCTGTTAAAGGATTGTCACCGTTGATCTGATTGGTTAGCGCGCCACCGGCTGCATTCCAGCCCACGGTTCCCCATAAGCCATTCCCTATACTTGCAACGTTTATCCAGCCAGCAACAACAGAGTTAACCGGATTCACCTTGCCATCTTCAGCATACTGAGCACCTGCGTTTACCCCTGCGCCCAACCCCCACATCGCCTGCGCGGTACCGGGTAATAACGCCACACCTCCTGTAGCCAGTGCTCCCGCATAGGCTTTGTTTTCCGCCAGGCCTCGCTGACAGGCTTCTCCAGAAGGATTGTCTGCACACGACAGCACATCCTTACCATGCTCCCTGGCTTTTTCTCCCTGCGTCCATTCATTTCCACCCAGAAGGTTATTCTCAACCGCGTTCTTCCCGCCCTGCGCGCCCGCCACCGCTGACGCCGTACTGTCGCCGGCCAGTCCGCCTGCCATCCCCGCTGAAACAGTGGCCAGCGTACTGACCGTCTGCTTCTGTGCTTCCGTCAGCGTGGACAAGTCCGTCACGCCCGGATACAGCATACCAGCAATCGCCCTCGCGGCCAGTTCACCTGCTGCCGCGCCTGCTGCGCCCGCCGCGGCACTGTTGCCCTGCAATGCCGCCACCGCACCGCCCAGGATAGCGTGCGCCACCACCGCGGCACCGTCACTCAGCCCTGAACCGTGACCGATAAGATTCGCCAGCTCCGGCGCCGATGCCCCTGCCAGCGCCCCGGCGATATCACCGCCCGCCAGTCCCTGCAGCGCTGCCGTGGCTGCCTGGATACCCCGCTGCAGGTCACTGCCGGTTCCGTATGCAGCCATCGCGGTACGACCCGCCTGGTCCGCAATCTGTTCTGCCGTCGGACTGCTGTTACCCTCTGCCTTCAGCTTCGCTTCCGCCGCCGTCAGGGCTGCAGGGTCTTTTATCGCCTTCTGTTTTGCTATCTCGCCCTGCGCGCGCGCAATATCTGCCGCCTGGCTGCCAATCTCCCCTGTCAGTTGCACTTCCTGCAGGCGCCGCTGCTCCTTCTCCTTGTCAAATATCGGCCCGATACTGCCGCTGGCGTGTTCCGTGTCGCGACTCAGGTCAGCCACGTCCTGCTTCTGGCTGGCCTGGTCACGGATGATGATAGTCCCCTCGGATACCGCCGACTGCGTCGTGCCTTCCGCATGACCGCTATTGCCGCCACCCGCCAGCAGGGCGCTGGTCATGTTCCCGGCGAACTGAGAGCCAATGCTGCCCCCGGTGCTGATACCGCCGCCCTGATGCTGCGTCTTATAATCCGCCCGGTTGTGGATATCGCTGAAGCCCAGCGTGCCGGTATCGAGGCTGTTTTTATCTGCGCTTCCGGTGGAAGCAATCACCCCGCCATTCAGCTGCGTGTGGCTGCCCACAGTGACATCAAAGCCGCCCTGACCGGCAAATATCCCGCTCTGCTCCTGCACCGAAGACCAGTCACTGGTCATTTTGTCACGACTGGCATTCAGGCTTCCCGACCACGACCCGGCGCCGAAGGTGTAACCCAGGCCACCGCTGAGGCTGCTCTGTGTGCTGTCGTAATGGTCGCTGTCCCGCAGGCTGGTTATCGTCAGGTCGCGGCCGACATCAGCGGTCACCTGGTGACCGCTGACCTGCGCGCCGGCCAGCGTGGTATCCCGTCCGCTGCTGATGATGACCTGATGACCGGCATCCACCGTGGTTGCATTCTGCCTGGTGCCGTTGCCGCTCTCATGCCCTTTGCTGCTGCTGGCGTTTGCCGAGATGCTGATACCGGCTCCGCCGGAGCCCACCCCCACGCCGACGCCAATACTGCCGCCGCTGCTTTTGTTGCTGCCGGTAGTCTGCTGTGTGTCCTGTGACGCTGTCAGGTTCACATCCCTGAGCGCATCCAGCGTGACATCCTTACCGGCTTTCATCTGGCCGCCCGCGACCGTGATGTCGCCGCCCGTTGCCGTAACAGCGAGGTTATTTCCGGCATTCAGGGTGCTGCCGCTGGTCGTCACCTGCTCCGAATGTGACCGGGAGGAAGAGGACTGCGAACCCAGCGACGCGCTGATATCAATCGTATTGTTATTGTCCTTATCGCTGCCGCCTCTGGCCCCATCCAGCGCGACGGCCTGGGCGGCCTGGATACCGGAAAGCGCCGCTTTTGTTCCCTGAAGCGCACTCAGGCGGCCATCACTGACCTCTTTCGCCTTCTGCGCGGCGGAAACCGTATTGTTCACCGCACCGCCTGCGCTGCCTGACAGGGCCACCGTCAGCCCGCTGGATTTCTGCTCAAACTTCTCGTCGACCGTCCGGGTGTCGTGCCCGGGGTCAATCACCACGCTGTCTCCGGTGATGCGGATATCCCGGCCCGCAACCACATCTGAACCACCGATATGCGCCTGCTTACCGGCAGAAATCACCACGCTACCGCCCGTACTTCCCGTCGTGGAAGCACTCTGGCTCTGGGTGGTGCCCGCTTCACGCAGCTCGTGCGTGGTTTTACTGCTGCCGATAGAGAATCCGATCCCCCCGGTTCCCGTCAGGCCGGATTTTTTCTCTTCTTTAAATCGCCAGGCGGTATCGGTATTGGTCGCCGCCGTGATCTCGACATTATTACCTGCGTGGAGCTGAACATCACCCTCAGCCACCACCGCCGAGCCCTGCAGCAGAAGATTATTCTCTGCCAACACCTGAACCTGATCTCCGCTTAACAGCGTACCGGCTTCACGGGTGGCGCTCTCCTCTTCGATGGTATGCGTGGTTTTCTTACTCAGGAACCCCTTTTTGGTCTTCGTCTCTTCCTTGTAGTGGTAATCACTTTCCGTCGCCGTGGTCAGGTTCACATCGCGGCCCGCCGCCAGGCCGATATTCCCGCTGGCAGTCACCTGCGCCGCTTCGGCGTTGACGTCGCGTCCAGCAATAATCGTAGTACTGCCGCCGCTGGCAATGTCGGTACCCTGCTGGCGCACGGATTCATCGATAACGGTTTTCTTACCGCTATGACTGCTACTGCCTGCGGTGGTGGCTTCCGCCCGCAGATTCACATCGCGTCCGGCCTGAATACCAACATTCCCTTCCGCTGCGATGCCCGCCGCCTGGCTGGTCACATCCCGCCCGGCCACCAGCGTTACCTTGTCGCCTGCGGTCACCGTGCTACGCTCTGCGCCGCTCTGATGGCTTTCGCTGCCGCCCGTGCGGCTGCTCTGTTCGTTACCCGCCGCGTTCAGGTTCAGGTCATTGGCCGCCACCAACTGCGCGGTGTGACCCGCATTGATGGCGCTGGCCGTCACGTTCAGATCGTTGCCCGCCCGCATTATCGCGTTACCGCCCGCCGTAATGCTGCTGCCCTGATACGTTGTGGATGAGGAACGACTGTGTTTCTGGCCCCAGAAGCCAGACTGGCTGCGACTCTCGGTGAACTGGTTGGCGGCAATATTGATGTTACTCCCGGCTTCCATCACCAGATCGCCGCCGGCGCTCACCGTCGCTCCGGTTATGTTGATCGTGTTCGCCGCGGCCATATACAGGCCGTCGCTGGCAGTAATGGCAGCCGTTTGCTCGCTATCGGTACCACTGAACTGGATATTGCCCCAGCGGCTGTCATCGCCAACACGCCACTGCTCAGTGCGGGTGACGTTATTGATGCTACCGCCGGTGCTTACCAGCTGCAGCGTTTTCGCCGATATCGTCGAACCAATGTTATTGATATCGCCCGACGCGCTCAGGTCAAGACGGCCATCCGCGCGGATAAGTCCGGCGTTAAGGTTGCTGAAGCTATTACTGCTGTCAATGGCAAGGCCGTCTCGCGCCAGCAACGTACTGCCGCTGTTGCTGATATTGCCCCCTGCCAGTTGCACGGTATTGCCGCTGATTACGCTACCGTTCCGGACGCTAACGTCCTTCGGCGACAGGTAAACTTTCGGCACCATCACGGTCCGACCATTAAGCGTTGCGGGCTCCCACCACAGAATGCTGCGATTGAGCGCCGCCACCTGTGCGGCGGTGAGCGCCACGCCAAACGTCAGGCCAAGCGAGGTCTGCACGTCGGCCGCGTTGTCCATCAGATAACGCATCTGATCGAGATCAGAGCCGAGGCCATCAAGATAGCGTGACCCGGTCTGGTTCAGCACCACGTTGCTGACATACCGAGTATCAAACGCCGCATCGCCCAGAAAACGATAATCGCTGTCAGGGTTAAGCCCCAGGCGATCCAGCATATATGACGAGCCAAGGAACGAGTCGCCATCGGTGTACTGGCTGCCCGTCTCGCGTGGCGCGCTGGCTGGATTCATGCCAGCCAGCTTATACAGATCGCCAAACAGCGACGGATCGAGCTGGCCCAGGCCATTGAGCTTCGGATTGACCGTGATCAGATATGGGCTGTCCGGATCGTCGGACGTGACAAAATAGCCGTTGATGCCGGACGGCAGTGGATAGTTATCGCCCAGCGGTTCCTGAACGAGCGCCGTACCGTTGCCGATGGTCTGGCTGCCGCTACCGGTTGTGTCGTTCCAGTCCGGACGGGTGATGGCGGTGGTATCTGCCCCGGCGAGGGACTGCATACTCTCACTGTCGTCAGTGAGTTGCGCTGAAGGTGTGTTCAGGTCAGGCGCGACAAGCGTGTTGCTTATTTTATCCGCATTAGCGATGCTGTTGGTGTTGCTGATGTCGCTGGCGAAACTGGCGCTGACGTTGCCGCCAGCCTGGATCACCGAACGGTAAATTTCTCCCTGTTCGGCCGTGGATTCATGCCCGGCCAGGGTAAAACCAATGGTAGAGCGTTCGGGCTGCGCATCCTCATAGTTATTGTCATCCGTGGGATAAGGCGCCCCCGGCGCAACGGCATAGCCGGCGCCCTTGCCAAAGCCAATGTTGTAGCCATAGCGGTGCGGGTCGTACTGATAGATATACCAGTCAGTGACGGTACCGGCCTGCCAGCTCTGATTGTTGAGCGTATTTCCCGTTAACGCGATATCGCCAGTTGCCAGAATATGGCTGGCAACGTTCTCCAGCGTGCTGGCGCTAATATGTAGATTTTTCCCCGCGGCAAGGCGTGCTGCCCCGCCCCGGCTGGTGACCTCCGTCCGCGTCTGGCTGCCGATAAACTTCTGCTGTGCTGATTCGGCGTACATTGCATAATAGAGCTGGTTCCAGTTGTGATAGCTGCAGGCGCCATGACCGTTACATGCCCCTGACTCGCTTGACGCCAAATAGCTGCTCAGGCCGTACGTCCCGTCAGCCAGCTGGCTGATATCGACATCGATTATCGCCTCTCCGAGACCCGGAATGGCCTGCTCGCCGCTAGTCTGCGAGATCTTAACCTCCAGCCCATCACGCTGATTGAGCAAGTACCCGGTGCTGATGGTCATGTCACCCTGCGTGGTTTCAATCGTTCCAGAGGTGTTAATCACTTCAGTGTTGGCATCACCGCTGGCGTTTTTTTGCATCACCAGGTCATTACCCGCCAGTATGTCGCCGTGCAGGTTATGAATGCGGTTGGCAAACAGCGAGAGATTATGGCCCGCATACAGTAAGGCGGTATTGAGGATCGTTTCGGTGGCCGTTAACACCAGGTTTCCCGCCGTACCGGTAAAGCCATCAAGCGTGATATGGCCAAGGCTGATCAGGCTCACGTCCCCACCCGCCTGCAGGGAACCTTCCCCATTCATCGCAATCTGTTGCCCGGTCAATGCCGTCTTGCCGTTGCCAGCTACCAGTTGACCGTTATTGATGAGCTGCCCGGCGGCGGTCAGCGTTACGCCATTGCCCTGTAAGGCGCCAGCGTTGGTGATATCGCTCTGGCTGCTGATGACAAGCTGTTTGTTTGCGGCCACAGTTCCCTGAGCGATCCAGCTGTTGACCAGCGCCAGCGTCAGATTACCCAGGGCAACTATCTGACCCGCGCCGCTGAGGGAGGCGACGTTCGCCAGAAGATCGCCGCCGCTGAAGAGTTTGCCCGCGTCGTTGTTTACGCTGTCGCTGTAAAGCAACAGGTTCTGCTTGCCGAACAAGGTGCCGCTGTTGGCCAGTGTCCGGGTGTCGACACTTAACTGTGCGGCCTGAACGGTGCCGCTGTTTAATAGCGTGCTCCCCGTCAGCGTGGCCTGATTTGCCGCCAGCATCGTGCCTGCGTTGGCGATCTTCGCCGCGTCCAGAAGGAGATGGGTTGCCTGCAGCCAGCCGCTGCCGCTGTAGTCTGGGGTGGAAAGCGTCAGGTCTCCGCCAGAGACAATGTTGCCGGCGTTGCGGGCATATAAGGTACTGTTGAGGCTGGTTGCGCCATGGCTTTGGATCGTGCCGTGATTGCTGAGCGCAGACGCCGTCAGCGTCAGCTCCCCCTGACTGAGGATGGCCCCGTTGGCCTGGTTGTTGAGCGCTTTTAGCAAGTTCAGCGTCAGATTACTGTCACCCTGCAGGCGTCCGCTGTTGCTGAGCGAAGCCACGCTAATCTGCGTATTCGCCCCCTGCAACTGACCGCTGTTGTTCAGGTCTTGCGCATGGAGGACAAGCGATCCCCCGGTCAGCAATTTGCCCTGCTGCTGCAGATCGCCATTCAGCAATACGTCGAGATGGCTTACCCCGCTAATCTCTCCGCTGTTGCTCAGCGAGTCGCCTTCCATTGTCAGAGTGCTGGCGCTCACCAGCCCCTCATTGCTGAGCGCGTGGCCGCTGATATGGACATCCCTCAGGGCAGTCATTTTACTGCCGTTAATCGCCTGCAGATCGCCGCTGAGCGTTAACGCCAGATCGACCGAGCTCTGGATCGCGCCGCTATTACTGAGGTCCGCGCCCTCAATAACGATGGTTTTCCCCTGCACCCGTCCGTGGTTAGCGATATCGCCAGCGGAGAGTGTCAGGTCGCCCTGGCTTAGCAGATCGCCGCGGTTATCCACGGTTCCGTTGCTGCTAAGCGTGAGCGCATCAAGCCCGATAACGGTCCCTTGATTGTCGATCGTCTCCTGCGTCAGTGCGATCCGGTTTGCCTGCAGCGAACCATTGTTGTTGAACAGGGCACCCGTTAACGACATATCGCCGGCGGCAAGGAGCTTGCCGCTGTTTGTCAGGGAGGAGGTTCGCAGGACAAAATCTCGCTGGCTCATGATGTCGCCATCATTGCGCAATGCGCCGCTGACGGTGGCATCCAGATTGCCTGTCGCCAGGAGAGAACCACTTTGCCGCCAGTCCTGCGCATTAATACGCAGTTGCTGCCCTTGTATGGCTCCTGCGGCGTTTAGCGTCGTCGCGGTGAGCGACATATCCCCTGCGGTCAGCCAACGTCCTGTGGCCCCCTGAGCCAGCGAATCGCCGGTGAGCGTGAGTGCCTGATTACCCTGAAGCAGACCGTCATCGGATAAAGTGACGGTTTTAACCGTTAACGTATCGGCGATGATGGCACCTGGATTGATCAGGGTCGTGCTGGCCAGGGTGAGCGCGTGATCGCTGGTGATAAGCCCGCGATTGCGGATATCCGGGATAGCGAGCGTCAGATTTGCCGCGCTATAGAGCGTACCGTCCTGCTGGTTATTCAACGTTTGGCTGGTAACAGAAAGTTGAGCCTCGCCCTGTAGCAAGCCATTGTTGGTGAGAGACTGCGATTGCGTGGTCAGCCTGGAGGCGATGGCCACACCGCTATTGCTGAGTTGCGGGGCTTGCAATGACAGGGTATCAGCGCTGCTTTTACCACTGTGGGTCAGTTTTTCGCTGGCGTGCACGGTGAGAGCGGATTTCGCCGCCTGAGTCCCTTTTAAATCAACCTGTTTCGCCGCAATATGCAGGTGTTTTCCCTGGATTTGCGATGCCGCGCTGGTGGCGATTGTCTCCCCCGATACCGTGATATCGCCGGTGGCGTTTATCGCGCCATTCAACGTCTGGCGGGCGGCATCAAGGGAGATAGCGTTGCCAGCGATCAAGGCGCCATGATGGGCCAGCGTCTTCGCGGTCACCGAAAGCTCGTCAGTGGCCGTCATTCTTCCCTCATTCGTCACGCTGTCGCCAGCCCGCAGCGCGATCTGGCGACCCGCATCGATTTGACTGTCGCTATCCTGGCGGATGGCGCTGGCCGTCAATGAGACATCCCGTCCGGCGGTCAGTTTTTCACTGCTTTGCGTGATTGAACCGCCCGCAGTCAGCCGCAGATCGGTATCGCTGGTCAGGGACCCTTTGCTCAATACCAGATCGCTCTGACTATGCAATGTGATTGCGCCCCCGGCCTTGTGATCGCCGGTAAGCGTAATATGCTGGCCGCGAGCGGCGATCCCGCCGCTGGCCAGTGAGTGACGCAAAGCAAGCCTGCCATTCGCTTCAAGGGTGATATCGCCCTGACGCGCGTTCAGGTCGCCGAGGTTCACCCCCACGCCGTTTTCGCTCGACACCAGACGAATACGATTGGCGTACATACCGCCCAGCGCCCCGGTATCCACCGCCAGCGTCGGGGGCTGACCTTCTCCGCTCATCGGGGTGACAGTGCCATGGCTATCCACCCGGTTAGCCCCGGCAATCACCGATAAGTCCCTGGCATGAACCGCCGCATTCACTTCCGTCGCTCGGGAGATAATCGACAACGCATCGCTGCCGCTGGTGTCAATGCCTTTGCCTTCAATGGAGATGGTTCCCTTCGCGACCTCCAGCGCCTGCAAATTCCCCGCCTCATCAAACACGGGTTTGCCAGTGGTCAAGGTTGCCTGGGGAGTGTTAATAAAGCCGCAGCCGTTACAGGTGATGCCATAGGGGTTGGCGACCATCACGTTCGCCGCCTTGCCTGCGACTTCGGTGTACCCGTTCAACTGCGATCGGTGACCACCGGTCACTTCGTTAATGATGCCCTTCGCTTCCCTCCCGGCCTGCAGATTCGGGTTGTTCTGGATAAACCCACCGAGCTGGGTCTGGTTCAGCTTCCCGGTCGCATTGTTGAGGATTAAACCCTCCTGGCCAACGTGGTAATCCTTAAACTGGTTATGCGAGATCCCGCTGCCGTTCGGGGTGGCAATATTAACGACCGGCACACCATTTGCGGCACTATCCACACCGGTTGCGCCCTCGGGATTGATCGCTGCGCCAATGGCCGGCAGGAGCGGCTGCCCGGCCAGCAGGAGGCTAATCAGGTAACTTAGCAGACGCGATGACAGGCGAATGGGAGGCTGATGCATGACGATAATCCTTTAAAATGCCACGGCAACGCGGTAGTAGATATTGAGGCGATCGGGACCAAGCCAGTCCGGATACGCCAGCGGACCAGCCACGGTAAAAGAGGTGGATAACCAGCGATTCGTCGTGGTGAACCCTACCGCTGCGCCCCACAAGGTTCCGGCGGCCCGGGGATCGAGTCGGTCAGCATGCAACCAGCCGCCATCCAGTGCGGCCAGAGCGCCGACCTGCCCAATGGCGGGGAGCGTAAAAAGCGCGTAGTTCAGTTCATTACGCCAGTAACCGCCATTGTCCCCTGAAATGTACTGTTCTTTAAAACCACGTACTGAGCTTTCCCCGCCTAAGGTCAGGCGCTCGCTGCCATATAAGCGGTCCGGAGACCACTGGCCGTAAAGGCTGCTAAGCCACCAGAGATCGTTGAGCAACGGGCGCTGAAAGCTGGCGCTCAGACTCCATTTTCTGAATTCCGCTTTTGGCAAATCGCCCGGTTTATTACCGTCACTTTCGGCACCAAACCACGGCATTCCGCGGGAAAACGTGGGGTTGAAGGTGGCAATCCCGGCAAACATTTTTTGCGTGTGGTTGAGGCCAAACAGCAGTGTCGTCAACTTACGGCTACTGCTTTGCAGCAAAACATCGTCGAGATAATTGTGGTTGGTCCGATAACTCAGTCCGGCGGAGAGACCCGTTTTCAGGTCGCCATTGCGAAAGAGAACCTGTGAGAAGTTTAGCCGGTGGGTTTCGGTGTCACCGCTGGAACGCCAGATCCAGCCGTGGTTATCGAGTGTACTCAGGTAATTATTCCAGCTGTAGCTGTAGTCAAACAGCGTATAACCGTAAGGAATGCTGACCCCTGCGGCAACATTTTGCGCATCTTTGGCATTCGAAAACGCGCTGCTGCGCCCGCCGCTGACAAACCAGCGATCGGCCAGCCCTAAAAGATTGTTGCCTGTTAAACCCGCGTTGATTTGTCCGCTACCTGTACTCTTCTGGCCGCTGTTGTCGACGCTCATCGACAACAAAAGTGGGCGCTCCGCTGTCGCCGTCAGGTTAACGATGGAGCCGCCAGGTTTTTCGCCCGGCTGGATTTCAATTTGCACAGGCGTCGCGCGCGTGCGGTTAATCTGCTCCATCCCCTGTTCGATATCACGCAGGTTAAGAATATGGCCTTCCAGCCCTGGAAACGCCATTGTTAACTCACGTTTAGCCGCCCCTTCCATGGTGATTTTTTCGAGCTTTCCTTCAAGAATAGTCAGATGTAATACCCCGGAACGTAAATCCTGCTCGGTCAGAAAAGCGCGGCTGGTAATATATCCCCGACTGATATACCAGTCGGAAATAATATTTACGAGTTTAGTAATACGCGCAATATCCATGCACTGCCCAAGCCAGGGCTGGACTATTTTTTGCTGCTGACGCGGATCAATAAGCGTCGCGCCATCTAACGCGATGCGATGGATAGAAAAACAGGGACCATCAGAGGCTTCAGCCTGCGCAGGCATCGCCGCGTGAAGGCTGGGCGTGGCGCGCTCCAGCGATTCACGTTGCTGCTGGTTCTGACGCAGTAATTGTTGCTGCTGTTGCTCAATGCTGTCGCGATCGGCTGGCGATAAAAAAGCGGCGTGGGTGGTCAGACTCAGCGTCATTAGTCCCAGAGCCAAATACAGAGATTTCATCCGTGTTCTCGTTATTACTTAACGTGCAGTGCAAAAACATATTCCATTATATGTTGCGCGGATTTAAGCATGAAACTTACGGTATGTGAACATGAAATAATGAATGAGGATCGTTTTTAGGATAATGACTTTTGCGCAGAAAAATAGACGGCAGAGGAAAAATAACGAATGTATTAACACGTATTTGAAATATGTTTTTCAACCGCAATAGCACAGCCAGGTTACAGGATAGGGAAAATGGTGTCCGGTACGAAAAAGCAGCAAGAGGATAAGAAGCTGATATTGAATGGCACGCCCTACAGGATTCGAACCTGTGACCTACGGCTTAGAAGGCCGTTGC
>OGTT01000316.1_pt1 | contig 18560 bp, 16 predicted proteins | sample 1574641 | NCBI WGS metagenome assembly OGTT01 (sample SAMN03295856, study PRJEB24534) | human gut metagenome | isolation source: fecal sample 6 from infant 8 | host: Homo sapiens | place: USA: Pittsburgh, PA | collected 2014-07 | reverse complement strand
GAAAACCAGTATTATCAACGGCTCGGAAGTGTCTAGATTATCCGTGGCGATTCATCTGGACTGACCCCGCCCCGGTAGACGATCCAGCCCTATAGTCTACCGGGGCGGGGTCAGTCCACTTCTTACCCTTAAAACACCTCCCACTCACTGAACATCAGAGGCTCACCCTACCCGCAACATCGATCATCGATATTACTTAGTTGAGCTGTAAGGCCAGTAAAACTGACGTCAAGCCCACTGGATCAAAGGTGAGCGCAACAACCTACATCTTGAACTCAAGGTTGTCTAACCTTATACACAACTCAAAATATAAAGGCTCTGTCGCGTTAGACACCATGCACTTTCGCCCTGTCAGGGAGTTAAATTTCTCCAGATGTCATAGCCGATATACGCTAACGTTGAGGTAGCAAACAGGGCAAAAATGATAACAACGTAGCGGAATCTCCCCTGACTTGCGGTAATTTGCGCCTCCAGATGGCTCTCTTGCTGGCTCACTGCCTCGGTCAACGCCTGCTGGCTGGTTTGCAGAGTCTCAATAGCCATGGTTAGTGGGGTCAAATGCTGCACCAGTGCTGCCGGGACGTCGGTAGACAACGTTTCAAGGCTGCTTAACACTTCCCTCCGATCGCTTTCCTGCCCTTCCGCGAGCATGGTTCGCGTCGTTTGCACTCCTTGACTCACGCCCTTGAGCTGCTGGTCAAGTTCGCTTATCGACTGCTTTATTTGCTGCTGGGCCTGCATGATACTTTCCAGCCGTTCAGCCAACCGCTGGTCCCGCTCTCGCGTCGACTGTTGCTCGCTGGCATTCGCGGCGCAGGTTTCCACCAGGAAGCGGTTGGCATTCAGCAGTTGCTGCAATAAGGCCTCTGCACTGTCGATACCCGTTTGCTGATACTGCTGTATGGCTGCCTGGACACTCTCATTTTGCTGACCAAGAATATCCGACAGTTTTTCAAAGACCTCACCGGTCGCGGCTTTCAGCAGGCTATCATAGTGTGCCGATTGTTGGCTAAGCGCGGCACTAATATTCTGTTTTTTTTCTTCAACCTGAGTCGAAATAAATTCTCTCAGCTTACTTATCGCTCCAGGGACATCGTCATCTTGTAGCTCACGTAACGATTTTTTCAGTGGATTAATGATTTCTTCGGTGTTTGCACCTACCGCATTAATGGCATCATAGATTTCTTCAACCTTATCTTTGGTGTCTAGAACTTCTGTGTTGATTTTTTTTAAAGTACTCTCAAGGGGATTGAGCGGCTCCTTGAGTATTTTTACCATTAACTCGGCGAGCGATTTTTCTTTATTTTTTATTTCACTGGTCACGTTCATGCCTTATCCAGAATACTTTTCAGTTAAATTCAATAAGTCTTCCCGCTGATTTTTCAACGCAACGCAGGATAAAAATTGTAATAACGCATCACAATCATCACGTTCCTGAAAGGCTGAATCCAGACGCGTACTTAATGTTTTGAGATACTCTTCATCAAGAAAGTGAACAAACTGCTCGCAGCGGACAAGATCCTCTTGTGATTCAACGGCAATTTTCTTTAACTCGTCTTCGCACGATACGGCCTGTTGCTTAAGTGATACCTGTTTCTGCAGTGATTTATTCTGCTCTACCCGCAACTCCTCGAGAATTACCCCCTCTTTGGTGAGTTCGCTTTTGTATTGATTATGGACGTTCTCTGCGGCAGCCATCCATTGTGAAGTCCACAGCCGAATGACTTCCATTTTGGCATTATCAGCGGCATGGATGACGCTGTTTTTATCCGATAAATAATTCGCAGAACTAAGATAGGTGTCGATCCAATAGTCATTGAGCCTATAGCGAATAGCACTGAATTTTTCATCAAGAATATCCTGAATCGCCTGTCTCGTAGGTTCAACTTTGTTGCGGGCCACTTTTTGCCAGTAGACCGTCTTATTTTTCACATCCAGCTGGATATCCTTAATCTTAAAGCAATAGTCGGCGATCATACTATGTAAAGTGGAACATTTTTCGCTGCTGTAACTTCCCTTCAATTTAAACTTTGCGGCCTCTTCCGCAGCTTTATCGATAAGCCGTCGACTGACAGGTAAAGCGTTATCTTTTAATAACCGCTCCGTTTTTTTTAATTTCTGCTGTGTCTGAGTAATAGCGTTTTTCCAAACCGTCAGTTTATCTTTTGTCTCTTGTTGCTGTTTTTTTAGCCCCAGCAGTTCTTTTTCGATTGCCGCCGTTTTTTCCTCCTGGATATATTTAACGCTGAGGTGGGTATCCAGGGTACTTCGCAGCCGTCCGAGGGGGCTTGTCGATGTGGCAATTTGTTCCAACAGTTCACTACGCAAGCGGCTTACCATGGGGGCAACCCGGGCATAAAGGGCGGTATCGTTTTCGGCCATACTCAGCCAACTGCTGCCAAACTCGAGCGGAAAGTAGAGGTTCCGATCTTTCGCCGCGTCGCTCAGGTTGCTAAAGCGTTCAATCTGTTCAATAAGGCGCTGACGTAACTGCGCGATATCGAAAGCCGGATCGTTGCGAATCAGCGTCTTCACCGACTGCGCTGAGTAAGAATAGGTCGTCACGATACGAAACCGATGCGGCATCGCCTGCCAGTCCTCAATACCCGGCAGGGTGATAACCTGTGGCTGCAGGAAGCTCAAATCGTCGCCACGCCCAATCAGTAGGACCAAATCAGCGAAAGGAAGATAGGTCTTCGCCATCTGATTTACATGCTTTTGCTCTTCCATATTGGCGGGATTATCACCAGGCAGATCCAGAATACGCACGCCGGGCGCTCCCGAGGTTTTTATCATGAAAAAACGCCACGGAATATGCACAATACAGGGAGAATCAACAACCAGTTCACCTCGTTCCATCTGCTTTCTTAGCTGCGCTAAGGCCTCTGTCATATCGTCGTCAGAGGCAAACCAGTGCGTTTTCGATTGCACAAACAATCCCCAGCGCTGGTCCGTTGAACGACGATATTCCATGGCGGTGGCGGTGGATGATTTTCCGGCTTCCCGTCCGCCGCGCAGCACGTGCGATAGGGTTGCCATCTGCTGCAGATCGATATCCATCAGGTCGAGCAGTAAGGTGGTTTTGCCGACCTGCGTCTTGCCAAATATGACCACGTACGGTTCGGCATCGCTTTCCTTAAATTGTATCCTTTCCTGAACGTCATGACTTAATGTCTTAATCAGCCGATCGTAGGCGCGAAAAGCCCACTCCGACTGCCGTGACTCTAACCGCTGCCAATAATCAAGAACTTTCCCGGACGTCATCTCACTCACCACGGCTGGTGATTAATACTTGCAGGCCCATAGCTGATGACCCCAGCTCAGTGCGCAGGTCGTCGATAAGGGAATTCACATCGGCGATGGCTTTCGCGAGCCGATCCTTGCGCATCAGCATTTCGTCCATGTGATAACGCGCACGTAACGTTTCGCTAATCCGCTTACGTGCCGCGCTCATCGTGTCATCGAACTGATTGCGTAAATGCTCAATATGGTGGTCATGAACACTGGCAAGCATGACGTGTGCCTGGCTGCTCGCTTTTTTCTCAAAAGTACGCATTCGCGTTACTGCAGCCGCGGTCACGTAGGCCGCCGCCACAACGGCGGTTACCGCAACGGCAGCAGGATGCATCATCACCGGTGCGGGGGGAAGAGGTGAACCTGTCGGGTCAGCAGAAGGCTGATCCTGGCCAAAGAGCGCGCCGAGGATATCGGAATCGCCGTCGCTGACAACGTCAATCGCCAGCACCGCCGCCAGTGATTTTATTGCGGTCTTGCCAAGATCAACCCCTGCGTTGAGAGTTTGAACCCCTTCTGCCGCGACGTTACCCGCGGATGTCTCGCCATCGTCCTGCTCAAGCGTGACGTAAGGCCGCAGCTCTTTGCAAATCTCAGGCATGGCGTACACAAGACGGGTATACTCTAGCGAGATCACCGGGATCAATTCCACGCTTTTCCTCAACTGTTTATTCACCACTGGGGTTTTTTCCGCATTCGACGCGGCACCATGATTTAGCAACATTTTGATATTACTTATTTTTTCCGCATCCAACTGTTCGTGTTGTACGGGCTGCCCGGCGCTATTCATATAGCCAAGTGCTACCAGCTTCTCCAGCTTCGGTGATGCAGGCAAGTTTGGGCGATCGTTGCCGTTTGGAATGGGCTTGAGTTTCGCCGCCGTCAATTGTTGCAGACTGTTCACATAGTCGTCGAAGAAATCAGCTGATGCGTCCTGCCATGAATCCTGAACCAGTTGCTGCAATTTGCCTTTTGTCTCACTGGTGGTATCAAATGCATTCGATATCCAGTTGGCAAATCCCTCATGCTCCTTGACCAGCCTGCGGTCCATATTAGCCTTCGCCGCCTCAAAAGTTTTAGCGATGCACATTTTTACCTTTTTGGTATGCTCATCCCGCAGTTCCTGCACAGCAGTGTCAAATACTTCCAGAGCTTCGGCCAGCACCTGACTGCCATCGTCCTGGCCGCCTTTGTCACTGTGGTAATACAGACGCGACTGGGTGCGGAGCATATTCATGACGCGCGGCAGATCCTTACTAACAATTCCAGTAAGGTGGGTTAACTGGAGATAACGGTTGGTTTGTCCGGAAAAGTTAAGGTCGTCAATGGCCCGGCGAAGGTGCGGCATCCATTCTGTTACGTATTCCGGATCGTCGGTGCCGGTTAAAATAATGTTGTTATCCTTATATTCGGCAGCGACATTGAAGGTTTCAGCCGCGCTTTTTCTTAATTCAGCTTGACGTTGCGGATTGTGGCGATACGCTTCTGTCTTGGAGATAACAATATAAGGTTTACAATTCTTAAGCTCTTTTTCCAACATATCTTTGACGATTTCGAGCTGCTGCTGGTTTGCCAGTCGCGTCTCATCGGTCACGATTATACAACCGCCTGCCGCTATCATCGCCTGACGCATCAGTTCCTGCCATTCACGATTTTCGCGCTCTTGTTTTTCATAGCCAGGCAGCAGTAACCAGGCCTGGTTATTTCGGGTAAAATAACGCTGCGGTACTTTCAGTATCGGCAGTAAATCCCCAGCATCAGGATCGCAGACCACGCGCTGAAACACGTTGACATCGACGCTGACATCCTCCAGCGTCAAACCATTTCCAGTTTCGACTAGGCGACGGACACAACCCTGTGCTACTTTAGTCTCATTACTCTCGAGGATCAGTATCGGCATTTTCTCGCCGCGTCCTTCATTACTGCGTAACCAGCTGCTATTGTCATGATGTAGGTTATACAGGCTCGCCATCAGCGTCGTTTTACCTGCCCCCTGCGAGCCACCTATCGCCACAATCCAGGTATCGGCGAGCACCTCAGCAAGCAGCAGTCGTCGCATGACCTCAAGTAACTTTTCATCAAGCTCCTCACCGTCAAGTGCGGAACAAGCCCCACGTAAACGTCGCAAAGCATTATTCAGAGCCTTGAGCTGAATTTCAGGTGATTCCATTGGCATTTCTTATCCTCAGCAGGTCTTAATATTTCATCCTTATCGGTCGGCCCGGAGCCTAGTACGATAAGAACAACGGAGGTTGGTTTTGAAGTTGGAGTAAGTAACGTCCCTTTCAAAGAACCTTTTGGCCCAGCAGCATCCACGCCAGTTTCGGAAAAGGACACCGGCACAGCCGCCAGTCGTACAAATGTACACGCGCTTAAAAAAGCAATGGAGGCGGTAATATGTATCGGTGATGTTCCTGTAAAAATTAGCGCACCAGTCAATTTATATTACTGCTCTTCATGGATTAATACATCAGCGGCGTTAGTAAATTCCGCTCCTGGCGCATGTCAAAGGCCTCATCCACATAGTCAAATGCGCCCTGAAGGTGTAAGCGCACCCGTTTTAGTTCCACGCACTTTTTGAGATTTTCGGGGTTTGACCCTGGCCCAAATTCAGTGCAGTGCTAAATCAGAGATCTTCGTCTTTCCGGAGACTTCGGATGAATTCAGCCGGAGTCATGTCATTTAATGATGAATGCGTTCTCTCATGATTATATTCCCTGCGCCAGTTGTCGAGTTTGTCCTGCGCATCTTCCAGCGAGAGAAACCAGTGAATGTTCAGGCATTCATCCCGCAGACTGCCGTTAAATGATTCAATAAACGGGTTATCCGTTGGTTTTCCGGGGCGGGAGAAGTCCATTGTAACACCGTGCTCATACGCCCATTTATCCAGACTTTTCGAGATAAACTCGCTGCCGTTATCTGTCTGAATACGTATCGGCAGGCGCTTGCCCAGCACCCGCAACCTTTCCATCACACCGATCACATCCTCACCTTTCAGCGACTTCCCGGCATGGATCGCCACACACTCCCGACTAAAATTATCCACTACAGTCAGCGCCCGGAAACATCGTCCATTAAACAGGTTATCCGACACGAAATCCATACTCCAGCACTGATCGACTCCGGTCAGGACCGGACGTTGCTGACGATGTGCTGCACTGACATGCCTGCGGGGGCGCTTTTTGCGCAGGTTGAGGCCTTCCAGACAGTAAATCCGGTGTGTTTTCTTGTGGTTAACAGGCCAGCCTTCCCGCCGCAGCTGAATATGAATACGCGGACAACCGTAGCGGATCCGGGTTTCCGCTATTTCCCGGATACGCAGGGTTATCGCCCGATCATCCCGCCGGCTCTGCCAGTGGTAAACGGTTCTGCTCTGCATCAGCAGTCCGCATCCCCGTCGGACACGGATACGATAAGCCTCCCGCAGAAAATGCACTGCCTGACGCTTCTGAGCCGGCCTCAGAACTTTTTTTGATAACTTCCTGCAGCATCTCCTTGTCCAGACTTAAATCGGCCACCAGACGTTTCAGACGCTGATTCTCTTCCTCAAGCAGGCGCAGGCGGCGCAGCTCTGTCACGCCCATGCCGCCAAACTTTTTCTTCCAGTTGTAAAATGTGGCTTCAGAAATGCCCATCTTTCTGCAGACTTCCTCTACCCGAGTGCCGGTTTCGGCCTGTTTCAGCGCAAATGCTATCTGTTCTTCGGTATAGCGGGTCTTTTTCATGGCGATGTGCCTCTCTGTGAGATGGAAGAAAGACCGGAGACTTCAGTTTAGCCTGGCACTGTTTTCAGGAAAGAGATCAGCCGCGTGATTTGCCGATTCACGAACTGTACGGCTACAGGGATAAAGGGGCTGACCTCGACGAACCGGTTCTGTTTTATGTCCTGCCTGCTCCATTCAAGAATGAAGTGGCCAAGGGCTTCACTAACGACACAGTCGCAAGAACTCTCAGTGAGTTGGGGATGCTGAAAAAGACTGCACACGAGATAGGGTGGCAGTTTAAAACGTCGCGATTAAAGCATCTGAACAATGCACAACCGTGGACTTACATTCTTTTGCTTGCCCCTGAGCTGGGTGAAGAGAAAACGCAATGACAAAGAGATTTTTAGTTATCTCAGAGCTTTTTTGATTTTCTATCTTATTAATTTATATTGTTTTTATTAGGTTTCCTGAGGCGGCTCTGAGGCAGTTATTACCCTAATTGAGGCTTTGTTGAATAAATCGAACTTTTGCTGAGTTGAAGGATCAGATCACGCATAATCCTGATGATGCAGGCAGTTCCGTGGCAAAGCAGAAGTTCAAAATCACCAACTGGTGCAACTACAACAAGGCCCTGATTAATCGTGGCTCCATCACGTTCTGGCTGGATGATGAGGCGATTCAGGCATGGTATGAGTCAGCAACGCCCGCATCACGCGGACGACCTCAGCGCTATTCAGACCTTGCTATCACCACCGTTCTGGTCATTAAACGCGTATTCCGGCTGACCCTGCGAGCCGCACAGGGCTTTATTGATTCCATTTTTTCCCTGATGGGTGTCCCACTGCGCTGCCCGGACTACAGCAGCGTCAGCAAACGGGCAAAGTCGGTGAATGTCAGTTTTAAAGTGCCCACCCGGGGTGAATGATTGACTCAACCGGGCTGAAGGTCTTTGGTGAAGGCGAATGGAAAGTTAAAAAGCACGGCAAAGAGCGCCGCCGTATCTGGCGAAAGCTGCATCTTGCTGTTGATGGTAAAACACATGAAGTCATCTGTGCGGACCTGTCACTGAACAACGTAACGGACTCAGAAGCCTTCCCGGGTCTTATCCGGCAGACTCACAGAAAAATCAGAGCCGCCGCCGCAGATGGCGCTTACGATACGCGTCTGTGTCATGATGAACTGCGGCGTAAGAATATCAGCGCGCTTATCCCTCCCCGAAAAGGAGCGGGCTACTGGCCCGGAGAGTATGCAGACCGCAACCGTGCCGTTGCGAATCAGCGACTGAGCGGGAGCAATGTACGGTGGAAGTGGACAACAGATTATAACCGTCGCTCGATAGCGGAAACGGCGATGTATCGGATAAAACAGCTGTTGGGTGGTTCACTGACGCTGCGTGATTATGATGGTCAGGTGGCGGAGGCTATGGCCATGGTGCGGGCACTGAACAAAATGACGAAGGCAGGCATACCAGAAAGCGTGCGCATCGCCTGAAAACACAACCAGCTACAGGGACACTCGCCCCGAATCTGATTTATTCAACAACGCCGGAGAATATTACTATGGTCTCTTCAAAGTAAAAAATCCACCCGACGAGAATTTTGTCCTATGCCGCGTAAGTGGCATGGAGGCGCCTGCTGCAGTTGAATGGAGTACTGCGGGTAAATGGCGCCGTCGCCCGGCGCAGCCGGCTGCTGTTTTGACAGGTTCCGCCTCATCCAACCCCTTCCCTTAAGGTCAGAAAAGTCGGCACCGCTGAACCTTGACACCAGTCTGGTGGATAGTAAGCATAATAGAAGAATGATATCTGTCGAACATTCTGGCATTATCATGCAGGGAATCACCTTGCTTATATCTGTCCCAGATAATCGCCTTTTGTTCTGGTGTGTAGTAGATGCAAGTTCTTCGTTTCATGGTAACGTCCCCCTCCGATTAAGGATAGCGTTGCATCGACCTGTTGAACTCACAGCACGAAGCGGACTGTTAACTTTGAAATCCACCGCAATTATCGTGCACCCAATGCCAGCGGGCAGACAGGCCTCCCTATGCCAAGGCTCTTTTTTTTGGTATGTTTCTGTATAGGGAAATCCGCTGCGGAGAAACCGATGGACCTGCCTGCTCTGGAAGAATTACTGACTCACCTCAAATCACTGCCTGTTGCTGAAAAAAGTGAGACCAATATATTTTCGGTTGGTGCCCGTGGACACTATGAAAACCCTGTCAGCGATTTACTCGCTTTCTTTATTGATCCGGATGCGCCCCATGGACTGAATACACTGGTTCTTGGGGCCCTTCTGGAATGCCTGCCAGCCCATGTTGATGCATCACTTCTCTCTCCACCAGCCCGTGAGGTTATGACCCAGAAAGGAACTCGAATCGATTTGCTACTTGAGTCGAAAGAATGGGCCATGGTGTTGGAGAATAAAATCTGGCACCAATTGAACAATCCTTTCAATGATTACAGTGGGTATCTGGAGCAAAAACATCCAGATAAGAAACCGTTCCTGGTGGTTCTGTCGCCAGAAGGACTGGCTCCAGCCGGTTGGACAGGAATAAGCTACAGTATGTTTATTTCTGTTCTGTCTCCAGGGCTCGGCATGGCATGCATTACTTCTCCGCTCAATAAATGGCAGGTTTTGCTGCGCGAATTCATTCTACATCTGGAGGCACTGATGGGTAAAAATACGATTGCAGCAGAGACAGAAACCTTCGTTCTCGAAAATTTGCGTAATATTCAGGAAGCGGTGTTACTGAAAAATGCTGTGGTGAAATCACTTCAGGAGGAAGGCCTACGGTTTCTGACAGAGCACTTTTCTGAGCGTGGTTATGAAGTCACAACGGCACTTAATCATTGGGAAGGTTATCCGGCACTGCGCTTCGGATTGTCGCACTGGGTGAGTGGATCTGATGTGGTACTTTTTCTAGACAAAACACCTGGAAGACAGTTTGAAGTACGAACGTACATCTGTAGTCTGACGACTCCTGCATTGCAGCATCAAGCAAGAAAGATGTTGATACCTGCACTTTATGACGACTGCTGGCCTGAGAGAAGCGGAAGTGTGTTTACCGTCGTTTCTCGGCTGTCACAGAAGCATGAGGAAAAACATCTGATGTTCCAGAGTGTGGCGAAAGCGTTAGAGCAGTTGAACGAATTTGAACTGAGCCATGAGAGATAGCGGCCATTTTTACTTGTTGCCTTGAATTCGAGTATTTCGAAACGGCTTTGTTGAATAATAGGGAATCATGCTGTTTTGGCGCGCCTGCTTTAGTCAAAGATGCTTGTCACTATTGTGAGTAGCTCCCGACTTTAACCTTAACCTACTGATTTTGCGTTGGGAAAGACCGACGTTTTGGTAGGCCCGCAGCATAATATCTATTTATTCAACAACGCCGCGTATTGCCTGAAAATCCAGCCAGCTACAGGGTCGTTCGCACGAAATCTTATTTATTCAACAAAGCCCGCCAGCAGTTCGGTACTCCAGCGGGAACGCTGATAACCGAAATCGCCGGGAGAATGCTTCACAAGCTCACGCAGAAATGCGCAAATATGTTCGAACGGCCAGCGCCTGCCACGTCCTGACGGTAATGACTTCAGGCCTTCAGCACCAGACAGAGTGAACCCGTTAATCCAGCGACCAATCGATGAGCGGGCACAGCAGAGTGTTCTGGCCACATGACTGACGCGCTCGCCCCGGTGCAACATCAGCATGGCGGTCAGTCTGCGGGCATAATTTTTATCACGCGTTTTATGGATAGCTTTCTGCATCAGGCGTCGTTCGTCACGGGGAATTGGTGCTATGATCGGCATCGCTCAGTCCGGTTGGTGATTTGGGATATTCAGCGATTGATCAGATCGCACAATTCGGGCTGAGTTCCCTCAAAGTGATCTACTATTCCGAACAGTTATTTAGGTCGACAAGCTGCTGCGCGGCGACGAGAACGTCGTCTGCGCCGATGCCGGCTGCACCGGCGTCGAAAAGCGCTCCGAGCATGCCGACCGAGAAGTGATCTGGCAGGTCGCAGCACGCCGCAGCACCTACAAGATGCTCGATAAACGCAGCGCCCTGTACAAAGCCAAGCGCAAGATCGAGAAGGCCAAGGCGCAAGTGCGAGCGAAGGTAGAGCCCCCCTTTCGCGTGATCAAGCGGCAGTTCGGCTACACCAAGGTACGTTTCCGAGGGCTGGTGAAGAACACTGCACAACTGGTGAAGCTGTTGGCCCTGTCGAACCTATGGATGGCCCGCCGACATTTGCTGGCAAGAGCAGGAGAGGTGCGCCTGTAATGCGGAAAATGGCCGTAGCAAGGTGCTCGCGACGGCTGAAAGCACCGAAATGAGCGGGTGATCCGATCGTTTTTGATCGGTTCACCGCTTTCAAAATCAGCAGTGGCAGAAGTCAGCCGGAAATACAGGGCTACTTCAGACCATCCCTAGCTAGGGCTCGTAGTTCGGCGCAAGGCTGAAGTCGCTTGGCTGCTTCGCTGTGCAGATCCATGACCCACTTTCCATCAAACTCCCGGTTGTAGTTCCACAAGCATCTCGCGAGTCTTGCCGGCCCGCTCCACTAACAAGACCACAACATCTCCAACGTTCTTGTCGTCTAGCCGGGCCTGTAATGTGGTGACGTCGTCGACGGCGATACCGTCGATGCTGATAACGCGATCGCCGGGCACGATGCCGCCTGCGGTGACCTCGACGCCGACGAGCCCGGCCCTGTGCGCCGCCGAGCCCGGCGTCACGCGCAATACGAATACGCCCTTACTGCCGGTCAGCGCCTGCAGACGCGCGTTGAGCTGCTCATCCACCTCGATGCCCAGCGCCGGACGGATGTACTTGCCGGTCTTTATGAGTTGCGGCACCACGCGCATGACGGTATCGACCGGCACCGCAAAGCCGATGCCGGCCGAGGCGCCAGACGGACTGTAGATGGCGGTATTGATGCCGATCAGCCGCCCAGCCGAATCGAGCAGCGGGCCACCGGAATTGCCGGGGTTGATGGCGGCGTCGGTCTGGATCAGGTGATCGATGGCCGGGCCGCCCGCTTCTCCCGGCAACGAGCGGTCGAGCGCGGAGACGATACCAGTGGTGAGCGTCCAGTCCAGGCCGAAGGGGTTGCCGATAGCAAACACCTTCTGACCCACCTTGAGGTCGGCACTGGTGCCGACCGGCACGGCCGGCGGGCGCTTGAAACCGACGCCGATCTTGAGCACGGCGATGTCGTGCGCGGGGCTCGTCCCCACCAGCGCGGCCTGGTAGTCGCGGCCGTCGGCCAGTTTGACGGTGGCTTCGGACGCGCCCTGGATGACGTGGAAGTTGGTGACGACGTGGCCGGCGTCGTCCCAGATGAAGCCCGATCCAGTGCCGCGCGGCACGGAGAACACGTTGCGCGTCCAGACATCGCGTACTAATTGCGCGGTGGTGATGTAGACCACCGAGGCGCGCGATTTTTCGAACAGTTCGATGGTGGTTTTCTCGTCCGCCGCCAGATCGCCACGCGCCATCACGGTGCGTTCTGCTGCCTCGTGCGGACTGAACCATGCCTCGATGGCGGGCAGAAACTGCCACAGCAGCATGAGCGCGGCAATGCAGGCGGTGATGAAGAGCCCGCGCCGGACGAAGCGGTCCGGCGCGGGGCGTTGGTATGGGTCGAGATAGGCCATGAGACGTCTCCTGTTGATGGGCAATCAGCGCCACAGCCCGCTCGGGCGCCAGCGCGGTGGGCGCGTCGCCAAAGCGGATTCCGGCAAAAAATGGGGCGCGCGGAGTGGCAACGCTGATGCTGGCGCAGGCGCCAACGTCAGCAGGCGTGCGATGCGCTCTTGCGTTGCCGGACGCGTGCGCAAGCAGGAGGGCTCGGGATTGCCCGATCCCGGCCATAGCCAGGCACGCCAGGAGCGGCTGACCCTCTCGATTTTCGCCAGCGCGGATGCCAGCCCCTGCGGGTCGCCAGTCAGTTCCGCCGCAAGGCGGTCAGCGTCGAACTCACGCACGCGAGACAAGCCGAGCTGTGCGAGCAGGGCCAGCTGGGGCGATGCGGCCAATAACAATAGACCAGGCCAATAGACCTCCGCCGCGCCAACCAGCTGCGCGGGCAGGCTGAGCAGGATCGCGATCTGTCCCATAAGGGCCAGTAGGCTCGTGAGGCGACTGTCGGAATCCGCCAGCCCCATGACACGCAGATCCTCATTAGCGATGTGCGCGACCTCGTGCACGAGCACACCCGCCAGCTCGCGTGGGCTCAGGCTGCGCAGCAGGCCATCGGTGAGGGCGATCGATACCTCCTGCTTCGATCCGGTGGCGAAGGCGTTGACGACGGCACTGGGCACATAGTGCGGCACCGGCGTGGCGGGCAAACCGGCACGGGCGGGCAGCTCGCGCAACAGGGCCCACATCTCGTGGGCTTGTTGCGGGTGCAAGGCCCGTACGCGGTACAGGCGCAAGCTCAGCGCCGACGCGGCTACCGGTTCCAGCAGCAACGCACCTGCAACGGCAAACAGCGCGAGCCACAGGCAGCCTTCCCCAAACGGCAGTCTCCCTGCTGCGGCTGCGATCCCGACCAGGGTCAGGACCAACAGCCCGGTCTGCAGGCGGTTGAGCCAGCGGTGTTGCAAGAGCGCCGTGCGCGGATCACTGGGATGATGACGGGTCATGCTCAGAGGTCTCGGCGGCGCGGTCGCCGCGCTTGCGCAGCAGCCAGTAGGTCGCACCCAGAGCCAGCGTAGCGCTTGCCAGCGCGGCTATCTTTGCGGGGCTCGCGTCGGAGTCGAGGACCACGAACTTGCGGGAGAGTGCGATCAGCGCGATCAGGACCACCGTCTTGACCTGGATGATGCTGTCCCGACGCAGCGCCACGCGCACGATGGAATGCTTGAACTCCATCGCGATCAAGAGCGTCATGATCATGCCGAACACGCTCTGGAATACCTTGTGGTCCAGGGGATTGAAGGCATCGAGAACCAGCAGCGTGAAGACGATGGAGATGAGCTGGAACAGCGACACCACGATGATGACGGCGATCACCGCCGACAGCACGAGCGCGACGACCTGCTCGAAGCGCTCGTAAAAACTCATGATGGCCAATTGGTCACGCAAGACCTGAAATGGGTTAAGGCGTGTTGATTTCATGACGATGAACTCCCTGGAAAACGGCTGCTGTCGAGACGGCGGCGCATTGCGTTGATGTGTCCTTCAATCAGCTCGGTCGACATGCCAAGCGTCGACATCACCTGTTCCGCCAGCCCAATAGCTGCGGCAAAGGATTGCTGATACACGCGCACGTTGGGCATGGCGCGAAATGCATCGGCCGCGGTCGTACTTCTGCATGACACCCACAAGGTCAGCGCCGGACGGCGCTCGGCAATCGCCTGGGCGATGCGCAACGCTTGCTGGGCATGGGCGAACGTTAGCACCACCAAGTGCGCATGCGTCAAGCCGGCAGCCAGCAAGGTATCGGGCCGACTGGCATCGCCATGGAACACCGGCGCGCCGGCGGCACGCGCGGCCTCGACCTTCTGCGCGTCCGCCTCCAGCAGCAGATGCACCACGCCGGCGTGGCGAAGAATCTCGCTGACTGTAAGGCCAAGCTCGCCCGCGCCGCAAACGATGACATGGTTTCGATATCGCGTCGTCTGCGCGGCGATCTCGACTTCTTCAGCCTGGGGTGGCTGAATGACGCCGCCGGTGCGGCTCAAGAACCGGGCAAGTACATCGTGATGGCGGATCAGTAGCGGTGCCAGGGCCATGCTGAGCACCAGCGCGACCAGCATGGGTTGGACGACGGTCGCGGGGATCAGATGCTGCTGCAAGACCGTGCCCAACAACAGCAGGGCGAACTCGCCGCCGTGCCCCAACGCTATGCCCGCGCGCCAGGCATCGAGGGCGGACAGGCGCGTCGCCCGCAAGGCCAGCGTATTGAGCAGGATCTTGACTGGTACCAGCACCACCAGCCACGCCAGCACCGCCAGCGGTGCCGAAAGAATCTGTGCTGCGTCCAGTTGCAGGCCGATGGTCACGAAGAACACGCCCGACAACACATCGCGAAAGGGCCTGAGGTGGCTTTCCATGTGGTGCCGGAAGTCGCTCTCGCCCAGGACCATCCCGGCGAGGAAGGCCCCCAGGGCGGCGGATACGCCGACCGCGTGCGCAGCGGCGGCGGCAGCCACCACCACGCACAAGGAGACGAGCACGAACGATTCCTCGTGGCCCCGCCGCGCCACCCAGCCCAGCAGGCCATGCAACAGACGGCGCGAGACGAGGGCCGCTGCCGCGAACAGCAGCAGCACACCGAATACTTCGAGCAGCACATGCTCGATCTTCGGCGACTCGCCGCGCGCCCAGATCGCCAGCAAGGCCAGCAGGGGCACGCTGGCCAGGTCCTGAAAGACCAGCACGGCGATGGCACTGCGGCCGTGGCGGGTGGTGAGCTCGCCTTGGTCGGCCAGTTGTCGGCTGACCAGCGCCGTGGACGACATGGCCGCCGCAGTGCCGAGCAGCGCGGCGCTCTGGCCGGGCTGCCCCAGCCACATCAATAGCAGGATCAGCGGCGGGGCCACGGCGATCATCTGCAGAGCGCCCGCCATCAGCACCGTCCTGCGGGCGAGCCAGAAGTGTCCGAGGGAGAATTCCAGTCCGACCATGAACAACAGCAGCGCCACGCCCAGCTCGGACAGAAAGCTCAGCGTCTCCCCCGGCGCGATCACGCCGATGACTGAGGGGCCCAGTACAACGCCGACAGAGAGATACCCCAGCAAGGCGGGCACTCTGAACGCCGCCGTCGCCATCGACGCCAGGCTGCAAGCCGCCAGCAGGATTAGTGTAGTGCCGAGTAAGGCCTGCATCGGTCAGCGTCCCACTTGCGTCGACGTCCAGCGCACGATGTCCTGCGCGCCCATCGCGCCGGCCTGACGGGCGATCTCCCGCCCACCCTGGAACAGGGCGAGCGTCGGGATGCTGCGGATACCGAACTGCGCGGCCAGGTGGGGCTCAGCCTCGGTATTCACCTTCGCCAGCCGGATCCTCGGTTCGAGCTGGTGCGCCGCTTGCTGGAACTGTGGCGCCATCATCTTGCACGGCCCGCACCATGGCGCCCAGAAATCGACCAGCAGCGGCAGATCGCTGCGCTCCACGTGGCGCGAGAACGTCGCCGTCGTCAACTCGATGGGCTCGCCGGTGAACAAGGGCTGCTGGCAGCGGCCGCAGTTGGGACGATCCGCGAGCTTGGCGGCCGGCACGCTGTTGATGGACTGGCAATGTGGGCAGACGATGTGGAGTTCATTTTTCATGGTTCGCTTGCTTGGACTGCGGTGAGGTTGCCTCGCTTCGGGTCACAGACAATGCCGACCAATCAACGCCTTGGAGCCAATCGTTCCCGTTTTTGCTTACTCCGGCCTCTTCCAGATGAGCAGCGATGAATGCTTCGGCCTGCATGAGCCACCTTTGGAGAGTATCTTCCTTACTAGGAATCAGCAGGATCTCAGAGACGCTGCTGGCATCCAGCCCGTCCACACGGATAAGCAGAAAAATGCGCCGCCACAAACGCGGCATGTCCTTCAGCAGGTCAAATGCAAAAGCGAGCTCGCTCGACCGATCAATCAGCTCCTCCTGTTCCGCGATCGTTGCGACATCGGGATGCTGACTGCCAGCGAAGATATCGGCCAGCTTGAGTGTGTCATCGGGCTGATAAAATTCGAAGATTTCCTCTTCCACCATGGCCTCGGCCACGTCTTGGGCATCCGGTTCGACCGGCGCGTCCAGAGAAACGAATTCGCCAAATTGCCGGCTGCTTGCCACTTCGTTATCCAGGACGGCGAACAGATGCTTCAAAAGACCGGTGTAAGCCTCTTTTTCCCCCGGCACGGATTGCCATTCCACCTCAGCTCGGACAATCGCTTCATCCACCACGTCGCGCAGCGTCGGATAATCGCGCGGTAAATCGCCGACGGCACGCAGATAAGCCAGCTCACGCCTTGCGACAGCCTCAAGTTTCGACAGTAGAGGCATTCGGGTCACTTTGGCCTCATGGGCGGCTGACGCGGGTTTTGCGGCAATTCGCACCTTGAGCTCGCGCAAGCGCTCGCGTCGTGCTTTGCGCTTGATTTGGTCCTGAGCATGCAGCCGGTCAAAATGCTTCTTGGCCTGACGGAACAACGACTGTGCGAGCTTCCGCGCGAGGGGCGTCAGCTCCTCATGTGATGCAGTAACGCTGACAATCTTTTTGCCGGGCAGGTGCATATAGCCACTGGCCAGAAATTGCCGCTTGGTCTTGTCGCGATCAAGGACGATTTGAAGTCGCGCTGAATCTTTAGCGTGTTTGTCGAGCAATGGCTTGAGGGCGTGCTCGATCACATTTCCCAAAGCTCTCTGCCAAGGTTCATGCAACTCTTTGTCGATAGCTCGATAGCTATATTGCATCTGCATGTATGACTCCTTCGATGTCATTTCTATGGAGGTATGAATCGAGGATGCTCATATCCATAGATTTTGGTTTGGCACGCTCTTACCCCAGGCGCGTTTTGCGAAGATTCCAACTCAAGAACAAAAGCGTGACGCCATAGACTGCCGCATGGAAACCCAACAGCCAGCCTGCGGCCACGAATGACTCGACCGGACGGGTAAAAAATATCCACAAGACGATAGCGCCAAGGATAATCGAGAGCAGTCCACTGAGGGCAAGCCAGATTTCACCCTTGATTTCCCGACGCAGCCGAACGGCGGCGGATATCTCCAGCACACCGGTGAAAATCGCCCAGAACCCCACGCTAGCCCATAAAAAAGAAGCCAAGACTATCGTGGCGACCCAGGGAGCAACCAGGACGACGACGCCCGTAAGTATGCCGACAATGCCGCTGAACAGCAGCCAGCCCCAGCGCTCTTTTTTCTGGATATGGCGCACCGCTGCAAACAAGTTGAACGCGCCATTGACCAATGAAAATGCGCCGAACATGATGGTCATGGCCAACAGAGCCGATTGTGGCATCCAGAACGCGAGGGCTGCAAAAATCAATGCCAAGACACCGCGCAGCACAAAAAGCCACCAATTTTGGCTCAGCGAACACAGTGCTTTGGTGGGGTCATCCGCATTGGAATTGGCGATGGTGTCTGTGTTCATGCAATATCTCCTAAAGATCTATACAGAATAAAAAATCAAACACTCATGGGACAAGAGAGGGGGTGCTATGCGCCCCCTCTCCAGCGGTTTCAGAACAACCTGGACAGTTTTGCCTTGACTTCATCGAGCCAGCCTTTTCCGCAGCCTCCCCCTCCCGTCTTTTCCTTGATTTTCTTGAGTTCAGCGTACAGGGGCTCAAAGTCCTTCCTTTTTCCATAGCCCAGCAGTTCTGCCATTTCCAACTGCTGCCGGGCTTCGTTCAACAATGTCTCCAGGCGCTCATTGGATGCTTCGCTGCGCTGACCATCTTCTACCAGGGGCTCGGCGCGCTTCAGGAGCAGCTTCGCACGCAGGACGGGCAGCGGAAGCACGCTGCGCTCCTCGACCAGCGTGCTGAGCGCTGACTGCAGCGCGGCTTTGGCTTCTTCGATCTTGCCCTGATCGATCAGCGGCACGACT
>OGTT01000300.1_pt1 | contig 19223 bp, 19 predicted proteins | sample 1574641 | NCBI WGS metagenome assembly OGTT01 (sample SAMN03295856, study PRJEB24534) | human gut metagenome | isolation source: fecal sample 6 from infant 8 | host: Homo sapiens | place: USA: Pittsburgh, PA | collected 2014-07 | reverse complement strand
GCCAACTTGTCGTCAAAATCGGTGTTGCAAAAACGGGAGTGACCATAGATTCCGTTTTCCAAGCGGCCCCCATATTGAATGGCTGACGGTACTGGATTTCGATGAGATAAAAATAGACCGTATTTTTATTGCCAATATTGATGACCCGGTGAAGCGAGCGCTACTTGTTTCTGTGGTGAAAGGGTTACGTGGTACTGGCAAACCACTGGTGTTTGAAGGGGTGGAAACGCCAGGACAGTTTGAATTCGTCCGTTCTCTTGGCCCCGGTTACCTAGTTCAGGGCTGGTATAACGGAAAACCCGAAACAATATCTGCGATGAATATTCAGGGTTAAAACGATACGGGGCCCGGCCCGTATCGGCAACCCGACCCGTCAGCGTATCGCTTTCTGTCTGAAGCCGGTTCAGGTCGGCTTCTATCTGCGCGATGCGGCGGGAGATTTATTCAGAATGACTGCCGAAGTTCATTCGGCGAAGCTTATCCAGCTGCGCCTGCAGATGGTCTATTTCGCGCTCCCGGTCGGCCTGCTTTTCCAGCAGGGCGCGGTTCAGCGCTTCCTGTTCGGACAGGCGCTGTTTCAGCAGAAGGATGTCGTCAGGGGGAGGTGTTGTTCATAAGCCCGCATTTTACCAGGCTTATTCAACGACAACCAGGATAAAGAGGCCTACAACATGGTCAGGGACGTAAGCAGTCTTTTAGGCTGCCGCCAGTCGATGCCTTCCAGAAGCATTGCCAGCTGCGCCGGGGTCAGGAACACTTTGCCATCGCGGGCAGAGGGCCAGGCGAAGCGGCCGCGTTCCAGCCGTTTGGTCAGCAGGCACAGCCCGTCGCCGGTGGACCACAGCAGTTTGACCTTACTGCCGCTGCGGCCCCGGAAGATGAAGACATGGCCGGACATCGGGTCATCTTTCAGCATCGTCTGCACCTTTGCGGCGAGACCATTGAAGCCGTTGCGCATGTCGGTGATACCGGCAACCAGCCAGATTTTGGTGCCTGTTGGCAGGTGGTTATCACTTCCTTTATCTGTCCTGTGATGATCCTTATCACTTCGCCAGACTACTTCACCACACACATGGGTCTGCCAGATACCGGTTCGGGATGGATTTCCGCTTCTACGCTGAACACCGTCTTTAGAAGCTCTGGTTTCATCACTGCTTCCGGAGCACCTTGCGCCATCACGCGACCGCTTGCCAGTACCACCAGATGATCGCAATAGCGGCTGGCCTGATTCAGATCGTGGAGTACCGTCACTACGGTTTTCCCCTGCCTTTTGAGTTCAACCATCAGGCGCATCAGTTCAACCTGATGATTGATATCGAGGTAGGTCGTAGGCTCATCAAGAAGAATGAGTGGGGTATCCTGTGCCAGCACCATCGCCAGAAACGCACGCTGGCGCTGGCCGCCGGAAAGCTGGGTTAACCTGCGGTCAGCCAGATTGCGCGTCCGGGTCTGACTCATTGCCACGTTGACCCGCTCGTTGTCTTCCGCGGAGAGTCGCCCCCACAACGACAGCCACGGGCTGCGGCCGTAGGAAACCAGTTCCCGTACAGTGATCCCCTCGGGGGATAAATGGTGTTGCGGCAGTAAAGCCAGGCGGCGAGCCAGCTGGCGGGCGGAAAAACCGGCTATGGGTTTTTCATCAAGCAATATCTCGCCAGAGTCTGGTGTTAACAGGCGAGAAAAACAGTTCAACAGCGTCGATTTCCCGCAACCGTTAGGGCCGAGCAGGGCCGTGATTTTTCCGGCAGGCAGGGCGAGAGAAAGTCCATCCAGCACGGTTTGTGCGCCATAGCTGACGGTCAGATTTTCAGTACGTAATCTCATTTATCGCATTCTCACAAGCAGCCAGACAAACCACGGTGCGCCGATAATGGCGGTCAGCACGCCTGCCGGAAGCTCCAGCGGCGGATGAATGATTCGTGCCAGCAGATCGGCAATGACCAGCAACAACGCGCCCGTCAGGGCCGAAACGGGCATCAGCCAGCGGTGACGCCCGCCGGCGATCCTGCGCACCATGTGCGGCACGACGAGACCAATAAAACTTATCGGGCCACAGACGGCCACGCCGGTTGCTGTCATCGCGACAGCCAGCATCAGCCCCTGGAACCGGGTGCGCTGAACCGACACGCCGAGCGTGGCTGCTCGTGCATCGCCCAGCGCCAGCAGGTCGAGATCGCGACAAAAGCGCAGGCTCAGCGGCAAAAACAGAATGAGCAACGGCACGGCAATCTTCACAAAGTGCCAGTCGCGCCCCCATAAGCTACCCGTCAGCCACAGCAGGGCACTGTTTACATCCTGCGGGTGCAGGAGCATCAGGTAATCCGTCAGGCTCGCCCAGCAGGCGGAAAGCGCCACGCCGGTGAGCGCCAGCTTCATCGGCTGGTGGGTCTTTGCCAGCATCTTCAGCAAGATCAACCCCGCCATACCGCCCGCAAAGGCCAGCAGCGGCAGCACCATCACGGATAGTGATGGCATAAGAAGCAGTGCTCCCACAGAGGCAAGGCTGGCGGCATGGTTAATGCCGAGAATATCCGGTGATGCTAGCGGGTTACGCACAATCCCCTGTACCAGCACGCCCGCCACGGCGAGGGCTGCACCGACAAACAGTGCCAGCAGCAAGCGCGGCAGTCGGTACTCCATCAATACATAATAATGCTCGCGTCCGTCCTGCCAGTCGGTCAGCAGCGCGCGCCACGGCACGGGGATCACCCCCATATGGAGTGATAACAGCGCACAGCCTGCCAGGGCAAGGGTGATGAAAATGACCAGCGCAATTTTCATCCTCGCCTCCTCACCAGCCAGACAAAGCAAGGACTGCCAATCAGCGCCAGCACTGCGCCTGCGGGCAGATCGCCGGGGAAGGCCAGCGCGCGTGCGAGTACATCTGCCATCAGCATCAGCGTGGCCCCCAGCAGCATGCTCACCGGCAGTACGTTGCGCTGATCGAAGCCTGCCCAGAAGCGCGCCAGATGTGGCACCAGCAGGCTGATAAACGCCACCGGACCTGCCACACTGACGCACGCGCCAACCAGAAGCAGCACTAACATATTGATGATCAAACGTAGTCTCGGCAGGTTCACTCCCAGCGTATGGGCGGTACTGTCGCTGACGTTGAGCAGGTTCAGTTGATTCGCCAGCAGCAACACGACAGGGACTGCAGTGACCACCACCGGCAAGAGCTGCCAGACATCCTGCCAGTGGGCGTGGGACACTCCGCCTGCCAGCCAGTAAAAGATGCCGTAAGCATGATCTTCGGCCAGCAGCAGGGTGATGCGGGTCAGGGCCATACAAAAGGCCGACAGCGCGATACCCGCGAGGATCAGTTTGTTTCTGTCCTGGGTATGACGAAACCCGCCTCCTGCGGTCATGACCAGCAGCCAGCTCACGCCGCCCCCGCATGCCGCGATGAACGACAGGGAATAGCCTGCAACCGGCGTCGGACTCAGCGCGCTGGTAAGCGCCATAGCCAGCGCCGCGCCGCTGTTAATGCCGAGCAGTGAAGGAGAGGCCATTGGGTTGTGGGTCAGGGTTTGCAGCAGCGTGCCCGCGAGCGCCAGGCTTGCGCCGATCAGAACGGCGACCAAGCTTCGCGGCAAACGAAGGTTTTGCACCAGCGCTTCTGGTAGCGTTGGCGTGTGTCCAGGCAGCAGGGCGCGGATTGCGTCTGCTCCGGAAACAGGAATGGCCGAGTAGCAAAACAGACTCAGCCAGAAAATAATAATAAGTACTGCAACGGGAAGCCCCCACAGCAGCACCGGGTGTTTTAGCGCGGTCATTTCACATCGGTAAGCGGCTGATGGTGGAAGATTTTTACCGTGTCAGCGGCAATACGCTCTGCGGCAAAAATACCGCGCATCCGCGCCCAGGCGTTACTGTCGACTGAAGCAACCTGCTGCTTCTGCGCGGCGGTTAATATCTGCCAGAGCGGATCTTGTTGCCAGCGTTTAACAATGCTCTCTTCGCGATAGTGGGCAACCAGCAGCCAGGCAGGATTGACCGCCAGCAGTTGCTCCAGGCCGATGGACGGCATGGACGCGCCCGCCATCGCAGCGGGAACGTTCAGCCCCAGAGAAGCCAGCACGCTGCCGGTCCAGGTCTCCTGGGTATGCAGGTTGAATAGCTGTTCGCGTGATGTGCCAAAGGCCACGCGTGTCCCTGTGGGAAGCTGGCTGGCCCACTGCGCCATCTTCTCTTTATGTTGTTCCAGACGCGCCTGCATCTCTCGTTTTTTACCTACCACTTCGCCGATGATAGCCGCTGAGTGCAAATTTTCAGCGTAGGTTTCGTTGCGGGACTTAAGCAGCAGTACCGGCGCGATTTGCTGCAAGGCGGTGTAAATCCCCGCATGGCGACTGCTGTCGGCAATGATCAGGTCTGGTTTCAGGGCAGCAATGGCTTCCAGGCTCGGCTGCGCGCGCGTTCCGACGGACTGCCACGGTTTCAGGTGCGCACGCACTTCGGGCAGGATGCGTTTTGCATCGTTATCGTCGGCAATACCGATCGGGCTGACGTCCACGGCGGCCAGCGCATCGGCGAACGAGAGTTCCAGCACCACAATCCGTTGTGGCGTTTTATCGAGTGTAAACGTGCCGTGTTCGTCCTGAACCGTGGCGGCAAAGGCGTGGCCGATCACCAGCAGCAGGCCTGCAAAAATAAAACGGATAAATGCCAACATAGTCACATTCCAGCTAAAAGCCCGGCAAGCCGGGCGTTAACACATCAGAACTTCAACGACCCCTGCATATACAGCGTGCGCGGCTGGCCTGCGTAGATGCCTTTGTTGTTGTCGTCATAAGAGCGGATGAAGTAGTCCTGGTCGAAGATGTTTTTCACACCGAACGCCAGGTTCAGATCCGCCATCTGCGGGCCAAAGTCATACGCCACGCGTGCGCCCCAGAGCATGAAGCCGGGAATGCGGCCGGTACTGCCGTCGGCGCTCTCTTTCACCGTATTGGCGTTATCCGCAAACTGGCTGGACTGGAAATCGCTGTTCAGATTGAACGTCCAGTTGCCCGGCTTGTAGTCCACGCCCAGCGTGCCTTTATGTTTCGGGGAGAATGGCACCTGATTGCCATAGGTGTCGCCTTTCTCGCGGATTTCCGCGTTCACATACGCATAGCTGGCGTAGACGGAAACGTTATCAAGCGTTGGCGTTAGCGTACCCAGGTCGTAACGTGCCTGCGTTTCCAGCCCGGTATGGCGCGTTTTGCCACGTGCAGTGACGGTGTCGTTGGTCTGGTTGGAGTCGTACTGATTGTTAAAGTTAATCAGGAACAGCCCCATTTCCGCCGTCAGCGCGCCGTCGTCGTAGCGGGTACCGAGTTCCCAGGTTCGCGCTTTTTCCGGTTCCACATTGCCGCTTTGCACAGCCTTGCCAATCTGGCTGTACTGTACGGTGCCGAACGAGCCTTCAGTGTTTGCATAAAGATTCCAGCTGTCAGTCAGGTGATAGAGCACGTTCAACGCCGGAAGCGGTGCGTTATAGCTCACCTCTTCGTGCGTGCCTTTAATGGCGTTGTTCTGGTATGACTCGATATGTTCGAAACGCATACCCGGCGTGATGGTCCAGTTGCCGATGTCGATTTTGTCATCCAGATACCAGGCGTGCGCCTCGGTGCCGGAACGCGTGTCGCGGTCGTAAGGGCTTGAGCCGGACGGCAACTGCCCGCTGCTGGTGGCGGTGTAGTAACGCATTTCATGCGTTGATTCATTCACATAGCGATAGCCCACGCCCACTTCGTGCGCGGAAGGGCCGATCATAAAGCTCTGGCTGTAGCGTGGCTCAATACCGCGCACCCAGTAGTTACGCGGCGAGAGGGTGATGCGTTTGCCTTGCTCCAGGTAGCCGCTGCGCAGGGTTTGGGTGTAGAACCCCTGAATGTTGAATTTATGCTGGCTGTCCGGCTGGAACTGGTAGCCCAGGCTCGCCAGCTTGCGACGGCCCCAGAAGCGGTCATACGGGCGGGTGGATTGCCAGCGATCGGCGTCGTAATCCGCGCGGGACAGGCCGCCGGGCATGTCGGCTTCACCATCGTAATATTGCAGCAGGCTGTTGAAGGTGTGCACCTCATTCGGCGCGTATTTGCTTTTCAGCATCAGGTCGTCGATGCGGGTGGCGCTGTGCTCGCGCCAGTCACTGCCGCGCGTGCCGGAGTAGAGCAGCGCGGTGCCAAAACCGTTGTCCGCTGTGCCGCCCACCATCAGGTTGTGCGTCTCTTTCGGATTGTTTTGTGAAGAGGTTGGGCTGAGCTGACCTTCCACCCCCGCCTCGATACCAAAGTCCTGCGGAATGGCGCGGGTAACAAAGTTCACCACGCCGCCCACGCTCTGCGGTCCGTAACGCACCGCACCACCACCGCGCACCACGTCAATGGCATCCATGTTGCCGAGCGAAACGGGAGCCAGTGAAAGCTGCGGCTGACCGTAAGGGGCAAAGGGGACGGGGATGCCGTCCATCAGGACGGTCGAGCGGCTGGCGAGGCGTGGGTTCAGGCCCCGGATGCCAAAGTTCATCGCCAGGTCGTGGCTGCCGGTGCCGTTGTTTTCCGGCGCGCTGACGCCAGGGATGCGGTTAAGCACCTCACGCATGGTGGTTGCGCCGGTTTTGGCGAAATCCTCACGGCGGATCACGTCACGCGCGCCAGCATGTTCAAATACGTCGTTTTCACGCGCATCGCCCAGCCAGTCGCCGACCACGGTCAGGGCATCTTCTTTTGGCGCGGGCGCGGGCTCCAGCGTCCAGCTGTTATTTCCCAGCGGTTTTACCTGCAGTCCGCTGCCGTCCAGCAGCTGTTGCAGGCCGCTCTCGACGTCGTAATCTCCGTGCAGACCGTTGCTCTGCTTGCCGCGCGTCAGGCTGGCGTCAACCGAGAGGGTAATTCCGCTGTGTGCGGCATACTGATTGAGCGCTTTGTCGAGCGATCCCGGTGCGATATCAACCTGTGCAGCAAAAGCGGAAAACGAGAGACCGGCCAGCGGCAGCAGGCTCAGGCGAATGGCGTTAACCAAAGGTGTTGTTTTACGAAAAACGCGTAACGGCGTCATACCTTCTCCATCATCATTTTTGTTGTGTTCAGCTATGAGTCGAACGAGAAGGGTAAAAAGGACAATCGAAATGAGAATTATTTTTCTTACAGCGGTGAAATGTTTATCCAGTACCGCGTAATAGACTGAATTTTAACGGGAAGCGTTTGAGCGATAACGTTCAGGATCGCATCGGTATTTTTCAGCGGGAACGTCCCGCTCAGGCGCAGCCCGGCAACGGCGGGATCGCAGCGCAGCACGCCGTTGTGGTAACGGCTTAGCGTGGCTATCACCTCACCCAGCGGTTTATCGCTGAAGCTCAGGATGCCCTTCGTCCAGCTTGTACTCTCGTCATCCAGCGGTTTCACTGCGCCAAACTCAGAGGCGCTGAACTGCAGGCTTTCACCAGCGTTCACGATGCGTTTTTGCGCGGGGGCACTGGCGAGAAGCACTTCCACGGCGTGCTGCTGCACGTCAAGCTGCGTGAAATTATCCTGCTGGCGGACGGTAAATTCTGTCCCTAAAGCGGTGAGTTGGCCCTGACGGGTCAGGACGCGGAAGGGGCGTTGCTGCGCATCTTTCGCGGTAGTAATGGCGATTTCACCGTACCAGAGCCGGACGGTGCGCTGATGCGCATCAAAACGCACATCCGCCGCGCTTTGGGTATTCAGCGTGAGCAGGGAGCCATCTTCCAGTTGCTGACGGCTGACTGCGCCTTTGGCGGTGCGGTAATCTGCCCGCAGACCTTCGCCGGTTTCCGACTGCCAGAGTTGCCAGCCTCCGCCAGCGCCGAGCAACAGCAGTAATCCTTTCATCACGTGACGGCGGGTGAGGCGGGTATCGTGCAGCGCCCGGCTGGCAACGTCGCCAGGCACACCGCCAAGCTGGTTGCGCAGGTTTTCAACCTGCTGCCAGGCCCACTGGTTATCCTGATCCTGTTCATACCACTGTTGCCAGCGCGCTTCCTGTTGTGGGCTGACGCGCTCGCCGCTTAGCACGGCATACCAGTGGGAAGCTGAACGCAGCGCCTGACGGCGGGAATCGGTTAACGAAGGATTCATAACCCATGCTCCAGACGAAACAGCAGGCAGTGCTCGACGGCTTTCGCCACGTATTTTTTCACGGAGCTGACGGAAACACCGAGTTTGTGCGCAATCTCGCTGTATGTCAGGCCATCCAGTTGCGAAAGCAGAAACGCTTCACGTGTTTTTCCGTTTAGCCCGTCCAGCATGCTGTCGACGAGTTGTAGGGTCTCGAGCTGGCTTTCGCGTTCCTCAGGTGAAGGCGCTACCCCCTCCGGCATAAGCGCCAGCATCTCCAGATACGCTTTTTCCAGCGCGTTTCGGCGAAACAGGTCCACCATCACGCGTTTGGCGATAGAGCACAGGAAAGAGCGAGGATCGCGGATCGTCGAGAGCGTTTCGCTGCTCATTACCCGCAAAAAAGTGTCCTGGGCAATGTCATCTGCATCAAAGGCAGACTGGAGTTTGCGCGTCAGCCAACTTTTCAACCAGCCGTGATGGGTGCCATAAAGCGACTCGAACGTTAAGGAAGCTGTGGTAGTGGCACGGTCAGACATGCGGAGTGCATCAAAAGTTAATTATCACGTAGCCATATTAATATGAGAATGGTTATCATTACAATTGGAAATAAAATTGTTTCCAATAAACATTTTTAACATGTTGTTTTTCTAAGTGTTATAAGGTAGGTATAAAATGGGATGGATCCTCTGCTTCTGGCATCTGTCGGTCAGAATGACATCATGATGTGGTCTGCTATTATTGACATCCTCCCCGCCCTTTAGGGCGGGGAGGATGTCAACTATGAGTGTTGCCTGAAATGTCGCCAGCCCCCGGTACAGCTGAAGTATCTCGGGCTTTCTGCGTTTGCTCCTGGTGGGTATGGCCCCCGCAAGCGGGGGTTATTGCTAACTGTCGTTTCAACAAAAAGTAACTTTTTTCACTTTGCCCCTCAGTACAAATTAGGGGCTTGCCGCGGATGTACCATGCCTGAATATCTTCGAGTGATGATTTGGTGCGGCTTTGTTGAATAAATCAGATTTCGGGTTCCACCTGACTGACCTGCTGCCAGAGCGGGGCGTGATGCTCCGGAACGGTCTGCCAGCCGGATGCAGCCGAACAGAGACGGTGCGATGCCATCTGCTGCTCATTATTTTCTTATCAAGGCGCAGCACAGGAGTCATTCGGCATGCTTATATATTAGCTGCAATAATATTATGCTCAGGACCATAGGGGAAATGAGTTATGTTCTCTGCTGCCATTTCGGTTACGACCAGGATATCGTGTTCGCGGTAACCACCGTGCCCCGGCATGCTCTCCGGCAGCATGATCATCGGCTCCATCGAGACAACCATTCCTGGTGCCAAAACGGTCTCAATATCCTCGCGCAATTCTAAACCGGCTTCACGACCATAATAGTGACTCAGTACGCCGAACGAATGACCATAACCAAAGGTCCGGTACTGCAGAAGACCATGCTCGCGATAAATTTCATTAAGCGAGGCGGCAATGTCGCAACAACGTGTGCCTGGACGGATTAACTCCTGCCCACGGCGGTGCACTTCGCAGTTGATCTCCCAGCAACGTAGTTGCTCATCGCTGGGCTGACCGAAGAACAGTGTTCGTTCCAGCGCGGTATAGTAGCCGGCAATCATTGGAAAACAGTTCAGCGATAAAATATCGCCTGCCTTGAGACGACGGGATGTCACCGGATGGTGTGCTCCATCAGTATTCAAGCCAGACTGAAACCACGTCCAGGTATCACGCAATTCAACATGCGGCAGGCGTTTCGCGATTTCCCGGGTCATCGCTGACGTGGCCGCCAGTGCGATTTCATACTCGGGAACATTTTCGGCAATCGCCTCGATACATGCCGCCCCCCCGAGGTCGGCGACCTGGGCACCAAATTTAATAAGCGCGATCTCTTCGGCAGACTTAATCATGCGCATACGCATCGTCGCCGGGGCAATATCAACAAACTCTGTCTGGGTTAAGTAATGACAAAATTTAGCACGCTGTTCGATCGTCACATGGTCGCCTTCAAGGGCAATCCGCCGGCTATCATCAGGAACCACTTTGCGCACTGCCCGGTAATAGTTATCACGCTGCCAGTCCGTGTAAACGATATTTGCACCGTAGCTACGACGCCATCCCTGGCCGCCATCGATATTGGTGGTAATTAAAAATGACTGGCTCGGCGTCACCACCAGGGCATACTGGCGTCCAAAGCTACAATATAAAAAATCGCCGTAATAATTAATATTATGAACCGAGGTTAAAATAACTGCATCAATACTATCTGCCTCCATGATGGCGCGTAATCCTGACAGTCGGCGCTGCATTTCATGGGTGCTGAACGTTCCTTTTACTTTTTGTCCATTAGCTAATTCAATAATATCTGGCATGCTCATGATAAACTCCGTTGTTGATAATGGCGTGTTGTCATCATCTGGAAAACGATATCTTGCGACAAACGGAGATTATTAATTTGTCGTCATTAGCTGGCCTTATGCAGTGTATATTCACTGAGGATTTGCTTGCGTTCTGCAATATGACGCGCGGTTTCCTCCGTCAGCCAGTTGACCAACGCCTGAACGCGTGGCCGTTTCTCATTATTACGCGGACAGGTTAACCACACCTGTCCGTCTTCGACGATATCTGTAAAAGGGCGTATCAGTGCGCCATTGCGAACCTCCGTTGCACACAAAGAGTGACGACTTAAGGCGATCCCTTGTCCGGCGCAGGCGGCCTGGAGCACGAGGTCGGCACGGGAAAAGCCGGTTCCAGCCTCAACATCCAGGTCATAGAGCCCGAGGCGGGCAAAATAAGATCGCCAGTGGGTGCTATAGGCATTTTGCGGCATGGAATCATGTAGTAAGCGTAAACCGCAGAGATCGCTGTAATTTTTCAGAGGTCGGTTTTTCATCAAATCCGGGCTGATCACAGGATAGATCACATCATTGAACAGGTGTCGTTGAATTAAATTTTTATCGTCAACCCAAAAAGGAGTAATGGCGATATCGACTGCGTCAGATTTAAAATTGGCGGGTGTCATATCGGCATCAATTTCCAGACTGACAGGGTACTGCTCATAAAACTGATGTAATCGGGGAAGCAGCCATTTGGTTGCAAAGGACGGCATAACCCGAATCTTTATGGTGCCCTCAAGAGTTTCTTCACCGGTTTGGTGCAGCGTGGTTTCAAGGATGGAAAATGCCTGACGCACCCCGATAAACAGCTGTTCACCCTGCGGGGTTAAGCGTAACCCTGCGGGAGTCCGGTGAAAGACAAGATAGCCAAGATGTTGTTCAAGTAATTGAATTTTCTGGCTTACCGCACTCTGAGTAAGAAAAAGTTCCTGCGCGGCACGGGTAAAACTAAGATTACGCGCCGCGGCATCAAAGTAGCGCAAACCGTCCAGGGACGGCAAACCTGGTTTAGGTTGCATCATCGGTTTCTCTGTTGCTAAATAACCTGCAATAAGCACTATTCATGCCAAAGGCACCATTAGCCGTGCTAATAGTTATCAGTTAGAAACCACCGTTTGTCGCCGCTAAGAGAATGAATAAATATTATCAGCGTCATTCAAATTCGCGGAGAAATCTCATGAAAAATAAACTGTGGCTGTTACTGTCAATGTCTGTCATACAACTTTCACCATTAATGATACCCACTGCCCAGGCTGATTTGCTGGATGATATTAAGCAAAAAAAAGAAATAGTGATTGCCACAGAAGCGCGCTATGCCCCTTTTGAAATGCTTGAAGATGGCAAAATAGTCGGTCTGGGAAAAGATATTCTCACGGAAGTCATGAAGGGATTACCCGGGGTGAAAGTGGTTCAGCTGGATATTCCATTTCAGGGGATTTTACCCGGACTGGAAAGCAAACGATTCGACTTTGTGGCAACCTCTTTAACCATCACCCGCGATCGTGAAGCTAAATTCGCCTTTACCGCTCCCTTTTCTGACGCCAGCGTAGCCATTCTGAAACGCAAAGGGGATAGCCGTATTAACAGCGCCAAAGATCTCCAGGGCATGATTGTCGCCAGTCAGGCCGGGGCGCCGCAGATTGCTGTGCTAAAAGAGTATGAAGCATCGGTACTTAAACCCACCACCGGTCACGGCGTTAAAGAAATAAAAGCCTTTATTGATTATAACGAAGCTTACGCGGCATTGGCGGCACATCGTGTTGACGCGGTTGTGCAATCGCTGCCGAACCTCGCGCCGTTGGTGAAGACACGTGGTGATACGTTTGAAATTGTACGCCCGCCGTTTGGCCCGGCCACCTGGTATGCATGGGCCGGAAGAAAAGATGCGGATAGCGCCTCACTGGTCAAATTTGTCAGCGACGGCATTGTGCAGTTGAATAAATCGGGAAAACTGGCGCAGCTACAAACCAAATGGCTGGGTTTTTCTATGGCCGTTCCAGAGCAAGTTCCAACCCCGGCAAACTAATTTGATGGATACTGGAGGGCAATATGTTTGATATTTCGGTGGTGTTTCCCTATTTCCCTCAGCTATTAATCGGCGTGCTCAGTACTCTGGCTGTATCACTGAGCGCAATTGTCACAGGATTGATCCTCGGTTGGTTAATTTGTCTGGGGTTAAATTCTCAGCAGCGTCTCGTGCGCTGTTTTTGCAAAATCTATGTCAGTTTTTACCGTGGCACGCCGTTACTGGTCCAGTTGATATTAATATTTTATGCTTTGCCGGCCGTGGGGATCACGCTTTCGCCATTGCTGGCGGCGGTTGTTGCCCTCTCATTAAATACCGCGGCCTTTCAGGGGGAGATTCTTCGGGCCGGTTTTAACATGTTACCCAAAGGCCAGCTGGAGGCAGCACGAGATTTTGGCTTTTCAGCGGCGCAAACCCTGTTTTATATTCAGATGCCGCAGGTGTTGCGTACCATGATGCCGGCATTGATTAATGAAACCATTGATATTATCAAAAATTCGGCACTGGTCTCGGTGGTGGCGGTCCATGAGTTGATGAGAGTGACGCAAACGTTGGCCTCAACCACCTATCGGCCGCTGGAGTTTTATACGGCATGTGGGCTCCTTTATTTCCTGACCTCATGGGGGCTGAGTATCGCTGGCGTCAGGTTAGAGAAAAACCGCTCATCTTCGGCTAAAAGGGTATTAGCAAAATGAATGTTGAGATACTTTTTACCTATAAAGATGCCATCGCCGCCGGTATTTTAATGACCCTAAAAATGAGCCTCGGCGGTATCCTGCTGGGGCTGGCGATCGGTCTGTGTTTTTTTCTCCTCGAAAGACAAAAACCAGCGCTACTTAATGTGATATACCATACATGGATTAATGTTTTTCGCGGCACGCCGTTACTGGTACAGCTATTTTTAGTCTTTTATGGTGGGCCCTATATTGGTATTAACCTCGAGGCCCAACAGGTCGGAGTACTGTGCCTGGGCTGTTATGGTTCCGCTTATTTTTCGGAAATATTCCGTGCAGGTCGCAATGCTGTCTCTGGCGGACAAAGCGAAGCGGCGGCAGACCTTGGTTTAAGTCCGTGGCAAATATTTACTTTCATTGTCTGGCCGCAAATGTTCGCGAGAATTATCCAGCCACTGATTGGTCAGAGCGTTATTCTGGTAAAAGAGTCGTCGGTGCTGTCGATTATTACGGTTGGTGAACTCACCAATACCGCCATGGCCATTGCCAACCAGACCTATGCGATGGTTGAAATCTACTCCTTAATGGCCATTGTCTATTGGGGAATCGCGATTGGTATCTCCCGTTTGGGTAATAAAATAGAGCGTCATTATTCTTATTCTCAATTAAGCCGAGGTTAATAGTATGCGTGATTATGCTATTGAGATTAACAGCCTCAATAAATATTATGGCGAAAACCATGTTTTACGTGGCATCAATGTCAGCATTACTCCCGGAGAAGTCATTTGCGTGATTGGCGGCTCAGGGTCGGGTAAATCCACGCTGTTACGCTGCATTAACTTTTTGGAGGATTACAGCTCCGGCAGCATTGTGGTGAATGGCGAGTGCGTCGGCTATGAACCACTCAGCGGCGAAAAACGCCGGCGTTTAAGCGACAAGGAAAACCGTAAGGCGTTACGCGACGTCTGTATGGTCTTTCAGCAGTTTAATCTGTGGCCGCATATGACGGTACTCGATAACGTAGCCACGCCGTTGCGACGGGTTAAAAAGGTCTCCCGTGAAGCAGCCTACGCCGAAGCGAAAAAGCAGCTGGCGCGGGTTGGTCTGGCAGACAAAGCCGATAGCTGGCCCGCGATGCTATCCGGTGGTCAGCAGCAGCGCGTTGCCATCGCCCGGGCATTGACCATGAAACCCGCCATTATGTTGTTCGATGAACCGACTTCAGCGCTTGATCCGGAGCTGGTCGGGGAGGTGCTAAAGGTCATCCGAAATCTTGCCGATGATGGTATGACCATGATGATTGTGACCCATGAGATGGGGTTTGCCGCAAAAGTCTCCGATCGTGTGCTGTTTCTTGCCGATGGCTGCATTGAAGAGCAGGGACCGCCGGCGCAACTGTTCCATCGGCCGAAAAGCCCGCGGCTGCAGTATTTTTTGTCGTCGTGGAGTGAGCGTCAGTCGGGGACGAGATTACCTGAAACGGCATTTCAGGAGTCAGCATGAAGCAGGGGATTATATTTGGCGCCCTGGCTGGCGCATGCTGGGGATTCATCTTCCTGCCACCGGTACTGCTACCCGAGATCTCACCACTGCTGTTAACCTGCGGTCGCTTTGCTACCTATGGAATACTGGCGGCAATATTACTTATACCTCAATGGCGCAACATTGCCCGCGTCTGGCATCATCGCGATCTGCTGACGCTGATCCGTCTTTCGCTGATGAGCAATGTCCTCTATTTTCTGCTCGTCGCGGTGGCCGTAAAGCAGGTAGGTATTGCCGCGACATCGTTAGTGATAGGTTTAATTCCGGTGATGGTTCCGGTGCTTGGTCGCAGGGACCAGCATGCGCCGCCCTTCAGGCAATTATTGCTGCCGATGGCGGCTATCATTGCCGGAGTGGTGCTGATTAATCTGCATGCGCTACAAACATCCTCGCACCAAGTTACAGAAGGAAAACGGCAGATGCTGGGGATGCTTTGTGCCTTCGCTGCATTACTGTGCTGGAGCCGTTACGCTGTCGAGAACTCCCGCTGTCTGAAAAACCTCCCTTACAACAGCAACCAGTGGTCGCTCCTGATAGGCCTGTGTACGGGATGTATTTCGGTACTGCTGTGGCTCATCGCCAGTATATTCAGGTTTTCTGCAGTTGACTTGTCGTTACCGGAACACACTCAAACGCTCTTTTGGATAACGAACATGATGTTAGCCGTGGTCTCCTCATGGCTGGGATATCTGGCGTGGAATCTCTGCTCCCGGCGTCTTCCGGTATCACTGACAGGGCAGATGGTGGTTTTTGAAACCCTTTTCGCGCTGCTATATGGTTTTATCTATTCACAGCGCATTCCGGATCTGCAGGAAACTGCCGCCATTTTACTGTTGCTGGGCGGGGTTCTGGTCACGGTACATTACCATCAGCTCAGCCGTCGTGGCTACGCAGGTAATAGTCCGGAAGTCAAGGGTAGCTGATGATGGCTTAATCAGATTCGCGTACATGTACAGAATGTATACTGCACAAATTCACTTAACAAATCATTCAGCGCTCTCCGTACAGACAGCGAAGTCCGGTCAGGGCCCCGTCCAAAGAACCCTCTTCACATTTCGTGGTGAATTCCCGGACCAGTGTCTCAAACGCCTCAGCCGTCAAGAAAATTCACAGCCAGCCCCGGTATCCAGTTGCTGCACATGCAGTGAAAGACCACACGGTCGTGGCCTTTACAGAAACTACCTCTGATTTACCGGGATGGTTGCAGCGTAGGCCCGCAGGGGAGCATCAACATTACTGACGAGCGCTTCCGCCACTTCCGTCAGTGTCTGGGTAGCCCCGAGCCGGGCGTCCTCCACAGTGTAGCAGTGCATGGAGCAGGTTCCTTCCCGGAAGCAGAACCCCAGGCCGAGTACATTGTTGAGAAAAACAACGGGGGCGCCATAGCCCGGATCAGGCACCAGAATGTGACCATTACAGAACGGCAACTCAAACTGATCGAACTCGCCTGCCGGCAGCGCCTGCGTATTCTCTGTGCGAAGGGTCAGCAGCACCTGACTGTGTCCTTTCTGGCCGCTTTCATCCTGAAACACTGCGACCCGGCTGTAAACGCCCACCGCATGCGCCTCGCTGAGACCATTCGCCGGCGCCTTGCCCATGACTCCGCGCAGCTGGTTGATCTGCTGATAATAATCCTGCCGACGATACCAGGCTCCCCAGAAACGCGCGATACTGGCCCAGAAGGCTTCAATCGTCTGTTCATCACGACCGGCGACATCGCAGAACAGGGCAAAATACAGCGCAGTCCCGCCGTAGAACTGCTGTCCCCGTGGCAGAACCTGGCTGGTTCGCATGCGGAGGTACTGTGCATTACGCAGCAAAATCCGGGTCAGATCATCTTCTGTACGGATGGAAAGCAGGTCGCGGTAGGCCGCTTCAAACTGAGGGGGCTACATCAAGGTGATTACACTGCCCTTCAATTTCTACCAGCTGATCGGCAAGCAATTGCTGAGTGTTTGCGCTGAAAGTGCCGGTCAGTTCAATTCCCGGATGGTAAGTTTTCTCGCTTCTTCCAGCGGAAGCGCTCTGGAGTAATACCAGCCCTGAGCATAACTCTGTGGCCAGAACGTCTTCAGATAGTTCACCTGCTCCTGAGTCTCTACACCCTCAAACACAATCTTATCTGCAATGGAGCGGAACATCTCATGCAGTCCGGGAAGAAGATCATATCGTAAAGATTCAGTACCAATAGCACTAGTTAGCGATTTGTCTATTTTTATTTCATCTACATCAAGCGCAGCTACCAGATTAAGATTAGAATATCCTGTCCCAAAGTCATCGATGGCAAACCTGACACCATGATTTTTATATTTATCAATGTGAATTTTCATACCTTCAAAATCCCCTCCTTGACGCTCCGTAATTTCAAGAAGGATTGTTTTATATGGGATATTATATTCAGAAATTAATCCTAGTAGTTTATCCCTGAATTTTTCTGAGTCAAGATCGCTTGGATTAATGTTTACGCTCAAAAATATTTCATTCTGAATAGCAGTATGGATAAATTCTCGGATAGCATGGTCAATGACGAATAAAGTCACATCCTCCTGCAATCCTTCCCTTTCAGAAAGCGGTATAAATACATCAGGACTAATATTCCCGAGTCTTTCATCTTTCCATCTGAGCAAGGCCTCAAATCCGCAGATCTGTCCGTCTTCAATTCTGTAAATAGGTTGATAGACCAGCGACAGGGCTTCATTTTTCAAAGCCTTTACAAACCTTGCAGATAGTGAACTATTGAGTTCTGCTCTGTTCATAATGATAATATAAATCATTATACCGGAAAGTAGTGACACTGTTACTAATAACATTTGTATGCTCCAGTGCTCTGAAAATATCCCCGTAAAATACCCACCTCCTGCAACACAGAGATCATAATGTAGGCTACATGCCCTAAACACTCTAAACCTTAGTGGAACGCTATCATGCCGATCAAGAAGAGGAGCATCAGGTCCTATATTGAAGTAATGCCTGTCATGCTTACTATTTCCGACAACAGCGCTAAAGTTTTTTGAATACATATCAGTTTCGAATCGTCTGAAGACAAATGGTGATAGGGTCACCATAATACCTTCAGAAATATATCCATTGACGGATATATCATCCATAAGCTTAATACCAAAAAGCCACACTCCTTCCCGCGAAGGCCATTTTTTATCAAAATGTTCCAGACTTAAGGTGGGACGTAAACTCCCCCACAGAGCACTACAGGCTAATTCTCCTTTTATGATGTAGCCAACATCTTTAATCAACGGATAGGGCCATACTACAACCCGAAGATGTAGGATATTTTCATTAGTACATGGACTGTCTCCTATATTCACATGTGACTTTGCAGCAGTCTTGACAGATTCAGTCTGAACTAGGAGCGATTCAGAGCGAACAAGCACATCGGAAGTATAGTCTTTAATTTTATCCCGAAAAATCAGGTAAGCTACGCTCTCAGATAATACAAAAAAAATATACCAGCTGAAAGAATCGATAAAGAGAGGACTGATAGATTATGTATCCACTTTCCAGGGCTAATCAAACGTTCCAGCTTACGACTAACCATGCAGATCTCCCCTCAAATTGTAAAGATATAAAGCTATATTTTCGCCAACTTCACTGACCGATTAGCTGGCACTGAACATACTATTCCAGTATACCTATTCTTGCCTTACTCATCACGGGTATGAATCAAATAATGTGACATGGTTCGGATAGATACTGGTTATGATTTACAGAGATAATTCATGCGTTATTAATAGCCTTGTGAAGGCTCCAGATTTATTACGCAACTTTTAAGCAATGCATGTAATGCGGTTTTCTACTCGCTATTATAGAACGAATATTGATTTTTTGCTGGGCGATCGCCCCCTAAGGTGTGCATCAAAACAAAGGTACTCTTTTTTTTAAAAAAACAGAGTATAATGTTGTGTAGTGCCGGCATTACAAAACGAAAGATTATGTTATAATCGGGTTATTATTGATAATGTTTCGCATTACAATGTGTAACCAGATATCTGCATTTGGGTGGAGATAGCTTAAGATGGATAAAAAATATGATTTTTCGCTCAGCTATGAAGCCTTGACACGAGTATGTGAAAATGCAATATGTGAACATATTCGCAGAGCAGGTTCTCTGGAAGGGTTAGGTTTCGCACTTGAATATACCAAGGCCTATGCCATCCTGGAAGTATGGTCTCTGCTGGCAGCTACTGGCGATACATTTCCAGCTCTCATTGAGAAAGACAGAATATATCTGTTGCAGCTAATTTCCGGGAAAAATAATATAGAGCTACATTAGATCATATATTATTTGGCAGATCTTCTCAGTTTTTACTTAACGCACGTCAGAATCAGTGAAGTGAGGAAAAGAAAATTTGTTGTGCAATAATAATGATCACAACATAACAGTCCAGGAAAACATCCGCAGCCCCTGAGACGACAATAACGCTTTGTGCTGACAACCTTTGTTATTACAAGATTAAAAAGTCACTCGGTTTAGCCAGTTTCAAATGTCACCTGA
>OGTT01000186.1_pt1 | contig 28921 bp, 17 predicted proteins | sample 1574641 | NCBI WGS metagenome assembly OGTT01 (sample SAMN03295856, study PRJEB24534) | human gut metagenome | isolation source: fecal sample 6 from infant 8 | host: Homo sapiens | place: USA: Pittsburgh, PA | collected 2014-07 | reverse complement strand
TAATAATTGATAAATTACATATAAATATATATAAGTTTTAAAATATAGAGAAAAATAACATGAAAAAGGGGATTTAAAACTATTTTGATCATTACTTTTTCATTTTTTTTGTTAAAAAATATTAATTGTAGCATAGTATTACAAAATAAATCCGAAGATTAAGAATAGTTATAACCATAATTTTAATATTTATTTATAAAAAATTAAAATATATATTGAATAATTATAAAAATGTATGTATAATTATACTAAAGAAAAGAGAAAACAATTATCTTAAGGGGGTACAATATATGAAAAGTGCATTAGTAAAAAAAATAGCAGCTGTAGCTGCAGTAGCAGTATTAGCAATAAGTATGGTGGGATGTGGATCATCAGGTGATGAAAATAAAACAGCGTTAGATAAGATTAAGGAAAGTGGTAAACTTGTAGTTGGAACAAGTGCAGATTATCCACCTTATGAATTCCATGCAACAGTTGATGGAAAAGATGAAATCAAAGGTTTTGATATTGATATTGCACAGGCAGTAGCAGATGATTTAGGGGTAAAACTTGAAATTAAAGATATGGATTTTGATGGGCTTCTAGTGGCACTTCAAGGTGATAAAGTTGATATGGTATTTGCAGGAATGACTCCTACAGAAGAAAGAAAGCAAAATGCTGACTTCTCAGATATATACTATACAGCAACTCATCGTTTTATTTTAAGAAGTGGTGAAGAAGGTTCAGTTAAATCATTTGATGATTTAAAAGATAAAAAGATTGGTGTTCAAAAGGGATCTATTCAAGAAGGTATTGCAAAAGATAACTTTGATGCAGCAAATATTAAATCTTTAGCTAAAGTTACTGATTTAGTGTTAGACTTAAAAAACAACAAAGTAGATGCTATTTTAATTGAAGATGGAGTTGCAAAAATTAACTGTGACAAGAATGAAGGAATTGCTATGTCTGACTTTGTAGTAACAGATGAAGATGGTGGATCAGCAATAGCTTTAAAGAAAGGATCTACTGAATTACAAACAGAAGTTAACAATACTATAAATAAATTAAAATCTGAAGATAAAATAACAAAATTTGTTTCTGATGCAAATGATTTAGCAGCTGAACAATAAAAATCAATAGTTGATTGTTGATATAAGGAAAGTTGATGATTTAATAACGACTGAGATGAGTTAATTAAAAATTGGAATTCCAATGAATTTTAATCTTATCAAGTTGACAGTTAATGTGGAAAGCTGATGGTGGGGATGAAGCAGAATAAGCTGTTTCTAAGAATCACTTTTTAGAAAATTAGTCTTTTTATCCACTGCTATCAACTTTCAATTACTCTAAAAGAGTACAGACAGAAAAGAGTGGCATCAACTATCAACTTATAAGAAAGGATGTAGGGATTTTGAATTTTACGTTTTTAGAAAAGTATTTTGGATATTTTGTTAAAGGTGCAGAAATAACTATAGTGCTAGCTTTCTTTGCAGTGCTATTTGGTACAATCTTAGGCCTTGGAATTACATTAATAAGAAGATCAAAGTTTAAAGCAATAAGTTTTATAGGAACAGCGTATGTTGAATTTATGAGGGGTACACCACTATTAGTTCAAATATACATAATATACATAGGATTACCTAAATTAATAGGAATTGATTTACCTGATATGGCAACAGGGATAATTGCATTATCATTAAATTCATCAGCATATGTATCAGAAATAATAAGAGCAGGTATTGAAGCAGTGGACAAGGGGCAGATGGAAGCTGCAAGAAGTCTTGGTATGAATCAAAAGCAGGCTATGTTTGAAGTAGTAATACCACAGGCGTTTAAAAACATATTACCAGCATTAGGAAATGAATTTATTTCAGTAATAAAGGAATCTTCAATGGTATCAGTTATAGGTGTAGCAGAGCTTATGTACAATGCAGGAATTGTAAGAGGAAATACAGCGTTAGGACTTGAACCAGTAGTTGTTGCAGCTATAATTTACTTTATAATTACATTTACATTAACAAGAGTACTGGGCTATGTTGAAAGGAGGATGAAGGCAAGTGATATACGTTAATAATCTTTATAAGAGTTTTGGAAAAAATGAAGTTTTAAAGGGAATAGATGAGCATATTGCAAAAGGTGAAGTTGTAGTTGTAATAGGACCATCAGGTTCTGGAAAGAGTACATTTTTAAGATGCCTTAATCTTCTTGAAACACCTACAGATGGGAAAATCACATTTGAAGGAAAAGATATAACTTCAAAGGAAACAAACATTGATAAGATGAGAGAAAAAATGGGGATGGTATTTCAGCAGTTCAATTTGTTTCCACACAAAACAGTATGTGAAAATATCTGTTTAGCGCCAATGAAGGTTAGAAAATTATCTAAAGATGAAGCAAAGAAAAAAGCAATAGAATTATTAAAAAAGGTTGGGCTTGAAGATAAGATAGATGCTTACCCTGCATCACTTTCAGGAGGACAGAAACAGAGAATAGCCATAGCAAGAGCACTTGCTATGGAGCCAGATGTTATGCTTTTTGATGAGCCGACTTCAGCATTAGATCCTGAAATGGTTGGAGAAGTTCTAAATGTTATGAAGGACCTAGCAAAAGAAGGAATGACAATGGTTGTTGTAACTCATGAAATGGGATTTGCAAGGGAAGTTGGAGATAGAATAATATTTATGGATGGAGGAAAAGTTTTAGAGTCAGGAACTCCAGAAGAAATTTTCCAAAATCCTAAGAATCCTCGTACAATAGATTTTTTATCTAAAGTACTTTAAAATTATACTATAAGAAGTATCCAGAATTAATATTTTGGGTACTTTTTTTGATTTAAAATCCAAATTTGTTCCTGATATATTATTAATCATTAAACCAATTAAACTTTGGTATTATTCAAGGTTTCAAGAAGTATATTTGTATGATGTAGTTTTTAGTATTGTGGCATTTTTGAAAATTTAATTAATTGATTAGGAAAGGTGAAGAATAATAAACTTCAGAGTAAATATCCCTATTTATACATATTTTAGGTATAATTATATATGAGTATAAATAAAGCTAGATATATTCTAAGAATAAAACTTTATAGAATATAAGGAATTTAGCACAATTGTTTATTGTAAAATATCAGTTGTTATATATACTAAATAAAAAGCAAGTGAGGTAAAATATGAAGAAGAATAGACGGATTGTTAGCCTGTTAGCAGGAGCAGCAGTTATAATTTCAATGATTACGCCACTATCAAAAGGATATGCAGCAGAAAGAACGGGAACTTATGATTTAAAGACTGTTAACATAAGTAATGTAAGAGCTCAGGATGATTTTTATGAAGCTGTTAATGGAGAGTGGAAGAAAAATGAGGAAAACAATATTAATGATCTTTATGGTGAAAAGAGTACTTACAGTGATATAAAAGAAAATAATGATAAGATAGTAAAGTCAGAATTTGAGAATTTTCTCCATAACAAAAATAAATATGGAGAAAACAGTGATGAAAGAAAGATGGCAGATGTATATGAAAATTATATTAATAGAGAGGCAAGAAATTCACAAGGAATAGAACCTATGGAAAAGTATCTTTCGAAAATTGATTCTGTTAATACGATGGATGACTTAACTCAATTATTGGGTGACAGTGAGATTGATATACTAACTAATATTATAGATTTTAATATAAAAGAGAATTACAATGGTTCAGCATATGAAATAGCTATAGATCCCACTGAATTAAGTTTAGTTGATTCCGGAAAGTATGGATCAAATGGAGATTATGAATATTATTCAAAAGTCAGGGATTTTTATATGAGTCTTTTGAGTAAATGCGGATATAGTGAAGTAGATTCAAAAAAGATGATTGATGATTTGTTTAAATTTGAAAACTCTATTGCAGGGTCAATTTTAAGTTATGATACTGATGAAAGTCAGATTGATAAAAGTCAGTATAATATTTTAATGAAGATAGAGGATCTTGATAGAGAAGCACCAAATATAAAATTATCAAGTATGATGAAATCCCTAAAAATTGATAATGCAAATTATATTGAAGTAAGTGAAGTTAACTGGTTAAAAAAATTAAATGAATTATGGATACAGGAAAATCTACAATTGATTAAAAATTATATAAAGTTGAATGTAATAAGATCATCAGGAAGATATCTTTCAGAAGACATGGACAAACTGTATTATAATTTTATAGAAAATATTTTAGGTGTGAAATTTTCAGATGTATCAATACAAAGTGAGGCATACAGTAAGATAAGCAGCATTTTTCCAATATCACTTGGAAAATTATATACAGAAAAGACTTTTAATGAAGTGGAGAAGGCTGATGTTCAGAACATAGCTGATCAGGTTATGAATGTATATAAGGAGAAGATAAAGAGCTGTAGCTGGATAAGTGATGTTACTAGAGAAAACTTGATGGACAAGTTGAATAAGATGAAGATAAATATAGGATATTCAAACAGTAATCAGGATTATTCAAATGCAGAAATAAAATTGTATTCACAAGGTGGAAGCTTATTAGAAAATATGATAAATATTGCATTAACAGCAAGAGATAATCAGATAAAGACTTTAAATACTCCAATAAATAAAAATGAAATTATTGATCAGATAATACCACAGGATGTAGTGGCAGAATATCATACATTAAATAATACAGTTGTTATAACTCCAGGAATTATTCAGCCTGAATTATATGATATCAATGATTCAATAGAGGAAAAACTTGCTGGAATAGGTATAGTTATTGCTCATGAAATAGGTCATTCATTAGATATTTTAGGAGCATTTTTTGATGGAGAAGGAAATGTTAAAGATATATGGACGAAAGAGGATTTTAATAAATATAAAGAAAAAGCATTGTATATAATGAATTATTATAGCGAAATTGAAGCATTACCTGGGAAATATATCGATGGTGAACTTACTTTGTGTGAAAATATGGCGGATATACAAGGAATGTCATGTATTTTAGAATTATTAAAAAATACAAAATATGCTGACTATAAATTATTTTTTGAATCATATGCAAAGGCTTATAAGAGCATAAAGACCAAAGAATCATACGAACAAGCGTTAGTAGATGATGAACATTCACCAGATAAGGAAAGGGTTAATGTTGTTTTATCTCAATTTCAAAAGTTCTATGATACTTATGGAATAAGTTCAGATGATAAGATGTATGTAAATCCAGAGAATAGAATGTCTCCTTTATGGTAGAAAATATTAAAAATATATATTAAAAAGTCGGCTAATCAGCCGACTTTTTTGTTACTAATACTATTAAGTATAATGTTTATCAACAGTAATCAATGTTCTATAATCAGGATGTACTTTTTGGACATGATCATTTATATTACTCTTGATTTCACTATCGCTTAGAGAGATTTTCTTTGATGTATCTATAACCACATCAAAAATTATATTTTTATATTCACCTTCACCAATAACTCTGAAATCATGAATAGAATCAACATATTCAAAATTATTTAAATAATCTTTAATATAATCATAAATTTCTTTAACTTCACCTTCGATTATACAGATAGGATCTATATGTATAACAAGATAAATATTAAGTTCATTTGAAATGTCTCTTTCAGCTTTATCTATAATCTCATGTATTTTTACAAGACTTATATCACTTGGTATTTCAGCATGAATTGAGCACATACATCTTCCAGGACCATAATTATGAATTATAAGATCATGAGTTCCTAAGATGTTGTCATAAGACATTACCTTTTCATTTATAGCATTTACAAGTTCAGGGTCAGGTGCTTCTCCAAGAAGTGGATTTAAGGTTTCTTTTATAAGATTAAATCCAGAATAAACTATAAATAATGCAACTCCCATACCCATGTATCCATCAATTGGAATTGATGTGAACTTTGCAGCTAAAAATGATATAGCAACGCAGCTTGAAGTAAATACATCTCCTAAAGCATCAACAGAAGCTGCCTTTAATGCAGAGGAATTAATAGTATTTCCTATGTGTTTATTGAATCTTGAAAGCCATACTTTAAGAAGAATGGAAACTAAAAGTAAGATAAAAGGTATTAATTCAAATACAACAATATCAGGATTTATTATTTTCTGAAATGAGGATTTGATAAATTGAACACCTACAAGCATAACCATGAATGCTACTATTAATGCAGAAATATATTCGATTCTGCCATGACCAAATGGATGCTCTTTATCTGCAGGCATGCTTGAAAGTTTAAATCCAAGTATTGTTATAATTGAAGATGCTGCATCAGATAAATTGTTAAATGCATCAGCAGTTATAGATATACTTGAAGTTATTAATCCAACAGAAAGTTTGATTGTGAATAAAACAAGATTTACTAAGATACCAATAATTCCGCCTAAAAATCCATAAGAATTACGAACTTTTATATCATGAATATTATCATGATCTTTTATAAATTTATTTACTAAAAATTGGGATAACATAATATACCTCTCCTTTGTAAGTTTAAATAAATATATATGCTCTAATTGTCAACTGATATTTGAGGCTTCTTACGAATACTCATTTTAAGTAATTGACAATGAAAGTAAAAATCTTACAAGATTTATTTAATTTATAAGATTAATTGTCCATCTTAAATTGTCTATTGTCAATTGAAACATATATTATAAATTTTTAAAATTAACTTATTGCAATTATTTCCTTAATAGTATTATTTATTTGATAAAAATATATTCTAATTCATAGTATTCATTTAATGTGATATAATTATAATCAGAGAAATAATGAATTAGCATTCATATAAGAAATAATAGAAATATGTTATATAACACTATTTATTGTAAAATTAATAGGAATATGATGTCAATTCAAAGTATAATATTTTGGACAAAATATTGGGGCTGAATGCAAAATATTAAGGAGGATTAGATTGATGAAGAAAGTGATTTTTACAGGGGCAGCAGTAGCTATTGTTACACCATTTAATGAAGAAGGAATTAATTTTGAGGAACTTAAAAGACTGATAGACTTTAATATAGAAAATGGAACAGATGCTATTGTAATCGCTGGAACAACAGGGGAATCATCTACAATGAGTGATGAAGAACATAAAGAAGTTATTAAGTTTACAGTAGATTATGTAAATAAAAGAATTCCGGTAATTGCAGGGACTGGATCAAATGATACTTTATATGCCTTGGAATTATCTCAATATGCTGAAAAAGTAGGAGTTGATGGATTATTAATTGTCACTCCATATTATAATAAAACAACTCAATTAGGATTAGTTAAACATTATAACTACATAGCAGACAGAGTTAATATACCTATAATTTTATATAATGTGCCATCAAGAACAGGTGTAAATATAACTCCAAAGACTTGTTTAGAATTATCAAAGCACAAAAATATTGTAGCAGTAAAAGAAGCAAGTGGAAATTTATCGCAGGTGGCAGAGATAAGAGCATTATGTGGTGATGAACTTAATATTTACTCTGGAAATGATGATCAGATTTCACCAATATTATCACTTGGTGGAAAGGGCGTAATTTCAGTTCTTTCAAATGTGGCACCAAAAGAAACGCATGAGATATGTCAGTTATTTTTTGACGGTAAGGCGGAAGAAAGTGCAAAGATTCAGTTAGAATACTTAAATCTTATAAATGCTTTATTTATAGAAGTAAATCCTATTCCAGTAAAAACAGCATTAGGTCTTATGGGATATAATGTAGGACATCTTAGAATGCCATTATTTTCAATGGAAGAATGTAATCTTGAAGTTTTAAAGAAAGAATTAAAAGCTAGAAATTTAATATAGATTCAGAGAACATGAAATAATTTAATATATTATAATTTTAATGCTACAGAATTGAGCTTTTACATTCTGTAGCATTTTTAATATATAAATGTATTTAGTAAATACTATACGTTATAAAATTAAAAGGCTTATATATACATACATTAAAGCTATAAGATGACTTAAGAATAATATTTTAAAATTAAAAGAGTATTAATGCAGTATGTCTTTAACTTGTTTTTTATTGTAAATATTATACAATGTATAATTAAAATTCTAATTGTTTAGACATTTATTAAAGTTAATATGTAGATTCATTATGAGAACTTATATATAATAATTCATAAGAAAAAAATTGGGGGTATAGTCGTTGAAAAAAGTTAATGAGATACTAAATAATACAATATATAAGGAATGTATTAAAGAGATAGAAGTTATGGAACAAGATAGAGTGTTCTGTAGGCATAATATAAATCATTTTTTAGATATGGCAAGAATAGCATACATACTTGTATTAGAAGAAGGACTATCTTATTCCAAAGAAGTTATTTATGCAATAGGTCTGCTTCATGATATAGGAAGAGCACAAGAGTATAAAAACAACATAAACCATGATGAGGCAGGTGTGATGATATCAGAAAAAATATTAAAAGAAACATCATATAGCACTGATGAGATAAATTTGATTTTAAATGCTATTGCTAATCATGGTAACAAAGATGTGGAAGATAAATTTTTAAACATAATATACAAAAGTGATAAATTATCAAGGAATTGTTTTGATTGCAAGGCAGAGAAGGAATGTTACTGGAGTATAGAGAAAAAGAATATGGAAATAAAGTATTAATAGACATGATATAAAATAGTGTTAAAATAGAAATGAATATTATAAATAGTATTATTAAATAGACAAGTAAATGTTAAAAGGTTATACAAAGGAATGGTGATTATTCATGAAAATAGGTAATAAGGAATTTAAACTAGGGGAAAGAACTTATGTTATGGGAATATTAAATGCTACACCTGATTCATTTTCAGATGGAGGTAAGTTTAATGAAGTTGAAATAGCATTAAAAAGAGTTGAGGAAATGATAAGCCAGGGTGCAGATATAATAGATGTTGGAGGAGAATCAACAAGACCTAACTTTACAGTAGTAGAAGTTGATGATGAAATAAATAGAGTAGTGCCAGTAATTAAGGCTATAAAAGAGAAGTTTGATATTACTGTTTCAATTGATACATATAAGGCAAAGACTGCAGAAGCAGCAATTAAAGCAGGTGCTGATATTATAAATGATGTATGGGGATTTAAAAAGGACAAGAGTATGGCTTCTGTTGCAGCTAAATATGATGTACCATGTATTCTTATGCATAATAGAGAAGATAAGCCATATGAAAATTTAATGGAAGATGTTAAAAATGATTTAATAGAATCTATAAAAATTGCTATGGATGCAGGTGTTAAGAAAGAAAATATAATATTAGATCCAGGTATAGGATTTGCAAAAACATATGAAGAAAACTTAATTGTAATGAAAAATGTAAAAGAGATAAGAGATATGGGTTATCCTGTTTTACTTGGAACATCAAGAAAATCAATGATAGGAAATACTTTAAATTTACCTGTAGATCAAAGAGTGGAAGGTACACTTGTTACTACAGTAATGGGAATAATGTCAGGCTGTGAATTTATTAGAGTTCATGATGTACTTGAAAATAAAAGAGCATGCATTATGACAGATAAGATTTTAAGTGTTTAGGAAAAGTATTATAAACTAATAAACAAAATGAGTAAATTATATAAAAAGGAGTATCTCATGGATAAAATATTTTTAAAGAATGTTGAGATTTTTGCAAAACATGGAGTTTTTCAGGAAGAAAAGACTCTTGGGCAAAAGTTCATATTAGATATAGAACTGTCTCTTGATACAAAAGAAGCAGGAGTAACAGGTGATTTAACTAAATCAGTTCATTATGGGGAACTATGTCATAGAATTGAAGAGATTTTCACGAAGGAATCATATGATTTAATAGAAACAGCAGCTCAAAAGGTAGCAGATTACATATTATATAATTATGATATGGTACATAGTACGAAAGTAACATTAAAGAAACCTTGGGCGCCGATTGGAAGACATCTTGACTATGCAGGTATTGAAATTGAAAGAGGATGGCATGAAGCTTATTTATCAATAGGAAGTAATATTGGAGATAAGCAAAGCAACTTAAAAGATGCAATTGAAAGATTATCATTATTAAATGAAATAAAAGTTGAAAAAGTTTCTGAATTTTTAGTTACAGAACCTTGGGGATATACTGATCAAGAAGAATTTTTAAATGGAGCAGTTAAAATAAAAACAACATTTTCACCTAAGGAACTTGTAAGAGCATTATTAAACATTGAAAGTGAAATGAAGAGAGAAAGAATTATAAAATGGGGACCAAGAATAATAGATCTTGATGTTGTATTTTACGATGATTTAATAAGTGATGATGAAGAAATAATACTTCCACATCCAAGAATGGAAGAAAGGGAATTTGTACTTAAGCCTCTTTCAGAAATATGTCCATATAAAATTCATCCAGTTTTAAGAAAATCTATAGTTAAACTGCTTGATGAATTAAATTAATTTGGATTAATGAATGTGTGACATGTTTTATATTAATAGTAGTACAACTTTTTATTTTGTATGAATTTTAGATGTGTTATATAAAATAAGAACTGATTTTAGTACTTATTTTTTATGTAGACTCTAGATAGGGGATATGTAAATAAGAGGTGGGGGTTGTTATGTTAAATAATAGGTAAAACCTTTTTAAAAATAAATGTTGGTAAGACTATAAATATAAGAAAGTGTCAATAATCATAGATAAGTGATTTTAGCTAATATAATTTATATTAGCTAATTGAATTGTTAAGCCTATTTAATGGATTGACATTTATTTAAACAAACTTAAGTTTAGGTGAATTTGAATAAATGTGTATTAAAGGAGTTGTTATCTATGATAGAAAGAGATTGGGAATTTGAGAAGATAAAAAAATATAAAGAAAATGCACTTAGAGAAAATATTTATAATAAGGGAAATGTTAAAAAATATAAAGAATGTCCTTACTGTGGAAGCAAAAGTTTTATAAAATATGGAAATTATAATAGAATTCAGCGTTATAAATGTAAAAATGAAGAGTGCAAAAAAACATTTTCAAATACAACAAATTCTGTATGGAAGTACTTAAAACATAAACCTGAGAAATGGTTTGAGTTTATTGAGCTTATGGGTGAACACACAACTTTAAATGAATGTGCAGCTAAATTAGAAATATCAATAGTGACAGCGTTTTATTGGAGACATAAAATATTTCATGCCATTGAAAATAACTATAAACCAGAAAAATTTGATGAGGTTGTTTATGTAGATACTTACTATACAGAAAAATGTTATAAAGGAAGCAGAAATAAAAATTATACATATGCTGATAAAGTAAAAAATAAATTTGATAAAATGTATGGACTTGTACCTAGGAATGTAAGTGTACTTATAGCAGAAGAAAGAGGGAAAATGCCATTAATAAGAAGAACAGAAAATGATGAAACAATAATAAATAATTTTAATAATAATGTGTTGAAAATTGCAGCTAAAGATTGTTATATGCGTACGGATTATTTTACAAATAAAAAATTAAAGAATAATTTGCTACAATACAATAAAAAACTTTCAAATGCGACAAAAAAGAAATATGGATTAAAAATTATAGGAAATAGAATAGAAGATAAAATAAAAGAAGATAAAAAGAAAAATATCATGGCTTATTTAACTGCATGGTTGAGCCGATGTAAGGGAATTGCTACAAAATATATAAATCATTATTATAATTTTTATTCATTAATTGATTCAGAAAAAGTTTTTGATTATATGAGTATCTTTTTTGATCTTTTGAAAAATGGATCTTACACATCCGTTGAAGTTTTAAGGACAAATCATGTTGAAGATTATTAAAATATTTAAAAGAGCGTTGTTTACCAACAATTATCTTTAAAAAAGTTATCAGTATAAATTAATAATATATAGATGTGTACCAAACTATTTTTTATACAATTTATTGAGTAGATTTTTATTATAAATTAACCATATATAGGTGCATACTTTTAATTTTAATTTTGAACTTAATGTACAAAAGAACAATATATGTTAAACATAAATTGTTTGAATCTATTTCATATAATTTAATAAATTTATTGCAAAATAGACTAAATATGGATTAGTATTAATAGTGAAGTATATATTACCATATTAAACGTAAACATAAAAAGCATAAGCATATTTAGGGGAGCTAGGGCACTTTTATTTAAATCTTGTATATTACAAATATATTTTAAGATTTTTATGGACAGTTTTTATTAATATGATAACTGTCTTATTAAATAAAATAAGCTAATAGCAAGAAGGAGAAAAATATGAGTAATACAAAACAATTATTAGATTTTATCAATAAAAGTAAAACGGCATTTCAAGGTGCATATGAAGTAAAAGATATATTAGACAAGAATGGTTTTACAGAATTAAAAGAAAGTGACTGCTGGAATTTAAAGCATGGTGATAAGCATTATATAATGAAAAATGATTCAGCTATAATTGCTTTTGAAATTGGATGTGGAGAAATTGAGGAAGATGGATTTAGATTAATAGGGGCCCACACTGATTCTCCAGGATTTAGAATTAAGCCAAGTGCTGAAATGACAGTTGAAAATAATTATGTAAAGTTAAATACTGAAGTTTATGGTGGTCCTATATTAAGCACATGGTTTGATAGACCATTATCTATTGCTGGTAGAGTTACTTTAAAGAGTGATAATGTATTTAAGCCAGAAACTAGACTTGTAGATATAAATAAACCAGTTTTAATAATACCTAATTTAGCAATACACATGAATAGAAGTGTTAACGAAGGTTATGAGTTTAATAAACAAAAAGACGTTTTACCTTTATTAGCATTATGTAATGAAAAATTAGAAAAAGATAATTACTTAATGAATCTTTTAGTACAAACTTTAAATGTTGAAAAAGAAAATATTCTTGATTTTGATTTATTCTTATATGATGTTTCAGAAGGCTCTTTAGTTGGTTTAAATGAAGAATTAATTTCAGTTGGAAGATTGGATGATCTTTGGATGGTATTTGCAGGATTAAAAGCATTAACTGAAAGTAATAAAATAAAGGCAACTAAAGTTTTAGTAGCTTTAGACAATGAGGAAATAGGAAGTTTAACTTCTCAAGGAGCTAACTCTTCAATATTAGAAAATATATTAGAAAGAATAGCTTTAGGATTAAACAAGGATAGAGAAGGATTTAGAAGAGCATTATCGAATTCAGTTATGATTTCAGCTGACTTAGCTCATGCTATTCATCCAAATTATACTGAAAAATGTGATCCAACTAATAAACCATTATTAGGAGGAGGTCCTGTAATTAAAATAGCGGCAAGTGGAAGTTATTCAACTGACAGTTATGCTGCAGGAGTATTTAAAGGAGTATGCGAAAAGGCAGGAGTTCCATGTCAGGTATTTGTTAATCGTTCAGACATGAGAGGTGGAACTACAATAGGTCCCATAACAGCTGCAAAACTTAATATTCCAGTTATTGATATGGGTGCACCACTTTTAAGTATGCATTCAATAAGAGAATTAGCATCTGTTAAGGATAATGAATATACAATAAAAGCATTTACAGAATTCTTTAATTAATAATTTTCTATTTTATTTGCAATTATGTAATGAAAATTTAAAGTAAAATATGTGACTAGTAAAACTATAAATATGTGATTTTTTATATTGAAGTATAATTAAACATGTATTAAAAATGAATAAAATAAGATTAAGTTCTTTTAATCAAAAAAGATCAGCTATTTGCTGGTCTTTTTTTGTGGGAAATATTGAAGTAAAGAATTTGAGGTTATAAAAGGAAAGTGTTTAGTGCTTAGGGAACAATAAAGATACATTAGAGTACTTCTAGTAACTAAAAAGTAACTAGTTGTAATATTCCTAATATCAAATTATTATGGGTTTATTGATATTTAAAGGAAGAAAATGAAAAAATTAAGATAAGTAGAATTTTTGAGTGATAAATATAAAAATGTAATTTATATAATCAAAAAATGGAGGGAATATAATGAAATTAGCAATAAAAATAAGGATAGTATTTTTTATTATTCTAACTTTTACAATAGTTATTTCTGCTTTATCATATTATGAAATAAAGCAAGCTAAAAATAGCATTGAAAAACTTGCTGTTGAAGAACAGTATTTAACTAAAACTATTAACAATATGAATTTTAATTTTGTATCAAAAGCAGCTAATATAAGAGGATTCGCACTAACAGGAGATGAAAAGTTAAAGGATGAATATTTCAACTTATCAAAAAAGAATGATTCATTAGAAGAAGAACTTATGAGTATGTTAAAATCATCCGAAAGTAAAAAATATTTAGAGCAATTTAAGGAACAAGATAAGGCTTATTCTAGTACTGTTGAAAATAACTTTTTACCATTTATTTATGAAGGAAAACTAAAAGAAGCAGGTGATAACCTTAAATATAATGCTTTACCAATTGGTGAAAAGGCTAAAGACGCAATGGCTAACCTACTAAATGTATTGGATAAAGAACGCCAAGATCGTACTGATAAATTTCAAAGTGATATAGAAGTTTCAAAAAATGTAATTACAATAATGTCATTAATAGCAATATTGTTAAGCTTTTTAGGCGCAATTTGGATTATACGATTAATTATAGAACCTATAAATAAGCTGTCTATTGGTGCAAATTTAATTTCAAAAGGAGATTTGACTCAAGAAATTAAATTAAAATCTAATGATGAACTAGGTCAATTAGGAAAGGCTTTTAACAAGATGTCTAATGATTTAAGAGACATAATTTATAGAATTATAGATTCAGCAAGTACTTTAGGAGCAGCAAGTGAGGAGTTATTGGCTTCAGCTCAAGAAACAGCTTCATCTACACATCAGATAAATATTTCAGTAAGTAATATATCAGATGGAGCAGCTCATCAATCTAAATCTATTGAAGGTGCTACAGATGTAGTTCAAAAGTTATTAAATAAAATTAATAATGTTTCAAAGTATATTCAAGATACAGATGAACGTACTATTAAAGCAGCAGAAGATTCGAATTCAGGATTAAATAAAGTTGAAGAAGCTGTTATTAAAATTGAAAATATACAACATTCAGCTACAGAAATGAGTTACGCAATTGTTAATCTTGATAATTATTCTAAAGAAATTGGAAAAATAACTGAAGTTATTCAAAATATTTCAGATCAGACAAATTTATTAGCACTTAACGCATCTATAGAAGCAGCACGTGTAGGAGAACATGGAAAAGGATTTTCTGTTGTTGCAGAAGAAATTCGCAAATTGGCAGAACAATCAAATGATTCAGCTGGAAGTATCGCCATACTTATAGAAAATATTAAAAATGAATCTGAAAATGTTATGAAATCTATGAAGAAAAGTAGAGAAGATATAGAAAATGGAGTTAATGCTGTTATAGTAGCTGGTGATTCTTTTAGTAATATAAATAGAGAAATTGATCATGTTGTAAAAGGAACTAATTCTATTACTAAAATGTCTGAAGAAATTCAAAATGATGCTAAAGAAATAACATATATTATGGAAAATATTAATGAAATTTCTCAAGAATCAGTATCTGGAATGGAAGAAATATCAGCAGCAACTGCTGAACAAACAAGTGTTATGGAATCTGTAACAGAAGCTTTGAAAAATTTAACTGATTTAGCAGAGGAGCTACAGGTTACTGTAAATAACTTTAAGGTTTAAATTAAATATTATTCAATAGTAATTTACATGATTTTAAAATGTATATAAACATGGTGAAGTGATGCATTATTTATAGTCCCTAATAAGGGACTTTTTTTATGTATAGGAAAGTATAAAAATTTTGGGAGCCAAGCCTAGTCATATCAATAGATTGAAAGGTACAAAAAGTATAAAGTGTTATTCACGAAGTGAGCGTGGCGTAGCCACTTTTTTATTCTTAAAGAAATTATAATGCAGTCAAATCTGTGGATAACTTTTGAAGTTAGCAGAAACACATAGTCTGAAAAGCAGATTTTTTCATTAGGCAGAAAATTGTAGTGCATTGAAAGTTAAGAATTAATATTTACCGAAACTTTCAACCTTACATCATCAATTATCAACTTTTTATATTTAATAATTTATTTGAGTATAATATGCAAAATATGAATAATTTATCTATCAACATAGGAAAATATGAATAATGATATAAGATTTTATAATGCCATGCTTTTTATTATTTCAGGCGGTGGAAGAATAGATTTTAAAGTATTAAAAGATACAGAATTATGAACATTGAAGAAAGTATAGTTGTAGAATAAAAAAATATAGAACCGATAAACTTTAAAAAATATAGAAATTTATGAATTTTAGAAAGTATAGAATTATGTGCTGGGATGTGTTTTTAGTGATAAATAATATGCATGAAAATTTAAAGCAGAAGATAATAAAGAGATTTTTATTATTAACCATACTTTTTATGGTCTTTAGTAAACCTATATATGCGGTTGAGGAAATAGAACTTACTGAAATTAAAGTTAATGGAATAAAAATTACAATGGAAAGTGGGGTTTCTAAAGTTATCAATAATTTAAATGATAATGGTGAGCATGAAGTACATGGACATATAAATACAGAAAATCTTGAGGAAGGATATTATACAGCATTTATATTTGATACATTAAATTCAGACTGGAGCAGTTATGATGGATTTGCATTTCATATTGATAATAAAGATGATGAAATAATTAAGATTAATATTAATCTTCAAAGCAAGAATGGAGTTAATCTTATAGCTGAGGATGGAAAGATAATACTAATTAAAAGTGACAGTAGCAGTATGATAGAAAAAGTTACTGTGTGTGATGGAGGTATTAGTATATACCCTGGCTTTGATGGTAATGTTTATATACCCTTTGTAAGTTTGATAGCAGAACAGGGTGATAATCCTGTCTATAAAGATGATTATAAAAGTGCTTTGACAGAAATAAATTTATGGGGAATACATATGACCTGTGAAGAAGATATTGAGGCTAACTTTAAGTTAAGCAGATTTTCAGTAATAAATTCAGGAGAAATAAAAGGAGAATATTTAACTAATGATTTTGAAATAACAGGAAGCAGCAGAGTGATGATTCCTAAAAATGGTGAAACTATAAGTAAGTATGAAGTTAATGGAAAAGATAATATGGTTTTTGAAATACCAGAACATATAAACAATGTTTCTATTACAAAAGATGGAGTTCTTAGTATTAAGGATTCTGTTAATTTAAAGAGAATAAGGATTTGTGCTGGTGATGGAAACATAAGTGAAACTAAGGAAATAGAACTTTATGACTCATATCAAGATAATAAGTTTTTAAATAATAAATTTATCTTATATTTTATAATAATTGTTGCCTCAGCTTTTGTATTATTATGGATATTGTTTTTATATTGGAGGAGCAGATTTAAGACTAGAAAAGATTAAATCAAATTTATGAAAGTATATTTTGAAGGGATGAAGATATATGAAGAAAGGAAAAGTATTAATGGGTACTGTAGCAGCTATTATCCTTATTGTAGGTATGGTAATTTCATATAAAGCTGTTGAAAAAAACATTGAGGCTAATAGAAAAACATCTTTTCATAAATGCATGAATATAGGAAATGCACTTGAATCGCACCCCAATATTACAGGGGATTTACAAATGAAAGCTGAATATTTCGAGATAATAAGAGATGCTGGTTTTGATAGCGTAAGACTTCCAGTAAGATTTTCAGACTATGTAGATAAAACTACATATGTTCTTGATGAGCAGTTTATGAACACAATAGATAACTATATAAATTATGCTTTAAATGATAATCTAACTTTAATTCTTGATATGCATCATTTTGAAGAAATAATGGAAAAACCAGAGGATTATAAGGATATGTTTTTAAGCATTTGGGATCAGTTAAGTAGTAGATATGCTGGATCTTCAGATAAGCTTGTTTTTGAACTTTTAAATGAACCAAAAGAGAATTTAGAAGGAGAATTATGGAATGAGTATTTAAAAAATGCTGTTGAAGTTATAAGAAGTCATGATAAAAAGAGAAAGATAATAGTAGGTCCTGACAGTTGTTATTCTGTTGAAAGATTATACGACCTTATTATTCCAGAGGATAAAAATCTTATACTGACATTTCATTATTATGAGCCAGAAACTTTTACTTTTCAGGGAGATTCATATCATAAGGAATATGAAAATTTAAGAAATATAAAATGGAATGGAACAGATGCAGAACTTAGAGTTATGGATAATAAGTTTGATATTGCAAAAAAGTATTCAAAAGAAAATAAAATCCCAGTTTTTTTAGGTGAGTTTGGTGTAAATAAAAAGGTAAAGGAACAATATAGATATAAATGGATAGAATCAGTAAGAACAGAAGCTGATAGCTATAATTTTTCATGGGCATACTGGGAGTTTGCTTCTAACTTTGGAATATATAATCTTAAAAATCAAACATGGGGAGATGAACTTCAAGCCCTAATACCTTAGAAAGATATTTTTTTATCATTATATATTGTAATTATCTGCTTTCAATTGGGAGGATATAAGGGATAGTTAATCAACTGAACTTTTTATGGATAATTTTTTCTTTTAAGAGAATTATTTTTGAATTTTTGGTAAAAATAACTTTAGCGTTAACTGAACTAGGTGATGAAGGGAAGTGTTTTTACTTGAGTAAGAATAATTATTATGAACTTAGAAAAAATGTTCTAAGGGAGTTAGCTGATGGATTTTCCTGCATTCATGATAATTTTAAATATTTCAAAACATTAAATAAGAATAAAGTTAAGATTATTGGAGCAGCAGAATGGCTCCTTGATAATATTTATCTTATTGAAAAAGAATATAAATGTGTAAAAAAGTGTATGCCTTTAGAATACTTTAAAAGTCTTCCTTATGGAGAAGAGTATCTAAAGTATATAAATGTTAATTATGATGATATTGTAACTGCTTGTGATAATATAAATGCTAAAAATGCTAAATCAGAAATAAATAGAAAGAGCAGTTTAAACAAATATTCAGACATGGAAAATAATATTCCTCGTATTTTAATAGTTGCTAAAAGGTATATAAATGAAAAAAGGAACCTTGAAATTAATGATTTGATAGATTACATAAAATATTATGAGGATTTTGAAGAAAACAAAAATAATAGTGATTATTGCTTTACAATGGGGGAGTTATGGGCATTCCCTCTTATGCTTAGAATAGGAATAATACTAAATTTAGCACACTATACTGATGAACTTGTTAGCGTTCAAAAGGATGTCCTTAGGGGGAAGGTGTATGCTGAAAAGATTATTGATTATAAAAATAATGAAAAGATTAAAGAACAAATTGATTTTAGTAAAGAGTTTTCAGACGTTAATATTGATTTGTCACCATTATTTTTACGAGAGTTTATAAGAATATTAAGAGAAAATTCCATTGAAGATAAGGATATTTCTAATTATTCAAAATTAAAATTGAATCTAGATATGGATTATAATAAGCTTTCAATAAGAGCAAACCTTAAAGAAGAAGATCTTGAACATAACATAAGTCAGTATATAACAGCGATTAGAACTGTTGAAGGAATAAACTGGAGGTACTTTTTTGAAAAGACTTCAGTTGTTGAATCCATACTTGAAAATGATCCAGCTCAAGTTTATAAAAATATGGATTTTGAAACAAAGGATTATTACAGACATAAGCTTGAAGAAATAGCACGATTAATAAAAACAAGTGAAATAAAAGTAGCTATGAATATACTTGATCTTGCAAAAGCTAGTAGGGAAAAAAATGAAGAAGAATATAAGTGTCATGTTGGATATTATATTATTGAACATGGAAGCCGTATGCTTGATGGATATTATCATGATGTGACGGAAGTAATTTCACATGGAACATACATAGCAATAAACATTGTTACAACGGTAGTGTTGAGTTATATATTTTTAGTTATAGGGGCAGCTACTGGAGTTAGATATACATTAAGAGAGCTTATAATTGGATTTTTATTACTTTTCATTCCTATAAATGAGATAGTACTTGGAATTGTAAATTATATTGTAGGAAGAACGGTAAAAGTAAGGCTTGTTCCAAAGCTAGATTTAAGCAGTGGAATTCCACAAGAATACAAAACAGTTGTAGTTATACCTGCCATTGTTAATAGTGCTGAAAAAGTTAAAGAACTTATGAGTAAACTGGAAGTTTATCATTGTGGTAATGATGATCCTAATGTATATTTTGCCTTGTTAAGTGATTTTTGTGATAGTGAAGATGAATATAATGATATTGATAAAAAAATAGTAGATTGCGGATTAAGATGTGCATCCCAGTTGAACAAAAAATATGGTAATAAATTTTTCTTTTTAAGCAGAAAACGAACTTATAATGAAAAAATGGGCGTTTATATGGGGAGAGAGAGAAAGCGTGGTAAACTTTTAGAATTTATGTCTCTTATAAGAGGATACTCAGATAATACTTTTGATGTAATAAGTTCACCTATTGATGATATAAGAGATGCAAAATACATAATAACATTGGATGAAGATACTTTTATGCCAAGAGAAACTGTATATAAGCTTGTTGGAGCTATGAGTCACGTACTTAATGTGCCTTACGTTAATAAAAAGAATGTGGTTATAAGAGGATACAATATTATGCAACCTAAGGTAAGCATAAGCATGGAAGCAAAAAATGCAACGAGATTTTCCCAGATATTTGGTGGTGATAGTGGCGTTGATGGTTACTCAACAGCTTATTCTGATACTTATGAGGATCTTTTTGGTGAAGGATCTTTTGTTGGAAAAGGAATAATAAACATAGATCAGTTTTATGACATAACAAAACAATCAATAAAAGATAACAGAGTACTAAGTCATGATCTTCTTGAAGGAGCATTAACAAGATGTGCACTTGTAACAGATGTTGAACTTGTTGATGGATATCCACCATATTATGAAGGAAGTTGTAGAAGACTTTATAGATGGGTTAGAGGAGACTGGCAACTTATCGGATGGTTATTTTCTAAAAAGATAAGTTTTTTAAATAAGTGGAAGATCTTTGACAACTTAAGAAGGAGTTTATTAGCACCAGATTTACTTTTGCTTCTAATAATATCACTGAGTGATTCAATGAAAAATCGTCAGATTGCACTATTATGTTTTTTAGTGTTTATTATGCCTCTTGTTTTTACTGTAACAGATTTTGTTGTTACACCTAAGAATAGGCTTATGGGAGCTTTTAAGACTTTTAAACAGATAATCTTAATAATAAGTTTTATACCATATGAGGCGTTTCTTATGGTTAAAGCTATAGGAACTACGTTATTTAGACTTATTTTTTCAAAACGTAATCTTCTTGAATGGCAGTCATCACATTTTGCAGATAAGTCTGTAAAAAATGATTTAAAGTCATATGTATTAAGAATGTGGTTTGCACCAGTAATGGGAATTTTCATTTTTCTTATTGCGTTAAATGATTCTGTGGGAGTATGGATTTATAGTTTGATACCAGCAGTATTATGGATATGCAGTCCTTATACAGCTTTTTATATAAGTAAAGATATAAAAGATGAAAAACAAACTATTGATGAAAATGAACGTGAATATTTGAGAAAGCTTTCAAGACGTATATATGCATATTATGAGGATTTTGTAAATGAGGAAAACAATTATCTTGCACCAGATAATTATCAAGAAAAACCATTTAAGGGGGTTGCTCATAGGACTTCACCTACTAATATAGGAATGGGACTTATTGCAAATGTTACAGCATATGATCTTGGATATATAACATTTCAGGATCTTATAAATAAAACCAAGTCCATTTTAAATAGTATGAGAACCTTAGAAAAATTTAATGGTCATTATCTAAACTGGTACGATACAAGAACGAGAGCACCTCTATATCCAAGGTATGTTTCAACAGTTGATAATGGTAATCTCCTTGCAAATCTGTGGATACTTAGAGAAGCAATGGAGGAACTTAAAACAGCGCCTATAATAAGAATAGAAGAAGTTACAGCAATTAATGATATATATAGAATAATTGAAGAAGAAAATCCAGAAATAAGAATAAGATTTTCAGAAGATATATATACTGGAGAATATTGTAACACTCTTGAAGAAATACTTATAAAAATTGATTCCCTTGATGAAAAATTTGATAGTGAAGTTGAATACTGGCTTAATAAGCTATTTTGTGAAGTAAGCAGGAAAATAGAAAACTATCATAATATTTTTGATAATATAAGCAATCTTTACAGTAAGGAGTTTTTTGAAGGAGTTCCTAATGTATATGAGATTATCAAGAAGTGCAAAAAGACAAAAGAAATTTCTGGAGATAACTTTAATTGCAATCTAGGTGTAAAAATTGAGTATTTTGAAAAATGCCTAAACAGTATAAATGACATAATAGATGAAATTGATGAAATAAGTAATGAAATGAACTTTAATTTCTTATATGACACAAGTAGAGGGTTATTTTCAATAGGATATAATGTTGAAGAAAATTCTCTTGGAAATTCATATTATGATCTTTTAGCATCAGAATGCAGAATTGCATCTTTTGCAGCTGTTTCAAAAAATGATGTTCCAAAAAGTCATTGGTTTAATTTAAGTAGAGCAATGACTAATGCATTTCACACTCATTCATTGGTTTCATGGAGTGGAACAATGTTTGAATACTTTATGCCTTCTCTTGTAATGAAGAATTATCCTAAAACATTGCTTGATCAGACATATAAGAGTGTAATAAAAGCACAGATGTCTTTTGCAAAGCAAAAGAAAATACCGTGGGGTATATCAGAATCTGCATTTTATGAGTTTGATAATGACGATAACTATCAGTATAAGGCATTTGGGGTTCCTGGTCTTGGATTAAAGAGGGGACTTGAGGATGAAGTAGTAGTTTCTCCTTATTCTACAATAATAGCACTTCCATTTTGTGTTAAAAAATCCATCGAAAATTTGAAGAAAATTCAAGGGGGCGGAGCGTTAGGCAGATATGGATTTATTGAATCTATTGACTATACAAAAGCACGTGAGGATAAATTTATTTCTGCATATGATGTGAATAATAATAGTGGAAATGTGGATAACTCTGTGATTAATGTGGATAAGTGTGGATATATAGTGGATAATGCTGTTGTTAACAATGACGAATTATGCCCTGTGGATAATGTAGATAATGTGAATAACTTTGTAGAAAAAACAAGAAAAGAAGATATAGCAATAGAATTAGAAGGCGATAAAGAACAAAATAATCCACAAAATGATAAGAAAAATGAAAAAAACTTTACTGTGGAAAGTTATCCACAGAATTATGAAGATATTTACAATGATGGTGTAAAACCTAATAAAGTAATCACATATATGGTTCATCATTTGGGAATGTCAATCATGGCTCTAGATAACGTTTTAAAGGATAATATTTTAATAAATAGGTTCCACAAACAGCCACAGGTAAAGGCTTCAGAACTTTTATTAAAGGAAAAGATACCATATCATGTTACATTTGAAAGAAACGAAGATTTTTCAGTAAAAAATAGATACTTTCAAGGAGAGGTTATTGAACCAAGGGTATTTAAAGCTATTGATGAAACTTCATTTGATGAACAGCAGGTTCTTCTTTTATCAAATGGAGATTATTCTTCAATGATAAATATATGTGGAAGCGGATATTCTAAGAAAAATGACATGATGCTTTATAGATGGAAAGGAAACAGCACTAGTGATGATAGTGGGCTATTCTTCTATATAAAAAATTTAAACTCAAATGATTATTGGAGTTCTACATTTGAGCCATGTAAATCATTTGGAAAAGAATATGAAGCACAGTTCAGCCTTGATAAAGCAAGATTTTCAAGGTGTGATGGAAATATTGAGAGTATAACTGAAGTTGCTCTCTCTACAGAGGAAGATTTTGAAGTAAGAAAAATAACATTAAGTAATACTGGAGAAAATGGAAGAAGTATTGAAGTAACAAGTTATTGTGAAATTACTCTTGCATCTTTTGGTGCGGATTCCGTTCATCCTGCATTTTCAAATTTGTTTATTCAAACTGAATATGATGAAAATGAAAAAATACTTCTTGGAAGCAGGCGTGGACGGGTAAAAGGTGCAAAAGTTCCATATATTTTTCAAAAAATAATTGTAAATGGTGAGAGTGAAGGTGAAATAACCTATGAAACTTCAAGGGTAAACTTTATAGGAAGAAATAGAGATCTTAAGAATCCTAGATCTATGGATAATGATAAAGGCCTAGATAACACAATAGGAACTGTACTCGATCCAATACTAAGCATGAGAGTGCGTGTACGTATTGAAGCTAATGAAAAACGGGAGATATTTTTTATTACAGGAACATGTGATTCTAAGGAGGAAGCACTTGAAATAGGAAAGAAATATAATGATCCTTCAAAAGCTGAAAAAATCTTTGAAAGATATAGTGTGGGAGTTCAGCTTGAACTTAAAAACCTTGAAATGAGAAGCATTCAAGCAGATTTATTTCAAAATTTAAGTAGTTATATTTTTTATCTTCAAAGAGGACGAAAAGACAGAGAAGATTATATAAAGAATATAACAAAACACCAAAAGGATTTATGGGCATACGGAATTTCTGGAGATCTTCCTATAATTCTTCTTGCAATCGAAGATGAAGAAGATATAAATCTTGTAATAAGCATGATAAAGTTTTATTCGTACTTAAAATTGAAGGGTGTAAAGACTGATCTTGTTATATATAACAATGAAGAAGTATCTTATGATGAACCACTTCAAAAAAGTATAATGCAGGCTGTTAATATGGTTAATGCGGGAAATAGTCTTAATAAGTCTGCAGGAATTTATATTCACAATAAATCAACTATGAATGAAGAAATAAAAGATTTCTTAGTGGGAATAAGTAGGATTTATATTGATTCTAAGAATGGGACTTTATTAGACCAGTTTAAAAAGTATGCTGAAATAAAAGAAGACAATGATATTTCAGCAAGATCACTTATGTATTCAAGATATAATGTGTTAAGTGAAACACAAAATGCTGATGTAAGTGAATTAGAGAGAGCAGAATATGGAGCGAAAGCAATAGAGAGTAGTCATATTTTGGATAATTCACATAATCCATATGAAGGAAAAGCATTCAAGAAGAATAATGTATCGCCTAAAAAAGAAGTATCAAAAAAATTATCCAAAGAGCATAGCAAGTTATCTGGAAATGATAATGAAGAATTATTCAAAGAGGATAATGAATTATCTAGAAAAGATAATTTAGATTTAGGTATTAAAGAAATTGATTCTTTAAATCTTGAGTTTGATGATTATAATGGAGAAAAAGTCAGCAACAATAATTCTGATGTAAATTATAGTGAATATGATCATGATGTGGACTTTATTGAAAACACTGATTTAATAAATGGCATTGATAAATCAGAAGATGATAATAAAGAAGATAAAAACATAAATAGTAATAGTGTTGCACAGCATGATGATAGTAAAAAATATATAAGTGATAGTGAATTTAATAAAGGAAATGAAAAAATAGTAAATGATAGTGAAGCGGAAAATGATTATGAATGTGATAGTGAAGAATATTATTCTAAGGCAGATTTAGATTTCTTTAATGGTTATGGAGGTTTTGATAAGAGAGACGGTACGTACATAATAAAGCTTTCAAATTATAAGAATACTCCTGCACCTTGGATTAATGTAATGTCTAATAGTGATTTTGGTTTTCACATTTCAGAGAGCGGATCATCTTATACATGGTGTGGAAATTCAAGAGAAAATAAAATTACTCCATGGAGTAATGATTATATAAGAGATCCTGTTGGAGAAGCTTTTTATATAAGAGATGATAAGGATGGCAGATATTTTTCAATATGCCCTAAGCCAGTTAGAGATAAGAATGAATATATAATAAAACATGGTTTTGGATACTCACAATTTATGCATACTTCGTGTGACATAAAGGGAACAATGAAGGTGTTTACTCCAAAAGATGAAAAGGTAAAGCTTCAGATAATAAAGCTTGAAAATTTATTAAATGAAGAAAGGGAACTTTCATTATTCTATTATGCAAAGCTAGTTTTAGGAGTTTACGGGTATGAAAGTGAAAGATATATAACAACTTATACTTTTAAAGACAATAATGCTATTGAATATATTGGTGGTAATAATCCTTACAGTGAATATTTCGGAAATCTTCATGCATATCTAACAATACTTGGTGGAGAGAATATTACTGTTTCAGGAGATACTAAGGAGTTTATTGGGTTTGGCGGTGAAGCTGAAAAACCTAAGGCTATGGAATTCAGCAATTTAAGCAATAAAACAGGAAGTATATATGATCCATGTTTAAGTGCGTGTAGCAGAATTAAATTAAAGCCTCACGAAGTTAAAGAAGTTGTAATAGTGTTTGGTCAGGATGAACAAGAAAATATCATTAAAGTTATTGATAAATATAAAGATATTAATAATGCTCATACTGCCCTTGAAAATGTAAAGAAATACTGGAATGACTTGCTTGGAGGTATTCGTGTATCAACTCCAGATAGATCTATGGACTATATGCTTAATGGATGGCTTTTATATCAAACATTTAGTTGTAGATATTTAAGTAGAAGTGCTTTTTATCAAAGTGGAGGAGCATATGGATTCAGAGATCAGCTTCAGGATTCTATGGCACTTGGAGTTGTTGATTCAGAAATAACAAAGTCTCAGATTATAAGAAGTGCATCTAGACAGTATGTTGAAGGAGATGTTCAACACTGGTGGCATCCAGTTGTTAACAGTGGAATAAGAACAAGGTTTAGTGATGACCTTTTATGGATGCCTTATGTTACAGCAGAATATATAAACTCAACAGGAGATTATGAAATTCTTGATATAAAAGCACCATATCTTGAAGATGAGCCTTTGAGGGAAGGTGAAGATGAAAGATATACAATAGTAAATATGTCATCTAAGGAAGGAACTATATATGAACACTGCCAAAAAGCAATCCAGAAGGCTTTAAAATATGGCCAGCATAACATACCTCTTATGGGAAGCGGAGATTGGAATGATGGTATGAGTACTGTTGGAAATGAGGGAAAAGGTGAAAGTGTATGGCTTGGATGGTTCTTATATGATATATTAAACAGCTTTACTAAAATTGCAGAATATAAAAATGATTCAAGTAGCGTAGTTTATTATAGACAACAGAAAAAGTTCATAAAGGATAATCTTGAAAAGAATGCTTGGGATGGAGGCTGGTATAGAAGAGCCTATTTTGATGATGGAACTCCTCTTGGAAGTCGTGAAAATCCAGAGTGTCAGATTGATTCTTTAGCTCAAAGCTGGGCTGTAATTTCTGGTGCTTCAAGAATTGATAATTCTGAAGATGATAGCATGATAAATAATAGTGTGATAGATAATGATTCAAATTTAGAAGTTCATTATGATTTAGATAATAATAAAGAAACAACACAACCAAAAATGAAATTTATTAATAAAAAAGAAGAAAACTCTGAAATTAGTGCAAATAATATTGATAATTTAAAAGCTGAAAATAAAAGCGAAAGTGCAAAATACAGTGAAAGAGCACTTGAAGCTATGGAAGCTGTGGATAGAAATCTTGTTAAAAAAGATAAGGGGATGATTTTACTTTTAGCACCACCATTTAATAATTCATATCTAGAACCTGGATATATAAAAGGATATGTACCTGGAGTTCGTGAAAATGGAGGTCAATATACTCATGCAGCAGTATGGGTTATACTAGCAATCACTAAGCTTGGCTTTGGCAATAAGGCTGTAGAATATTATAATATGATAAATCCTATAAATCATTCAAAAACTGAGCTTGAATGTATGTTATATAAAACAGAACCTTATGTTATGAGTGCAGATGTATACATAAGAGAGCCACACGGTGGAAGAGGTGGCTGGAGCTGGTATACTGGAGCCTCAGGATGGATGTATAGGGTTGGAATTGAAAATATTCTTGGACTTAGAAGAGTTGAAGATAAAGGATATGAGATTAATCCTTGTATTCCAGAAAGCTGGAATGAGTATGAAATTAAAATAAAAAATGAAACTGAGGATTATACTATACAGATTAGAAGAATAAATGATGGTTTAAGATTCAGTAAAAGTACTTCAGAAAGAATAACAAAATATACTATGATTATAAATGGAAAAGTGTGTGATGAAAAAATAATTCCAAGACATAAGGGAACTATGAAAATAGAAGTATTTTTTTAGGTAAAAGATGATGAGATCTAGTCTCATCATCTTTTATTATGTATAAGTATATAAAAATAATTTTAATATAAAGTTTTCCTTTATCAGTCAAAAGGGGTATTTTTCCAGTTTACATATTATACTTATATATCTACAATTTATTGTAGTAAATTAAAATAAATTGTAGGAGTTTTTAGATGAATGAAAATAATAATAGATTGAGATATCTAACACAAGATGAATTAAGAAATTTATTTTATGCCATTGAAACATATAGTGGACATAATTCCTTGAGAGATTTAGCTATATTTAGAGTTGCATACAGATGTGGGTTAAGAGCTACAGAAATTTCATTGATAAAATTTGATGACTATAGTATTAGAAAAAGTGAACTTTACTGTAAAAGACTGAAAGGGAGTAGAAATAATACTATAAGATTAGATTTACAGACAAAAAATGTTTTAGAAGAATATATAAGTCAAAAAGGTATATATAATAGTGATGAAATAATATTTAAAAGTCAAAAAAATAATCCAATATCTAGAAAAACTCTAGATTATCTTATGAAAAAATATTGTAAACTTGCGAAGATAGATGATGTTAGTAAACACCATTTCCATACTATTAAGCATACAACAGCTGTTCATTTAGCTGATTCAGAAATGGATATTAAGGAGATACAATGGTGGCTTGGTCACAAATCGGTAAATAATACAGAGATATACTTTCAATTTACAAGTAAACAGCAAGAAAGAATGTATACTAAGCTTGAAGAAATTGGGGAAATGATATAAATTAAAAACTGGACAT
>OGTT01000173.1_pt1 | contig 30196 bp, 24 predicted proteins | sample 1574641 | NCBI WGS metagenome assembly OGTT01 (sample SAMN03295856, study PRJEB24534) | human gut metagenome | isolation source: fecal sample 6 from infant 8 | host: Homo sapiens | place: USA: Pittsburgh, PA | collected 2014-07 | reverse complement strand
GAGGAGAGGCAGGGAAATAGTCCGACTACGCCCTGCCTCTTACTCTACTCAGCACCTGGCAGGGGTTCGCATATGTGGCCTTCATCATTGATGTGTTCGCCGGTGTTATCGTGGGCTGGCGGGTCTCATCCACGATGGAAACGTCGTTCGTGCTGGATGCACTGGAGCAGGCGCTGTGGGCCAGACGCCCGAGCGGTACCATCCATCACAGCGACAAAGGTTCGCAATATGTGTCACTGGCGTACACGCAACGGCTGCAGGACGCGGAGCTGCTGGCTTCAACAGGCAGCACGGGCGACTCATATGACAATGCGATGGCAGAAAGTATCAACGGGTTGTACAAAGCGGAGGTGATCCACAGGCAAAGCTGGAAAACCCGACAGGATGTTGAGCTGGCTACGCTGAAATGGGTGGACTGGTACAATAATCACCGATTGATGGAACGGACCGGATATATCCCGCCAGTGGAGGCAGAAAAAGCCTATTACGCTTCGCTGAATGACCGGGATGTGGCAGCCTGATCACTCAGGCAAAATACTCTCCAGGAAAACCGGAGCGGTTCAGAATGATATATATCTGAATACTTTTATAATGCTGATAGACCATTCTGTGCCATTGGCGGACGTTCCTTAATACGCAGGATTATCATGTGTTGTTTAAAAATTCAGGGCCTGACTTTAATAGCAGGCCCGTGAATTCAAACTACATGGAGCGGTTCAAGTTGAACGGGTAGCCATACCCGTTAATTGTCCTACTCTTCACTGTATTCCCCGTCATCCTGCTCATCGTCGAAGTCATTTTCGTAAGGTGCTTGAGAGGCTTTGATGACTTCTTCTGCGCCTACATCTTGAAGCGTACCTTCGACAGTTTCCAGGTCTTCCATCGCCTCTTGGAATTTTTCGATGATATCAGCAGCAGGAATTTTACCTTCAGCCAGGTTTTCCAGCGTCTGGATTGCGCTTTCTAGGCTAGGCGTATCATCTTTCACTCGAAGCACTTCTTCACCCAGTGGGATGTCATCCAGAGGAACCCAGCGTGAGCTATCAATGTCGATATCACGCTCTTCCTCCAATCTGATACGCTCAGCATTATTGATGCCATCAGCGATATCGACGAACTCCTCAGCTATATCTTTCAACGTCTGGGCTCGCTCCAATGCATCATCAATATCCTGCGTCGTTACTTCACTCATGTCTATCACCCTCATGAAATGCGAGGCAACACACCCCGCTGAAGACACAATGGTATATGGCGATAAAAAAATCAAGTTAGTTAATTATTTTATTAAATTGATTAATTTTAAAATTCCACGTTGTTAATTTATCAATTTTTTTTATTTTTCGTTTTTTGGTAAAGAAAAGTCACAATTTAAAATCAAATAGATAATTTTCGTGATTTTTATAATCATTCTGCTATGATTTTTAGATGAAAACACAGGCGGCGGTGTTGAAATGGCCAGCTTTATCAATTTTCTCTTCAGCTGAACGGCATAAACATAATCATAAATTGTGATAAATATCACAAAAAAGAGGTCCGAATGCACCATTCTGAACATAACAAGTCTCTGTTCTGCACGTTTCTTTCTGGTGCCGCCAACCCTTTCCCGAACATTTATGATGCAATCAGCGAACAGATACTTCTCCTCATCCTTAAGGCCCGGCAACTGAATGAAGATACTGAATTCAGCAAGTGGTTTGATGAGCAGCACAAGGTACTGACAAAGCTGCGAGCCCAGAGCAATAAAATCAACAAAATCTACTCTCAGAACACATATGAGTTTCATTTTAAGGAACAAAAGCAGGACAGCCTCATGGATGCACTCATTTTCATGCATCAACTCTATGCCGGTTTTGATGATGGCAAGGTCAGTCTGAAGACCTGGAGAGAGATGAACCGGCAGCCAACAGAGCAGGGGTTCCGCTTTACGGAACAAAGCAAACTTCTGGAGCAGTTTATTCACGATGATATGTTTGCCATCTTGGCCGAGGGCCCGACACATTGTTCGCCAATCCCGCCTCAGGCACGAAAAGGCTACTGCCATCAGGACCTTTCCATTGCGCACTCATGCAGCCAGGAGCTACTTTCCCGATTGAACGATTTCCACAAAATAGATTCACTTCCGATACTTGCTGATGCAATTTACAACTTAATTACCGCTTTGCATGATGCCGGCATTGTTACTCCCGACTGGCTGTCCGAATTTGAAAAAGTTCACACAAATTTTCTGATAGGAGAAAGGCGGAAGAACGGCGTATTCCATAAAATAATAAAGTTAATTAACGATGAAGGGCGTGTTGAGTTCATTGAAAGGATTGTTGAACAGTGCGCACCTCAGTACGCCGAATATCTGTTCGACCAGTATGTGGGCATTTATGCTTCGGAGATCATACAGTGGCTGGCTGAGCTTCAGATGTATTTCAAATATTCGCAATCAACACCATTTGTCTGGAAATTCACCACTGTTACGCCTGATATCACCACCTCTTCAGAAGGGGAAGAGCAGCAACCGACAGTGGCTTGGGAGAGCGATTATTGCCAGATTTCAATCAAGCGAGATACCCTCCTGAAACTCATCCAGACCAATACGTTGCATGATGCTTCAGACTCTCTCGCAGACTGCTTACTACGTATTTATGAGCAGCCTGCCGACCAGATGCGCAGGCAGAAAGGTACCATTCCGCAAATCTCCGACCGGGAACGTCACGTCTATAGTTCGAACAGTTATCATTTTTACAGCGCTTCTCAAGGCAACCAACAAAAGAACAGAGATATAGTGCAATCCTTTGAAAAATGGTACGAAAACAATAAAGTGCTTCTGATTAGCCACAAGAAAACACGTACTGAGCGCGTCGGTGTCGAAGTCCGTCTGGCCGGGTTGAAATGCTATGACCTGAAAATGGGCATCCCTGAAGGCAACAGAATGAAAATAAAAGACGGTGTTTACGATCTTGTGAATCAAGACACCAGCCTCCGCTTTGAAAAGTCCATTAGTGATGTCTCACTTCAGCGATACCATTCACAGGTAAAAAAAATCATCGAAAAGGATATTGATGATTTGCTCCGAATCCAGCGGAACAAAAATTCTAAATGTCCATTCAGTGGCGCCTATCACGCTATCAAGCCATTATGGAGCAAGAGCGATTATCATGAGGAAGAATGAACCTTATGGTAGGAATACCTATTTCCAGTCGACTAAGGCGCCGTGGTGTACGTAATGTCTTAGTAACGTCTGATTCTCGCTCTCAGCGGACCTTTGGTTTAGAAAGTTTGTCCGCTTTGTGCTGTGAGTCCAGCGATTGTTGCAAGAATCGAAGTACCCTAACCAACTGGGAGCGGTTGACGTCGGCAATCGAAGCTGCAGGCAGGCAGCTCCTGCAGCCTGTATTGTTAACATTTTAACAGCAGCACTCTGCTTCTTTTTCACTACATTCTTCACAAACTCTGCAAGAGCAGAAGTCCTCAAGTTTATTGCACTGGCTACATTTTTTGCAGGTGCAGTCCGACTCTTTCTCGTCACAGTTCTCACAAGTTCCACAGGTGCATGCACTCATCATGTGTGCACACTTATCACAAATTTTATCCATAGTTTCTCTCAACCGCTAAATAAACAATCTCAACATAACACGTGATTATTTTATCATTGCTATATAGTCAACTAAAACTGGCCACTGTGATCGTCATTCGGAAGTGCCTGGACTAATCGGTGGAAATAAAAAGGAAAAAATAAACCCTGACTGCTCCTGGCAGTCAGGTATGTTGTTATGGATGGAAAGCACAACTGTCACTCGTTAGTGCAGTCTGCTAATGTTGGCAGTGCTTTCGTAGCGTTCGTCAGGTCAACGCTGAAGGTCCCCGCTTTGCGGTCATTAACGTAGACGTCGAACTGACTGGCCTTACGGATATCCATGATGAAACTAAACCAGGCATTATCCCCGTTACGCCAGCCAAGGGTTGAGGGAATGGCATATTGCTTATGGTCCATCACCACTGTGATGTCGGTACTGTCATCATGCGAGCTGATCGTTTTATCCCCTGCGAGGGTCAGAAAAACCGAGTGCTGGTAAATACCGTTCTGGTCCGGATTTTCCGTGCAGTTGATGGTAAATATCTTTCCGCTGCCATCCGTCACGCTGTATTCCGCATTGCCCTGGCCATAACCCTGCTGCCATAGTCCGGGAACCGCTGAGGCATTAAAGCTGGTAAGCAGCACGCCTGAGAGCACATACCGGCTTAGTGAACGTACTTTCATTTCTGTCTCCTTTGTCTTTGTATTTATTCCCGGTTATCAGGATTTGAGGGTATCAGCAGCCGTCCCATCAGTTTGCCGTCATGGGAATATTCAAGGAAACGCTCCCGGGTGCGCGGGTCAGTTTTCTCGTGGTATTCCAGGCTGATGTTGTCGGCAATACATAGCGCATTCATCAGCGGCTGGACGGTTTTTTCCTCCATATCCACCAGATAGTAGTAACTGCCTCCCTCGCAGCCATCGGGCGACTGGCGGGTACGTAAGACCTGCAGGGTGAGACCGGATGAGAAGCCAACCTGGGACCATTCTTCGCTGACATCATCCTGACGGCTGACAACATCGCTGAAGCGCGGAGGCGTGAGGTCCTTAAATTTACTGATAGCTTTGAGGTCATCACTCCTGTCATCGCAGGCGCTCAGAAACAGAGTGGCGGCAACCAGCCCCAGCAGAGGTAGTGTTTTACGTTTCATTATTTTTTCCTGAAATCAGACGAACCACTTTGGCAAAGACATAAATCCCCACAAAAATACCCACCGGCACACCGACGAACGGCGTCAGTGCAACACTGGCAGCACCGGCTGCACCGCCGCCCGTCAGCAGAGCGGCAACGGTGGCAAGCGTCAGGGCGATGAGGCTGTCGGACACCCCGGTTTTGTTCAGAATGATGACGATAACAACAATGGCGATAATGGCAATAACGGGCATCGGGTTCCTCCCTGTTGCCGGGTTGATAACAACGCCTACGCTATTCCGGTGGGCTGTCAGCCGGAACAAACGTAAGCAGTGACTGCTGGATAAAGCGAAAATGGGGTAAGGCCTGAATGAAAACCGGGTCTTCAGTCAGACGGCACAGACTGTCATTGCGGCGAAAAGTCTCCTGCAAAGGATGAATCAGATGGATTTCATCAAGTGTGAATACGGCGATATGCCCGTAGTGTTCAGCCACCAGATACCAGGTCTGCTGGTGTATGAGTAATCGGCAGGGAGCCAGGCGCTCACAGCGTCGCCCCTCCGCAATCAGCGTCACCCGCCTGCGCCCGGTAATGGCCTGAATCAGTCTCCAGAAAGACAATGCTCCTGAGGGCGAAGGAACCGGATTAGCTGGTGCTATCACGCAGGGAGACTCATCGCACATCAGCAGAGCGTTCACCAGACGGCGGTCAAGGCCTGGAAAAAGTCCGGCCAGCCCGCTGCGGTGAGCAAAGATAAGCACGTCGGGCACCATCTGCATTTCACTGCCAGCAGTACGTAAGCGGCAATATCCGGACTGATACTCCAGGTCCAGATACATCAGCCGCTCGCGAAAATCACGCCGCAGCGTGCGCACCGACACACCAAACTCAGCGGCCAGCTTATGCACACTCAGCGTTTCCCCCGCCACCAGACGGCTGATTATCAGTGACAGTCTGACAGCCAGCCGGTCATGGCGGCGTTCTGCCTGTGTCATGAGACGTTCTCCGTGGAAGTTAACTGACTGAAAATGATGTGATTACTTTAAATAAGGGGGCGGACAGGGTATGGACACCACAGAAACTATTTTTTATTTCTGCAAAAGCCAGATGTAGCGGGGGTTACAGGCCATCCCTCGGTGTGTAAGGACCGCCAGCACGTTGCAATGCGGACAGGTGGTGTCCGATATTAACAACGTGGCAACATGAAACGGTCACCGCAGTTGCGTGAGCATCGCTTCCGCCATCACCCACAGTGCCCGGTTAAGTTTCACGTCCCCGTCTATACCGCGAACGGCCCGGGTATGTGACCGTCCCCCTTTGGCATTACGGCCACTGAGCCCGCCCTTAATCAGGTTCTCCTGAATACGCTGATACGTGGTCCACAGGTCGTTACTCTCATCCTGCCAGCGGCGCGGGGAGAGGATCTGCGATTCAGTCACCGGCTGGTGGTCTTCACCAAAGCGGTACGTCAGCGCGGCTTTTGCCAGTGCCTGCTGCGCCGGTGGCGGCAACAGCAACGACTGCATCGCATCCCGCTTCTCCTCCACACGGTCAAAAATGCCCAGCACTTCATACGCGCCTTCAATCACTTGACTTACCACGTCCCCCTTGTGCGGCACCCGCACCTCGCCAAATGACTCACCACAGACGAGCCCGTTCTGACAAACCGCACGAAATAGTCCCGGCAACATCTGGTACGAACTGGTGCCATCATGTGAATTCAGCAAAATGATTTCCGGCACCTGCTTACCGGTAATCTGTCCCTCCCGACGCAGGCGCAGCATGTGCTTTGTGTGTTCCCGACGACCCGGGTCACGTACCCGGGTCTGACAGGCAAAGAATGGCTGGAAGCCTTCTCGCTGTAGGCTGCCCAGCAGGGATATGGTGGGTATATAGGTATAACGCTCACTGCGGGACTCATGTTTGTCCTCGCTGAACACACTGGGCACCACGCGAAACAGCTCCTCACGGGTTAAAGGGCGGTCGCGACGGATAAAATTTGCTGCGCCAAAGCGCGAAGCCAGACGGGTCATAAGCAGACTCCTCATAACGGGAAAACAAATAAAAGGGATCCCCGTCGCATCGGCGACAGGGTCAGGGAAATAACAGGAATGGGTTAAATACTTAGAAGAAGAAATCCCAGACGGCGCGGGCCACTGACACCACAGTGGTGCGCACGGCCTGAATGACGGCCCGCACCGGGGCGGGTATCAGGGGAAAGGCACTGATGCTATCGAGTACAGCACCGATGGTTTCACCAAAATCGCTACGAGCCTGCTCCCGGACTAACGTCGTGCGAAAGGAAGGCTGGAGTTGCGACACCACCGGGCTGGTGGCCTCACGTGGCAGACACTTAATCATTCGCTCGGCCATCACCCGCAGCCCCCACTGAAGACGGACCGACACGGCACATACTGGATGTACGGGCTGGAACAGCTCATGCAGCAGACAGATTTTGCGGCTGATGTTCTGCTTCTGCGTGATGGACAATGGTCTCCCACCGCTGGTGGGTTCGGCCTTATCCGACTGGCTGATAACAAACAGCACCTTATGCCGGTATGCCTCCCCAATCACCTGATGATAAAAGTGTTCATCTACTGCCAGCGCCCGGTCATCAGCCTTGATCAACCACAGCACCAGGTCGAGCCGGGGGAGTTGTTCGCGATACAGCGCAGCATACTCGATATCGCGAGCGCCACTTTCGCCTACGCCGGGCAGGTCCACCAGCGTCATATGGCGGTCGCCAACTTGCAGTCGAAAGCGCAGTGGCTCACGAGTACAGGCCGCCACATCGCTGACCGGCGATACCTCTCCAGCAAACAGGGCATTGCACAGACTGCTCTTCCCAACACCGGTTTTACCCATGATGCCGATCACTGGTTCGTAGTTTGTCAGTTGACGAATTTGCTGCATGACTCGTTCTGAGACCCATTGTGGCAGACCATCAAGCGACTGCTGAAATGGCTTCAAACCTTCAGAATTGTTCATTACTACTCCTCTGAAAAATAATACAAAAACGGCAGGATCGAGAGATTCCGCCGTTAATCGGATATGTTCAGAGGGATGATATATAACTGAAATTAATTTGAGTTAAGGTAGGTGTTAGACCCCTTCCGCCGGTGATCCCGGCTACTAAGTCGTTAGGTTATTCTGTCCCCCTCATCCTCAAGCCAGATCAGTGGGTAAGGACAAATTGTCCGAGGGGCGATAGGGCATTGGGCAGTAAGGTTTTATAGTTGTTAGGCATTAATCTAACGTTGTAGAAACATCGGCTAATACGATGACTGTCTACGTTTGAAACGTCATCTCTTGCTTTTACATAAATATTAATGTCGATTATCATCAATTTGATTATAATCATGGCACTTTATTGATTACCGTATTAAATTTTAATTTTTCCCTATAGTGATGATTCATGCCTAGTCCCCCTTGTAAGCGGCTTGACGACTTGAGCCAGGTCCAGCGCGAACGGCTGGCCTACATCGATTTTCGGCTTTACTTCTTCGGTGAGATCGGTCGCCCAGATTTGATTGAGCGCTTTGGCGTTGCTCCAGCAGGAGCGACTCGCGATTTGGCTTTGTACCGGGAAATCGCTCCGAATAACATCACCTTTGATGGTAGCGACAAGATCTATCGTATCGGGCAGGCGTTCTCTCCGTTATTCGAGCACGCATCGCAGCGTGTTCTGTCGGCGCTGGCTCTGGGCTTTGGCGATGGCGTGAATGGCCCAATGCAGGCGTTGCTACCCTGTGAATCCCCCACAGTCCTGAGCATACCCAAGATGGATGTGTTGGCCGTGATTTGTCGAGCCATCCACTCCAAGCGCCCCGTCGCCATCCGCTACCACTCGATGAGCAGCGGCAAGTCCGAACGGGTCATTGTGCCCTTTGCTTTGGTAGATACCGGCCTGCGCTGGCACGCCCGGGCCTTTGATCGCAAAAGTGGAGAGTTTCGGGATTTCGTCGTCACCCGCATCGAAGCGCCAACATTGCTTGAAGAGGTTCCACAGGCCAACGAACGACCGGATAATGATATCCAGTGGACGCGCATCGTCGAGTTGGATTTCGTGCCGCACCCGCGCATTGAACGCCCCGAGATCATCAAGATGGACTACGGGATGGCCGATGGCTCGATTAGGATGCGCGTTCGCGCGGCTGTAGTGGGCTATATGTTGCAGCGCTGGCGGGTTGACTGCTCACCCGATCATTGCCTAAATGGACCGGAGTACCGTTTATGGCTCAAAGATCATCTCGCGATTTACGGCGTGAAAAACGCCTTACTGGCACCAGGCTATAGCGCCGCTACAAAGGCTGACTCTTGATGGAACTGATCGACAATATCAACCACCTGCTCGGAGACGACCTAAAGCAGACGCTCAAACCTAGTGCTCGCCTGAAGATCGCCGCCTCCTGCTTTTCGATGTACGCGTTCGAAGCGCTCAAAGCAGAGCTGGAAAAAATCGACGAGCTGCAATTCATCTTTACCTCACCGACGTTTACCGCTAACGAGGTTACCGACAAGATTCGCAAGGAACGCAGAGAATTTCACATACCGAAGGCTGACCGCGAACGGAGCTTGTACGGGAGTGAGTTCGAAATTCAGCTGCGTAACAAACTGACCCAGCGCGCAATTGCAAAAGAGTGCGCGGACTGGATGCGGCGCAAGGCAACATTCAAGTCCAATCGCAGCAAGGCTCCGATGCAGCAGTTTGCTTGTGTTCAGGCCGCCGCCGCAGAGACTGCCTACATGCCACTGCACGGATTTACCGCCGTCGATCTTGGCTACCAGCAAGGCAACGCTGTCTCAAACCTCGTCAACAAAATGGACGAGTCGACGTTTACGGCGACCTACCTCAGTCTGTTTAACCAGATCTGGCAAGATCCTGAGAAGCTGGAGGATGTAACGGAGCAGATCTGCGACCACATTGCATCCGTCTACCAGGAAAACTCGCCCGAGAGCATCTACTTCCTGATGCTCTACAATATCTTCAATGAGTTTCTGGACGACATCAACGAGGATGTCCTACCGAACGACCGCACAGGCTATCAAGACACGCTCATCTGGAACAAACTCTTCAATTACCAGAAAGATGCTGCCACCGGGATCATTAACAAACTTGAGAGCTACAGCGGGTGCATCTTGGCCGACAGCGTGGGCTTGGGCAAGACTTTCACCGCGCTGGCCGTGATAAAGTATTACGAACTGCGCAACAAGTCAGTTCTGGTGTTATGCCCCAAGAAGCTGGCGGACAACTGGCTGAACTACAGCCGTAACCTCAAAACCAACATATTTGCTCGCGACCGGTTCAACTACGACGTACTTTGTCATACCGACCTCAGCCGTACGAGCGGTGAGTCATTTGGCACACCGCTGAATCGCATTAACTGGGGCAACTACGACCTCGTCGTCATCGACGAGTCACACAACTTCCGCAACAATGACGCCTATAAGGACAAGGAAACCCGCTACCAGAAGCTGATGAACAAGGTTATCAAGGAAGGCGTGAAGACCAAGGTGCTGATGCTTTCGGCCACCCCGGTGAACAACCGCTTCAATGACCTGCGCAACCAACTGGCACTGGCCTACGAAGGCGATTCCGAAAACCTCAGCAAGAAGCTGCGTACCGGCAAGACGGTAGAGGACATTTTCCGTGGTGCGCAGGCCAGCTTCAATGCATGGGCAAAGCTTCCACCGGAAGAGCGCACAGCGCGGGCCATCCTGGACTCGTTGGACTTCGACTTCTTCGAATTGCTCGACAGCGTCACCATCGCACGCTCACGCAAGCATATCCAGACTTTCTACGACACCAAGGAAATAGGCCAATTCCCCGAGCGCCGCAAACCCTTGTCGTTCCACTGTCCGCTCACGCAGCGAACGGATGTGATGAGCTTCAACGAGATCTTCGAGCAGCTGTCTTTGCTCAAGCTCGCCGTTTATGCCCCGATCAGCTACATTCTGCCCAGTCGGCTCAAGAAGTACGAGGAGATGTATGACACTCAGGTTGCAGGGAAAGGCAAGCTTAAACAAATCGACCGTGAAAAGAGTTTGCAGGCATTGATGACGACCAACCTGCTCAAGCGCCTGGAAAGCTCGATTGAGTCTTTCCGCTTGACGCTCAAGTCCCTGCGCGCGAACCACACTAATACGCTGGCCAAGATCAGCACTTTCAATGAGACTGGCGGCCTCAGTGGCATTGATAGCAGAATAAATGACCTGACCGACCAGTTAGAAAACCTCGACGCGGACGACGACCTGCCAAGCAATGGCGACAGTGAGATCGGTGGCAAGGTCAAAATCAGCCTCGCCGATATGGACTTGCCTTCCTGGGAGCACGAGCTGAAGGTCGATCTGGAAATCATTGATGCTTTGCTGACGTCGATGAACAAGATCACGGCTGCCGATGATGCCAAACTGCAGCATCTCAAAGCACTGGTTCTGGAAAAGATCGCAGCACCGCTGAATCCTGGCAACAAGAAGGTGCTGATCTTCACCGCCTTCGCCGACACCGCTGACTATCTGTATGCCAATTTGGCTCCGGAATTGCTGGCTACACAGACCTTGCACAGTGCAAAAGTCACCGGCAAAGGGGCACCGAAGAGCACGCTCAAGAAGAGCTATGACTTCCAGGAACTGCTCACCCTCTTCTCGCCGCACTCGAAGGAGAAAGCCATCGTGCTGCCAAATGAGGAGGCAGAGATAGATGTGTTGATCGGCACCGATTGTATCTCTGAAGGCCAGAACCTACAGGACTGCGACTACCTCATCAACTACGACATCCACTGGAATCCCGTGCGCATCATCCAGCGCTTCGGCCGTGTGGATCGCATCGGCTCACCCAACAGCAGCATCCAACTGGTTAACTACTGGCCAGACATCTCGCTCGACGAATACATCAACCTGAAGGAACGGGTTGAAAGCCGAATGATGATTGCCGATGTCACTGCCACCGGTGACGACAATGTGCTGAGCGCCCAAGCCAACGATGTGTCTTATCGCAAAGAGCAATTGCGACGTTTGCAAGAGGAAGTGATTGAGCTGGAAGACCTGAAAACCGGAGTGTCGATTACTGATCTCGGGCTCAATGACTTCCGAATGGACTTGCTCAACTATGTGAAGGCCAATGGCGAAATGAGCAACGTGCCAAGCGGGATGCACGCCGTAGTGCCTGCCAAGCCGGAGATGGGCCTACGCCCGGGTGTAATCTTCACGCTACGCAACCGGAATCCAAGCGTCAACGTCAGTCAGCACAACCGCCTGCACCCTTATTACCTCGTCTACATTAATCGCGAGGGGGAAGTCATTCACGATTACACCGAAGTCAAACGTTTGCTGGATCTGGTTCGCACCTGCTGCAAGGGACAAGCCCAGCCTATTACAGATGCCTGTCTCCTGTTCAATAAGGAAACGGCCGATGGCCGCAAGATGCAGATGTATTCGGACCTGCTTGGCAAGGCCATCCGCTCAATGATCGAGGTGAAGGAAGATAAGGATCTGGACAGCCTCTTCTGCAGCGGAAAGACCACCGCGTTGGTCAATACTATCGTCGGACTGGACGACTTCGAACTGATTACCTTCCTCGTGATTCAGGAGGCCGGATGAGTCAGTCTGCGCGATTTGAGTCGAATACCGCGTTCATCAACTATCCGAAGCAGGCTGTCTTTGGTCGTACCCTGCCAAAGAATAAGATCTACGAACACAGCGGCGCCAATACAAGGCTGAAGGAGTTGTTCGTCGAGCAAGTAGAGCAGATTGTCTGGCAATACAAGTTGGCTCCGGAAACGATCAACCTGCCCGCTAGGCCGGCAGTACCAGAGCTTCAGATTTTCTCAATCCATCTCAAGACATCGGAGCTGAATCTGGACGTTTTGCGTTGCATCGATGGCGCGGTGCAGTTTCCCATCATCTTTGAGCTGAGCTTTGATGGCCGAACAAAGGTGATCGCTGCATATAAACGACCGAATGAGTCTTACGCCAGCCGTTGGGTCATGAGTGACTACTTTTCGACAGCCTGGCTGCCGAGTGACTGTGAGCGCGCCACCATGCCTTTAGCACTCGACCTTGGCGGCTTGTATGAGCAGACGCTTCACCGCCTAATCCCCACGCCTGCGCGCCCACGAGAAAGTCTCGCTGACTTGGTCGTACGCGTCGAACTGGTTGATGCCAAGCAGCGTGAGGTTGAGAAAGCTGCCAGTAGACTTGCCAAAGAAAAACAATTCAACCGCAAAGTAGAGATCAACGCGCATTTGCGGCAGCTTAAAAAAGATCTTGAAGAATTGACCGGGAGTGAGAGTGCATGACACAGAGCTTGAATGATGAGTCAAGGATACACATCGAGCAGATCGCTGGTGAAGCGTTGGCGCAACTCGAAAGCATCGCTGAAACCGCTAGGGGCAAGCTGCACGATGGGCGGACATTGGGCTCAGAAGCGTTGGCAAGTATCAATACGATGACGTCTAGCTCGGCTATTCAGAATCTAGGTCAGATTAGCCAAGTGAATAGAGAGAGCTATCAGACCTTGGCATCTGAGCCAGCTATTGCTCGTGTCGTTGCAGAGGACGACACAGGAAATCGACAGACGTTCTATATCTGTCGGGCAATTCCTTTAACAGGATTTATCAATCACACTAGTTATCGAACAGAAAAAGGACGACTTGCATCCCTACCTGTTGGAGCAGAGCTGGAACTCAAAGACGGCAGTTATTTAACCGTCATTGAGCGAGCACATCTCCGCCCCAGTGCGCTTGCCGATGGGTGGGACTCTCGTGACACCGTCGTTGAAGCCGAGCATTTAGGGCCGTTCACCATCGAGTCGCTGCGTGCGCTGCTGACCGAGGTTGCGGGGGAGAAAGTCACCGAAGACATTCTGGGCCAATTGCTGGCCGAAGAGACCGCCAGGGCCAACATCATCGACGGCGTTCGCCGCAGCGTCATCACCAAGATGGGACTGCGGGATCAGCCCATCCTCGATCAATACCAGGATGAGATTTTCCGCCTCCCGCTTGACAAGCGCTTGTTGATCTTGGGCCCGCCAGGTACAGGCAAGACGACCACCCTGATCCGCCGCCTCGGCCAAAAACTCGACACCGCCTACCTGGATGAAGGCGAACAACGTCTGGTTGAAACAATCGCTTCAGCCCAAGGCATTGCGCATGCCAACAGCTGGTTGATGTTCACGCCCACAGAATTGCTCAAGCAGTACCTCAAGGAGGCATTTGCGCGTGAAGGAGTTCCCGCCTCGGATCTGCGCATCAGAACGTGGCAAGACTATCGACGCGAGCTGGCCCGAAACGTATTCGGCGTCCTCAGAAGGGCTTCCGGTGGCGGTACCTTTGTCCTGAAAGACGGACTGACCAGCATGACCGATGCCGCACTAGAGCGCCCCATTCAATGGTTTGACGATTTCGATGAATGGCAGCGCAAGGCCTATGTGCAGGAACTGCGTGAAGCAGCAACCCAGCTCCACGATGCCAAAACGCCCTACGTCTTAAGTCTCGGCGCACGTCTGCAAGACATCTTGTCGCGCGCGGCCGATGGCGCACTGGCGGCGATGTTTGGCTCACTGTCGGTGGAGATTGCCAAAGTGCAGGCACTTGTCAGCAGCCTGAAGGAAGGCTCGGACGCCAAGATCAAAACCGCACTCAACCTGCAGCTCAAACGCAACCGAGCTTTTCTGGATGAGTTGGCCCGCATGATCGACAGCCTCCAACAAGGGCAAGCGACTGAAGCGGACGACCAGGACGACCCGGATGCCGATGAAGACGAAGACATCACAGCATCCCGCACAGGCCGTACCGCGGCGCTCAATGCCTACATGCAAGCGGTACGCGCCCAAGCCCGGGCAGCAGCATCCAAGCGCACAGTCAGCAAAACCTCTCGCAATGGCAAAATCATCGAGTGGTTAGGGGAGCGTGGTCTGACAGAAGCGGATCGCGTTGAGGTGGGTGCAAGTCTTTTGGTGCAGGCCAGTGCACGCCGCTTCGTTAATCCGGTCAAGCGCTACCTCGAGGGCATCCCGAAGCGCTACCGTGCATTCAGGCGCGAACGCCAACCGGCAAACACCTGGTATCGCCACGAAGGCTTTGAGGCGCGCGATATCCACCCACTGGAGTTGGACGTAGTACTGCTTGCGATCTTGCGCGCCGCAGGCGACCTGCTCAGTCGGCCCAACGTTCAGCGCGACATAGATAGTCCCGCGTGGTCATCTCTCCAGCCCATTCTGGGGCATTACTGCAACCAGATCCTGGTGGATGAAGCCACGGACTTCTCGCCCATCCAGCTGGCGAGCATGGCGGCGCTGACGCATCCGCGGCTGCGCTCATTCTTCGCCTGTGGCGACTTCAATCAACGCCTGACCACCTGGGGCACACGCTCCGCCGACGACTTGAAGTGGATCTTCGCCGATTTCGATATCAAGGAGATCACTGTCTCCTATCGGCAGAGCAAGCAACTGAACGATTTGGCCCGCGCCATGATCCGCGCTGTCGGTGGCACCGAGCAAAACGCCAGCTTGCCAGCGCATATGGACAGCATGGGCGTTGCGCCAGCCTTGCTGGAGCACGCGACCAACGCAGAAAACATTGTCGGTTGGCTGGCTGATCGCATTCGCGAGATTGAGCGCTTTGTCGGTCAGTTGCCATCCACCGCCATTTTTGTGAACACCGAGGACGACGTTGCTCCGGTGGCCGACGCGCTGAACATCACCCTAGCCGAGCACAACATCCAGGTCATCGCTTGCCGAGAGGGCCAGGCTGTGGGGCAGGAAAGCAACGTGCGCGTGTTCGACATCCAGCACATTAAAGGCCTTGAGTTCGAGGCGGTATTCTTTGTCAGCATTGACCAGCTCGCCACGCTGCACCCGGCGCTGTTCGACAAATACCTGTACGTCGGCACCACCCGCGCGGCCACCTACTTGGGCGTGACCTGCGAGTGCAGCTTGCCATCCGCCATCGAAAGTCTGCGCCCACACTTTTGCCAGGACTGGCAACAAGGCGACTGACCATACCAATACGAACTTGAATTGTGAGCCGCCATGCCTTTTCCATACAAGCATGGCGACAAGAGGAAAAGAACATGGAAAAGCTAAAAATGCATTCACCCAATCTCACACAGGACAACATCGCCCGCATTCGTGACCTGTTTCCAGGCTGCGTCACCGAAGCCAAGGGCGAGGACGGCACAGTGAAACTGGCGGTGGATTTTGACCAACTGCGGCAGGAGCTTGCTGAGTCGATTGTGGAAGGACCGCAAGAACGCTACCACCTGAACTGGCCCGGTAAGCGCGAAGCCTTGCTCGCGGCTAACGCGCCGATTGCCAAGACACTGCGCCCGGTGCGTGAGGAAAGTGTGGACTTCGATACGACGAAGAACCTGTTCATTGAGGGAGACAACCTTGATGCACTGAAGCTGTTGCAGGAGACGTATCTGGGCAAGGTGAAGCTGATCTACATTGATCCGCCGTACAACACCGGGAACGACTTTATTTACGAGGATGACTTTGCCGAAGATGCAGACGAATACTTGCGTCGTTCAAATCAAGTAGATGAAGACGGAAATAGGTTGGTGGCTAACACAGTATCGAATGGTCGCTTTCATTCCGATTGGCTCTCAATGATTTATTCACGGCTTCGTCTTGCCAGGGGGTTATTAAAAGAAGATGGTGCCATCTTTATCTCCATCAATGATGCTGAATTTGAGAACTTAAAAAGTATAGCCAGTGAAGTTTTCGGTGCAGAGAATTTTGTAGGTACGATGGTTTGGGCTGCTGGACGAAAGAATGACTCGCGCTTTATATCGGCGTCACACGAATACATCATTTGCTTTGCGCGTAGTATGAATGCTCTTAAAGAGCGAGGAGCCTCGTGGCAAATTCTGAAAAAGGGTCTCACCGAAATTGAGAAAACCTATTCGGAGTTGCGCCGTAAGTTTGGTGGTGACGATGCGGCTGTCGAAGTTGGCTTGCGAAAATGGTATAGCAGCCTCTCCGATAGCGATCCAAGTAAGCGGCATAAACACTATCAATACGTTGACAAGCGAGGTATCTATTTTGCAAGTGATCTTCGCAAACCACAGCCCACATCGCGCTCGCGCTATGAAATTTTGCATCCAATAACTGGGAAACCAGTGAATATGCATCCTAATGGCTGGTCATTTGCCCCGGAGCGCATGAAGGAGTTGCTTGCAGATGAGCGTATTCGATTTGGTGCAGACGAAAAGACACGGCCAACATTAAAGGTATATCTTCACGAGGCAAACAAAGAAGCTGCTTACAGCGTTTTCTATCAAGATGGGCGTGGTGCATCAATTCGACTTGATGCGTTGATGGAAGCACATGTTTTTGATTTTCCGAAGGATGAAACGATCATTCAGGCACTAGTGGAAATGACCACGGCAGGCGACGATATAGTGATGGATTTTTTTGCAGGATCGGCGACTACCGCACATGCAACTATTGCAGCAAATAGCGTCGATGGTTCGTCTCGAAGATTCGTCATGATTCAACTTCCAGAGGAGATTAATGAGAAATCAGAAGCGTTCAAGGCTGGCTACAAAACCATCGCAGATGTGAGTAGGGAGCGCATCCGCCGCGCGGGCCGGAAAATCGTTTCTGAATTTGCCAATGGCAGCATGGACATCGGGTTCCGCGTGTTGAAGATCGACACGTCCAACATGGCCGAGGTCTTCTACACACCTGATGCTGTCACTCAAGCCAGTCTGCTTGACACCTTGGATAACATCAAGCCCGACCGGACGCCCGAGGACTTACTGTTCCAGGTGATGTTGGACTGGGGCGTTGACCTTGCCTTGCCCATCGAGAAAAGGGCTATCCAAGGCAAAGATGTATACTTCGTGGATAGCAACGCGCTGGCCGCCTGCTTCGATGTCAGCAGTAGCATTGACGAACCCTTTGTGAAGGAACTGGTCAAACATCAGCCGTTGCGCGTGGTGTTCCGCGACGCGGGCTACAAGAACAGTGCGGTCAAGATCAACGTTGAGCAGATTTTCAAGCTCTTGTCGCCCGCAACCGAAGTGAAATGCATCTGAGGGGCGCGTGATGAAACTTAAATTCAAACATCAGCCCTATCAGGCTGCCGCCGTGCAGGCGGTCGTCGATATTTTTCAGGGGCAGCCACCGGCCTCTGATGCGGCCATGAGCTATCGCCTTGACCCTGGTAATACCAAAAACGGCATGGGAGATCTGTTTGCGGTTGATACCGGTTTTAAAAATGCTGAGCTAACCCTCAGTGAGGTTTCCTTGCTTAAAAACATCCAACAGGCGCAGCGCCAGCAAAACCTGCCGTTGTCGGAGAGCTTGGTCAAGAACAAGGTCGCCAAGCTAAATCTTGATATCGAGATGGAAACGGGGACTGGCAAGACCTATTGCTACATCAAGACGATTTTCGAGCTGAACAAACAGTACGGCTGGAGCAAGTTCGTCATAGTGGTGCCGAGCATTGCAATCCGCGAGGGCGTGGCCAAGTCGCTGGAAATCACGGCCGAGCACTTTCAGGAGACCTACCACAAGAAGGCCCGCTCCTTTATTTACAACTCTAAGCAGTTGCACCATCTGGAGAGCTTCTCCTCCGATGCCAGTATCAATGTCATGGTGATCAACGTGCAAGCGTTTAACGCCACCGGCAAAGATAACCGCCGTATCTATGAAGCGCTCGATGATTTTCAGTCACGTCGCCCGATCGATGTGATCAGCGCCAACCGGCCCATCTTGATCCTTGATGAGCCGCAGCGAATGGAGGGAGGCAAAACGCTGGATTCTTTGGCTAATTTCAACCCATTGATGGTGTTGCGCTATTCCGCGACCCACAAGACCACACACAACAAGATCCACCGCCTGGATGCGCTCGATGCCTATAACCAGAAGCTGGTGAAGAAGATTGAGGTGCGTGGTATCTCGGTGAAGGGACTGGCGGGAACCAATGCCTATATCTATTTACAAGCCATCGAAATCTCAAACAAAAAACCGCCGGTAGCGGTTGTGGAGTTCGAACAGAAACTCAGCGGTGGCAACATCAAGCGTGTCACTCGCAAACTGGGCAAGGGTGACAATCTGTTTGTGCTATCGAACGAGCTGGATCAATACCGCGATGGGTTTGTGGTATCGGACATCAATGCCAATACGGACACCTTCAGCTTTACCAATGGTGTAGAACTGACGGTGGGTGATGCGACTGGTGATGTTTCCGAGATAGCGCTGCGCCGCATTCAGATCCGTGAGACGATCAAGGCGCACTTTGACAAGGAGATGGAGCTCTTCGATAAAGGGGTGAAGGTTCTCTCGTTGTTCTTTATCGACGAAGTAGCCAGGTACCGGGACTACTCTGCTGTCGATGAAAAAGGCGAGTACGCAAAAATCTTTGAAGAGGAATACGCCAAGCACCTTCAAGAAGCCTTTGATAATGGGTTTATGGAGGGGGATGCCCCTTATGCTAAATATCTACGCCGCATTGCGGCCGATAAGACGCACAGCGGCTACTTTTCCATTGACAAGAAGAGCAAGCGCCTCACCGATCCCAAGGTTGCTGCGCGTGGTGAAAATGCGGGCTTGTCGGATGATGTAGATGCTTATGATCTGATCCTCAAAGACAAGGAACGGTTATTATCACTAGCTGAGCCAGTGCGTTTTATCTTCTCACACTCGGCTTTGCGTGAGGGTTGGGATAACCCGAACGTGTTCGTTATCTGCACGCTCAAGCATAGTGATAACACCATTTCACGTCGTCAGGAGGTCGGGCGCGGCCTGCGTTTGTCTGTCAATCAGAATGGTGATCGCATGGATCATCCGTCCATTGTTCATGACATTAACGTACTGACAGTTGTGGCCAGCGAAAGTTACAAGGACTTCGTAACAGCCTTGCAGAAGGACATTAGCGAGTCCTTGTCAGCTCGTCCGCGTGTGGCGGACAAGGCCTACTTCACGGGCAAGATGCTGAACACGAAGGAAGGCTCAATTACGGTATCAGAGGACCAGGCCACGGACATCGAGTTTTATCTGATCCAGAACGGCTACGTCGATAAGAAACGCAATATCACGGAGAAGTACCATCAAGCTAAGACAGACGGCACGCTGGAGGCATTGCCGGATGAACTGCATCCCTATGCAGAGCAGATATTTCAGCTGATTGATAGCGTATTCAGCGAAAGCCAACTCATGCAGATAGACGATGGTCGCAAGCCCAAAAGATTGCAGACCAACGCCAACTTTGAAAAGCAGGAATTCAAGGCGCTTTGGGGGCGAATCAATCGCAAGGCTACTTACAGCGTGCTGTTTGATGATGTTGAGCTAGTGAGCAATGCGATCAAGGCGCTTAATGACAAGAATGCCGGGTTGCGAGTGACACCGTTGCAATACACCATCCATCGTGGCGAGCAAGCTGATACGGCAACTTACGATGACCTCAAAAAGGGTAATGCCTTCGAGTTAAAAGTTACCGAAACAGAATCGGACAACGCCTCAATCCACTCCACTGTACAGTACGATCTGATTGGCAAGTTATCAGAGGGGACTTTGCTTACAAGACGAGCCGTTGCCGAAATTCTTAAAGGCCTCAATGCTGACGTCTTCGCACAATTCAAGAGCAACCCGGAAAGCTTCATTGCCGAAGCCATTCGTTTGGTCAATGAACAAAAAGCCAATGTCATCATCGAGCATCTGGCTTATGACACGCTAGAGGACAAGTTTGATCTGGATATCTTTACCACAGGTCAAAGCAAACAGGACTTGAGTAAGGCCGGGAATAAACTGCAAAATCACATCTATGACTACGTGCTTACCGACTCTGCGATTGAGCGCAAGTTCGTCGAAGAGCTGGATACCAGCAAGGATGTGGTGGTATATGCCAAGTTGCCGCGTGGTTTTCTGATCCCAACCCCTGTCGGTGATTATAACCCCGACTGGGCCATTTCTTTTAAAGAAGGCTCGGTCAAGCATGTGTATTTCGTTGCTGAGACCAAGGGCTCGATGTCGTCATTGGATTTACGGCCTATTGAAGCTACCAAGATTAAATGTGCCCGTAAGTTCTTCGATGAGATCAACAAGAAGTTTGCTCCAGAAAACGTGAAGTATGACGTCGTGGATAGCTTCGGTAAGCTGATGGAAGTGGTGAAGTAAGACACTAAGGATTGGCCATGTGGTGGGGAGATTATGGCGTACACAAATTGCCACCCATACACATGGCCACATCTGAGCTTTCATCCAGTATCTCTTGTTTGCGTTTGTATTACGGCGTTCCATCTGCAAACGGCCGGGCGATGCTTTAAGGTAAGATGCTTTATCCACCACCTCACATGTCTGTACCTGTCGCTGTGTGGAGACTTTATCGGCCTAGCTGGATGCCGCCGATGCCCCTCTGCGGAGCAGCAGTGCAGGGGATTTTAAGCGTATTATTTACTACGAGTAGTGAACCACTAGAAAGATATGGAGCCTGACGATGTCTGTGAACTGGACTAAAGCTGATTTTTTTAAGTGCGCTTTGCAAGTAAACCCAGCGGGATACAGTAAGTATCGTGGGAAAGAATCACTCAGCGAGGATATCTACAATCAGCAGCTTCTGGAGGCCTGCCTCGAAGCTGGTATTCAGGTTGTTGGTATTGCAGATCATGGTGCCGTTAATGCGGTAGACAGACTTCGTCAGCTCTTTAATGAGCATGGAATTGTCGTTTTTCCTGGTTTTGAGATCTGCTCAAGCGAAAAAATTCATTTCGTTTGTTTGTTTGATGAAAGCCGTACAGTACAGGAATTGGAGCGCTGCTTGAGCAATCTGGGGTATGAAAATCCCGATGATTGCATTTCCCCTTCAAAGCTCAGCGCCATACAGATCATTGAAAAAGTTGAAGGCCTGGGTGGGTTTATTTTTGCTGCACATAGCACGAATGATAATGGCGTACTGAAATGCCGTATGAATCATGTATGGAAAGAACGTGGATTGCTGGCGGCGCAGATTCCAGGAACTGTCGATGACTTGAAAGGGGTTGAGGATGATTTTTATCGAAAAGCTATCCTGAACAAACTCCCTGACTATCGTCGTGAACGACCTATTGCCATTATCAACGCGGCAGATGTTGCCCAACCGGAAGAAATTAAAACAGCGGGAGCATCCTGCCTGATAAAAATGACGCGGCCATGCTTTAGCTCATTTAAACAGGCATTTTTAGATCCAGAATCACGAGTGCGCCTGAATGCAGATAAGCCACATAGCTATGCTTCGGCAATTGAAAACATTCGTTTTACTGGTGGATATCTGGATGAAACTGATATTACTTTTTCCGACCACCTCAATGCTGTAATTGGTGGGCGTGGGACAGGTAAATCGACTTTGCTGGAGGCCATTCGTTTTGCCCTGGGTAAACAGCCTTTTGGCGATTCAGCACAAAAGCAACACAGTGCAATTATCAAGAGCAACTTGGGGAATGGTTCGCTGGTTCAACTGCAGGTTCGCTCTGCTGTGATGCAGGGGCGTGCTTTTACTATCAGTCGCAAATTTGGTGGGCAATCCATCGTAACGGACAGTGAGGGGAACGTTTCACCTTATTCTCCTGATGATTTACTTCCTGGACTGGAGTTGTACGGGCAGAATGAAATTTACGAAATGACCCGAGATGCTCAGAGTCGTAATCGTCTGGTAGAGCGATTTTTGGAAGGTGATCATAGCCAGTACGATGTGATTATCAACAAAGCGTTGTCACGCCTGGGGGAGAGTCGTCTTGCTATCCTTAATGCTCTTGAGCAAAAGGCGGAGACAGAGCTTGAAGTAGCACGATTGCCGAAACTGCTGGAACAGGCAGCGCAATTTAAACAGCTTGGCCTTGATGAAAAACTCAAAATAGTCCCTTTGCTGGAAAAAGAAAAGCAGCTCAGTTTACGTAATCAGGAAGAATTATCCGGGGTGAAGGACGCTCTTCTGACGCTTAAAGACAGCCTTCCCGACCTAGCTTACCTCAGTGATGGTGTGATAAATGTTTTGCCTCACCACTCTCTTCTGCTCCGGCAACGTGATGTACTCCAGCGAGCGCAGGGTCAAGTGTCAATATTAGTCCAACAACTTGATGAGATCGTTCAGCGTTCATCAGCGGAGCTTGCTCCTTTACAACTTGAGCTATCAGGTTTAATCGGCGCAGAAGAGGCTCAGCTTGAAAAAGCCTTCAAAGATATCCCAGCCAGCCAGGGAAAAAGCGGGCGACAGATTGGCGCAGACTATCAAACCTTGTTACGTCAGATTGCCTCTATTCGTCCTAAAGCAACAGCGCTGGAGAACCGGCAAAAGCAACTTGATGAGCTATACCAGCAGCGGAAAAGATTACTTCTAGAACTTATCCAGGCACGTTCTCAACGTTCTGCAGCATTGGCAAAATCAGTAAAACGTCTGAACAGAAAACTGGATGAAAAAGTGCGGCTCAATTTGCAGCCAGAAGGCGACCGTCAGCCGCTGTTGCATTTTCTGGAACAATGTAATCTGGAAGGGATTGGCTCACGACGCCTTGCCTGGGTACTGGAGCATGATTTTACACCGGAAAATCTGGTTGAGAGTATCCGTAGTGGTGAACAGGCCTTACATAATGCCAGGTGGGGAATCACACCAACCGTCGCCCAAGCGTTGCTGCGTTTAAACGAAAAACAGCTTCTGGAACTGGAAGCATTATCGCTGCCGGATACGATGCAAATTGAGCTGAATGTCATGCATGATGGCGGTGGCGTTTTCTGGCGCCATATTGACGAACTATCTACCGGACAACAGTGTACCGCTGTTCTGCATTTGCTGTTATTGGAAAATCAGGACCCGCTGATCCTAGATCAGCCAGAAGATAACCTTGATAACGCATTTATTGCAGAGCGTATAGTGACAGAACTGCGTAAGGCGAAGTTGTCCCGGCAGTTTTTATTTGCCACACATAACGCTAACATACCGGTCTTCGGTGATGCCGAATGGATTGGGGTGTTGAGTGTAGAAGATGGGAAAGGGCGTATTCTTCCTGAGCAGCAGGGGGCGATTGATCTGCCTGAAATCCAGCGACTGGCGGCGAATATCCTCGAAGGTGGTCAAAGCGCATTTAATCAACGCCGGGAAAAATACGGGTTTAAATAACTAAGAATCAGGAGTCAGTCATGCTTAAAAGCGAATTACTGGAGATCATTGCCAACGGGGAGAGCTCTGGAGTGGAGTTTAAGCGTGATGATATCCGCCCAGAGCAATTGGCGAAAGAAGTTGTTGCGATGGCTAACTTCCAGGCAGGAAGTGTCCTTCTAGGTGTGGAGGATGACGGCACCATTACCGGCATTCAGCGTCAGAACCTAGAGGAGTGAGTGATGAACGTTATGCAGGATAAAATTCATCCAATGCTTCTGCCGTTCTGTGAAGAGGTCCGGATAGACGATAACCTCACAGTTGCTATTGTTAGCTTCCCGCAAGGAATTTCTAAGCCATATGTCGTGCGTCATCAGGGAAGAGAGGAAATATTTATTCGCGTAGGATCGACTTCCCGGTTAGCTACTCGTGAGCAGCAAATGCGTTTGTTTGAAATTGGCGGTATGTTACATACAGAGGTGATGCCTGTCCCTAGAACAGATATTAGCAGCTTGGATGAAGCAAGTTTACTGAATTATCTGCGTGATATTTTGCGTGATCCTGATATTCCTGAGACTCAGGAACAATGGCAACAACGGTTGTTAGGATTAAGTTTTCTGACACAAGCGGGTGAAAATGTCTGTTGTACAATTGCCGGGTTGGTGCTCTTCGGTAAACATCCACGCCAGTATTTACGTCAATCAGGTATCCGAGTCTTTGCGTTTGCCAGCGAGGATAAAGAGTACCAACCGTTACTCGATGATATTCTGGATGGTCCAATGGTTGGGCGTTTTGATACTGAGGAAGCCGGAAAGGCTTTGATCGATGGTGGATTGATTGAGCGTTTGATGTCGACTATCATGCCCTTTATCACTTCAGAGGCTCCTCTACCCGATACGCATCTACGTCGTGAAACAACCTAGTACTATCCACTGGAAGTTATTCGCGAAACTGCTGTAAATGCACTGGCTCATCGTGACTGGACACGCTTTGTTGAGATAGAGATTGGCTTGTATAGCAATCGATTTGAAGTTATTAGCCCAGGGGCGCTGAATAATTCGATGTCGGTTGAAAAGATGGTTGCAGGTCAGCGTTCACCACGTAATATGATTATCATGGAAGTCTTACGTGATTATGGTTACGTTGATTTCAGGGGGATGGGAGTCAGGACAAAGATTATTCCACTAACACAGGCCATGAGTGGCCAACTCCCTGAGTTTACTGCAACAGATGATTATTTGAAAACAATACTTTATCGCCCACCATCGTCTTGATATATAAGGTCTGGCCTTTCCATCCATAAGAAAGGCCTTTCCATCCATAAGAGAGGCCATTGCTGAAAAAAATAAATTACCCGCGACTGCATCCGAAATTTCTGTCACCATCACCGTATAGCTTAGTATCTAATTTTGCTAAGTAATCCAGTCGGTTAAGCAGCTTTTTGTATTCATCCTCAAAGTTAAAGTCATTCACATCCAATATATAGCGGCAATTTTTAGGAAAATGGACTAGTCCTGCGTAATCATCCAACTCCAGATCCAATGCGCTATACCATGCCCGTATAATCATCATCCGTAAGTTGCTTTCAGTCTCATAATCGCCTAAATGGTAATAAGCATCCTTATTAAAAAAAAGACCGAGATGAAAGTGGCATTTTCCCTCTTCAGAAAATTCCCTTACCCATACATGTCTCGTTCGATTACGATATATTCTTTTCCCTTCAGTTGCTCTCATTTTTTCATTTGCATCTAATATAGCATTTAGAGAATTGCGAAATCGAGATATCACTCCAGGCTCTAGGTTTGGGAAACAACATACAGTATCACCTCTGTCAAGGATAGGTGGGTAATGCACATCAACACGCAATGCCATTGTTCTTGAAAATTCACCGGTAGCATTTTGGACTACATCTTCAATATTTTTTCTATAGGCGATTACATGCTCACCATGGGAACCATTGTATAATTTCATGATTTATTTCTCGTATGATTTTAGGAGTTGTTTATATTAATAGATCACGTATGTGTTACTCGTTGTAGAAATATGGTTTTTAAGTTGTATCTAACTGTGTAGATAAGTCTGAGTGATATCACTGTTATGATTCTGTATATGTTAGTATATATTACCTATCCAACATAAAAACACTTTCAAATTAACTTAAAGCCAAGTGTTACATCATTTCATAATGAAAATACAACTCTGCAATTATTTGCCTATTGTACTGGTTGTATAAAGAGAGTTTTACCGAAATGTGTTACTGCTATTCTTTGGTTAATAAGTAAGATATTAAGCAGTTCATCCATTTTAATTTTATTTCTGAATCGATAAGGTCCGTATTGAAGAATCTTCGTTTTACTTATATGTGGTGGGAAAGTACTAGCGCAATAATTTTTTATCCAGGAGTATAGTTCGTCACTTTCATTATTAACAAGAGTAAATTCTGAAATTTTAGAGAACAATCTTTTGTACTCATCAACATACCAGGCACTTATCTGAATTGCAGCTTCCACAGCTTTAATTGATATATCTTCGTTACGACCTTCGAAATAATGGAGTAATGCAGCAATCCTTGCCATATTCTCTGCCATTTTTGAAGCATAATCCTTCATGTTGGATAAATAACCAATTTCGCTCATTTCCGATTCAGTTCTGTTATAAAATGAGATCCATAGTTGCTCTGCCTGCGGAGAGAGTCGTAGGATCATTCGCTCACCTTTGCCATTTCTTATAATACTATCATTAACTATCTCAAGCAGTCGGCTATGGAATACTGGTAAGTGTTCACTGGATATCACTGGACTTGTAATCTGCCGGAATCCTTGTCTTGAATCGGGCTGGCAAATCAAGCAACGGGCAAAAAAACCAATCCCTTTAGCCATCTCACCTTTACGCTCAATATACTTATGAAATACTGTAGGTTGTATCATCATAGATAATGTCATTCTGGCGTCATGAATTAAACGTTCAGGAGAGTTTTTTCTATCAACGGAAAAATTTGAACCATCCCACATCTTGTTTATGAAAGGAAGTTCATTCAATGTATGTCCATTAAATATGGTCCCTGCTTCATCCGACATAATACCCACGGACTTCCATTCTCCACAAAGATAATCTTTAATTGCGGCTGGCGTTGCATCATTGAACATCAGCCTATATCTAACAGGTTCTTTAGGTTTGGTTTCAAATAGAAACCTCAATTGTTCATTCGTTATACTGCAATCTTTATTACGACGAGTATCAGATTTTAGTTTTGACTCCAGTGCTTTTGTTTTGATAATAAAAGTTGCTTTGTCATTCATCCATAATTGTAAATCTTGGCTATGTTTTTCAAACCAAATTTTTTCCTGTTGATACAGCGGTTTCATGAAAATATTATCAACAGTACTTTTTCTTTCTCCTGATTCAGCAAGCGTCAGCAAAAAAAGTGAAACGGGGCTACATAGACCATTTAGCCTACAAACGTCAATTCTGTTTTGGCACACTAATGAAATTGCTCCAAGCGCCGATGCTGATATCAACGATAGAGGAGCTTGTGTTTGTCGCTCTACTTCATAAATTGCATTTCTGATTAGCGACGGAAAAACATGGACAGGAAATGGATGGGTGCTCAACTTTAAATCCTCTAAATTTTTTTGGGGAATATCGCTAACTGCTATTTTTGCTACAAATAGCAAAAATAGCAGTGTATTATTAGTTTTGTACACATTTAGGGTGTACTCATGGATCTGTATATTCAGATAAGTTTGCTACGCCGTGTTAACCATTCATCAATCTCTGCTTCAACCCATCCAACCGATTTAACTCCTAGCATTCGCTTTTTGGGAAAAGTTGAGTCGTAACGCGGTGATTTGGGGTTCAACCAGTCGTAGATTGTTGCCCTTGCCATACCAGTTTTTTGGATTACCGCAGGTAAGCGGAGTATCCTAACGGTTGATGGATTGTTCATGCTTGGTTGCCTCTCATTAGTTCATTTTGGTTGTAGAAAGATTAGCGGCAAGTACTAATGCAAAAAATCCGCGTACCAAAAAAACATTTTTTACAACACTTAACTAATTGATATTTGGTGTTTTTATGTTGACAGCGATTGAGTTTTGCGAAGAAATTAGTCAAAAAGCGGTTTGGCTTTCTGGGCAGATGGTTGAATGTGATTGGGACATATACGTTGATGTGCTCAGCGAAAGTTATCCCGTGATACGAAAGGAACTCAGCGAGATGCGAGATCAATTCTGGAATTCTGATAAGGTAGGAACTCGTGTGATTTTGTACAGTGATCCATCACGTAAGGAGTATAAATATTCTACTGTTGACGGAGTGGAGCAATTAAAAGAGGAATATACAGAATTATATGATCCAGCTCAGGAATGCTGGAAACAGTTAAAATCACGTATTTTCAGGGAAACATTTTGTCATCTTATTCAGGATCCTTTTTTAATTAATGATGTGTTTAAATCACATCTATTTTTTGCCTCAATGTCTTATCAATGGGGAAAGTCAGTTATGTCGGAGAATGAATGTGTTGCTATTAAAGCGTTCATTAAGTCAGCTGAATTATTTGACAGATGTATTGGTATGTCATGGTTTCATGTTTCTGTATGTACCCAAAAAAAATTATCACATGTTAGAGCTAAGGCCGGAAAAGAAGGTGGGAACAGTAAATCAGAAGTGTATCGAATAATTCAGGATAAGCTTGTTTATTTAATCAATAGCTCCGTACCTGAAGGTGGGTGGAAAAGTAAAGCAGCTGCGGTGAATGACCTCATTGACCCCTTATGGAAATTTGTCGAAGAGTCAAATTTTGAAATTAATAATCAAAGTAAAAAATACCGGATATCAACAATGAGCCCTGATGCGTTGGCAGATACCATTATAAAGAACTGGTCAAGAAATATTGAAAGTATCAAATTGGCTTTAGATAATACGGTTACTAGAAAAAAGAAAACCAAAGGGTAAAATTCCGTACTACCTATAGGCGAGTTATCAGCACCCATATGGGTGCTGATAAAGGATTCATCCTACAAGACGTATTCCCCTAACCCTACTATTCACAATGCTGCCGCTATCTGCTGCTTTAACAAAATCAGCCCACCACTGCATCATCGGTCGTCGTTGCTCAAGATAGTCACTTCGATTGTAAGCGCGACGAACCTCATTCTTATCCACATGAGCAAGTGCAGCCTCAATAACATCAGGCGGAAATCCTTCCTCATTGAGCGCCGTACTAGCGATAGAACGTAAACCATGTGATACGAGAACGCCTCCTAAGCCAGCACGCTTAAGGGCTGCATTAACTGTTTGGCTGTTCATTGGCTGGGTCGGCTTAATGCGACTGGGAAAAATAAATTCTCGGCCACCACTAAGTGACTTCATCATTTCCAGTACAGAGAGAGCCTCATCGGATAGTGGAACCGTATGGTCTCGGTTCATCTTCATTCGGGCTGCAGGAATTTTCCATTCGTTAGCATCAAAATCGATCTCATCCCATCGAGCCTCAGCAGCTTCGGCAGGACGGGTGATGGTGAGAAGTTGCCACATGAATAGACATCTTGTGGACAAGTTGATACTTGCCGTACGCATAGTCTGCATTAGCTGTGGAAGTTGATCCGGGCGTATGCTTGGCATGTTTTTCTTTTGCGGTTTCTCAAACGCTTTTCCGATATTTACACTGGGAACTGCATCAATCAAGCCTGTGTTCTGCGCATAAATCATGACCTCGTTAATACGCTGACAAAGGCGTCGGACTGTCTCTAATGCACCTCTGGCCTGAACCGGCTGCACTGCTTTAACCAGAGTATGAGCCTTAATCTCAGTGACACTGATATCACCGATTGCTGGGAAAACATCTCTCTCAAGCGAGCGCCAGATATCGTCGGCATAGTCCTCTGTTACGCTGGTTTTCTTCACATTCCACCAACGCTCGGCAACTAACAGGAAAGTGTTGGTTTTAGCCTCTTGAGAATTTCTTACCTGTTCTTTCTGATGATCCTGAGGATCAATGTCTTTCGCCAACAAAACTCGAGATTCAGCTCTGAGTTTACGCGCATCAGAAAGGGAGACTGCAGGGTAGGCACCGAAGCTCTGTTTGGTTCGCTGTTTTGTCAGCGGTCGATAGTAACGGAACTGCCAGAGCTTACTACCACTGGACTTGATTAATAGAGTAAGCCCGTCCCCATCATACAGCTGGTAATCGGCATCTTTAGGTTTGGCGGCTTTGATTTCCGTATCGGTTAACGGCTTGGTTTTTCTTGCCATGGGGAATCTCCATGCGTTTAGGCCCAACGAAAACAATAGAGCTTTTTGTTGGGCCTATCAATGGGCCTAAAAGGTTCGGATTTAATTAGTTCTCTTCGGACTTCGCGGGACAAATTGAGGGCACAAAAAAGCCCGCAGGGCTTGCGCCGTGCGGGCTCTTAGGACTTCATCGGATG
>OGTT01000161.1_pt1 | contig 32273 bp, 33 predicted proteins | sample 1574641 | NCBI WGS metagenome assembly OGTT01 (sample SAMN03295856, study PRJEB24534) | human gut metagenome | isolation source: fecal sample 6 from infant 8 | host: Homo sapiens | place: USA: Pittsburgh, PA | collected 2014-07 | reverse complement strand
GTCCCGAGCATGGCTGTCAGCTCCTGAACTCACCTATCCCGTTCCGTCGAGCGCAACGGCACGAGTTTCATCCAGCCTCTCCACTGTTTCTGCCCCGTGATCTTCGCGTGAGTCCCGTGGGCGAAGAGGCTATCAGACTCGCCAAGGCTGCTATGCAGCTGCTGGCGCTCGAAGAGGTGCAATCGCCTGGTTACGGACGCTGGACCAACCTGTACCGGTACCTGGCTACAGAGTGCGGCGCCAGGCGCGGCCGGCAGGTCAGGGCTGAAGTCATCTGGGAGAAGATCCTGGCATCCCATCGCAGGGATTAGCTTGCTGCGAACGGTCTGCTGACATCCGGGGAGCCTCCGCCCTGGCTGTTGGCGATATTCAGGAAGCATCGCAAGGGATTCAGTGCGCTGCAGCATCTGATCGTCTGGACCAGCCTGCGCCCTGGCCAGCATGCTGGCGAGCTGATCAGCGAGGCGAAGATTCGCCAGGTCGACCCTGCCTCCGACCGGTCAGTGCAGCTGCTCCCCGCTGAATTTGAGCAAAAGCAGCAATACCGAGCCGTTTGGCTGCAAGCACTGGATAACCACGGTGGCGCCAAGGCAGCCAGGCAAAACGGAGGAGAGGCATGTTACGCCTGGCTCTATCGTCATGACCGAAGCTGGCTGATGGCTGCAAATCAGGCCAGACCGCGCCGACAGGGCAACAACAGCCATGTTGACTGGCAAGCGCGGGACAGAAAGCTGGTACGCCTGCTGATCCGAATTGGCAGAGACAGCGAAGAAGACCGGAGCCTTCCGCGCAGGAGTCGCAACTGGTTCCTGCAGCAGCTACCCCATCGGGCATCAGTCGAGCATCATCTCGCTCAACTGCCCCTGTGCCGCACTTTCCTGGATCGCTATGCCGAGTCTGTCGGGGAATATCAGATCCGTCGCCTGACTGCAGCAATGCTGGAGGATGTACAGACTGGCATAACGTCCAGGCGCTGGGAGCTGGAAAAGCGTTGTGGGTTAGAAAAGAGCAAGATGGCACCTCTGACCACTGAGTTCATTCGATTGGTAGGAAGTTGGATTGAATAGGACAGTATTTCGTCAGATCCCGAACGGATCCAGGTTGCTGGCCGTTGGAAATTTTTTCAGGGCCCCGACTTCGGCGGCCGAGTGGCGCTTGGCGGCTCTCTTTGAGCGTAACGGTCAGCTGCAGCTGCAGCGGTTCGCACCGGAGATGTCGTGTGTCTTGGCCGTTGGTCGCGAGTTTCTTGGCGAAGAAGGGGCTCCTTATCGTCCCAGTGGTTTCAAGAAGACGGTGGTGCTTCCTGCAATAGATACCTGGCGGGAACGGCAGTTGGGTGAGTGCCCACGTCTGGCCAGAAGGCTTGCTGCAAATCCTGAGATATCTGGACAGCGATGCTTTGTGTTCGAGGTCGATGGTCTGACCGTCTGGTTGCCGAAATTCGAGCTGGCGCGAAAACTGTTCTTCCACGCTGCCTTCATCGTCCGTGCAGCCTTCGCACCGAATGGCTTGGACATGGTCTTCACGCTCTACAGAGAAGGCGATGTTGTTCATATCCATACGCCCCCGAAGACAGGTGCGCCAAGTCAGCTTCTCAAAATCAAGGGATACAGAGACCATTTCAGTTGGCTGCTGCTGAATCAGGATGTGAAGCGATCCTTCGAGTCAATCTGGCAAAGCCTCAATCAAAGGCAAGAGCGGGTACCGCAAGAGTCGGCGTATGCCAGGTGGCAGTTCGACTTCATGGCACCCCCTTCCCTCGTGGGTACCACCATGGATGTGCGAGGCCCCTTTGATCCGGAAAGCAACGAATTGCTGGTCTGGGAGATCGAAAAGCTTCAGGGGCTCCGGTTTAGCCATCGCGGTGATATTTTTTTCCACCATCCTGCTCTCAAGTTACCCGTCAGGGGAGATAGCACAGGCTGTGTATCCGTGCCATCGGGAGCCAAGGAGTTGGAGGTAGATACTGACGAAGAGCCGACTGCTGCCAAGGAGCAGAGGTTGATTCACCTGCCCGTTGAGGGAGTCACATTTGATGCTCAGCTGCGCACCAAGATCGCCTACAACGGGGAGCGTGCCAACGCTCATGGCAAGAAGGTCGACGACGAGCAATGCCCGAGCAGAGAAAGCCAACTTTTCGGTGTGGCTGATCCTGTGAGCGAGGGCAGCATAGCGTCAGGAGAATTCCAACAATTGGGTGAGGGAGAGGGTGATGGGGACGAGCATGAACGGCTTGCAGATCGTTTCTCGCTGCTCCGAGAGATTCTTGAACAAATCACCCAAGAGTCTGGAGTTGCGCTGGTAGCACTGGAGGTGAGGCCTCTGCCGCCCGTTCCACGTTGCAGCTACCACATGATCGATCACGAAAAATCACGCTGCTATCTGCTGGCAAGGTTCAAACTACAAAACGGCGATCAACGCTACCTTCTAGAAATAGATACCTCAGACAACCGGAAGACCATGTCAACGCGGATCATGGGCTTCAAAGCCGGTGTTGAGGCAGGAAAATGCATAGACAGAATCTTGAGGGAGACAGTGAAAGGCTCGTTGCGCTGGCCAGGCACCATGGCGAAGTACTGTGAGCCTTTGCACTCTGTGCATCACCCGAAAGAAGGTCCGCCTGATGCCTATCAGGCCAGAGTATCTGGCTGGAAGCAGCGGATACGCGCGGCCCTAGGCTGATTGCAGAATACACCGCAGTTCGGCTGCGATACATCTTGTCGCGCACTGCGTGCAGCCTCCCCGAAACTGCCCGGAGCCGTGCCAAGGCGATATAGGCCCTTGGGAGTCGGCAAGACGCATCTGGCCATCGCACTGCGCTATCGGGCGGCGCAGTGCGGCATCAAGACCCGCTTCATCGCTGCGGCCGACCTTGGTGCTGCAACTGGGCGCGGACCAGCGTAACCGTCCGGGCATCCCGGCTGGCTTGACCCCGCCAAGCTAAGAGATCGTGGCAGTTCGTGGATGCCGTTTCCCGGGTGCACGCGATCCGAGACCACGCGATCAAGCAGGAAAACGAGCACCTGGGCTTGCCTGACTGACCGCAGGCCGGCGACGACAAGGTGGAAAAGTTCGGCGTGTGGCTCTGGCGGCAACGATCCCGCGAAGGGCGGACGGTGCTTGTAGCCCAAGGCGATGTTTGCGATGGAGGCACCGGGTTCAGAACACTCCTGAATGACCTGGGCCTCGAAAGATTTGCTGTAGGTACGGCGCTGAGGGGGCATGGAAAATCCGCTTGATGGGCCATGGCCTTCGGCGGCGGTGTCGGGAAGGTGTGTTGGACGGACGGATACTGTTGAACTACGTTGTCTGGGGCAACGGAAGTGTTTCGGCCCGACTCTGGAACGCGATCCGCAGCGACGACTGGGCAATTCCGCACGTTGGCCTGAGCAGCCTCGGGGAAATCGTCGGCTGGGCGCGCCCAGACGAGTTTCCGCCAAGGAACATGCGCACGAGCAAGGGGCTGCGGGCGCTCGGTTATAACGTGAGGATCGGTGTTTGATCTGCGGCTGCCCGGAGCACATGTAGGCTCCCGATTAAACCTTTGCCTAACGCCGGATCGGACCGCCCCAGCACACCCTCTCTGGAAATTTGTGTCACATCAATCGCCCAGCAGATCGCGAGATGTTGATTCTTGACTTTCTGCATGTTAGGCGCCATACCTTGCAAGGTCTTGAAAAAAATCCTCGATTGAGGCTGTACGACGGCGGAAATTGTGGGGGGGCATGGCGGTTTCGTCAAAGTGAAATCGATCGATGGATCAATGATCAGATCCAAGCAGGCAGAAAGAACGAGGTGATACGCACAGATGAGCAGCCGAAGTCAGCGAAACATCCCGTGTTGCCTGGGCGCGCTATCCATAGCCGCTGGCAAACGGAGTGAGCGAGAGTCTTCAATTTTTCTTCTGGAGGTGTGACATGGACATTGATTTCAAGAAGCTGGCTCCCTGGAACTGGTTCAAGAAGGAGCAGGAAGAACAACAGAGCACTGCCTCGCTGCCGGTGCAGCGCAATGACCTGCCGGTAGCGGGTGGGCCCGTCAGTCCCATCCTGCAATTGCACCGCGAGATCGACCGCCTCTTCGACGACACGTTTCGAGGCTTCGGCTTTCCGGCGCTGGCCATGCCACGCTGGCCGTCGGACTGGCCGGGCCTGCTGAAGCCGGCGCTGGACATCCAGGAGACCGACAAGCAGTACAAGATCGCCCTGGAAGTGCCCGGCGTCGAGGAAAAAGACATCCAGATCACGCTCGACAACGACGTGCTGCTGGTTCGCGGTGAAAAGCGTCAGGAGCAGGAAACGAAAGACGGCGGTTTCCACCGGGTGGAGCGCTCCTACGGCAGCTTTCAGCGCGCTCTGAACCTGCCGACCGATGCCAACCAGGACACGATCAAGGCCGCCTTCAAGAACGGCGTGCTCACGATCACGATGGACAAGCGCGAGGCCAGTGCGCCTAAGCAGCAGGGCCGCTCGATCCCGATCAACGGCTGACGCCGATCGGCTTGTTCTCTACAGAAAAACCAAGTGAATGGCGAGGCGCCGTGACCTTCAGCGCCTCGTCAAATCAGTCCTCTCAAGGAGCATGAGCATGGCCAGAAAACAATGCCAGGTCTGCGGCCAGCCCGCCACGGTGCGGGTGGAAGCCAATCTCAATGGTCGTCACAGCACCATGCTGTTGTGTGACGATCACTATCGCCAACTGGCGCGCCAGCAAAAGCGCACCGTCTCGCCGCTGGAGGCTCTGTTTGGCTCGCGCAGCGGTTTGTTCGAAGACTTCCTCGGCAGCGACTTCTTCCGCATCGGTGACGATGCACCGTCCATGGCGGCCGATACCGATGAGGTAGTCGATGCCTCATTCGGCGAACCCGCCCCGGCCGGTACGGGCACCGCGCGCCGGCGCGGCAGTGGGCTGGCCAGCCGTATCAGCGAACAGTCCGAGGCCCTGTTGCAGGAGGCCGCCAAACATGCCGCCGAATTTGGCCGCCCCGAAGTCGATACCGAACACCTGCTGTTGGCGCTCGCCGACAGCGACGTGGTCAAGACCATTCTGGGGCAATTCAAGATCAAGGTCGATGATCTCAAGCGGCAAATCGAATCCGAAGCCAAGCGCGGCGAGAAGCCGTTCGAGGGCGAGATCGGCGTGTCGCCCCGGGTCAAGGACGCGCTCAGCCGTGCTTTCGTGGCCTCCAACGAACTCGGCCACTCTTATGTCGGGCCGGAGCATTTCCTGATTGGGCTGGCCGAGGAAGGCGAAGGTTTGGCGGCCAACCTGCTGCGCCGTTACGGCCTTACGCCGCAAGCGCTGCGCCAGCAGGTAAGCAAGGTGGTCGGCAAAGGGGCCGAGGATGGCCGCGCCGAGACGCCGACCAACACGCCGGAACTCGACAAGTATTCGCGCGACCTCACCAAGATGGCGCGCGAGGGCAAGCTCGATCCGGTCATCGGCCGTGCGCAGGAGATCGAGACCACCATCGAGGTGCTGGCCCGGCGCAAGAAAAACAACCCGGTGTTGATTGGTGAGCCCGGCGTCGGCAAGACCGCCATCGTCGAAGGACTGGCGCAGCGCATGGTCGCCGGTGAAGTGCCCGAGACGCTGCGCGACAAGCGTCTGGTCGAACTCAACATCAACGCCATGGTGGCCGGCGCCAAGTACCGCGGCGAGTTCGAGGAGCGCGTGCAGAAGGTGCTCAAGGAAGTGACCGAGCACCAGGGCGAGATGATTCTCTTCATCGATGAGGTGCACACCATCGTCGGTGCCGGCCAGGGTGGCGGCGAAGGCGGGCTGGACGTGGCCAACGTGTTCAAGCCGATGATGGCGCGCGGCGAACTGAACCTGATCGGCGCCACCACGCTCAACGAGTATCAGAAGTACATCGAGAAGGACGCCGCGCTGGAGCGTCGCTTCCAGCCGGTGATGGTGCCCGAGCCGACGGTAGCGCAGACCATGATGATTTTGCGCGGCCTGCGCGACACCTTCGAGGCGCACCACAAGGTCAGCATCACCGAGGATGCGATCATCGCCGCCGCCGAGTTGTCGGACCGCTACATCACCGTACGCTTTTTGCCTGACAAGGCCATCGACCTGCTCGACCAGGCGGCCGCACGCGTGAAGCTGTCAGCCACGGCCCGCCCGGTGGCGGTGCAAGAGCTGGAGTCCGAACTGCACCAGCTGCGGCGTGAGCAGGACTATATGGCCTCGCGCAAGCAGTACGACAAGGCCGCCGAGCTGGGCAAGCGCATCGAGGCCAAGGAGACTGAACTCAAGCAGCTCGTCGAGGAATGGGAACGCGAGCGCGCCTCGGGCAGCGCCGAAGTCAAGGCCGAGCATGTCGCGCAGATCGTCTCGCGCCTGACCGGCATTCCGGTCAACGAGCTGACGGTGGAAGAACGCGAGAAGCTGCTGCATCTGGAGCAGCGGCTGCACGAGCGCCTGGTGGGCCAGGACGAAGCGGTGCGCGCGGTGGCCGATGCCGTGCGGTTGTCGCGCGCGGGCCTGCGCGAAGGCGACAAGCCGGTGGCGACTTTCCTGTTCCTTGGGCCGACCGGCGTGGGCAAGACCGAGCTCGCCAAGGCGCTGGCCGAGTCCATCTATGGCGATGAAGGTGCGCTGCTGCGCATCGACATGTCCGAGTACGGGGAACGCCATGCCGTGGCACGCCTGGTGGGCGCGCCTCCGGGTTATGTGGGCTATGACGAGGGCGGCCAGCTCACCGAGAAGGTGCGTCGCAAGCCCTACAGCGTGTTGCTGCTCGATGAGATCGAAAAAGCGCACCCCGACGTCTACAACATCCTGCTGCAGGTGTTCGACGACGGGCGGCTCACCGACGGCAAGGGCCGGGTGGTGGATTTCACCAATACCATCATCATCGCCACCTCGAACCTGGGCTCGGACATCATCCAGCGTCGGCTGAAGGCCGGTGGCGCCGCCGGCGAGGAATACGAGAAGACCAAGTCCGAGGTGATGGACGTGCTGCGCGGACACTTCCGCCCCGAGTTCATCAACCGCATCGACGAGATCATCGTCTTCCATGCGCTGGGCAAGGAGGAGATCCGCCATATCGTCGGCCTGCAGCTTGATCGTGTGGCCCGCAACGCCGCCAGCCAGGGCGTGACGCTGACCTTCGATCAGACCTTGATCGACCACTTCGCGGAGGAAGGCTACAAGCCCGAGTTCGGCGCGCGTGAGCTCAAGCGGCTGATCCGCAGCGAGCTGGAAACCGCGCTGGCGCGCGAGATGCTGGGTGGCGGTATCGGCAAGGGTGATCACGCCAACGCCCGCTGGGACGACAAGGCCGAACGGGTGGTCTTCGAGCGCCAGGAGCCACCCGCGAAGTCGGCTGAGCCTGAAAAGCCCGATGCCGCGGACGTGGCCGAGGCACCGCCTGGCGACGCGAGCAAGCCTGCGCGCAAGCCTGCGCGCAAGAAGAAGTCAGCGGACGGCGAATCTTGAGCGATGGGAGGCTGTCGTGACCGACCCCAATGGGCTGACATGGGCAGCCACCCTCGTGTCGCTGGCGGTCGCTATCCCCACAGCGGGGCATGCGGTCATCTACAAGCGTGACCCTCGATCGGCCACGCTGTGGGTACTGCTGATCGCCTTGCTGCCGCTGGGCGGTTCGCTGCTGTATGGGCTGTTCGGCATCAACCGTTACCAGCGGCGGGCGCGGCGGCTCTTCCCGGGGGCAGATCCTGCTGTTCGGCAGGATCTCTCGCCCACGATACCCGAGGCTGTATCGCCGCCACTTGCCGGTCTGGCCCACCTGGTGGGACGCGCCACCGGCCAGTCGCTGACCGGCGGCAACCGCATCGAGCCGCTTGTCGATGGCGAGCAGGCCTACCCGGCCATGCTCGCCGCCATCGAATCGGCGCGGTACAGCGTCGCCTTGACCTCGTACATCTTCGACAGCCAAGGCATCGGGGCGCAGTTCGTCGATGCGCTGCGCCGGGCTCATGAGCGCGGCGTGCAAGTGCGGGTGCTGATCGACGACGTGTATGCCCGCTGGACGCCCCGCAGCGCCTACCGCGCCTTGCAGCGCGCCGGCGTTCCGGTGGCGACGTTCAACCCGACGTTGATTCCCGCGCGCCTGCATGCCGCGCATCTGCGCAATCACCGCAAGCTGCTGGTGATCGATGGCGAGACGGGTTTCACCGGAGGCATGAACATCTTCAGATCGTATTGGCGGCCCGATGCGCCGGACCAGGCCTGTCACGATTTGCACTTTCGTCTGCGCGGGCCGGTGGTAGAGCATCTGATGCGGAGCTTCACCGATGATTGGTGCGATACCACGGGCGAACGGCTCAGCAAGGGTTTCTGGGGCGAACCGCCCGTAACGGCTGATGAGCCGGGAACCAGTTGGGCGCGCGGCATCGAGGCCGGACCCGATGAGGCCCTGGACCGGATGCGCTGGGCCTTCATGGGCGCTTTGAGCGCGGCGAAGCATTCGGTGCGCATCTGGACACCTTACTTCGTCCCCGATCAGCCGATGATCGCGGCGCTGAGCACGGCCGCGTTGCGCGGCGTGCGTATCGACGTGCTGACGCCCGCAAACGGCGACCATCCCACGGTGCAATGGGCCGCGCGCGCCCACTACTGGCAGGTGCTGGAGCACGGTGTGCGCATCTTCGAACGGCCTGGCCCGTTCGACCACAGCAAGCTGATGCTGGTAGACGGAGCGTGGTGCTGCCTGGGTTCGGCCAATTGGGACGCGCGCAGTTTGCGCCTCAACTTCGAGTTCAATGTGGAGGTGTACGACACCGCGTTGTCTACGCGGCTGGAATCTCTTTTTGATGCCGCTCGTGATGCGTCGGGCGAGATATCGGCGAAGGCGTTGCGCGCCCGCCCGCTGGCCATCCGCTTGCGCGACGGGTTGGCCCGTCTGTTCACCCCCGTTCTCTAGCGACACGACCTTCGCGGAACACGGCCCATGGAAAAGAAAGATCAATGGAACATTGGTTACTGGATCGTCGCCGTCCTGTTGCTGCTGACGCTGTAGAACCACTGGCAGGCGGCCAAGACCGTCGAGCCCGTACCCTACAGCGAATTCGAGAAGGCGCTGGCCGAGGGACGCGTCGCCGATGTGCTGGTGATGGACCGCACGGTGACCGGGCGCCTGAAATCGCCGGACAGCCGGGGCAAGACCACCATCGTGGCTACCCGCGTCGAACCCGACCTGGCCGAGCGGCTGTCCAAGTACGACGCACCCTGCGCGCGGGTGGTGGAAAACACCTGGCTGCGTGATGTGCTCTCCTGGATTCTGCCGGCCGTGGCCTTCTTCGGCGTCTGGTTTTTCCTGTTCCGCCGCTTCGCCGAGAAGCAGGGCATGGGCGGCTTTCTGAGCATCGGCAAGAGCCGCGCCAAGGTATTCATGGAGAAGAACACCGGCGTGACCTTTGCCGATGTCGCGGGTGTGGATGAAGCCAAGGCCGAGCTGGTCGAGATCGTCGATCTTCTGAAGAACCCGCAGGACTACGGTCGTCTCGGCGCGCGCATCCCGAAAGGTGTGTTGCTGGTCGGCCCGCCCGGCACGGGCAAGACTCTGCTGGCCAAGGCCGTGGCGGGCGAGGCGGCGGTGCCGTTCTTCTCCATCTCAGGCTCGGAGTTCGTCGAGATGTTCGTCGGCGTGGGTGCGCGACCTGTTCGAGCAGGCGCGCGGGCAGGCGCCGGCGATCATCTTCATTGATGAGCTGGATGCTTTGGGCCGCGCACGCGGTGTCGGAGGACCGATCGGTGGACACGACGAGCGTGAGCAGACGCTGAATCAGTTGCTCACCGAAATGGATGGCTTCGACAGCTCGGTCGGGCTGATCATCCTTGCAGCCACCAACCGGCCGGAGATCCTCGATCAGGCCTTGCTTCGCGCCGGTCGCTTCGACCGTCAGGTGCTGGTGGACCGTCCCGACAAGACAGGTCGCCTGGATATCCTGAAGGTCCATGTCAAGAAGATCACCCTGGCCCACGGTGTAGATCTGGAACAGGTGGCGGCGTTGACCACCGGCTTTTCCGGCGCCGATCTGGCCAATCTCGTGAACGAAACAGCGTTGAACGCGACGCAGCGCAAGGCGCAGGCTGTGGAGCTGCAAGACTTCACCGCCGCAATCGAGCGCATCGTGGCCGGCCTGGAAAGGAAGAACCGTGTGCTCAATCCGAAGGAGCGGGAAACCGTGGCCTATCACGAGATGGGACATGCGCTATTGCTTCATGGACTATTCTTGCTCATGGCCTATTCTTGATAGAAACGAAAAGTAATAGGCGCTATTCAGAGTGAGCCGGCGGCTCTGTTCGGTGCGTCATCCAATTCACCGGCATTGTTCAAGGAGAACCGATATGTCTGCATTGACTCCGTGGGACCCCTTCCGGGAACTGGATGAATTGCAAAACCGCCTGGCGACGATGTTCGGACGGACACCCCAGCGACAGGGCGCCCGTACCGGCAACGAAGCCATGACCACGGCGGACTGGGCACCAATGGTGGATATCAGCGAGGATGAGAACGCATTCCTCCTCAAGCTGGATCTGCCGGAGGTCCCCAAGGATGCCGTGCGCGTCAGCGCGGAAAACGGTGTGCTCACCATCAGCGGCGAGCGCAAACTGGAAAAAGAGGAGCAGGGCAAGAAGTTCCACCGCATCGAACGTGCGTATGGCCGCTTTGTGCGCAGCTTTGTCTTGCCTGACAACGTTGATCCGACCAAGGTGACGGCTTCCATGAAAGACGGCGTGCTGGAAGTGCGGCTTGTCAAGGCCGAGCAAGCCAAACCGAAACAGATTGAAATCTCAGTCAACTAACTTCAATCAGGAGCCCAAGATCATGAATATCAAACAGCCACAATACACCTTCTCCGCACTTGCCCTGGCGGTCGTCGTCGGACTGAGCGGACCGGCTCTGGCCCAATCGGCGGCAGGTTCTAGCCCAGGTGCTGCAGCACCCTCTGCCGCATCCAAGGCGGCACAGCCACAGGTAGATGACAAGGTCGCCCGGGAAGCCGCGGAAAAGCGCGCCGAACTCGCCCAAGATGCAATCACTGCGCTCACCAAGACCCATGAGGCATTGATCCTCCTTGATGCAAAGAAGACCAAGGAGGCGCTCGCTGCGCTGGAACTGGCCAGCGGAAAGCTGGAACTGGTATTGGCACGCGACGCCAAACTTGCTTTGGCGCCGGTCGATGTACGCGTCATCACCCACGATATCCACGCCAACGTGGAATCGGTAAAGAAAGCGGTCAAGTTGTCTCGGGAGTTGTTGGGTGATGGCGAGGTGCAAAAGGCCCGGCCCATCGTTGCCAATCTGGCCAGCGAAATCGTAATCGAAACCGACAACCTTCCGATGGCAACGTACCCGGCAGCGATCAAGTCGGCCGCACGGCTCATCGACAGCGGCAAGATCGACAACGCCAAAGCGGAACTCGCCCGAGCACTGAACACGCTGGTGGTGACCTCGGTCGCCTTTCCTCTGCCCGTGCTACGGGCTGAAGCCGCGATGGCAAAAGCTGAAAAGCTGGCCGAGACCGACAAGCGCGATGCCAGGCAGAACGAGGAGCTCAGCGCCCTGCTGGCCTACGTGCGAACGGAAATCGAGCTGGCGCAGATCCTGGGTTATGGCAAGAAGGCGGACTTCAAGCCCATCTTCGATCAGGTGAAGTCCATTGAGCAAAAGTCGGCTGGTGGCAAAAGCGGCAAGGGATGGTTCGACGAGTTGAAGACGCGCATCCAAAAGCTGTTTTGAGGTGATGAAGGGGCCGACTGTTCGGTCGGTCAGTCTCGCGATGTTCGCAGTCAGCCCCAATAGATTCGCCTATTTTCACTAACTCATACGAGGCATATCACCATGAATGAGCAAACATCGAATCCCAATGCGACGAACGAAGGAATAAACGAACAGGCCGCGGTAAGCAGCCTTCCTGTCAGTCCAGAGGCCAAGCCTGAAGTCGTCACGGAGGTACAGCCTGAGGTTCAGAAGGAAATGGACTCGCAGGCGGCAGACAAACGTAAACAAGTCCTCGATGAGGCCGTCTCGGCCTTGGCGCTGACCAAATCAGCGCTGGCCGCACTTGACGGCAAGGACGCTGCACGCGCATTGGCAACGCTGGCCGAAGTGACGGGAAAGCTGGAGCTGATCGTCGCGCGCGAACCCACGCTCGCCCTGGCCGGCGTTGATGTGCGCACCATCGTGCACGACTTGTTCGCCAACACGGAAACCATTGAGGCGATGACCGACGAGGCGCTGGATGCCCTCAAACATGGCGAGGTGCAACAGGCTCGCCACGTGCTGGCTTTGCTGGCCAGTGAAATCGTGATCACGGTCACCAACATCCCTTTGGCGTCCTATCCCGCAGCCGTGAAGGCAGTCGTGCCGCTGATCGATCAGGGCAAGATCGAAGAAGCCAAAGCCGCGCTGCAGGCAGCGCTCAGCACGTTGGTCGAGACGCGCAGCGTGCATCCGCTGCCCGCCCTGCGCGCCAGGCTGCTCCTGAAGCGCGCCGAGACCTTGGTAGAAGATGGTCAGCGGAGCGAAGCGTCCAATGAGCGCCTGGAGACATTATTGAACGAAGCGCGGCAGCAGTTGGAAATGGCAGAACTGCTGGGCTATGGAAAGAAGAAGGACTTTGAGCCCCTGTATGCTGAACTCAAGAAAGTCAAGCAAAAGACGGCTGGGGGAGGCGGCGGAAAAGGCTGGCTCGATGAAATCAAGGCAAAGCTGTCCAAGTTGTTCTGAAACCGCTGGATAGGGCGTAAGAGGGGCGCGTCGCGCCCCTCTCTTGGCTCAGGAGTGTTTGCTCTTTCACCCCATTAGATCTTTAGGAGATATAGCATGAATACAGACGCCATCACCGATTCCAGTGCGGATGAGCCCACCAAAACACTGTGTTCATTGACCGAAAATTGGTGGATTATTGCGTTGCGCGGTGTCTTGGCATTGATTTTCGCAGCCCTTGCGTTCTGGATGCCACAATCGGCTCTGTTGGCCATGACCTTAGTGTTCGGCGCATTTTCCTTGGTCAATGGCGCTTTCAACTTGGTTGCAGCGGTGCGCCATATCCAGAAAAAAGAGCACTGGGGCTGGCTGCTGTTCAGCGGCATTGTCGGCATACTTACCGGCGTCGTCGTCCTGGTTGCTCCCTGGGTCGCCACGATGGTCATGGCTTCTTTTTTATGGGCTAGCGTGGGGTTCTGGGCGATTTTCACCGGTGTGCTGGAGATATCCGCCGCCGTTCGGCTGCGTCAAGAAATCAAGGGTGAAATCTGGCTTGCCTTCAGTGGACTGCTCTCGATTTTCCTTGGTGCTATCGTCTTGTGGATATTTTTTTCCCGTCCGGTCGAGTCATTCCTGGCCGCAGGCTGGCTGTTGAGCTTCTATGCTGCAGTCTATGGTGTCACGCTTTTGTTCTTGAGTTGGCGTCTTCGCAAAACGCGCCAGGGATAAGAGCGGGTCAAACTAAACTCTATGGATATGAGCATTTTCGGTTCGTGCCTCCATAGAAATGACATCAAAGGAGTCATACATGCAGATGCAATATAGCTATCGAGCTATCGACAAAGAGCTTCGTGAACCTTGGCAGAGAGCTTTGGGAAATGTGATCGAGCACGCCCTCAAGCCATTGCTCGACAAACACGCTAAAGATTCAGCGCGACTTCAAATCGTCCTTGATCGCGACAAGACCAAGCGGCAATTTCTGGCCAGTGGCTATATGCACCTGCCCGGCAAAAAGATTGTCAGCGTTACTGCATCACATGAGGAGCTGACGCCCCTCGCGCGGAAGCTCGCACAGTCGTTGTTCCGTCAGGCCAAGAAGCATTTTGACCGGCTGCATGCTCAGGACCAAATCAAGCGCAAAGCACGACGCGAGCGCTTGCGCGAGCTCAAGGTGCGAATTGCCGCAAAACCCGCGTCAGCCGCCCATGAGGCCAAAGTGACCCGAATGCCTCTACTGTCGAAACTTGAGGCTGTCGCAAGGCGTGAGCTGGCTTATCTGCGTGCCGTCGGCGATTTACCGCGCGATTATCCGACGCTGCGCGACGTGGTGGATGAAGCGATTGTCCAAGCTGAGGTGGAATGGCAATCCGTGCCGGAAGAAAAAGCGGTTCGGTATAAGACATGGGGGCAGCACCGTACCGGAAAGGTCAGGTGTTGCACTCAGTTTTTGCCGCCGCCAAGCATCAACCAGATAATCCGATGAGATGCCGGTCTGTCTCACTCTCATGCAAAGGTAAGATCAACCATTTAATCCGCTTACCCCAGAATAATAGGGAGTGCATATAAATGCATTTTTTGAATTTGCAGGTCACACAGGCAGAGCTCCTATCCGGCCTTATTTCCGTTTCCCAAACAGTTGCACAGATTGTGCTCGTCATGACCGTGGCGTGGCTCGTGTCCGCAGTGCTTTCGCGGGCCATCACACGCATCAGCAAAAGAACCCGCACTTCCAAGAGATCTGCAGATGAGGTCAAACGCATTGAAACATCTCTTCGTCTGATCCGTTTCGTCAGTCGGCTGGTCGTGTGGGCCTTGGCCGTGACCATTTCCCTCTCAATCCTTGGCATTTCTGTGGCACCGATCCTGACGACTGCGGGGGTAAGCGGCATCGCAGTGGGGTTTGCTGCGCAGAGCCTGATAAAAGACTATTTTTCGGGTTTGGTCTTGTTGCTGGAAGGGCAACTCCGCATCGGGGATATCGTGGATATTGGCGGTGTGGCAGGCCAAGTCGAAGAGATGACGTTGCGCTATGTGCGCCTGCGTCAACTCAATGGTGACGTGGTCTATGTGCCCAACGGAGCCATCACCAATCTGACAAATAAGACAACGGACTATTCGATGGCCGTAATCGATGTCGGTGTCGCCTATCGCGAAAACCTTCAGGAGGCATTGAACGTTATGGAGAGTGTCGCCCGTGAGCTAGCTTCGGAAACAACCTGGTCAACGAGAATATTAGCCGAGCCAGAGGTCTTTGGGGTCGAAACGTTGGGTGACTCTTCGGTTATCCTGCGTCTTCGCCTCAAGGTCTTGCCAGGTGAGCAATGGTCAATCCGGCGCGAATATCTGCACAGGATAAAACAGCGCTTCGACGAACTTGGCATCGAAATCCCTTATCCGCATCTGACGCTTTATGCCGGCCAGGACAAGGATGGAAAAGCCCCTGCCTTTCGGATCGAAGCTCCGGCTGGTGCCCAATGACACGGCCAAAATATACATATGAAGTGGAAAGAGATTTCTCGAACTGGGATGAAACGATTTTCGAGCGCTGTCTGCGGGATGGGTTCAATGTATTTGGCTCTGGACCAACCCCTATTCTCTTGCGGCCCGAAAAGGAGACCGAACCTGCCCCTGACACCCGTTCGCTAGGCAACGACAGCCATGATTAAGAAAGGCCAACCCATGAAGCCACCGGTAAAGACGAGCTTTCGCGGCAGGGACGTCGCCTACCTGGTAATTTCCATTGTTTTAGTGGGCGTAGGTTACGCAGCCTACCGCGGCTTATACTTTGTTGGTGAAAACGTTCCTTTTGCCCAAGAGATGATCCTAGTGTTCCTGGGTGCAGCTGCCACTATCTATCTGACAGCTGTGCTCCTCAATCGCCAGACTGAGCTTGAGTTAAGAAAAGAAGGGCAAGTTCTTCTTTTTCAACAAAAGCATGACACATATATGCGCGTCATCGAAAAGGTTGCTGAAATCGTGGAGCGTGAACGTCATGATTTTGCGCTCATTGATGAACTCAGGGTCATCAGCCACAAGCTTGCCGTTGTCGGCAGCGCGCCAGTTGTCGAAGCGTTCCGACGCGTTCTTGATCTGCTTGTTGATGGACTTGAGGATGGCCAGTTGAACGGCAATGACGCAGAACAGGTGATGCATGCCGTAGCTGAAGTCACGATTGCGATGCGTTCGGACATCAGCAGCGACAACGACCCTGAAGCGCTTCGGTCGGCTGCAGAAACGATCATGGCGAACTCACGCAAGATCGAGCGGCTGGACGACATCGAGCACTCAAAGTCCAAGCCAGACGCAAATGCAGCCAACAATAAACAGAAGAAAGGAGATTCGAAAGATTGACTTCGGTCTTCTGAAACATCTGTTCGCCGTCCTGGATCACGAAGTGGCAAACAGCCGGCAATTTGGCGAATTCGTTTCTCTGGACGCGCCGGTCGAAGCGGATGCCCAGGACGTCGCCGAGGCCATGGTGGAAGAGGAAGTCTTCGAATTTTATCAGCCCGATGACACACTCAGGCTGGCCGATATCATCGCTGACAGTCAGCATCCCGATGCCGCAACGATCGCGGAAGAGCAGGAGCTAGTTGATCGGTCGAGCGAGTTCGCTTTTGCATTCGACCTGCTGAAGGACATGCCGCGTTTGTGGCGGCGCATTTTTCTGCTTATCCGTGTGGACGGGCTGGATGCCAGCAGCGTCTCTGAGATCCTGCTGATTCCTAGTAAGGAAGATACTCTCCAAAGGTGGCTCATGCAGGCCGAAGCATTCATCGCTGCTCATCTGGAAGAGGCCGGAGTAAGCAAAAACGGGAACGATTGGCTCCAAGGCGTTGATTGGTCGGCATTGTCTGTGACCCGAAGCGAGGCAACCTCACCGCAGTCCAAGCAAGCGAACCATGAAAAATGAACTCCACATCGTCTGCCCACATTGCCAGTCCATCAACAGCGTGCCGGCCGCCAAGCTCGCGGATCGTCCCAACTGCGGCCGCTGCCAGCAGCCCTTGTTCACCGGCGAGCCCATCGAGTTGACGACGGCGACGTTCTCGCGCCACGTGGAGCGCAGCGATCTGCCGCTGCTGGTCGATTTCTGGGCGCCCTGGTGCGGGCCGTGCAAGATGATGGCGCCGCAGTTTCAACAAGCCGCGCGCCAGCTCGAACCCGGGATCAGGCTGGCAAAGGTGAACACCGAGGCTGAGCCCCACCTGGCCGCGCAGTTCGGTATCCGCAGCATTCCGACGCTCGCCCTGTTCCAGGACGGACGTGAGATCGCCCGCCAGGCAGGCGCCATGGGCTCGCAGGACATCGTGCGCTGGGCCTCTGCACAGGTGGGACGCTGACCGATGCAGGATTTGCTCGGCACTACCCTGATCCTGCTGGCGGCGTGCAGCCTCTCGGTGGTGGCGACGGCGGCGTTCAGAGTACCCGCCTTGCTGGGTTACCTCGCCGTCGGCGCCTTGCTGGGCCCCTCGGTCAGCGGTGTGATCGCGCCGGGAGAGGCGTTGACTTTCATATCCGAACTGGGTGTGGCCCTGCTGCTGTTCATGGTCGGACTGGAATTCTCGCTGGGGCACTTCTGGCTCACTCGCAAGACCGTACTGGCGTCCGGCAGCTTGCAGATGGTCGTCGTGGCCGCGCCACTGACCCTGGTGCTGATCGGGTTGGGTCAGCCAGCTCAGAGCGCTGCACTGCTCGGCGCCGCAGCGGCCATGTCGTCCACGGCGCTGGTCAGCCGACAGCTGGCCGACCAAGGCGAGCTCACCACCCGCCACGGCCGCAGTGCCATCGCCGTGCTGGTCTTTCAGGACCTGGCCAGCGTGCCCCTGCTGGCCCTGCTGGCGATCTGGGCGCGCGGCGACTCGCCGAAGATCGAGAGCGTGCTGCTCGAAGTGTTGGGCGTGCTGGTGTTGTTCGCGGCAGCGGCGGTTGCCTCGCGTCGTCTGTTGCATGGCCTGCTGGGCTGGGTGGCGCGGCAGGGCCACGAAGAATCCTTCGTGCTGGTCTCCTTGTGCGTGGTCGTGGCGGCAGCCGCTGCTGCACACGCCGTCGGCGTATCCGCCGCCCTGGGGGCCTTTCTCGCCGGCATGGTCCTGGGCGAGAGCGACTTCCGGCACCACATGGAAAGCCACCTCAAGCCCTTTCGTGATGTGCTGTCGGGCCTGTTCTTCGTGACCATTGGCCTGCAGCTGGACACCGCGCAGATCGTGGCCGCACCGCTGGCGGTACTGGGTTGGCTGTTGGCCTTGGTGCCTCTCAAGATGGGGCTGAACTTTCTGGCGCTGCGCGCAACCCGCCTGTCGGCGCTCGACGCCTGGCGCGCAGGCATCGTGCTGGGTCATGGCGGCGAGTTTGCGCTGCTGCTCCTGGGCATGGTCATGCAGCAGCACCTGATCGCCGCCACCATGGTGCAACCGATGCTGGTGGCGCTGGTGTTGAGCATGGGGTTGGCACCGCTCCTGATCCGACACCATGACCGATGGGCGCGGGCTTTCAGCCGCTCGGGCGCACTCGGTCAGCCACCGCAGGCCGAAGAAGGCGAAGTCGCCGAGCGGGCGCGGTCGTTGCGCGACCATGTGATCATCTGTGGGGCGGATGACGTCGGGCTGCTGCTGAGCCGAACGCTGCGCCTGGCAGGCATACCGCATTTGCTGCTGGAATCGGACCGCCAACGGGTCGAAGCGGGGCGTGCTATGGGGGCGCCGGTGTCGTATGGCGATGCCAGTCGGCTCGACACCCTGGCCGCCGCCGGATTGGCCCATGCCCGCCTGGTGGTGCTGACGTTTGCCCGTCCGCAGACGGCCCTGCGTATCGCTCAGGCGGTTCTCGACCGCCGCCTGAGCTTGTCCGTGGTGGTGGCCACTGAGCGCGTAACGGATGCCCAGCTTTTGCGTAATCTGCCCAATGTCAGACTGTACCCGTTGTACCTGGCTGCGGGACTGGGACTGGCCGAGCAGGTACTGTTGATGTTGGGCATCAACGCCGACCAAGTCGACCACCGGATCGAGGAATTACGGCAGGCACTCAGTCAGTCAGGCGGGGATAGACCATGAACGGGCCGACCATCTGGCTGATGGTGTCGCTACTTGCCAATGTTGGCATGGGGTTGCGTTATGGCGTTTTGCTCGTACCAATCGCCACAGGCGTGACGAGCTGAAGCATCGCCAACAAGCGAAAATCGACGACAACGAACGGATCGCCATCGCCCTGGAAGGCGCAGAGTTGGGATTCTGGGAGTGGGATCTTGCCACCGACAGCTTCAGGCTTTCTGCCCGCAGTCTGGCGATGTTCGGCTTGACCTCCGACGAGGAGATTGGCGCCACCCATGCCGCATGGCAAGCGCGTATTCATCCGGAGGATTTACCGGTCGTTCTGGCAAAGGTGCGCGCTTACCAAGAAAATCCGTCGGAGCGATTGGAGTGCGAGTACCGCGTTCGTCATCGATCCGGCGTTTGGATTTGGGTGCTGGATCGCGGTCGTTGGCTGGGTGACACGGGCAGGCAATTGATGGTGGGCACTCTGCTCGACATCTCTTCTCGCAAGGAAATGGAGCAGCGGTTGCTGCGCATGGCGATCACCGACCCCTTGACCGGCTTGTCGAACCGGCGGGCTTTTAACGAACGATTACAGCTGGAATGGGCGCGCCTCAAACGCAGCCCGGAGATACAAGCAGCACTTGTGCTCTGCGATATCGATCACTTCAAGCGCATCAATGATACCTATGGGCACGGATGCGGCGATGAGGTGCTCAAGCACTTTGCTTCACGGTTGAGGGAACATGTTCGCGCAACCGACATGGCTGCACGGATTGGGGGGGGAGGAATTCGCTGTGTTGTTGGAAGCGGCATCGATAGAAGACGCCCAAGTATGGGCGGAGCGATTTCGTCAGGACGTTGCGGCGACAGCGCTGGTGTGTGGAGAGGTGTCGATCAGCTATAGCGCCAGCATGGGGGTGGCTCCCCTCGACGTCCGCTTAAACTCTTCCGAGCAGGTGATGCAGCAGGCGGACAGCGCGCTCTACCAGGCAAAAAGACAAGGGCGCAACCAAGTTATGGTTGCCAATGTAAATTGAGGGAAATGGCGATGAATGAAAAGCAACCTACGCTGACGAAAACTTTTCGCGCCCAATGGGCCGTGATGACGTTCTACGAGCGCTTCGAGCAGGTCATCGCGCTCGTGCTGTCTGCGGTGATCGCCGTGATCATCGTGGTGTCGCTGCTCCAGCTCATGTCCATTGTCTTCACGCTGCTGATCCTCGACGCGTTCAATCCGCTTGATCACAAGGTCTTCCAGACCGTGTTCGCCATGATCATGACGCTGCTCATCGCCATGGAATTCAAGCATTCCATCGTGCGCGTGGCGCTGCGTCGGGACAGCATCATCCAGGTCAAGGCGGTGATCCTCATCGGCCTGATCGCGCTGGCGCGCAAGTTCGTGATCCTCGACCCCGAGGCGAGCCCCGGCAAGATCGCCGCGCTCGCAGGTGCTACGCTGGCGCTCGGGGTGACTTACTGGCTGCTGCGCGAGCGCGATGACCGGACCGCCGGGGAACGCTCAGATGATCAGTCGTGATCTGCGCCACGCGCAGGATGTCGGCGCGCGGCATCGCTGGCTCAATCGCCTGCAAACCGCGCTGTTGGTGCTGACCCTGCCCGGGATTGCCGCCGTCGCTGGCAGCCTGCTGTTGGGTGACGGCGGGCTGTGGCTGGCGCTTGCGGCCGCGGGGTTCACCCTGCTGCTCGAACCGGCGGCCGCCTCCGGACTGACCTTGCGGCTGTATGGCGCACGCCCCCTGTACCCGGATGAAGCGCCCGATCTTTGGGCTGTGTTGCGCGAACTGGCGGCGCGGGCCGGGCTGCCTGCCGTGCCGGTACCGCACTACGTGCCCAGCGGGGTCGTCAACGCCTTCGCCACCGGTTCGAAGCATCACGCGGCCATCGCGCTGACCGACGGCCTGCTGCGTAGCCTCACGCCCCGCGAGTTGACCGGCGTGCTCGGCCACGAAATCGCGCATATTGCGAACGAGGATTTGCGTGTCATGGGCCTGGCCGATTCCATCAGCCGGCTGACCCATCTGCTGGCCCTGCTGGGGCAGCTTGCGATCGTGCTCAGCTTGCCAGCGCTGCTGCTTGGAGTCGCGGAAGTCAATTGGCCCGCGTTGCTTCTACTGGCGGTCGCGCCACAGCTGGCCTTGCTGGCTCAGTTGGGCTTGTCCAGGGTGCGCGAATTCGACGCCGACCGGCTCGCTGCCGAATTGACCGGCGACCCGCACGGGCTGGCCTCGGCGCTCGCCAAGATCGAGCGGGTGAGCCGCTCCTGGCGCGCCTGGCTGCTGCCCGGATGGGGCAATCCGGAACCCTCCTGGTTGCGCACGCATCCGGCGACGGCTGAACGCATTGAGCGCTTGCTGGAACTTGCTCCGCCGCCCGCGATGCCGCCGTTTCCATCGGCCCGTTTCGTCCCCGAGGTGACCGTATCACCACGTCCGCCACGCTGGCGCACCGGCGGCCTTTGGCGCTGATTTCAACATGGAGAATGACGTGACCTACCCCGACCCCTACAGCCGCCCGGCGCCGGACCGCTTCATCCGGCGCTGGCTCGTCATCACTGGCTGCATCGCCGCACTCATGCTGCTGTGGCAGTTCCTGCCCGCCATCGAAGCCTGGTTCAGTCCCCACGAAACGCAGGAGCGCACGGTGACGCCGCGCGGCGACCTGGCCGCCGACGAAAAAACCACCATCGAGCTGTTCGAGAAATCGCGCGGGTCGGTGGTTTACATCACCACGGCACAACTAGTGCGTCACGTCTGGTCGCGCAATGTCTTTTCCGTGCCGCGCGGCACCGGCTCCGGCTTCATCTGGGACGATGCCGGCCACGTGGTGACCAACTTCCACGTGATCCAGGGGGCATCGTCTGCCACGGTCAAACTGGCCGACGGTCGCGATTATCAGGCTGCGCTCGTTGGCGCTAGTCCTGCGCACGACATCGCGGTACTCAAGATTGGCGTCGGCTTCAAGCGCCCGCCGGCGGTGCCGGTGGGCACCAGTGCCGATCTCAAGGTGGGGCAAAAGGTCTTTGCCATTGGCAATCCCTTCGGGCTCGACTGGACGCTCACCACCGGCATCGTCTCGGCGCTTGACCGCACCCTTTCCGGCGACGCCAGTGGCCCGGCCATTGACCACCTGATCCAGACCGACGCCGCTATCAACCCCGGCAATTCCGGTGGCCCGCTGCTCGATTCGGCTGGGCGGCTGATCGGCATCAATACCGCCATCTACAGTCCGTCTGGCGCCTCGGCCGGCATCGGCTTTGCGGTGCCGGTCGATACCGTCATGCGCGTGGTGCCGCAACTCATAAAGACCGGCAAGTACATCCGTCCGGCGCTGGGCATCGAGGTGGATGAGCAGCTCAACGCGCGTCTGCAGGCGCTGACCGGCAGTAAGGGCGTATTCGTATTGCGCGTGACGCCGGGCTCGGCGGCGCACAGGGCCGGGCTCGTCGGCGTCGAGGTCACCGCAGGCGGCATCGTGCCCGGCGATCGCGTTATCAGCATCGACGGTATCGCCGTCGACGACGTCACCACATTACAGGCCCGGCTAGACGACAAGAACGTTGGAGATGTTGTGGTCTTGTTAGTGGAGCGGGCCGGCAAGACTCGCGAGATGCTTGTGGAACTACAACCGGGAGTTTGATGGAAAGTGGGTCATGGATCTGCACAGCGAAGCAGCCAAGCGACTTCAGCCTTGCGCCGAACTACGAGCCCTAGCTAGTGCAGTGGGGGGAAGGCTGTTTAGGTTAAATGGATATAAGGGTGTCATTTTTGATTGTGTTTTTAAAAGAAGGTGTTGATTTTTTTGGGTAAGCATTTAGGGCGTCCAAGGGTTGGAGCAGTTGGCACGGATGAGAGAGCTCAATGCTCGCTAGGGATTGGATCTATGTGTTTTTTCTGACTGACTGCTTACGTGTTGGAACGGGCAACATCGGAAAAGGATGAATCTTTATTTTCACCATTTACCGTATTTTTCGAGCCTGGGCGAAAATTAGGATGATACTTTAGCGCCCTTAATCATTCTCCCATGAAAGGCAAAACGATCCAGTCTCGGGTGTAAGTGCTCACAACATACTGATATAAAAGGGATTTTTTATGAATAGGAGAGCGCGCGACGTTTCTCTCTGTTTTTAGGGTTAGGATGAAACTTTATTTGCATCCCACAATTCCAGGAATTGGCGGAACCACGGCTTGTGCACCGGTATTAATAAAAATTTTCTCGCCATGAATCTCCAGATTTCCCTCAGGCCGATGAACACGCAGGCTATGATTATTGATAAACTCCGCCTGGCCGTCGATCGGCTTTGTTGAATAAATCAGATTTCGGGTAAGTCTCCCCCGTAGCGGGTTGTGTTTTCAGGCAATACGCACGCTTTCTGGCATCCCAGCCTTTGTCATCCTGTTCAACGCACGCACCATGGCCATAGCTTCCGCTACCTGACCATCGTAGTCACGCAGCGTCAGTGAATCTCCCAACAACTGCTTCATTCTGTACATTGCCGTTTCCGCTATCGAGCGACGGTTATATTCCGTTGTCCATTTCCACCGTGCATTGCTTCCGCTCAGCCGCTGATTAGCAACGGCACGGTTGCGGTCTGCGTACTCACCGGGCCAGTAACCTGCTCCTTTTCGGGGAGGAATAAGCGCGCTGATTTTTTTGCGGCGCAGTTCATCGTGACAGAGCCGGGTGTCGTAAGCGCCGTCTGCCGATGCTGCCCTGATTTTTCTGTGAGTCTGCCGGATAAGGCCCGGGAAGGCTTCTGAGTCCGTGACGTTGTTCAGCGACAGGTCAGCGCAGATGATTTCATGTGTTTTACTGTCAACGGCGAGATGCAGCTTACGCCAGATACGGCGGCGTTCCTGGCCATGCTTTTTGACTTTCCACTCGCCTTCACCAAAGACCTTCAGCCCGGTGGAATCAATCACCAGATGCGCGATTTCACCCCGGGTGAACGTTTTGAAACTGACATTAACCGACTTTGCCCGCTTACTGACACTGGTGTAATCCGGGCAGCGCAACGGAACGTTCATCAGGGCAAAAATGGAATCAATAAAACCCTGCGCAGCCCGCAGGGTCAGCCGGAATACGCGTTTAATCACCAGAACGGTGGTGATGGCGAGATCAGAATAGCGCTGGGGCCTTCCTCGTGATGAAGGCGTTGCCGACTCATACCAGGCCTGAATGGCCTCATCATCCAGCCAGAAAGTGAGGGAGCCACGGTTGATGAGAGCTTTGTTGTAGGTGGACCAGTTGGTGATTCTGAACTTTTGCTTTGCCACGGAATGGTCTGTGTTGTCGGGAGGATGCGTGATCTGATCCTTCAACTCAGCAAAAGTTCGATTTATTCAACAAAGCCCTGCGCTGGTTGCAGCTAATGTGGGCTGATAATCAGCGGTAAATGCAGGCGTACCTATTTCAAATGCAGGTCGCTACACCTATAGACATGATCAGCGCAAGCACGTCTCAGATGTCCAAACGGTACGGATTTATACATGTTGACCAGGATGGTATGGGGAACGGAACACTAAAACGCTCCCGTAAGAAAAGCTTCCACTGGTATAAAAAAGTCATCGCCACGAACGGAAAAGACCTCAGTAGTTAACACAGCACAGCCCAGGCAGCACTGTGCTGTCAGGGCGTCCCATAATTCCGCGCGGATACCTCCCGGTCCTACTGTGCATTATTCCCGGGTACGGTCTTTCACCCAACGGCGGTATAATGCCGGATTCATACCGGTCATCCGGCTGAAGACCCTCCTGAAACTGCCCTCATCCGCGTAACCTGCATCAGTTGCGATCTGCTTTATGGTTTTAGCGGATGTTTCAAGTGCCAGCCTTGCCATTTCACACCTGATCCTGTCGATAAACTGTTTCGGTGACTCGCCTGTTTCCGCCTTTATACGCCTGTGAAAGGTTCGCTCCGAAATGGCAAGGCGCCGGCACAGCTCTTTTGTGGTAAGCAGCGTTGATGTTTCCTGCCTTATAAAAAATTCTGCACCGGGTAGAATACTGTCCGGCCGGCTGAGGTGCGCGGTGGGCATATAAACAGCCCTTGCGGGAGGCGTTGTATCCACTACAGCAAATTCTGCTGCAATGCGCGCAGCCTCCGTCCCCTCAAGCTGACGCACAACGTGTAAGGCCACATCAATCCATGAAAGCGGCCCGCCAGCCGTAACTATACGGTTATCCTCAGTCAGAGCATTGCCCCAGATGGCGTTTGCCCGGGGGTAACGGCGCTTGAGCTCATCGTACAGCCACCAGGTTGTCGTACATTTTCTGCCGTTGAGCAGCCCCGCCTCGCCCAGCATAAACACTCCGCTGCACGAGCCACAAGCCAGGGCGCCATGCACGTACTGTTGCCGTATCCATGACGCTATGCTGCCCAGTTTACCGAGCTGTGGCGGCGTGTTTGATGCATCGGGTACAAACCCGGGGATCAGAACCGCATCGCATGATTTGATATCTGCCAGTGCCGCATCGGCGGTGAGTAACCGCCCGCTTCCGTCGGTCACTGGCTGCCCGTCCGGACTTGCTGTCATGATATCAAAGGGTGACGGCTCCTTGCGAGCAGCTGATATGGCTCTTCCGGCAAGAGAGAACATATCAGCCAGCCCGGTATAGCCTGAAGCAAGGCATCCCGGGGAAGCAATAATGACTATCTTTTTCATCTCAGTCCTGTAATTGGCCGAAAAAGCCGGTTTAATGGCAGATTCGCCACAGTGCCATGTTGCCTAACCCTGATACAATAATTCTCGTAAGAAAGCCATGATTATTACAACAGGAGAAAGAAACAATGAGTACAACAGCAGGACTGATTTCATTTAAAGCGAGAGAAGGAAAAGGCGCTGAAGTAGCAGAGCGCATAGCCGCTGCTTTGCCTCATGTTAATGCAGAAGAGGGCACCACTCACTGGCTGGTGATCCGCTCAGAAACGAGTCCTGAAACGGTTTTCCTTGTAGATCTGTTCAGTAGTACAGACTCAAGGGAACTCCATATGTCCGGTGAAGCAGCTAAACAAATATTCGCTACCGTACCCGCTCTGCTGGCAGAAGAGCCACACATTCATCCTGCGGTTTTGATTGCGGCAAAAGGTATTTAATTCGGTACGTTGGCCTGACCCCACGCCTGTAGACAAATCCTGTCCTCACGACGAGGCCTGTTCGAAAGCCTCCCGACTGACGCCGCCGAGATGACTGTGGCGCCGGGCCCGGTTGTAGAACACTTCAATGTAATCGAAGATATCTGACGGACGGCTTTTCCTTAAATTCAGGTGTAAATCGTGGTGTGCCCATACGCTCCTCCTATACTCAAACTATAGGGCAGGAGCGTCTACCGGGGCGGGGTCAGTCCAGCCAATCGACGACACCATTTCGATAGTCGGCTCCTATCTCCGTTAACTCTGCCAGGCAGATGTCTGATGGGGTCTTAAACTGTAATGAAAGGAAATGACATATAAAATCACGTGCAGCTGTTGCATCTGGACCTGGTTAGCCGCTTGAGATCGTTGAGATTGATGTGGAACCACCTCGTAAACGTGAAGTTCTGGTAAAAATAACCCACACCGGTGTCTGTCATACCGATGCATTTACCTTGTCTGGTGACGATCCGGAAGGTGTCTTCCCGGCGGTTCTGGGGCACGAAGGTGCCGGCGTTGTTGTGGAAGTGGGTGAAGGCGTCACTAGCGTTAAACCTGGCGACCATGTTATTCCGCTTTACACCGCAGAATGTGGCGAATGTCTGTTCTGTAAATCCGGCAAAACTAACCTGTGTATCTCTGTTCGTGCTACGCAGGGTAAAGGACTCATGTCTGATGGCACCACCCGTTTCTCTTATAAAGGTCAGCCGCTTTTCCACTATATGGGCTGCTCCACCTTCAGTGAATATACCGTTGTCGCTGAAGTGTCTTTAGCCAAAATCAATCCGCAGGCGAATCATGAGCATGTGTGTCTTCTGGGTTGCGGTGTTACGACAGGTATCGGCGCAGTACACAATACCGCCAAAGTACAGCCAGGTGACTCGGTCGCTATTTTTGGCTTGGGCGGCATTGGCCTTGCAGCGGTGCAGGGTGCACGTCAGGCAAAAGCGGGGCGTATCTTTGCCATCGCTACCAACCCTGAGAAATTTGAACTGGCCCGCTCATTCGGGGCAACAGACTGCATTAACCCGAAAGACTATGACAAACCTATCCAGGACGTTCTCATTGAGCTGACTGGCTGGGGTGTTGACCACACGTTTGAGTGTATCGGCAATGTAAACGTCATGCGTTCTGCGCTTGAATCCGCGCACCGCGGATGGGGTCAGTCAGTTATCATTGGTGTCGCAGGCGCCGGTAAAGAGATCTCCACGCGCCCGTTCCAGCTGGTCACCTGTCGTGTATGGAAGGGCTCTGCTTTTGGTGGTGTTAAAGGCCGACCCAGCTTCCTGGCATGGTAGAAGACGCCATGAAAGGTGAGATCGATCTGGCGCCTTTCGTGACCCATACCATGGGTCTGGATGACATCAATGAAGCCTTCGACCTGATGCACGAAGGTAGATCTTTTCGTACGGTGATCCACTACTGATCACCGGATCCCTGACGTACTTCCGGGGAGCACTGGCGTGGTGGTTCTGGAAGATTATTCATCTGTATTTTTTAATTGGTACCTGAAACCGCCTGAGTGTCGCCATCAGCTGGGTCTGGAACCACAGCGTCGCGTACTGGGGAGCCCGCATTATCACGGGAGCCAAATCTCCGGTCCCGGGTACGCCGCCAGCCAGTTCTCATACAGAAGGCGGATCCGCAGGGTACCGCTGAAACTTCAGCGGTGTCCCACATGGTACCACCGGGCCCAGCTACAGCAACCTGTTTCCGGTCACACAAACGCTTTTTTCGACGGGCTTTCTGATCGAGCGGTCCGGCACACCACCAGATACCGTCACAAGAGGTGGCCTTATTAAGAGCGGACACACCTAACAAAGGAAATTCTATGGCAAAGAAACTTTTCGGTTATCATCCCATCCTGACTGACGACAGCAATTCAGTTGTGATTCGCGGTGCTCGCGAGAACAACCTTAAAGAGGTGGATGTTTCCATTCCGCGCAACGCATTGGTTGTTTTTTCGGGTGTGTCAGGCTCGGGTAAGTCTTCACTGGCCTTTGGCACCATTTATGCTGAGGCGCAACGGCGCTACTTTGAATCGGTTGCCCCTTACGCTCGTCGCCTCATTGATCAGGTCGGGGTTCCGGATGTGGATGCCATTGACGGACTGCCGCCAGCCGTTGCGCTTCAGCAACAACGCGGTGCCAGTAACGCGCGCTCCTCTGTCGGCAGCGTGACCACCTTATCCAGTCTGGTGCGAATGATGTACTCACGGGCGGGCGCTTATCCTGCCGGACAGACGATGCTGTATGCCGAGGATTTTTCTCCCAACACGCCGCAGGGGGCATGCCCTTCTTGCCATGGTCTGGGCCATATCTATGAGGTAACTGAAACACTGATGGTGCCCGATCCCTCACTTAGTATCCGTGAAAGGGCTATTGCTTCCTGGCCCCCGGCCTGGCACGGACAGAATCTGCGGGATATTCTGGTGACGCTGGGGTATGACATCGACACTCCCTGGAAAAATCTGCCAGCGGAAGACCGTCAGTGGATCCTTTTTACCGAAGAAACCCCCACGGTACCGGTTTTCCCGGGACTGAGTCCGGAAGATACGCGCGAAGCCGTCAGGAAAAAAATGACGCCGGGTTATATGGGGACCTTCACCGGGGCACGTCGTTATGTGCTACATACCTTCGCCAGCACGCAAAGCGCGTTGATGAGAAAACGAGTCTCCCGTTTTATGGAAGGCAAGCTGTGTCCGGTCTGTCACGGGAAAAGGCTGAAGTCAGAATCATTGTCCGTCACCTTTGCCGGTGTGGACATTGGTGAATTTATGCAGATGCCCTTAGACCAGCTGGCGGAATTGCTCCTTCCAATCTCCCGGGGGGATTTCAGTGCCCACCACGCCGGCGCAGATGCCGACAGGGATATCACCCGTCGGGATCTGACAGAGCGTGCTGCATCCGGAAAAGCGGTCCATTCCGTGACACCCGATGTCCGCCGGACATCGGCGTTATCGGAAGAGAAACGACTGGCGGCACAACGGCTGACCGGTGGTGTCATGGCCCGGTTGTATCAGTTGCAGAAGCTGGGGCTGGGTTATCTTACTCTGGACAGAGCAACCCCAACGCTATCTGCCGGAGAGCTTCAGCGACTGCGTCTTGCCACGCAACTCAGTTCGATGCTGTTTGGTGTGGTCTATGTTCTTGATGAACCGTCTGCGGGTCTGCACCCCTCAGACAGTAAAGCGCTTTACGATGCGCTTGAGAACCTTCGTGATGCCGGCAACTCGGTGTTTGTCGTTGAACATGATCTTAACCTGATGCGACGGGCGCAATGGCTTGTTGATGTGGGACCGTCGGCTGGTGAACAGGGAGGGCATGTTCTCTACAGTGGTATTCCTGAAGATCTGAAAGCCGTCACCCAATCTCGTACCGCGCGTTATTTATTTGATGAAGTCCGGCCACCACAATCTTTTGCCCGTATCCCATCCGGGTGGCTGAAACTGCAGGGGATCCATCGCCACAATCTTAAGTGGATCGATGTTGATATTCCTCTGGGTGTGCTGACAGCCGTGACGGGAGTCTCTGGCTCCGGTAAATCCAGTCTGATTGCCCAGGCCTTACCGGAACTGGTGCTTTCTTCACTTGGCGGTGAGCCAGAAGACGTGCTTTCCGAAGCCAGCGACGCTGAGGGGCCATCCGTAACGGAGAAAACGTACGGTACCCTGACCGGTGATACCGGACTGGTAAAGCGTCTGGTTCAGGTTGACCAGAAACCGATAGGCAGGACCCCCCGTTCAAACCTGGCGACATATACCGGGTTGTTTGATCCTGTTCGTAAGCTCTTTGCCGGAACGACTGACGCCAAACTCCATCATTACGATGCGGGTCAATTCTCTTTCAATGTGGCAAAAGGCCGCTGTGCAACCTGTGAAGGTGAAGGATTCGTCAGCGTGGAGCTGTTGTTTATGCCGAGCGTGTATGCACCGTGCCCGACCTGCCATGGCGCGCGGTATAACCGGGATACTCTCAGGGTCTGCTGGCAGGACAAAAATATCGCGGAGGTCCTGCATATGACGGTGGATGAAGCCAGTCAGTTCTTTGCGACTGAAGAACCAGTGGCTCGTCCCCTCCGTCTGCTGAGTGAAATTGGTCTGGGCTACCTGCGTCTGGGACAACCAGCAACCGAGTTATCCGGAGGGGAGGCGCAAAGGATCAAGCTGGCAACCGAACTACAACGTAGCCAACGTGGCCACACGTTGTATATCCTAGATGAACCGACAACCGGCCTGCATGCTTCAGACGCCGACCGCCTCCTTGTGCAGCTGCAGCGGCTTGTTGATGCAGAAAATACGGTGATAATGATTGAACACGATATGCGGGCGGTTACTCAGGCAGACCAGGTTATCGACATCGGTCCTGGAGCGGGACATGAGGGAGGACGCCTGGTTGCCGCAGGAACTCCCGAACAGGTATCGCAGGTCAAAGAAAGCCGTACCGCACAGTATATTGCCAGGGAACTCTCACGGAACGGTTAAAAAGGGCTGTGTCGTCATTGCGTCAATGGCGGCACATTCCCGGCGTGTTCTGTATCAGTAATCTCCCGCAGGTATAATTTCAGCGCATCCCACTGGTTCAGCGCGTACGCGAACGCCTTCGACAGCTCCGAGTGCCGTGACAGCGTTTTCTGCTTTTCACGCAGCCAGCCCTCCAGCGCGGTCAGCAGCGGTACCGCTTTTTCCTGCCGAATGGCCAGCCGTTCCGCCGCGCTTTTGCCCCGGATGCCCGCCTCGATGCCATACAGCTCGCCGATACGGCACAGCGCTTCGGTCGTGGTGTCAGAGGGCGTCCGCACGTGCACGTCGTGGATTTTGCGCCGCGCGTGCGTCCAGCACGCCGCTTCCTTTAAATGGCCTTCGCGGTACAGCTCGTTGAACCCGGCGTACGCGTCCGCCTGCAACACCCCGCTGAACCCCGCAAGATGCGACTGCGGATGTGTAACGCTGGCGTGATAGAAATTTTAAGTCAGTCATCAGGTGTCCACCTAATTAGAATAAGGGGACGCTTAAATTACAGGAGAGGCGAATTTAACCAGACAGTGCTGAGTTGACGCTTACTAATCAATGAGAGTGAAGTCGGGTGCAAATTAAACTACCTTTCTCAACAGCAAAGGCGTAGAAACCCTACCCTCGCAGGGTTTCTACGCCTGGTAATATGCCCATGACAGTCTCTAAGACTGCTAAGAGCTAAATAAGCGTTCCAAATAGTAGATCACTTTAGGGGAACTCAGCCCGGATTGTGCGATCTGATCAATCGCCAAAAAGAAACAAACCACCAACCGGACTGAGCGATGCCGATCATAGCACCCATCCCCCGCGCTGAACGACGCCTGATGCAGAAAACTATCCATAAAACGCGTGACAAAAATCATGCACGCAGACTCACTTCTCTGCTGATGTTGCACCGGGGCGATCGTGTCAGTGACGTAGCCAGAACACTCTGTTGTGCCCGTTCATCCGTCGGCCGCTGGATTAACTGGTTCACGCTGTCGGGAGTTGAAGGCCTGAAATCATTACCCGCAGGACGTTCCCGTCGCTGGCCATTTGAGCATATCTGCACATTATTACGTGAACTGATAAAACACACGCCGGGCGATTTTGGTTATCAGCGTTCCCGTTAGAGTACGGAACTGATGGCAATAAAAATCAGAGAGATAACAGGCTGCTGCCTGCATGCTTCGACGGTGCGTCGCTGGTTACCCGCCGCCGGTCTGGTGTGGCGCAGAGCCGCGCCCACACTGCATATTCGCGACCCGCACAAAGATGAAAAAATGGCGGCAATCCACAAAGCGCTGGACGAATGTAGTGCAGAGCATCCGGTGTTTTACGAAGATGAGGTGGATATCCATCTCAATCCTAAAATCGGTGCAGACTGGCAGAGACGGGGCCATCAGAAACGCGTTGTCACGCCGGGGCAGAACGAAAAATATTATCTAGCGGGAGCACTCCACAGCGGTACGGGAAAAGTCAGCTACGTTGGTGGAAACAGTAAAGGTTCACCCTTATTTATCAGCCTGTTAAAACATCTGAAGGCGACTTACCGGCGGGCAAAAACCATCACGTTAATCGTTGATAACTATATTATTCACAAGAGCAGAGAAACGCTGCGTTGGCTGAAGTGCAACCCGAAGTTCAGAGTCATTTATCAACCTGTTTACTCGCCGTGGGTTAATCACATTGAAAGGCTATGGCAGGCGCTGCACGAAACCATCACCCGGAATCATCAGTGCCGGTCAATGTGGAAACTGTTGAAAAAAGTACGCCACTTTGGCAATGACTCCAATTTACTGATAGTGTTTTATGTTCAGATAGTGCCCGATGACTTAGTCATGCAGTTCCACTGATTTTGAGAACGACAGGGACTTCCTGCCCAGCCTTGCCAGATGCTGTCTCAGAT
>OGTT01000088.1_pt1 | contig 44718 bp, 48 predicted proteins | sample 1574641 | NCBI WGS metagenome assembly OGTT01 (sample SAMN03295856, study PRJEB24534) | human gut metagenome | isolation source: fecal sample 6 from infant 8 | host: Homo sapiens | place: USA: Pittsburgh, PA | collected 2014-07 | reverse complement strand
AGTACTCGGCTACGAACCGAGCGGTCGGAGGTTCGAATCCTCCCGGATGCACCATCTTCTTTCTGAATTAAGAGAGAAGAACGCTGTGAAAGCAGCGGCCCGCAGTGCGAGGCATAATCGAGTCACTCTACCGATTAGGCCATCATACTCAGTGTGGCAGGTGTTAGTTGTGACACTGACGCGTAGTAAAGCAAGTTTCCCGATGCATCCGTAGCTCAGCTGGATAGAGTACTCGGCTACGAACCGAGCGGTCGGAGGTTCGAATCCTCCCGGATGCACCATATTCTCCGAAATCTTCAGCAATGAAGGTATCGAAGAGGTAGCGGAATTAACCGCAGGCACTAGGGATGATAACGTTGCTTTAGCAACGGCCCGAAGGGCGAGCCGCAAGGCGAGTAATCCTCCCGGATGCACCATCTCTTACTTGATACGGCTTTAGTAGCGGTATCAAAAAATCTGCAGTAAAGTAAGTTTCCCGATGCATCCGTAGCTCAGCTGGATAGAGTACTCGGCTACGAACCGAGCGGTCGGAGGTTCGAATCCTCCCGGATGCACCATATTCTCCGTAACCTTCAGCAATGAAGGTATCGAAGAGATAGCGGTATTAACCGCAGGCACCAGGAAGGATAACGTTGCGCCAGCAACGGCCCGAAGGGCGAACGTCAGTGAGTCATCCTCCCGGATGCACCATCTTCTCCAAAAAATTTCCTTCAAAAATATCTCATTTCTAAATAACTCCTTTATCCATTTCCTGAATTTTCTTCTCCTTCGCCATCAGCGACAAAATCAAGCAATTACGCTAAAGTAGCGTCATATTTTTCGACTTGCGAGAAGACCATGTACGAGCGTTATGCAGGTTTAATTTTTGATATGGATGGCACAATCCTGGATACGGAGCCTACGCACCGTAAAGCGTGGCGCGAAGTATTAGGGCACTACGGTCTTCAGTACGATATTCAGGCGATGATTGCGCTTAATGGATCGCCCACCTGGCGTATTGCTCAGGCAATTATTGAGCTGAATCAGGCCGATCTCGACCCGCATGCGTTAGCGCGTGAAAAAACAGAAGCAGTAAGAAGTATGCTGCTGGATAGCGTCGAACCGCTTCCTCTTGTTGATGTGGTGAAAAGTTGGCATGGTCGTCGCCCAATGGCTGTAGGAACGGGGAGTGAAAGCGCCATCGCTGAGGCATTGCTGGCGCACCTAGGATTACGCCATTATTTTGACGCCGTCGTCGCTGCCGATCACGTCAAACACCATAAACCCGCGCCAGACACATTTTTGTTGTGCGCGCAGCGTATGGGCGTGCAACCGACGCAGTGTGTGGTCTTTGAAGATGCCGATTTCGGTATTCAGGCGGCCCGTGCAGCAGGCATGGACGCCGTGGATGTTCGCTTGCTGTGAGTGAAGCGTTATCGCTTTTCTCGTTGTTTGCCAGTAGTTTTCTCAGCGCTACACTATTACCCGGCAACTCCGAAGTCGTGCTGGTGGCAATGTTGCTTTCCGGGATCAGTCATCCCTGGGTTTTAGTTTTAACAGCAACAATGGGTAATAGCCTTGGAGGGTTAACTAACGTTATCCTTGGGCGTTTCTTTCCATTGCGTAAAACATCGCGCTGGCAAGAGAAAGCTACCGGCTGGCTGAAACGCTATGGTGCAGTCACGCTATTATTAAGCTGGATGCCCGTGGTTGGCGATTTACTGTGTCTGTTAGCGGGATGGATGCGCATCTCGTGGGGACCGGTAATCTTTTTTTTGTGCCTTGGTAAAGCGTTACGCTATGTTGCAGTTGCAGCAGCGACCGTTCAGGGCATGATGTGGTGGCACTAATTGTAGGCCTGCACATATGGTCACCATTACAGTTATGCTAATTAAAACGATTTTGACAGGCGGGAGGTCAATTTGATCCCGGACGTATCACAGGCGCTGGCCTGGCTGGAAAAACATCCTCAGGCGTTAAAGGGGATACAGCGTGGGCTGGAGCGCGAAACTTTGCGTGTTAATGCTGATGGCACACTGGCAACAACAGGTCATCCTGAAGCATTAGGTTCCGCACTGACGCACAAATGGATTACTACCGATTTTGCGGAAGCATTGCTGGAATTCATTACACCAGTGGATGGTGATATTGAACATATGCTGACCTTTATGCGCGATCTGCATCGTTATACGGCGCGCAATATGGGCGATGAGCGGATGTGGCCGTTAAGTATGCCATGCTACATCGCAGAAGGTCAGGACATCGAACTGGCACAGTACGGCACTTCTAACACCGGACGCTTTAAAACGCTGTATCGTGAAGGGCTGAAAAATCGCTACGGCGCGCTGATGCAAACCATTTCCGGCGTGCACTACAATTTCTCTTTGCCAATGGCATTCTGGCAAGCGAAGTGCGGTGATATCTCGGGCGCTGATGCCAAAGAGAAAATTTCTGCGGGCTATTTCCGCGTTATCCGCAATTACTATCGTTTCGGTTGGGTCATTCCTTATCTGTTTGGTGCATCTCCGGCGATTTGTTCTTCTTTCCTGCAAGGAAAACCAACGTCGCTGCCGTTTGAGAAAACCGAGTGCGGTATGTATTACCTGCCGTATGCGACCTCTCTTCGTTTGAGCGATCTCGGCTATACCAATAAATCGCAAAGCAATCTTGGTATTACCTTCAACGATCTTTACGAGTACGTAGCGGGCCTTAAACAGGCAATCAAAACGCCATCGGAAGAGTACGCGAAGATTGGTATTGAGAAAGACGGTAAGAGGCTGCAAATCAACAGCAACGTGTTGCAGATTGAAAACGAACTGTACGCGCCGATTCGTCCAAAACGCGTTACCCGCAGCGGCGAGTCGCCTTCTGATGCGCTGTTACGTGGCGGCATTGAATATATTGAAGTGCGTTCGCTGGACATCAACCCGTTCTCGCCGATTGGTGTAGATGAACAGCAGGTGCGATTCCTCGACCTGTTTATGGTCTGGTGTGCGCTGGCTGATGCACCGGAAATGAGCAGTAGCGAACTTGCCTGTACACGCGTTAACTGGAACCGGGTGATCCTCGAAGGTCGCAAACCGGGTCTGACGCTGGGTATCGGCTGCGAAACCGCACAGTTCCCGTTACCGCAGGTGGGTAAAGATCTGTTCCGCGATCTGAAACGCGTCGCGCAAACGCTGGATAGTATTAACGGCGGCGAAGCGTATCAGAAAGTGTGTGATGAACTGGTTGCCTGCTTCGATAATCCCGATCTGACTTTCTCTGCCCGTATCTTAAGTTCTATGATTGATACTGGTATTGGCGGAACAGGCAAAGCATTTGCAGAAGCCTACCGTAATCTGCTGCGTGAAGAGCCGCTGGAAATTCTGCGCGAAGAGGATTTTGTAGCCGAGCGCGAGGCGTCTGAACGCCGTCAGCAGGAAATGGAAGCCGCTGATACCGAACCGTTTGCGGTGTGGCTGGAAAAACACGCCTGACAGAAAAGAAAAAGGCCACTCGTGAGTGGCCAAAATTTCATCTCTGAATTCAGGGATGATGATAACAAATGCGCGTCTTTCATATACTCAGACTCGCCTGGGAAGAAAGAGTTCAGAAAATTTTTAAAAAAATTACCGGAGGTGGCTAAATGCCGTTGTTAGATAGCTTCACAGTCGATCATACCCGGATGGAAGCGCCTGCAGTTCGGGTGGCGAAAACAATGAACACCCCGCATGGCGACGCAATCACCGTGTTCGATCTGCGCTTCTGCGTGCCGAACAAAGAAGTGATGCCAGAAAGAGGGATCCATACCCTGGAGCACCTGTTTGCTGGTTTTATGCGTAACCATCTTAACGGTAATGGTGTAGAGATTATCGATATCTCGCCAATGGGCTGCCGCACCGGTTTTTATATGAGTCTGATTGGTACGCCAGATGAGCAGCGTGTTGCTGATGCCTGGAAAGCGGCAATGGAAGACGTGCTGAAAGTGCAGGATCAGAATCAGATCCCGGAACTGAACGTCTACCAGTGTGGCACTTACCAGATGCACTCGTTGCAGGAAGCGCAGGATATTGCGCGTAGCATTCTGGAACGTGACGTACGCATCAACAGCAACGAAGAACTGGCACTGCCGAAAGAGAAGTTGCAGGAACTGCACATCTAGTCAGTAAACTATCTTCACAATTAATTGAAAAAAGCCAGTTCAAATGAACTGGCTTAGTTGTACTTAGTGCGCACCGCCTCCGCCGCCACCTGCGCCAAATGGCGGTTTAGCAAACCACACCAGCCCCAGCAGGACGAGGAATATCCCGGCTGACATCCAGAAGATCTCATTGGCGGAAATAATCAGCCCCTGATTGGTGATCTGCTGGGCAATCCAGCCTGATGCCTGCTGTTGCGTCATCCCAAGCCCTTCCAGTTGACTGTACATCGCCTGGGCATTCGGGTTGAACGGGTTTACCGACTCAGTCAACTGCGCATGGTGCATCGACTCGCGGTTGGTCCACATGGTCGTGGTTATCGACGTGCCGATAGACCCCGCCAGCGTTCGCGTAAAGTTAGAGAGGCTCGATGCCGCCGCCAGTCGTTCCGGTGGCAAACCAGACAGCGTAATGGTGGTCAGCGGCATAAAGAAGCAGGCCACCGCAAACCCCTGGATAAACTGCGGCCAGGCCGACGCGCCAAAATCCATACCTGGTTCAAAGGTATAGGCACGCCAGTAGAAGCAGACTGCATACATAATAAAGCTGAAGGTTACCAGCCGCCGCATATCCAGTTTATGCGCGAAGCGGCCGATAATCGGCGACAGGATCACCGGAATAATCCCTACCGGCGCAGAGGCCAAACCTGCCCAGGTCGCCGTGTAACCGTAGACCTCCTGCAACAACTGCGGCAGCAGAACAATAGCGCCGAAGTAGAGCATATACGCGAGGCTGATACACAAGCAGCCGATGGTGAAGTTGCGCGACTTAAACAACGACAGATCGACTATCGGGTTATCGTCGGTCAGCTCCCAGACAATCAGGAAGCAGATAGCCACCACCGCCACCACGGTAAGGATGATAATTTCCTGTGATGAAAACCAGTCCAGCTCTTTACCGCGGTCGAGCATAATCTGCAGGCTGCCGATACCAATAACCAGCAGTGCCAGCCCCACGGCATCAATCCGCCGCCGTTCGGTGCGGGTTTCACGTCCGCGCAGAGTTTGCAGTGTCATCAACACCACCGCCACGCCAATCGGCACGTTGATGAAGAATATCCAGCCCCAGTGGTAATTATCGCTGATATAACCGCCGAGGATCGGGCCGCAAATTGGCGCGACAATCACCGTCATCGACCACAACGCCAGCGCGATCGAGCGTTTGGCTGGCGGGTAGTTATTCAGCAATAGACTTTGCGAAAGCGGGATCAACGGCCCGGCGACAATCCCCTGAATCACGCGGAAGAAGATCAGCATATTCAGGCTGCTGGAGACACCACACGCCCACGACGCAATAGCAAAGGCGATGGTGGACCAAAGGAACAGTTTCACTTCCCCGACGCGCTTTGCCAGCCAGCCGGTAAGCGGGATCGAGATGGCATTCGCCACCCCGAAAGAAGTGATTACCCACGTTCCCTGGCTGAGCGATGAGCCCAGATTCCCGGCGATAGTGGGGATCGCCACGTTAGCAATGGTGGAGTCCAGCACCTGCATGAATGTCGCCAGTGACAGCGCAATCGTCATAATGACCAGTTGCGCGCCTTCCAGCGGTTTTTGCTGTTGCATCACACGCACCTCTGGATTAGCCAGCGTTAGCTTTTACGATATCGTCGATCAGTTTATTGACAGGTGCCAGGCTGATTTCACGCGCGGTGCTTACCGCTACCGGAGTGGAACGTACTTTATTTGCCAGTACCTGACCGTCACGGTTAGTGGTATTGACGCTCACCAGCGTGGACAAACCGATACGCAGCGGATATTGCTCCAGCTGTTTCTGGTCCAGTTCGATACGCACAGGCAGACGCTGAACGACTTTGATCCAGTTACCGGTCGCATTTTGCGCTGGAAGCAGTGAGAACGCGCTACCTGTGCCCATATCCAGACCAACCACTTTACCGGTGTATTTCACATCATCGCCGTAAATATCCGTGGTGATAGTGACCGGCTGACCGATACGCATATTGGCAATCTGCGTCTCTTTAAAGTTGGCATCCACCCACATATTGGTGGCTGGAACGACCGCCATCAGCGGCGTCGTTGGGCTAATTTGCGCCCCAGGCTGTACCGCGCGGCGGGAGACATAACCGGTCATCGGACTGATAATACGAGTACGCTCCAGCGCCAGCCAGGCGTTACGTACTTCGGTGGCAGCCTGTTGCACGGCTGGCTGATCTTCCAGTTTAGTCCCCAGAATCATCGCCTGATTGGCATTGTATTGTTGAATCGCGACGTCCAGTTGCGCCTGGGCACTGGTGACGGCGTCGCGGGCGTGTTGCAGCTCTTCGCGACCAATCAGGTTGGCATTGCCCAGCGGCACACGGCGGTTGTAGTCGCTTTGTGCTTTCGCGAGGGCGATTTTCTGCACCTCAATATTCGCCTGCAACTGCTTGCTGTTAATCATCAGCTGGTGGGTTTGGCGAACGCTGGAAGCCAGTGCAGTTTTGGCTTTTTCAAACGCCTGGCGAGCATCTGTCGGGTCGAGAGTGACCAGCACGTCGCCTTCTTTTACAAAATCGGTGTTATCGGCCCAGACTTTCGTCACGCTGCCAGACACCTGAGACATAATTTGAATTTGATTCCCTGCCACGTATGCGTCATCGGTTTCTTCGAAGTGACGCAGTACCAAAAACCAATAAATCCCTATCGCTACGGCAATAATTATAAAGAGCAAGGTGAGAAGGAGGAGCAGACGCTTACGTTTGCCGCTCTTCTTTACCGGTTGCTGCGGGGTTTGAGTCTCCGCATTTGCGCTCATATTGTTCTCCACGATCTTCTTAACTCATCGGCTGAGCCGACCTGCTTGCCAAAAAGGCCAGCATGTTGCGATGCTGGCCAGTCATTTTTTCTTTTATAAATCTGGATTTTTGAGCGAGATGACGCGTTAGCTCATCGCTTCGAGAACCACACCGTCTTGTTCCATCTGGTCGAGACGGGAGAGCAATTTGCGGGTGATTTGCTCGAGCTGATCTTTTTCTGTTGTGCTGAGCGCGGACCAGAGTTGATGCAGGCAGTTATGCTGCGGTGGTAAAACCTCGCGCAAAAACTCGTGACCTTTTTCCGTTAATTGCAGATGCAGGCAGCGGCGATCGTTATCGCTTTCACGACGTTCGATCCAACCGCGTTTTTCCAGTTCATCGGCAATACGCGTCGCGTTGGTACGGGATGATCCAAGAGCACAACTTAATTCAGAAGGCTGAATACTGTGGTTTTCCTGAGACTCCAGCGTAATCAACGCCATAAACAACGTCTCGTTAATCCCCTGAGCCTTCAGCATTTTATTGCGGTTCTCCAGCAGCTTGCTTTGCATGTGCATGCAAAGACGAGTCAGAAGGATCTCCTGATAAGGAAAATCTTCGTGGCGGCTGGCGCGAAATTTTAGCATTTGTTCAATGGGCGTAAACGAACTATCCATTTGGGTATGACCTCATTAATTTCAGCCGATATAGTAACGACAGTGACAAATAAAGTAAATGTATTGTTTTAGAAAAATGATTCTTGTGGGTTATATAATCGCCATCACTTTCCAGGCGAGCCCATAGGCCAGCGCACTAAGCAGTGTTGGGATGATAATGCTGCGTGTTTTATAGAAACTGGCACCCAGTACCGCGAAGCCGACCAGCGTGGGCACGAAACGGCGTGTATCGTGCATCACTTCTGGTGCGGTAGAGACAACCAGCAGAGCGCATATCGAGGCGATGCCAATGGTGTCGAGCAAAATACCTACCGCGCCACGTTTGGTTGGGCGGGCATTACCCACACGCAGGCGCAGCGGCAAATAGCGGAAGCAATAATTCGCCACGCCAACTAGTAACCCAAGCAGCAGAACCTCATAGCTCATCGGGCGCTCCTTGCCAGAATGCCTGGATTAACGCAGTGAGGCAGCCACAGACAATGCCTGCCAGAATGGCGACGGGAATAGAAAATAGCGTTACGCCTGCAAGGGCACCAACTAACGCTGCGGTAACGCAAAGAGATTGTTTGCGCTGGAAAGAGGCGAGCAGGAAACTCATAAAGAGTGCCGGAAGCATAAAACCTAATGCAGCTTCAACGGCGGGATAACCTTGCAGCAAGCCGCTGCCGGAGAATGCCCCTATTACCGTACCAAATACCCACGATGACCATGAACTGAAGGCAATGCCGATCATCCAGTTCTCGCTCCAGCGGCGATTATTGCGTACCAGTTTTGCGGTTGCGGCGGCAAAAACCTCATCCGTCAGGCCAAACGCCCACAGGGCGGTTTTCGATTTTTGCAGACGCTGAATAATACGGCTACGCAGTGACGGGCCATACAACACATGGCGAACATCCATTGCCATGACGGTCAGTGCAGCAATCCACAAACTACTCCCGGCTGCCAGCATCGCGGTAATGACGAACTGGCTCGCGCCTGCATAAATGATGCAGGAGAAAAAAACGCTTTCGAGAGGAGAGAATCCCAGACGGGTCGCATTCAGACCGAACGCAAAGGCCACCGGAATATAACTAATAACAATCGGTAAACTGTCTTTGCATCCTTCCATGAAGGTCGCCGAACCAGGAGCAGGCTGTGGAGTAGGGCTTTCCATAGAGTGTACGCTTAACGATTGTTAATATTATAAATAGACTGAATGAATATCTTAACCTTATCAGACTGATGGGCTTCTTAACACCCTTATAAGTGTAAAGCCACGAAAACGGTTGCTGATTGCTTAATTTGCGGCTTCCTGACGATGAAAACCTCGCCACCAGACCAGTAAGTTAACCAGGGCAATCGTCGCGCCAGCCAGACAAACGCCAGCCCAACCGCCATGTTGCCAGGCTGAGGCTGAAATTAGCGAACCGGCGGCACCGCCAATAAAGTAGCTAGTCATGTAACCTGCGGTCAGGCGATTGCGCGCATCAGGATGTATCCGATAAATTACCGTCTGGTTAGTGATATGCACGCCCTGCACGGTGAGATCCAGCACCAGGATTCCGATAATCAACGCCAGTACGGAAGTGTGACCAAACCAGATCGCCAGCCATGAAAGTAATAGCAGCAGACCGAAAGTTGTGGTGTGGTGCGATTTGCCCTTATCGGCAAAACCGCCCGCCGGACGAGCGCCCAACGCTCCGGCAGCTCCCGCAAGTCCAAACAGACCAATGACACCATCGCTGTAGTTAAAAGGTGGAGCGGCAAGCAAAAAGGCCATTGAGGTCCAGAGAATGCTGAAATTGGCAAAGGTCAGGCAGCCCAGCAACGCGCGGGTACGCAGAATTTTATCGCTGATAAACATACTGAAAACGGAACCCAACAACTGTGGGTAGTTGAGGTGGGTTTCTGATTTCATTTGTGGCAGACCACGCCATAATGCCAGCGCCATCAGTGCCATTAACACCGAAGCAACCCAAAAGACGGTGCGCCAGCCGCCGAGATTCGCCAGCAATCCGGCAACTGTCCGTGCCAGCAAGATCCCCAACAGCAGACCGCTCATAATAGTGCCAACCACTTTGCCGCGTTTATCCGGTGAAGCCAGCGTCGCTGCCAGCGGAACCAGAATTTGTGCCACGACTGAGAATAAACCGGTTAATGCCGTACCGAGGATCATCATCGCCAGCGACTGACTGCTGGCGGTAATCAACATGCCGCATGCCGCCAGTAAGGTCATCGAGACAATCAGGCGGCGGCGTTCAAACATATCACCGAGGGGAACAAGAAACAGTAGACCTGCGGCATAGCCCAACTGCGCGGCGGTAACAATAAAGCCTGCCGAACTGGCGGAAAGGGAAAAGTTACGCGCGATGGTGTCGAGCAATGGCTGGGCGTAATAGTTACTGGCTACCGCCAGACCGGTGGCGATAGACATCAGCACGATCAGCGCCGGGCTAAGCTCATGATTAGGTTTAGTCATTATTTTTGTTCATCAGGTGATGATTAAGCTGGAAATCAATAATAGCGGATGTTGATGAATATGGGATGAAAGATAGATTGTTGAAATGTGCGATGTGGTTTGTAGGCATGATAAGACGCGCCAGCGTCGCATCAGGCATTGTGCACAGAACGGCGGATGCGGCAAAAACGCCTTATCCGCCCGAATAAAAATTACTTCTGCGCTGCCAGCGCCTCATTCACCCAGCCATCGAACTGCTGCTGGTGGGCTTTGATCCAACCATCAACGTGTCCCTGAATATCGCCTTCTGAGGCTTTGCCGTCATGCATAATGGCGTTCTGGGCGTTAATATCTGCCACTGGCAACTGCATAATGGCAAACAGTTTCGCTGCTGCCGGGTTTTTCTCGGCCCAGGCTTTGTTGGCAACGATATGCATGGTGCTGACCGGGAAGCCATAATTCGCACCATTCGGCAGTTTGGTATCGGCGTTTTTATCGCCCGGCAGTGCGGAGAACGGCACCTGCAACCAGACGACATCTTTGCCCGGCTTCAGTTCGTTACTCACCCAGTACGGCGTCCAGGTGTAATAAAACACCGGTTTGCCCTCTTTGTAGCGACTGATGGTGTCGGCCATCATCGCTGCGTAGTTCCCCTGATTATGCGTCACGGTGTTGGTCAGTTCATACGCGGCAAGCTGGTGGTTGATCGCACCTTCGCAGCCCCAGCCAGGGTTACAACCGGTTAAATCCGCTTTTCCGTCGCCGTTGGTATCGAACAGTTTGGCGATCTTCGGATCTTTCAGTTGTGCGATGTTGGTGATTTTGTACTGGTCGGCGGTTTTCTTATCGATCAGGTAACCCTGTGCCGCGCCGTTAACAAATACCCCTTCACGATAAAATTTCTTATCGCCACCGGCAGCTTCGTACATGTTGTCATGCAGTGGCGTCCAGTTCACGGCGGTGAAGGTTGCATCGCCGGAAGCAAGCGAGGTGTAGCCAACGTTGTAATCTACTTCGCTGGGTTTGTTGACGGTATAACCTAATTTCTCCAGCGCACGACTGACCAGCAGCGTCTGGAAGGTTTCTTCAGTGATGGTGCTCTGAACTGGATTAACAGTAATGCCTTTGCCCGGCAGATCGGCAGCAAAAGTTTGTGTAGAGATAAGCGTGGCAAACGCTGTCGCAAAAAGTACGCTATGTCGCATTGTTATTCCTTTTTTTGGCAGGGTGATAATGCCCGGCGTCACCGGGCAAGTGCAGAGTTACTTAATGAATGGGCGGGTCAGCAGACCAACAGGGCCAGTGGTGTACCAGCGACGGTTGCCGCGACTGCGTGAGTCGCGCCCAACGGCCTGCGTCAGACGATCGAGGATAATGGCGAGGATCACAATCCCGACGCCGCCAACGGTGGCAAGCCCCATATCCAGACGACCGATACCGCGAAGTACCATCTGACCCAACCCGCCGACGGCAATCATCGAGGCGATGACCACCATAGAAAGGGCCAGCATCAGCGTCTGGTTAACGCCCGCCATAATGGTCGGCATCGCCAGCGGTAACTGAACTTTGAACAGCATCTGGCGCGGGCTGGCACCGAATGAGCGCGAGGCTTCAATCAGATCCGCCGGAACCTGGTTAATCCCCAGAATGGTCAGACGGATAATCGGCGGCAGAGCAAAGATGATCGTCACCACCACGCCCGGCACGTTACCGATACCAAATAGCATGACGATTGGCACCAGATAAACAAACGCTGGCGTGGTCTGCATGGCATCAAGCAGTGGACGAATAATTTTCGCCGCTCGCGGACTTCTCGCCAGCCATATCCCCAACGGCAAACCGATGACGATACAGAACAGCAGGGCGGTTAACACCAGCGCCAGAGTCACCATTGCCTGCGACCAGGCACCGATTGCGCCGATGGCAATCAGCGAAACCAGCGTCGCCACACCCATTCCGACCCCGGAAATCTGCCAGGCGATGAGAGCGAAAACGATAATCGCCACCGGTGCGGGCATACCCAGCAGCAATTGCTGGAAACCGTTGAGGATATAATCAACCGGAACGCGCACGCCCTGGAAGACGGGACGGAAATGGGTAACGACCCAGTCGATCCCTTCAGTGACCCAACTGTCGAGCGGGATCAGCGTTTTATGGAACGGATCGAGAATATTAAAATGCTCGACGTTTGGCGCAGGCGTACTGGTCAGCCAGTCAGCACCACCGCCGTCAGTCGGTGCAGTCGTCGGTGTACCCCAGGCGTCTGCGGATTGCGCGGCACTGTCCGCCGCTGGCGTGGTATCCCACGGATTATTTTGATCAGCCATTATTTACCCCCTCACGATCTAAAGCGCGCAGCAGCATTCCTTTCGAAATGATGCCGACATACTGTTGGTCCTCGTCGACCACGGGCACCGCACAGGGTGCCTGTCCGACATGAGAGAGCAACTCGCTAAGAGGCGTTTGTGCATCGACTGCTAACGGCGCATCAATCAGCGCCGCATCAAGACCTTGCTGCTGCGTTAACGCGGTTTTAAGCGAATCGATGGAGACTGCGCCGACAAACTTATTACCGCGTTCGATAACGTAGCCATATTCGCGATCTTCATCCTGCAATAATTTCAGTGCCGAACGTGGGCCGAAGCCAGGGGTTTTACGAATTAAGCCATTCGGTGTCCGGCGGGCAATATCTTTCGCACTGAATACCTGACTAATATCAACGCCACGGAAGAAGGTACGGACATAATCATTCGCCGGATTATTGAGAATTTCATCCGGTGTGCCGACCTGTACCACTTCACCATTTTGCATAATGGCAATTCGGTCGCCAATACGCATGGCTTCATCAAGATCGTGGGAAATAAAGACAATGGTGCGCTGATGTTTCGCCTGTAATTTTACCAGCTCATCCTGCATCTCGGTGCGAATTAATGGATCGAGCGCCGAGAAGGCTTCGTCCATTAATAATATATCCGGATTAATCGCTAACGCGCGGGCTAATCCCACACGTTGACGCATCCCGCCAGAGAGTTCATCCGGGTAGCTGTGGGCATAATTTTCCAGCCCGACCTGACGCAGTGCATCAAGGGCTTTTTCCCGGCGTTCTTCGGCATTAATTCCGGCCAATTCCATACCGAACGCAGTATTGTCCAGCACGGTCATATGCGGCATTAAGGCAAAGGACTGGAAGACCATCGCAATCTTTTTTCTGCGCACCTCACGGAGTTCGGCGTCGGATATTTTGGCAATATCCACACCATCAATCAGCACTTGCCCGCGGGTGGGTTCAATCAGGCGATTGAGAAGGCGTACCATTGTGGATTTACCCGAGCCGGATAATCCCATGATGACAAATATCTCGCCTTCTTCAATGGCCAGACTGGCGTCTTTTACGCCAAGCGATAGCCCAGTTTTTTCCAGAATTTGTTCTTTTGAAAGTCCTTGTTCGATATATTTGAACGCTCGCTGTGGATGCTCGCCAAATATTTTATAAAGATTTTTAATTTCTAATTTAATTGCCATGCAATAGAAAGATTCCTTTATTTGTCTATGTCGATATATTACCCAATGGAAATAGTCACTTTTTTCTACCCTAACATACTGAGAATCTGAGGCAACCCCTGATGGCAAATGTGGCATGAATATTGATGCGAGCAAATCGCCGGAATTTCCCGTGATATAAGGGCTGAGAGCAAATCGAGAAAGTTGATATTTTTTGTCAAAGATAGCGAAAAAACGCCTGAATATTGTGGTTTCAGGCGAATAATGCAACAGAGTATCAGTGTAGATCACCACAAATTATTTGCGTGATAAAAAGCTATTTGGCGGGAATTATTTCCCTGCTGCGGGTAGTGATATTTTTGAAAATAACACCCTCAGAAATTCCAGTCTTCATCTTCTGTTTCAACCGCTTTCCCCATCACATAAGAGGAGCCTGAACCGGAAAAGAAATCGTGATTTTCATCGGCATTCGGCGAAAGCGCGGCGAGGATTGCCGGATTCACTTCCGCCATTTCTGCGGGAAATAACGGTTCGTAGCCCAGATTCATCAAAGCCTTATTGGCGTTGTAACAGAGAAACGCTTTCACATCGTCAGCCCACGGGGTTTCGGCGTACAGCTCATCGGTGTATTGCAACTCGTTGTCGTAGAGTTCCAGCAACAAATCGAAGGCGAAACTCTTCAACTCTTCACGTTGTCCCAGAGATATCTTTTCCATGTTTTTCTGATATTTATAGCCTATGTAGTAACCGTGGACTGCTTCATCGCGGATAATCAGACGGATCAGGTCCGCGGTATTGGTCAGCTTTCCGCGGCTGGAAAAATACATCGGCAGCCAGAAACCGGAATAGAACAAAAAAGATTCAAGAAACACACTGGCGATTTTCTTTTTCAGCGGATCATCACCGCGATAATGTTGCTGAATAATCTGAGCTTTTCGCTGCAACGGTGCGTTTTCTTCACTCCAGGCGTAGGCGGCATCGACATCTTTGGTCTGGCATAGCGTCGAGAAAATCGAACTGTAAGAGCGGGCATGAACCGCTTCCATAAAGCTGATATTCGATAATACCGCTTCTTCATGAGGCGTGAGTGCATCGGGCATCAGAGAAGGCGCGCCGATAACATTTTGCAGCGTGTCGAGCAGCGTCAGGCCAGTAAAAACGCGCATCGTCAGTTGTTGTTCTACGACAGTTAATGTCTGCCAGGCAGGAATATCGTTCGACAGCGGCACCTTTTCTGGTAGCCAGAAATTGCTGGTCAGGCGATTCCACACCTCCAGATCTTTATCGTCAGATATCTTGTTCCAGTTGATGGCGCTGATACGTGAGAGTTTCATAGATATTCCTTAAAGTGCACAGGAGACGCAGCCTTCAATTTCAGTGCCTTCCAGCGCCATCTGACGCAGGCGGATGTAATAGAGCGTTTTGATACCCTTGCGCCAGGCGTAAATCTGCGCTTTGTTGATATCGCGAGTGGTGGCGGTATCGGGGGAAAAAAGCGTCAGCGACAGCCCCTGATCGACATGGCGAGTCGCTTCCGCGTAGGTGTCGATGATCTTTTCTGCGCCAATTTCGTAAGCGTCCTGATACAGCGCCAGATTCTCGTTAGTCATAAACGGGGCAGGGTAGTAAACGCGTCCTGTTTTGCCCTCTTTGCGTATCTCTACTTTCGCCACAATCGGATGAATACTCGACGTAGCATGGTTGATATAAGAGATAGAACCGGTTGGCGGCACCGCCTGAAGATTCTGGTTGTATATGCCGTAGCGCATCACGTCGTCGCGCAGCTGCGCCCACATCTCACGGGTAGGTAACGTAATACCGCTACGGGTAAACAGTTCGCCAACTTTCGCCGTTTTCGGCTGCCAGTTCCCTTGCAGATATTGGCTAAAATATTCACCACTGGCATAGCGTGACTGTTTGAACCCGGCGAAGGTTTCACCGCGTTCGCGTGCCAGCAACATCGAGGTACGCAGTGCATGCCAGGTGATGGCATAGAAATAGAGATTGGTGAAATCCAGTGCTTCCGGCGAACCATAAGCGATGCCTTCTCGCGCCAGATAGCCGTGTAAATTCATCTGCCCCAGTCCGATGGCGTGCGAGGCGGCATTTCCGGCTTCGATGGACGGCACGCTGCGGATATGACTCATATCTGATACTGCCGTTAAACCGCGCACGGCAGTCTCTACCGTGCGGGCAAAATCGGGGGAATCCATGGTGTGCGCAATATTCAACGAACCTAAATTGCAGGAAATATCATGGCCTGTGCGGGTATAGTCGAGATTCTCGTCATACTCTGAGGCGCTGTTAACCTGCAAAATTTCTGAGCAGAGATTACTCATATTTATGCGCCCGGCGATAGGGTTAGCACGGTTTACCGTGTCTTCATACATGATGTAGGGATAGCCGGACTCAAACTGGATTTCTGCCAGTCGCTGGAAGAAATCACGGGCGTTGAGGTATTTTTTGCGAATGCGTTCATCGGCAACCAGTTCGTCATAGTGTTGGCTGATGGCCACATCGGCAAACGGCTTGCCATAAACTCGCTCTACGTCATAAGGCGAAAACAGCGCCATCTGCGCATTCTCTTTTGCCAGATGGAAAGTGATATCCGGGATCACCACGCCAAGCGACAGTGTTTTAATGCGGATTTTTTCGTCGGCATTTTCCCGTTTCGTGTCGAGAAAACGCAGAATATCGGGATGATGAGCATGTAAATAGACTGCACCAGCCCCCTGACGAGCGCCGAGTTGGTTGGCATAGGAAAATGCGTCTTCCAGCATTTTCATCACCGGAATTACGCCAGAAGATTGATTTTCAATACGTTTAATTGGCGCGCCCGCTTCTCGCAGATTCGACAGCAAAAATGCTACGCCGCCGCCGCGTTTCGACAGCTGCAGTGCGGAATTTACCGCCCGACCAATCGACTCCATATTGTCTTCAATACGCAGCAAAAAACAGGAAACCAGTTCGCCGCGCTGCTGCTTACCGCAGTTGAGGAATGTTGGCGTGGCTGGCTGAAAGCGTCCTGACAGCATTTCATCGGTCAGTTGCAACGCCAGCGTCTCATCGCCTTGTGCCAGCGTCAGCGCCACCATCGTTACTCGATCGGCAAAATCTTCCAGATAACGTTTACCGTCGAATGTCTTCAACGTATAGCTGGTGTAAAACTTCCATGCCCCGAGGAATGTCTGGAAACGAAAACCGCTGGTGTGTGCGTGGGCAAACAGCGTAATGACAAAGTCGCGAGAGTAGCGATTAAGAACGCTTTCATCATAGTAACCTTCGTTGACCAGCCAGTTCAGGCGCTGCTGCTGGCTACTGAAGGTCACACTGTTCGGACGCACATGCGTCGCAATAAAGGCGTCAACGGCCTGGCGGTCTTTATCGAACTGAATGCGACCTGCGCTATCGTAGAGGTTAAGCATCGCATTCAGCGCGTGGTAATCCATCGTTTCCTGCGTCAGGCATTCTGCGGTTGTCGTTGCCAAAATTCGGTTACTCCTTTACGAACGTTTTCGATATCGCTTTGCGTACCCATGAGTTCAAAACGGTACAGCCACGGCACGCCGCATTTCCGGGCAATCACATCTCCGGCGCGGCCATACGCCTCACCAAAGTTGCGATTACCAGAAGCAATAACGCCGCGAAGCAACGCCCGGTTGTGCTCGTCGTTTAAAAAGCGAATTACCTGTCGTGGCACCGCGCCAGCCGTACCGCCGCCGCCGTAAGAGGGCACGATCAGGATGTAAGGCTCGTCTACCTGAATCCGTTCCCGCTCATTGAGCGGGATGCGCACCGCGGGCAGACCTAAACGTTCGATAAAACGCTGCGTGTTTTCGGAGCTGCTGGAGAAGTAGACGAGCTGGCTCATGCACTGGCCGCGTGTGGCGCTGGATGCAGACGGTTAATCATGTCCGGACGGAAACCAGACCAGCTAAGATCGCCAGCAATCACTACCGGCAACTGACGAAAGCCCTGAGCACGCAACGCTTCTGCCGCTTCAGGAACGCGATCGACATTAATCATTTCAAAATCAAAGCCCCGGTTTTCCATCGCCCGTTTGGTGGCGTGGCACTGAACGCAATCGTTACGAGTGTAAATAGTAATGCGCATGATTCGTATTTCCGTTTAAAATGAAGATACGGCGCGATGATACGCGTCGGGTTGTCTCTCTGTTGATACAGAGATACTAGATGTAGTTGAAAAAAGATTCAACCACACAATATATAGCAAATAGTGGTCGAAATTACCCTGGATATGAGCGTGACGGGGTAGGGGGATTTTTGTGATTCACCAGGCAAAAAGAAACCCCGAAGACAGGCTTCGGGGTCAAAGACGCGTATTTATTATCATTTTTGCACTACGATTTGCGCATGCTTAACAGTGCGCCGATAAAAATACCTACCGCAGCTGCTGTACCCACGCTACACCAGGGTCTTTCACGAACAAAAGAATCCGCGCAGCCAACGGCATCGCGCGCGGCTTGCTGGACGCGAGTACGACCATGCATTCGCGCCCTGGTTTCTTTCAGCAATGCCTGAGCTTTACTGCGTGCGGCTTCAGCTTCCCCTTTGGCGTCGCTGCCCCAGGACTTCAATACAGATTCGAGGCTGTCAGCTAATTGATTGACATCATTCTGGATATCCTGCACGCCATCATCAACGTCGTTGCGGTTCGGTCGGTTAAACATATGATCCCCCATTAGAATTCGATGTAATTTTCAGTGTAGACCATAATTTTCTTAACTGAGGTTCATCGCGGCTTTATGGACTTTTCTGAAAGCGTTGTGAATGCGCAATCAGGTAAGGTAGGCCCGCGGTTGATAATAACGAGGATCAAATATGTATTTACGACCAGACGAGGTGGCGCGCGTACTTGAAAAAGTCGGTTTTACTGTCGATGTGGTAACCCAGAAAGCGTATGGTTACCGCCGTGGGGAAAATTATGTCTATGTTAATCGCGAAGCGCGAATGGGACGTACCGCTCTGGTAATTCATCCAACATTAAAAGAACGCAGTTCGACACTGGCTGAACCCGCTTCCGATATTAAAACTTGCGATCATTACCAGCAATTTCCGCTCTATTTAGCAGGCGAGCGACACGAGCATTACGGTATCCCGCATGGCTTTAGTTCGCGTGTTGCGCTTGAACGTTATTTGAATGGTTTATTTGGCGAAGCCAGTTAAAGACGCGACTGGCGATGCCAGTCGCGAAAAGAAGAGTCAGGCTTTTACCTGCTGGTAACGGCTGACTTTAAACAGTCGGCGGCAATAATCGAGGAAGTAGCCATAAACCGCCCCCATCAACATCGAAACAACGATGTTTGAACTGACCGCCGCCATAATCTGATGCCAGTCTGCGCCCACCACTAACAAGATCGCCACATACACCGGTGACTGGAACGTCACATAAGCCAGGATATCCGCCAGATTTTTTATCCAGCCCGACGGGCTAACTTTGCGTGCCGCGCGCATAAACAGATCACGGTACATACCGTATGGCCATGCAATTAAGATGTTCACCGGAATCGCTACCAATCTGGAATAAAAAGACTGTTCGAAGCTCATTCCGGAGAGGAAAACTTCAATACACATGTTCACGACAGAACAGTAAACAACCATCGCGAACGTATCTGCAACTGCATGACGCAAGCGTGACTGCGGTGAGAACATGCTAATGCTCCTTAATAAAAGCGTAATGGGATGTTAATGGAGATGAAAGCAGTGGATCTCATTGCCATCTGCATTTTCGCATAGCGTATATCGCTGACTATGACTAATCAATTAGTGAAAAATTTTTATTTAGTCAGTTTTTGTAGATAAAATATTCCGTAACGGCTCGTTTTTTGTACATTGTGGATTTTTACATGCCGATATGATTTATTTTTAATTAAATCAATTAGATATGGCCTTACCTTTAATATCACTAATGAAAGTTTGGGGGTGAGGTAACGCTATAAGCGTAGAGAATTCGGTGTATGTAGTAGCTGGGTCATTTTCAGCATTTTTTATGCCAGACAATGTACATTAACAGCAGAAAGCACCAGTGATGGATGTTTTCTTTTATTCTGTTATATTGCATTTTTATTCACTTTGATTTTGTCAGGCTTGCGGAATTAGCGAGCAGAGAGCGCCGCTCTGTTCACCAATAATCTAAATTACTCATCAAAATGGCTAATATATAATCTTGAAATTATTCTGAGAGTTTCAGAAAATAACAGCTGAAATAATCTCGCGCAGGACTGTAAATAGATTAAATTTTGTGGAAATATAATAAGTGATCGCTTACACTACGCGACGAAATACTTTTTTTGTTTTGGCGTTAAAAGGTTTTCTTTATTATGTCCGTAATGTTACAAAGTTTAAATAACATTCGCACCCTCCGTGCGATGGCTCGCGAATTCTCCATTGACGTTCTTGAAGAAATGCTCGAAAAATTCAGGGTTGTCACTAAAGAAAGACGTGAAGAAGAAGAACAGCAGCAGCGTGAACTGGCAGAGCGCCAGGAAAAAATTAGCACCTGGCTGGAGCTGATGAAAGCTGACGGAATTAACCCGGAAGAGTTATTGGGTAATAGCTCTGCTGCTGCACCACGCGCTGGTAAAAAACGCCAGCCGCGTCCGGCGAAATATAAATTCACCGATGTTAACGGTGAAACTAAAACCTGGACCGGTCAGGGCCGTACACCGAAGCCAATTGCTCAGGCGCTGGCAGAAGGTAAATCTCTCGACGATTTCCTGATCTAATTACTGAGGCCGGATGTCGCTGCTAGGGCGCGTCCGGCGTCGCTTCTCAAGCTCGTTGGTTCCACGGCATCTTATCTAACAACCTTGCCATTCCACAAAAACCGCTGATTCCTGCAAACAGTAACCCGGCACCAACAAAGCCACTTAATAAGAAGAAACCGCTATTTACGGTATAACCCAGTACAACGCCGATTAATATTAAACCACCCGCAGCGATCTGCACCTGGCGCATTAACGGCAAGGGTTGAGATTTATTTACCGCTACTGGCAATCCTGCTTTTTTCCAGCCATCAATCCCATCTTCGAGTAAAAAGATTTCTGCGGGGGCGGCAATCGCTGCTAATTTATCGGCATTATTACTGGTGCGTTTACCTGCCTGGCAGTGGAATATAATTTGCTCGTGACGTAATTTAGCCGGAAGACCTGACTGTTCCAGCACGGATAATGGAGCCAGATCTGCTTCAGGAATATGTTCACGAAGATATTCATCAGCATCACGAATATCGATTAACTTTGCGCCGCGTGCGATTAATTCTTGTGCATCATGCGGCGAAATGGTTGTCAAAGCCATAGTGACTCCTTACGGACAATAGACATTTTTCAGGGTGGCGATAATGGCATTTACCGCCTCATTTTTAATGGAATATAGAATGCGTTGGGCATCCCGTTGGCTGTCGATAAGCCCTTCGTCCCGCATACGAGCGAGATGCTGTGATGTCGCAGAGGCACTCAGTCCGGTAATGCGCGTCAGCTCTCCCGCGCTGGTGCCGGGGGAACCGCTAAGCATGCACAGAATCAGCAATCGTTTAGGGTGGCTCATTGCTTTCAATAAGGCCGCTGCCTGTTCGGCACTGGCCTGTAATTGCGCGAGTTCAGTCATATTTATTTAAGTATTTTCTAAATTAAGTAAACTCTAAACTAAAAATGCAACATATACCAGCCTCAGCAGCGTAAATGAGAGTAAAAGCGTAAGCTGAAACTGGCAGGCTCCGCTAAAATTACTACGCTTAAGAGATAAAATCTCTTTTTAAACAATGAGTAATTTTCTTATAGGGAGTACATATGGGTTTCTGGAGAATCGTCATCACCATCATTCTGCCGCCGCTCGGCGTGCTGCTCGGTAAAGGGTTCGGTTGGGCGTTCATTATTAATATTCTGTTGACACTGCTTGGGTATATCCCCGGTTTGATTCACGCGTTCTGGGTGCAAACCCGCGATTAAACCTGTGCTCATCCCCGCGGCGTTAACGCGCCGCGTTCCTCTGCTACACTTTCTGAGTGTTTCCGTTAACGAATGAGGTAGCTATGGGTCTGTTCAATTTTGTGAAAGATGCCGGAGAAAAACTCTGGGACGCGGTTACAGGTCAGCACGATAAAGACGATCAGGCGAAGAAGGTGCAGGAGCATCTGAACAAAACCGGTATACCGGATGCCGATAAAGTGAATATTCAAATTGCCGACGGCAAAGCGACGGTCACTGGTGACGGCCTGAGTCAGGAGGCGAAGGAGAAAATCCTTGTTGCGGTGGGGAATATTTCCGGTATTGCCAGTGTCGATGATCAGGTGAAAACGGCGACACCAGCCACTGCCAGCCAGTTTTATACCGTTAAGTCTGGCGACACTCTGAGTGCCATTTCCAAACAGGTCTACGGTAACGCTAATCTGTACAATAAAATCTTCGAAGCGAATAAACCGATGCTAAAAAGCCCGGATAAAATTTATCCGGGGCAAGTGTTGCGTATTCCGGAAGAGTAGTTAATTGCCAGCCATCGCCTGCTGGATAATGGGAATTGGCGTCAGTAAATGCTGGCGCATTAACTCACTGGCGCGCGCGGTATCTCGCGCCAGTACCGCCGCAGTCAGGGTCTGGTGCTGATCGTGTTTATCCTCCAGCATTTCCACCGAAAGCACCGTTCGCCGCAGCCAGATAAATCGATAACGCGCCGCCAGATCAAACAACCGTTCACGCATTTGCAGCAAATAGTGAGAACCACAGCCCGCCACAATTGCCGTATGAAACGCCTGATGACGCAGATCCCACTCATCAAGCATTTTCTCGCTGGCGTCACAGGCCTCAAGCTTACTCAGCAGATGCGCTTTTGCGAGAACGTCTGCCTCCCACTCATCGCCACCGCGGGCAATCGCCAGACTCACTAACATCGCTTCCATATTGGCGCGGGCGTCGAAAATATCGAGCAGCTCCTGCTCTGACATAGACGCCACCCGATACCCTTTTTGATTCACCACCGTGACCAGCCGTTCCGCCACCAGTTGCGAAAGAGCTTCCCGTAACGGCCCAACGCCAAGTGCATAACGCGATGTCAGCAAACTCATTCGTAATTTTTCATCCGGTTGAAAATTACCGCGAATAATATCGTTCTTCAGCCAGCGATAGCCATCCAGAGACGTAATGGTCATGGTGTGACTCCTGATCATGATCAGCGCGTATTATGAACGGGTGTTTTTTGCCACAATACCAGCTTTTTCCAGCGAGCCATAATTGGCACGGTACAGATAATCCCTATCGCTAATAAGCCGGTGGAGATCACTTCTAACTGTTGCGCCGGACGGAATAGCATCACTACCAACACAAAGGTAATAAAGCCGATGACTAGCCAGGTGAGCCACGGATAAAGCCACATTCGCAAGCGAATTTCGCTTCCTTCTGCTCGCAGAATTTTGCGCATCCGCAACTGTGAAACGGCGATGACTAAATAAACCAGCAGGGCGATAGCGCCGGAGCTGTCGATCAGAAATTTAAATACCTTCGCAGGCGCGTAATAGTTCACCACCACCGTTAAGAATGCCGCGCCGGTGGAGAGTAACACCGCCACGTACGGGGTTTTACTGCGGTTGATTTTACCCATTACCGCGGGAGCATCACCGCGACGACTTAAGGAGTAGAGCATCCTTGACGCGGTATACAGCGCCGAGTTCAGGCAACTGGTTACGGAAAGTAATATCACGCAGTCCATGATTAATTTCGCATGGGGAATATTGAGCAATTCCAGTACCGAGCGATAAGAACCGACGGCTTTTAGTCCGGGCATATTCCACGGAATTAATGCCACGACGACAAAAATAGAACATAAATAGAAGATAGAAATACGCCAGATAACCGAGTTGGTGGCGCGGACAATATGTTTTTCCGGCGTGTCGGATTCCGCGGCGGCAATGGTGACAATTTCTGCGCCCATAAACGAGAACATGGTGATCAACATCGCGCTTAATACCGCACCGAAACCGTTGGGCATAAAGCCGCCGCTATCCCACAATCTTGAGATCCCGCTCACTTCGGCATACGGGTAAAAACCGCTAATTGCGACTGCACCAAGGAAAATAAAGGCCAGGATAGCGATGACTTTGCACAGCGCCAGCCAGAACTCAAATTCGCCGTAGTTTTTAACGCTTAATAAGTTACTGCCAGTTAAGGCGAGGGTAATGACGAGGGAAAATAACCAGATGGGAATGCCTGGAACCCATGAGTGCAGGATCATGGCGGCGATGTTGGCTTCCAGCGGGATAACCAGTACCCAAAACCACCAGTACAACCAGCCGATGGTATAGCCCGCCCAGCGACCAATGGCTTTATCGGCATAGGTGGAAAACGAACCGGTATCGGGCGTGGCAACCGCCATTTCCGCCAACATCCGCATAATCATAACCACCAGTAGCCCGGCGAACAGATAGGCCAGTAATACCGCCGGGCCCGCTTCGGCGATGGCGACGCTGGAACCGACAAACAGACTTGCGCCGATAACACCGGCAATAGACAACATGGTGACGTGGCGTGACTTCAGCCCGCCGCCTAACTCATGTGGTTGCGATGATTGCCCCATCCTGAATCCTCTCGAAAGTGTGTCACTTGGGAGAGCGCCCCGACATTTCCCGCGCCGGGTCACGCGTATAATTGTTATTGATTCTTTTTGCCGGAGAGCGGCTCCGCCTTACCCGGCCAACATAGATTTCTTCCTGTTCACGTACAGATTGTCGGATGCGGCGTAAACGCCTTATCCGACCTGGATCCCCGTAGGCCGGACAAGACGCGCAGCGTCGCCTCCGGCATAGGAGCGGCGCTACTGCTTCGCCTCATCAAAACACTGGCTGATGATCTCCAGACCCTGACGGATCTGAGCGTCTTCAATGGTGAGCGGTACAAGGATGCGCAGCACGTTGTAATACGGGCCGCAGGAGAGAAGAATCAGGCCTTTATCGCGGGCGCGAGCCACGATCTCGGCGGTGAGTTTGGCGTCCGGCTTGTTGTGATCGCCGTCTTCAAACAGCTCAATGGCGATCATCGCCCCCAGCCCGCGTACGTCGCCGATCTCCGGGTGTTTTTCGGCTATCGCCAGCAATCCGTCTTTCAACTTCTGCCCCAGATCGTTGGCTTTTTGCAGCAGATTTTCCTGCTCAAACACCTTCAACACTTCCAGCGCAGCCACGCAGGCAATCGGGTTACCCGCATAGGTGCCGCCCAGACCGCCTGGAGCGACGGCATCCATTACTTCCGCGCGCCCGGTGACGCCCGCCAGCGGGAAGCCGCCCGCGATCGATTTCGCAAAGGTGGTAAGATCCGGCGCAACGCCCATCTGCTCCATCGCAAACAGCGTGCCGGTACGCCCCGCGCCGCTCTGCACTTCATCGGCAATCAGCATGATCCCGTGCTCGTCACACAGAGCGCGTAAACGCTGCATAAAGGCTGGCGACGAGGCGTAGAAACCGCCTTCGCCCTGAACCGGCTCAATCACGATGGCGGCGATATCTTCCGGCGCGGCATCATTTTTGAAGATCCGGTGGATGCTGGCGATAGCGTCATCCTCGCTTATGCCGTGCAGCGGGCAAGGATAAAGCGCGCGATAAACATGACCCGGCATCAGCCCCATGCCCGCAGAGTACGGATTCACCTTGCCGGTCAGCGCCAGCGTGTAATGCGTGCGCCCGTGATACGCGCCGCTAAAAGCGATGGTGCCGCTACGTTTGGTGGCGGCGCGGGCGATTTTTACCGCGTTTTCCACCGCTTCGGAACCGGTCGTAACCAGCAGCGTTTTCTTGGCGAAATCGCCCGGCACCTTCTGATTCATAATCTCGCACAGCTCCAGATACGGCTCGTAAGCCAGCACCTGGAAGCAGGTGTGCGACAGTTTTTTCAACTGCGCTTCCACCGCGGCCACCACCTTCGGATGCAGGTGCCCGGTATTGAGCACCGCAATCCCGCCCGCGAAATCAAGATACTCACGGCCTTCAACGTCCCACACCCGGCAGTTTTCCGCGCGGTCAGCGAAAATCGGGTGAATTTGCCCAACGCCACGGGGAATCGCCTGACTGCGGCGCTGCATTAACTCTTTATTGCTGTTCATTCGCATTCTCCAGTTAAAGACCGATGCACATATATTTGATTTCTAAGTAATCTTCGATGCCATACTTCGAACCTTCACGACCCAGACCCGAGGCTTTGATGCCGCCGAACGGGGCCACTTCATTGGAAATAATGCCGGTATTGATGCCGACGATGCCGTACTCCAGCGCTTCGCCCACGCGGAAGACGCGGCTTAAATCACGGGCGTAGAAATAGGCGGCAAGGCCAAACTCGGTGTCATTGGCTTGCGCAATCACATCAGCTTCATCTTTAAAGCGGAACAGCGGGGCGAGGGGGCCGAACGTCTCTTCTTTCGACACTTTGGCGTTGGCCGGAACGTCCACCAGAATGGTCGGCTGGAAGAAGTTGCCGCCGCGTTCGTGCGCTTTACCGCCGCAAACCACGCGCGCGCCTTTCTCCAGCGCATCGGCAATATGCTCTTCCACTTTTGCTACCGCTTTTTCATCGATCAGCGGCCCGATGGTGACGCCGTTATCCAGCCCGTCGCCGATGTGCAGTTTGCTCACTGCCTGCTGCAATTTTTCGGCAAAACGGTCATACACGCCGTCCTGCACATACAGGCGGTTGGCGCAGACGCAGGTTTGCCCGGCGTTGCGGAATTTCGAGGCCAGCGCGCCTTCCACGGCTTTGTCGAGGTCGGCATCGTCAAAGACGATAAACGGCGCGTTACCGCCCAGCTCCAGCGACACTTTCTTGATGTCTTTCGCGCACTGTTCCATTAACTGGCGGCCAATTTCGGTCGAACCGGTAAACGACAGTTTGCGCACCAGCGGGTTACTGGTCAGTTCGTTACCGACCGCGCCCGCCGAACCGGTGACCACGTTAAATACCCCAGCCGGAACGCCCGCGCGGATCGCCAGCTCCGCCAGCGCCAGCGCAGAGAACGGCGTCTGACTGGCGGGCTTCAGCACCATGGTGCAGCCTGCTGCCAGCGCCGGACCGGCTTTGCGGGTAATCATCGCCGCCGGGAAGTTCCACGGCGTGATAGCCGCGGTGACGCCAATCGGCTGCTTGATAACAATCAGGCGTTTATCGGCCTGATGACCAGGAATGGTGTCGCCATAAATGCGTTTGCCTTCTTCGGCAAACCACTCAATAAAGGAGGCGGCGTAGCTGATTTCGCCTTTCGCTTCGGCCAGTGGTTTACCCTGTTCGAGGGTCATCAGGCGCGCTAAATCGTCCTGATGCTCCATCATCAAATTGAACCAGTTGCGCAGAATGGTGGCGCGTTCTTTGGCGGTGAGCGCGCGCCAGGCGGGCAGGGCGCGGTTGGCGGCGTCGATAGCGGCGCGGGTTTCATCCGCGCCCATTTTCGGCACGCTACCCAGCTTGTCGCCGTTCGCCGGATTGGTGACGTCGATGGCTTCACCATTGTTGGCGTCCAGCCATTCCCCGTTAATCAACGCCTGCTGGCGGAATAAGTTACTGTCGTTAAGTTTCATCGCTACATCCTGTTTTCAAAGGTTATTGATTAAATGCGGCGTGTAAGGCATCCACACTACGTGCCGCTCGCAGCGTGCGTCCGGGGTTACTCTGGCTTGCCAACAGCGTTTGTACCTTGCTGACAATATGCGCACCAATAGGAATTGCTGATGTCGCTGCCGGGGAGGGCGCATTGCAGGTGTGGATCGTGCGCGGGGTGGTGACAAACAGAAAATCGTCAATCAGCTTGCCGTCCGGCGATACCGCCTGCGCCCGCACACCGGCGGGCCAGGGCTGGAGATCGCTTAACGAAAGCCGGGGACAATACTTTTGCACCAGCCGCAGATAGCCGCTTTTGCACAGCGAGTTTTTCATCTCGCCCAGTCCTGAGCGTAGATGGTTTTGCAGCACCCGGCGAATCCCCGACGAGCCCAAAATCTCCAGCGTGTCGCTAAATGAGAAGTCGCGCTTGCGATAGCCTTCGCGTTTGAAAGCCAGCACCGCGTTTGGCCCGACGGTCACGCTGCCGTCGATCATGCGCGTGAGATGAACGCCCAAAAACGGCATTGCCGGGTCGGGAATGGGGTAAATCAGGTGGTTAACAATCTGGTTATGCTCCGGCGCAAGGCGGAAATACTCGCCACGGAACGGGCAGATGATAAAGCCCGGTTCGAGTCCGAGCATTTTCACCAGCCGGTCAGCCATCAGCCCGGAACAGCTAATCAGCGTTGATGCTTCATATTCGCCGCCCTGACGGGTACGTATCACCACGCCGTTTTTATGCTCATTAAGCCCGCTGACTTCGGCGTTATAGATAATTTCACCGCCTCTGGACTGGAAGATTTTTGCCATCGCCGCCGTCACGTCGCGGTAGCTGACAATGCCGCTGGACGGCACAAAAATGCCGCCGAGCCCGGTGATATTCGGTTCGCGCTCGCGCAGTTCGTCGGCGTTAAGCCATTCGCGCTCGATACCGTTCGCCGCTGTGCGTTCCCATAAGGCGCGCATCCGTTCCATTTCGAGATCGGACGTGGCAACCAGCATCTTGCCGCAGTTGTCGTAGCGAATGCCGTTTTGATCGCAAAAGGCTTTGGTGGCGCGGTTTCCCGCCAGGCAAAACTGCGCCTTCAGGCTGCCGGGCGTGTAATAGACCCCGGCATGGATCACGCCGCTGTTGTGGCCCGTCTGGTGACAGGCCGGGGCGGACTCTTTTTCCAGCAACGCAATGCGGGCGTCCGGATAGACATCAATCAGTTGCATGGCGGTCGACATGCCGATGATGCCGCCGCCAATAATCACAAAATCATACATCCGCTCAATTCCTTTGCGCTTACTGATGCGTCTGGTAGTGGTTAGAGGCGTAAGCGAAATAGCCACGCTGGCGCATCAGTTCACGGCGCAGATCCGGGTGCGGAGTAAAGCGGTCGCGACCGTGCAGCCAGAACAGGTTGTTAATCAACAGGAATTTGCCAACGGGAACGGGCACAGAAAGAATGCCTTTGCTGGTTTCAATGGCGTCGGAAAGCTCGCTCAACCACACGCCTTCTTCGAAGTCTTTCGGCTGGACGAACTGGTCGATATAGCGCATCACCGGGCGACCCTGTTGATCGACGTCGAACACCGGATGAAAAACATCTTTGCTGACGTTTTTACTCGGCGGCGCGGCAAAGCGCATCGGGCGACGCGCCAGCGGGTGGCGGAAATAGTTGTCGAGATGTTCCCAGTCATCGAGATGCAGCAGCAGCGAATTTCCGCCCTGCATGTTTTGCTCGTCGATTTTCATCATCAGCACGTAATCGGTTATCTCTTCGACATACGTGCCGTCGTTGTGTAGCTCCATCACGCGGTGCGGCTGGCGCAGATAGCTGTCTGAGTTATCGACATTTTTCACTACAAAACGCGCGTAATACTGACCGCTCATCGCATCGAAATTGGAACGGCCAATCAGATGCGCCACCGCCGTCGCCAGCTTCACCATCTCATCCGCTTGCTTCACATCATCGACACCCACCGCATTGATCAACAACGCACCTTCAGCGCGGTTTAGCAACGTCTTCAACAGCAATGGTTGCAGCTGGTTCGCACATAGATCGTCAAGAATTTTGGCTACCCGAAAACGCAGAAACGATTTGTACTCCAGCGCCTGCACGGGCCACTCGGCAACCTGCTCAAGAAACTGTTTGGTCGTCTGTTCGGTGAAGGTGAGTTCCAGCAGACGCGGGGATTGCGCCGACGGGGTGAGGGTGAATCCGCTATAGTCCTGGCCTGAATCGACAGCGTTATTTTGTACGGCGGTCAGTGCATTCATCAGAAGCGATCCTCTTATGAGATGTAGGGTGACATGGCGATGCTCATTTCGTAGCCATAATCTAAAAATATCTACATTTCTGAAAAATGCGCACAAAAGCGACATATTGTTTTCTTATTGTGATCAAAAGCAACAAATTAGTAACATTTAACGTAGGGTATTAAGGCAAAGTGAGACAGGAAATGAATAACTAAAGCAACAGGTTAGGGGGAGTTAACATTAGAGAACAGATTATCTGGTCGATAAAAAACAGTAAATGGCTTCACTGCAAAATGACCGTTAGTAAACTAAACATATTATCTGCCCCGTTTTATCGGGGCAGATATAACATTAAATTATAAATAGAGATAGTTCGGCGGTTCTCCTGTTTTCCCTAAAAGAAGAGCGCTACGCCCAGGAATATTGATATTTAGAGTTCCGCCTCTAAGCGTAAATACTTTACCAGGGGGGATAATTTTTCGGGTATTATTAATAATAATGTTAACGCTATTACTCCCCATGTTTTTGTATATTCCAGGTTGCAATTTGTTAGGCCAGGTACCTTCAACTTCTTCGTTTCCTTTATTTATTATAACTAGTCCATCATGAGGAGAGTGATTAATGTTCACAGAATCCCCACGACTAAAGGCCAGAACGTTTTTAGTTGCAGATACACCCTCAAATGCGCTCCATATTCCTGCTTTATCTATATATAATGCTTGGAATTCATTGTAGAGCTGCTGATAGGTAGAGCAACCTTTATTAAGCTACGCCTCACCGCCGACACGCGTGGACCCATCATAATTTTTAATTTCAGTCGTTGATTTTAATACTTGGCCATCCCAGTAAACTAAAGGCCTGCTGAACGGCAGAGCGGCTATATATGCCATTGCTAATTGTTCATCTTGTTGATGGTTAAATAGAAAGTCATTGAAAAGATTACCATTGTTAGGAAAATCGTGGTTAATGTTAATCAATATCCGTCTTTCTGATGGGATACTTGAGATTGTGGAACCCGGTTTTGATGCAAGGGTTTGAAGATCTCCACCAAATGAAAAGGCTTTTATCGTTTTCATGAGCAATGAAAAATCAATGGCGCTTAAATCATCTCTTTCATAAAGCAGTGATGACATTTGTTGTTCATCCAACTGACAAGTTACCAGATATTCCATGTAATTCATAACGGCTTTTTTATGATATTTTGGGTTAAATAAGTTAGTATTGTGTAACCGCTCATTATAATTTTTAAGCGGTGGGGTTATTGATCTTTCTATTTGTTCATGTTTTGAGTGTTTTGCCGCATCATAACGTAAACCTCGTACGCCATATTTTCGCATTTCACGAACGTATTGATTTTGCAACATAATAACCTGGTCACTTTTGGGTGTTGTTTTAGGCATTCCATTTAAACGCTTTTCTTTTAATGCATGGAGGTTTTCCCATTCATCCTTAGAGATGTTATCTTTACTTGCTTCGAAGTCTTTTGCAGTGAGATGTATATCTTCTGGATGGATTTGTTTACGTTCTTTTGTTACTGGATCTTTAATGAATGGAATCAAAACCTGACCTTGCTAATAGCCAGGGATACCACCTTCTATATCTTTACTGATCTTCGCTCGTATATCAGCAGAGGGATAATCCAGGTCATTTTTACCACTACCCCCAATTCCCATAAAGTTAAAGGTATAATCAGGAATGATATCGATACCAAATTTTTTAGCATCTTTAACCAATGCAATAAAATCCTGCAAATCTCCCATTGGATTATGGATGGTACAAAGATCTTCGGGTTGATAAGCATGAAACCAGTAACCCTTTTCTTCTTCGGGAGTTTCTGGTCCGTCGGCGCGGAAAGTTGTCACTGGAGGGATTTGTATATACCCATAATGGCAACGTGCAAATTCAGACATATTTTCTCTGATCTGCTGGTAGGTGGCATTAAAAGCATGAAGAATCGCTTCGCCAGGTTTTTTGGGGGTGATGATTTCACATTGTGATTTCTGAACAGCAGTAAGAGATTTACGCTCAAGTGTTTGCCGTAGATGTTCTAGATTGATTAATATTTTAAATGTTTCTTGCTGTCCGGAAGGTGACGTCACGTTAATATTATATACATCGGCTGCCAGCTCATAGTCAGGAATGTTAATAGCATATGCAACATATTTATCTTTTGGGGAAGGTTTGTCAGATATAATGTGGGTGAAATGTTCAGCACGACCATACTGATAAACACCGCTGTTATCACCTCTTTCAATCATTGTATCTCGTTGATAAACCTATGTTTTTCTTTCTCCTATCCTGTCTGGCGCTGTAATGCTACGCTGTGCTGCTTTATTCAACTCTCGGTAAGTTGTATCTGGAGAAAGGGAAATTTTATAATCGTTTTTTAACAGATCATTAATAACTTTTTCTGCGTGAAAAGTTGATATAATTTCTCTGTCTTTTAATCCTTGAGGGTAAACTCCACAAGAATTAATAATATTTGTTATACAGTTTAGATATTCTAATGTATTTAATTTGGAATTTAGATCCCCGTCAGTAATGTTCCATGATAACAATGTGGGGTTGTCGATAGGTAAATTTCTGGGTCCTGGTTTTATAGAAAACATAATAAAGTTCCTCTAATGGTAGAGTAATATGATGTATACGGAAACATAAAAATGTTTAATTGTTGTGAAAGTAATTGCAAACAGATGTCCTACTTTTATCCAATATTTATATGGAAAAGGATAATGCTTAAATCTGTTTTATTAATTATCGATGTGGTCTGGAGAGGCAACTGTCAAAAATCGCTCATACGAAACTAATGATTAGCAGAATAAGATCTATGAAAGAATATATTGCTATACGAAGTTTATTTTTATGGAGTGAAAAGTAACAGATATCATAATGATGCGAAAACTCTTCAGCTAATGTAATAAAGTTATATTATTAGATACAAAATCATTACAAAGTATCATTGAATCGATGATAACTATAGATAGTGCTAATTATTAACATTTGCTTGTTGACTGCGAGTATCGACTTTGCGAATGGAGGCGGTGTCGGGTTTTATGTCGCGTGTAATCACGACCCAAGGTGAATGGGAACGCATAAAAATCTGTTATTTACATCATATGATCATCATGTTTATTGCGTGGTTTATAAGTATTGTTATTGCACACTCAAGGCCCTTTAGCTCAGTGGTTAGAGCAGGCGACTCATAATCGCTTGGTCGTTGGTTCAAACCCAACAGGGGCCACCATATACAACAAAGGGTTAGCTAATAAATCAGCTAACCCTTTTTCTTTTGCCTTTGAATTGGGTCAGGTAATGGGTCAGGTAAGCTTTTCTCCATCTGACTCAGATGGCTGATAGTTGCCCCGGATAATGCTTCGCAACGATGTCATTTAGCCGATCAACCAGTTCTGGTTTTCTGAACGTGATATGCGCGGAGCCCTTCTTAAAGTATCTGATGCTGAACATCTCATCTTCATAGTCCTCTTTACCCTGAACAGACTGGATGTGATCATCCAGACGAATAGTGATGTTTTCCCGATTGTCGGGGATTGGTTTGCCGCTGAACAGGTGCAACATTCTTTCCAGATCGGCGAGTCGGTCAGCCTGTTGCCCGGTGATAAGATGAAATCCCCATCGGTCCCACCTTACCAGGTTGTTGACGATAATTTTACTGCCAAATTTACAGGGGCAATTAGTTTTGTAATTCCAGCTCAGTCCCCTGAAGACGTTGATCACCCCTCGCTCAAACACTTCATCTTTGTTCTGGTGCAGTTGTTCAAATGTGCTCAGAATGTTCGCTTCACTGATTTCCGGAAAATTATCGTATTCCAGTGACCGGTACCATGTATCACGGGCCTGCGCATCCATTAAGGAAAGCATCCCGGAACGTTGCATCAGGTCACGCCAGATTTCGCGGTCAAGATTCCGGGTAATGGCTTTCATTGCTGTTTCGGGTTTCTCCATCAGCCAGCAACCGCAGCGAAAATCCTGTTTCATGGCCCAGTCCGGGGCAGTTTTACCTCCGATGCTTTCCGTCAGCACCGAGATTTCAGCCAGTTGTCGGATAAGTGTGTCGATTTGCAACAGTGTACTCTTTCGTACAGCCAGAATGTGGCGAATGCTGGTTGAGCAGATAACGTCCGTATGCCCGTTGACCACTTCCGGACGGGAGATTGTGATATCTGACATAATCGATATTCCTTTTTGCAGATAAATGAAAACGCCAGCCCTGTGCAGGCTGGCGTCAGAGGAATGAAGTCTGGTGAGTGAGACTCACCGGTTCTGTTGCAGAAACTGCAGTTGGCGCAGGGTACGGATATCTTCCCTGGCCTGTTCAATGCAGGGCAGCAGTGCTGTCGAATCCGTTTTATCCTCATCGTTGTCAAAGATAATTTCCGATTCGCAGTCAATATTGTCCTGCAGCCACGCAATCAGAATATCCAGCGCTGTTTCCGTGGTTAATGATTTCATGTTGTTCCTGGTTACCAGTTGAAAGTGGGTAAACCCGGCAGGCATTCAGCGCTGGCATCCAGATGAATGAGACTGACGCCATAACGTCGGGTAAGTGTGACAACCAGACGGCGGAACGTTTTTGACAGGCCCAGGCGCTTAAGCCGCAAAACCGGGTATGACCACGCATCGATACGTAACAGATATCCGCTACCTGTGAAATGAATCCATTCTGATTCGCCGGTATCATTCGTCTGATGTGACAGCGAGTACAACCAGGCATTGTCCGTTTCCGTGATATGTGCGGTACTGCAGCGTATGCCGGTAAGGGCCGCAGATGGTGGCGTGCGCTCTGCTGATGCCCGGTCAGATTCATCAACAACACGAAGGGAGTAACCGTTATCGCAGACCACGTTAATCAGTTCAGCGAGAGTAACACCATCGACGTCAACGACAATGCGCCCCATGTTCAGTGCCTGCACGTTAATGCTGTCGGCTTCCAGCGTCAGGGCCAGTTTCATTGTTTCGCCCCCGGATGTTTACCCAAGGTAATGTTATTTACCGTTCTGTAATTGTCGCGGGCCATCAGGCCGGTTGCCCGGCGGGCCCGGAGGATATCAATACTGTTTATTAACTGAGAGCGGGTACAGGTGCTGAACCCCGGCTGGTCGGTTCGTACCAGTGCGTATTTTTCCACGAGAAAGTTCACCGCATCGCACAGTGAAATGCCTGCCTCAATATGCTGCTCAATCACACGTTCATCGGCAAACGGTGTGTCATTCAGTGTAAGGCCGTAATGCTGGCCCAGCAGTCGGGAGAGCAGAGTCTGCCAGATGGTGACGGGAGACGGGCAGCGCGATGCCTCCCGTACGAGTGTATCGGGTAATGTTTTCATACTGAAGATTTTCCTGATATGCAGAGATGAAAAATGAGAAAGTGGCGTGGTGAAAACACCAGGCCGTAGCAGAAGGCTATTCTGGAGAGTTAATTTTTCATTTCGGGTGTCGGATAAACAGCCAGATAAACGTAACCACAGGAGTCGAGGGTGTCGGCTTCACAGGTCAGCCCCTTCGCATACAGTGTCACGGTATGCTGATGGCGGGGATTCAGTTCACCGCTGGTGAGCATGAGCTCCAGTTGTTTCATCAGCAGCGGAAAGGTCTGGTCCAGATGGTTCGCATCCGCGTCGCTGAACCGGCCTCTGATACCGGCGCGGTCGGCAAGGTAATGCAACCGGTTACCCTCCTGCACAAGACGTGCCCCAAAACAGGGCGTCACGGTGCAGGGTAGCCCCCACCAGGGGCGGTCGTTGTTATCGTCGGGATGCGTTGTCCCGGGGAGTGTGTCTGACACGATAAAATCCTCACAGAAAATTGGTTAAGAATGGTCCGGTGGTGGTGATAATTCTGCTCTTCTGAATGCCCTTCCAGACTCAGTTCAGGGTGACGCTCATCAGCCGGACATACGGACCAAAACTGTCCTTACGGCGTTCTGCAAACACAGCCAGCACACCGGGAATATCCTGTACTTCACGGCCGGTATATGTATCCGTGCTACCGTGCCAGCGGTATTTACCGGTACAGAACGGAAAAAGACGGGATGCAGGATGCTGACGGTGAATACGCATGGCTTCACCACGGGTGATGATTTTCATGAGAATAGTCCTCCTGAATGTGAAAGTAAGAAACAGCTGAGAAAGAGAAACTGAAGTGATATGAAGGTGATTGTGACGGTGACGGGTTAAAGCAGACCGTGTTCCGCAAAGGAGAAAACCTGGCTGCCACCGATTATCAGATGGTCCGGCACCCGGATATCCACCAGGGCCAGTGCCTGTACCAGACGTTCGGTGATAAGCCGGTCTGCCTTACTGGGTGTGACTTCACCGGACGGGTGATTGTGCGCCAGCACCACGGCAGCGGCATTGTGGTACAGGGCGCGTTTAATCACTTCCCGGGGATGGACCTCCGTGCGGTTGATGGTGCCGGTGAAGAGGGTTTCACCGGCAATCAGCTGATTCTGGTTGTTCAGATACAGCACCCGGAACTCTTCACGCTCCAGTCCCGCCATGTTCAGAATCAGCCATTCTCGTGCCGCACGGGTGGAGGTGAAGGCCACGCCGGGTTCATGAAGATGGCGGTCCAGGGTTTTCAGGGCCCGTTGAATGAGGCTGCGCTCGCCGGGCGTCATCTCTCCGGGCAGAAAGGAAAGCTGTTGCATTGTACTTCTCTCCATTCAGTCGATGATGCGCATAATGGCGCTGCATTCCGGATGCTGCAGGGCGTAATCCCGCAGCCGGTAATAATGGACCGTCATGGCATAACACTCCGTACGACAGGCATGATGACTGTACGTCATCAGACAGGCAGCAATGCCGGCAGCTTCCGGGCTCATTTCAGCGCGGTTACCGTTCATGGCATTGAACAGTACCCATGTTTCGTCATCATTGTCATCCGGTTCGGGTGCCATAAATGCCCCGCCGTTGTTCAGGGTGTACAGATTCCAGATACCACCGCAGTAGTCTTCACACAGACGGTCCATCCAGCCGAAGATACGGGGCTCCAGGGTCACCCACTGTGGAATGAGGCCAAAGTGCTGCGGCCAGAAGCTGATGCGCTGTTCATCAGGGACTATGGTGGCAACCAGTTGAGACTGGTTATTCCCTGATGCAGTGGTTACGGAAACAGAAGGTGTGGTGGAGCTATGCGAAAAGGTTGTCATGAGATGATTCCTTATAAAAAGTAAATGAATGGAAGAATGCCTGGGGACTGGTACAGACGTGAGTCAGGGCTGCACTTTCAGGGAAACAGCATCAGCGCATGCTCTCCAGCAGCGTTTCTGCCATCACCCACAATGCGCGATTGAGCTTAATGTCCGTGTCGATGCTGTGAATGGCACGGGTGTGGATACGTTTTCCTTTAGCGCTGCGACCAGAAATCCCGCCTTTCAGCATATTTTCCTGGATGGTCTGATAAGCACTCCACAGGTCCTTACCGTAATCCTCCCGGCGTCGTGGCGTCAGAATGTCGGCGGTGGTGACGGGCTGATGTTCGTCACCATAACGGTAAGTCAGCGCCGCCTGTGCCAGCGCCTGGCGTGCCGGTGGCGGCAGGACCAGCGACTGCATGGCATCACGCTTTTCCTCAATCCGGTCAAAAACCCCCACCACTTCGTAAGCCCCTTCGATAACTTTCTCCACCACATTTCCCCGGTGTGGAACACGCACTTCCCCCAGAGACTGACCGCAGACGCAGCCATTCTGGCAGACGAATCTGAAGTAACCCGGCAGCATCTGGTAGCTGGAGGTACCGTCATGGGAGTTGAGCAGAATAATTTCAGGGACATGTTGTCCGTTTATCTCCCCGTTACGGCGCAGGCGCAGCATGTGTTTTGTGTATCCCCGGCGGCCCGGGTCACGTACGCGGGTCTGGCAGGCAAAGAAGGGCTGAAAACCTTCCCGCTGCAGGCTTTCCAGCACGGTGATGGTGGGGATCCAGGTATAGTTCTCGCTTCTGGATGTGTGCTTATCTTCCCCGAATACGCTGGGGACGACCTGCATCAGTTCTTCACGAGTTAAGGGGCGGTCACGGCGTATCTGGTTCGCATAACCAAAACGACTGGCTAATCGCATGATTTATTCCTTATGAATGAGTTAGCGGTATAAATGAAAAAGCCGCGTCTCCCGGAGAAGACGCGGCCTGATGGGGGAAATGAATGACGTTTATTGTCTGAGAAGCCCTTCACTGGCGAGCCGCGTATTAAGTTGTTTGCCGGCATCGGATTCAAAATTCCAGCACCGCCAGCGTAGCTGCCCTTCAGCATTACGGATAACCAGCCGGAAATGCGTTCCCTGGTCATCTTCAGTAAACACATTGCGGTAAGCTGTTGTGACGGCAACCGCCTGTTCGCGTGAGAAAGGGCCTTCGGGCAATAAACGTGATGTACAACCCGGCATATCTGTTGCTCCCTGAAAGTAAAAAGCCCCGGTCATTATGACCGGGGCCTGAAGGGGAGTGACCTGATTATCAGAAAGTCACATTCAGCGTGGCCTGACCGTTATAGCCTTCAGCGCTGCTGCCGCTGACACTGTGGGCATAACCGGCCTGAACGCCCAGGGTGATATTTTCCTGGACACGGGCTTCCAGTCCGGCCTGCAGGTCCAGTGACGTGCCATTCCGGGACGGTGAGAACGTCATGTTACTGCCGGCGGCGGCTGTCCCCATGCTCATGTCACCCCGGGAACTGAAGGTGCGGATAACAGAAGGCTGTACCCACCAGTTCACCGGCAGTTCACTCACACTGTGTTTTGCACTGTCGCGCAGGATGTCACGGGATGAGGTGCCTTCACCAAAGGTCATATCGTTGTGGCTGCCCAGACGGAAACCGGCACGCACATGTTGTGCACTGCCATGCCCGAACTTCACATAACCGGCGTTGTCCTTACCGTCATCCAGGGAAAGTCCCTGCCAGGTATACTGCAGTTGTGGCTCCAGCATCAGGTTGTCAGTGATACTGAAGGGCAGACCGGTTTCCAGTGAGCCCAGCCAGCCCCAGCCCCGGGCGCGGAAGTCGTTATTGTCCGATGACGCTTTCATGCTGTGGCGGGTTCCCTGTGCCACAATGTCAGCCCACAGGCCGGAGGACGTGTGTGTCAGATTCAGGTATCCGCCCAGGCTGCCGGCATCATCCCGGACCGTGCCGGCGCGGGAACCGTCATCATCCTTAACATCAACGGAAGAATGGCCTGCAGCACCATACACTCCTGTCGTCAGTGACATACCGGCAACCTCTGTTCTCAGCAGGTCACCCTCCAGACGGACGAAGCCATAGCTGCCGCTGCTTTCCGGCGTGGCTCCACGGGCAATACCGCCGTTGTTATCGTGACCGAGATGACCGCCCTGAATGCTGAGACGGACGCTGTTATTTTCACCGTTTACACCGGTCTGATGGCTGCGGGAGCCTGCCAGAATCCGGTCATAGTCCATTGCCTGTGTCAGCATGGAGGCATACAGGGGGACTTCTGCACGATAAGCATTTTCACTGCGCAGATACCAGTCTTCATCGCTGTCACGGTTCAGGGTGTAGTTAAAGGCACCGGCCTGAAGCGGGCGACTCAGGGCAAACGCACCTTCTTCTGTGGTGGCACCATTCTGTGCATCCACAACCCGGATACCCTGTCCGGAGGTTGCCACCCCGAGGTTACTGTTTCCGACATTTGTGAACGCAAGCCAGGTTTTGCCGGTTGCCTGACCACCATTAATCACCAGCTGGTCAGAGGCATTGCTGCCATCAAGGCGAACACGCATATTGATGGTGCCACCCTGACCGGTGAGGTTACTGGTGGTCAGTTTATGGAACGTTACCGGGGAGTCGCCTTTTGCAACAGCACGGCTCAGCGCGGCATCCGGTGTCGTCTGATTATCAAAGCGAATCTCCCCTGCGTTAACAATATCGCCGGTACTGACCACATCACCATTCAGTACCATACTGGCGCCTTTACTGAGCTGTGTTCTGCCACTCAGACTTCCCCCGGCGGCCAGCGTCAGTGTTCCACGATGTCCGACAGTGGTGTTGCTGGCCAGTCCTCCGGCATTAACCGTAAAGCTGCCGCCATTTTCCAGCAGCAGGCCGCTGGCCTGACCGGATATGCCATCAATACTGAACTTACCGCTGGCATTGGTCCCCTCAACAGTGGCACCACTGTCTGCAATCAGGGCACCACCGGATGTCATGGTGACACCTGTCGCCTTACCACCGGCAGACACTGCCAGGGTACCGCCGTCATCCACCAGGGTATTCTGTGCTGAATGGCTCTCCAGTACATCCAGACGACCGCCGGATTCCAGAACAACACCGTCAGCCTTACCGTTTTCCACCGTGAAATGCCCCAGGCGGTTTGTGCCGGTGACAGTTGCAGCAGTACTGGTAACCAGTGCACCGCCCGTGTTCTGGGTGACTGCAGTGGCTTCCCCGCCGGCATGTACCCTCAGTTCACCGTTCTGATTTATGGTGGTGTTACCGACAGCACCACCTGCCTTAACAACCTGCCAGCCCCCCTCGTTAATTACCGTGTTCAGCGCAAGTCCGTCCTTGTGCACATACTGGTAACCGCCATTCAGTGTGGTATTCAGGGCCCTTCCGTGTACCGACTGGTCACCACCTGCGTAAATGAGAGTGTCACGGGCTATCCCGGAAAATAAGATAATCTGCCGTCCATTTTTGTTGATGGTGGTGGATTCTGCTGTTCCCTGGACCTTCTGACCCGTGTACGAGTTGTCAGAATCCGGGCCGCCTTCTGCGCCGGTGTTGATGATGGTTCCTGTTGCCAGCCCGCCACTTTTAACGCTCTGGTAACCGTCGCGGTTGATAATTGTACCGGTGGCAACCCCGCCCTCATGAACCCACTGCTCGCCTCTGTTATTCAGCGTGGTGTTCACCGCCAGCCCGTTCAGGCTCTGTCCCCCGCCGTCACGAATAACCGTATCACTGGCTGTTCCCCCCTCCAGCACGACCTGACGACCATTTGTGGTGACAGTGGTGTTTCCGGCTATCCCGCCATTCTGTATCCATTGCCCACCGGTGTTTTCTTCACTGTCCGGCCCCAGTTCCAGCCCGGTACTGATGGTCATTCCGTTGGCCGTACCGAAGACAATCTGGTTGTCGTGATTTGTCAGTGTTCCGCCGCTCACGGTTTCTCCAGCCTGTACAACCGTGTCAGCAGCCAGTGCCGGGACTGAAGTGGCGGTGGCAAGAGACAGCGCCAGCGCCACGCCAGTACGTTTTCCCCGTGAGCGGGCCAGTTCGGAAGCCACCACCAGGGTGCCCGTAATGTGATTCCATACCAGCCTGTAGCTGGTGTTCAGATGTCGTTTCATCAGCTTTTCCTTACAGAGGGTGAATAAAAAAGCCGGTACCCACAAAAGTGGATACCGGCAGGTACAAAACAGAGTTATCAGGCACAGCGATACGCCCCGGGCGTAAACGCTCTCACCCTTCATCCGCCAGAGAAGTATCAGTCCGTTGTGTGCAATTCCGTTCTGCATGATGAAGAGATTCAGCTGCCTTTTCGCAGACCATTAACCACTATAAACGATCGATAGTAACGATCGATACCTGTTTTATCGATCGTTTTATTCTATTAACAGCAAAGCAGTCACGCAAGAGAAAGAGGTGGGTATGAGGTGTTTGTATCATGTTTTCAGTTGGTTAACGCAATGTAATCAGGCATTTCCCCTGGCAGAGTGTTCAGAAGAAAATCCAGTTCCATACCGCGCGGGCAACAGAGACCACCGTGTCACGGACGGCACGCAGAACCGTGCGTGCAACAGAGGCAACACAGACGCTCTCCGCCGTGTCAAATATCCGGTCCACCGCACCGGTAAACTGTTCACGGGCCTGAGACCGGACAGATTCCGTGCGCAGCTCGTCCTGCAGGCGGGTCATCAGGGGACTGGCGGCATGGTCGGGAAGTGCTGTCATGAGCGCACTGACCAGCGTATCCAGTTCCCAGCCGGTGCGGGCCGATACGGCAACAACCGGATGTACGGGCCGGAACAGACGGAATACCGCCTCCGTTTTTTCGCGAATGTTCTGTGCCTGTGCGGGAGAAGGCTGAATACCGGCCATATCCCATTCATGGCAGGGCTCCGTTTTATCGGCCTGCGTCACCACAAACAGCACCTGCTGATGTCCCCGGTGCAGAATGTGTCGCCAGAAATACTCATCCACAGACAAGGCACGGTCATCGGCTTTAATCAGCCACAGTACCAGGTCAAGTTCAGGCAGAATGTTACGGTACAGGGCTTCATACTCTGCATCCCTGTCCCGGCTCTCGCCCACCCCGGGCAGGTCAGTGATAACCATGCTGTGACCGTGGCCACTCAGACGGAAGCGCCGCACTTCCCGGGTGCCGGCGTGAACATCACTGACCGGGGTGATCTCCCCCTGAAACAGTGCATTACAGAGTGAGGATTTACCGGCCCCGCTTTTACCCATAATGCCAATCACGGGTTCGTGACTGGTGAGTTTGCGCAGATGTTCCAGGATGTGACGGGAAAGTGAGTAAGGCAGGGAGGAGAGCGGTTTTTCAATTGCCTCAATGGCATCAGACGGATTCATACATGTATTCCCGGTGAAAAAAGACAAAACCCCGCGCACCGGAAAGGTGGCGGGGGATTCACGGAGATAATATCTGTCTGAAATTATTTAGGATGCAGGTATCTTCAGATAATCGCACCTCCAGAATTTTATTCTTAATAGTTGAATAGTGGTATTTGGTTTCCCTGAGAGAATATAAAGGTGAATCATGCTGTATTGAGTTTGATTCTATTTGTACTGAGACAGGTATCTTCATGATTATAATCAAAAGTCGGGTGGATTGGTCTGGCGCTCATTATTTTTTTTCGAATAAACTCACTAATTATTGTAACAATCCCAAAGGAGATGATTTTATGTATAATTGTGGTGAATCATATTCAGAATACGACATATCATTATCTGACGATGAAAACTATAACGATGACTATTATCGTGAACGCCCGTGCCCGGGAGAAGTTTTCGGCTATGATAATACTGAGGATAATGATGAGGCGGCATCTGATTATGCACTAAAAATAAATGAAAACTCTGATTGATACGAGGGTAGCTGATAATAAGACAATCAATGACAGATATTAATGAATAAACATAATCAGGCGCTCAATACTTGGTTTAATCTGGGCGCCTGATTAAAATCTGAGGTAACATATAATAATTTTCATCAAAATAGTATTTATGTACTAACTAAGCTGGATTTGAACCTCTATTTCTGGGTATTTGTTATCACTTAATCCATTACTGCTCCTCCTTCAGCATATGTCGTATCCGTTGAAGGATTTACGCATATCGGTAACGTCGGCAACGAGCCAGATGCGGGTACCTGACGGGAGTGAGATCATCGTCCCCTCCCGGTCAGTTCACGGATCAACAGCGTGAGCAGTTCTGGCGATGGATTTTCCAGCGTCATGTTACCGTGACGGAACTCCACCTTGCAGGAGCCGGCACTGACACTGGTCTGAGTGGAAGTGGATAAAGACGGCGCAATGGCCGCCACCGGTTCTTTCTGCTCATCCGGCGTTATTTCTACAGGTAATAATTCAACGCCAGCGTCAGAAGAGGTCGTTACCTGAAGACGCCGTGATATACGCCCTTCGTTCTGCCAGAGCCTGAGCCATTTGAACAGGAGGTTATCATTGATATCGTGTTCCCGGGCAATACGGGCAACAGAGGCTCCTGGTTGCAAAGCCAGTTTAACCATTTGAAGTTTAAACTCATTTGAAAATGATCGGCGGGGTTCTGCGGATAATGTTTTTTGTTCCATAACAGGCGTCCACTAGTTTGAAAAGGTGGGCACCTACGTTACCAATACTGGCTTAATAGCTACATACGGTGGTCGGTTTACGCTTACAAATTTTGTAACGCCTGTGAAGACTGCTGGTATGAACTGGCGAAGGGAGCAAGCGACTCAGCAAAAATTTTTCGTGAACAAGCAGGGTTACGGCAGTACCAGTGGCGGACGGAAAATACAAGCCATAGTGCCTGCCCAGAGCAGGGTAGATGCTGTATCCGGCGCCGACGACAACTATGAACAGAGTCGCTGCGTTTAAGGCATTCAGGACATTGTGCTGTTTTGCGTTTTCCGCGAAGATGGAGGGTTATACCGTCAGCGCTAATAATTTGTCGACTGCATCGCCATCCGCAAGGTAACTGTAAAAGTGTCTTAAGAGAGTGCATTGCGTTGCCCATAACTTAAAACAGCTTAGATCCTTGTTCACCAGAAAGTTTCATCCATTTTCTTCCACCCAGGTTGCGGAAGAGCCACTTTTCATCCGTCGTTGACACAGAAAACCGGTAGCCCTGTGCAATTTGAAATAACCAAAGGGACAAGAGAAGCTGTTGCTGCATTGATAAAGCTTGGCAATTTGCACAGTAAAGACTTCTTGTTTCGGTCTCGGGTCGGAACTAACCAGCACATTTCAACCCGGCAATACAACCGAATCTTTCATGGGTGGGTAGAAAAGCTTGGTCTCGATGATTCGCTTTACAGCACACATTCCATGAGAAGAACAAAACCTTACCTGATCTACAAGAAAACCAAGAATCTCCGGGTGATCCAACTTCTGTTGGGTCATAAGAAACTGGAAAGTACAGTCCGTTATCTGGGCATTGAAGTCGATGATGCGTTAGAGATCTCTGAATCGATTGAAGTCTAAGGTTGTCAGGGCTGCAACAGCAGCCCTGTGCCAGAAGCTGACATGGCTAGTCCCTAGGCACATTGACCAGCAGGTTATCCATCCCTTAACATATCGTTATGAAATTTAAAGGATCGATGTTATGGCTTATGAATTAACTTACAGACCCCTCGAATACGGATCGAATGAAAATTATCTTCGCAGAAGTTTGAAAGACCCTTCATTACTAATTCCTGAAAAAGAGATAGGATGTTTTCTAGTTCTCCAATCCTCATATGCACTACATGAAACTATTGGCCTTTCAGCCCAAAACCTAGATATTTCATGGCAGTCTAACCAAAATTACTTATCGTCAAATTGTGATGGTGAGGCCCCTCTAGCTTGTTATCCTATTTATTTGATTACAGTTGGAGATGATGAAAATGAAAGGCTTGTTTACATCGGCAAGACATCATCGAAGAGCTCACGATTTTCTTCAGGCCATAGCGCAATTACTAAGTTACACCATCCTAAATATGACAATTTGTCAAAACGTATATATTTGTGCTGCGTTGTTTTTTTTTAAAACAGCAAAACCATCCCAATAGAATGGATTAAGCCTTTTGATTTCGCTGAGAAACTATTGAGTGAATTTGAAGCGAACTTGATTTTGAATCGCCACGGATAATCTAGACACTTCCGAGCCGTTGATAATACTGGTTTTC
>OGTT01000081.1_pt1 | contig 46993 bp, 48 predicted proteins | sample 1574641 | NCBI WGS metagenome assembly OGTT01 (sample SAMN03295856, study PRJEB24534) | human gut metagenome | isolation source: fecal sample 6 from infant 8 | host: Homo sapiens | place: USA: Pittsburgh, PA | collected 2014-07 | reverse complement strand
CCCCCCTTACAGGGGGCATTCTAGAAAGCCACCTTCTAAGAAGGTGGTCTTTTACATTTTAGAGGTTAGAACTGGTAGGTCATGCCCACACCAACGATGTCGTCGGTGGAAATACCGTATGCGTCATACAGCGCTTCATCGTTGTCCAGCATGTTGATTTTGTAATCAACATAAGTGGAGAAGTTTTTGTTGAAGCTGTAGGTCATGCCCAGGTCGATGTAGTTAACCAGATCCTGATTGAATCCTTTACCGTCCAGGTCTTTACCTTTTGAGTAAACCCATGCCAGGGAAGGACGCAGACCGAAGTCGAACTGGTACTGTGCAACCGCTTCAAAGTTCTGAGTCTGGTTGGCGATACCAACGTTGCCGATTGGCGTCATGTTGCGGGTTTCCGCATACATCATCGCCAGGTAAACGCTGTTTGCGTCGTATTTCGCGCCAACGGTCCAGGCTTCAGCTTTTTCGCCACCCGCAAAACCGATGCTTTCTGCGGCTTTGCCGTAGGCAACCTGATCGTTGGTACGGTCAGAAGAAGAGTACGCTGCACCCAGGCTCAGGCCGGACAGATCGCCAGAGAAGTCATAGGAGGTGGACATACCGAAGCCGTCGCCGTTCTGGAAGCGTACGTCTTTATGACCGTTTTTAGTGCCTTCCTGATCTTCGTTAGCGTTAGCACCTTCGTTAGCACCCTGATACTGCAGCGCAAAGTTCAGGCCATCAACCAGACCAAAGAAATCATTATTACGATAGGTCGCAACACCGTTGGTACGGCCAACCATAAAGTTATCAGTCCAGGTGTAGGAATCACCGCCAAATACAGGCAGCATATCGGTCCACGCTTCAACGTCGTACACGACGCCGTAATTACGGCCATAATCAAATGAACCGTATTCGCCAAATTTCAGGCCAGCGTATGCCAGACGGTTAAAGGATTTATCACCCGCGCCTTCGGTATCGTTAGCGTAGGTTTTATATTCCCACTGGCCGTAACCGGTCAGGTCGTTAGTGATCTGGGTTTCGCCTTTGAAACCAATCTGTACATAGGTTTCATCGCCATCGTCGCCAGGGTTGTCAGAGAAGGTATGACGCGCGTCGACCTTGCCGTACAGGTCAACTTTGTTGCCGTCTTTGTTGTACATTTCAGCCGCATTTGCTGCGCCTGCCATTAATAATGCGGGTACAAGAATTGCCAGAACTTTTCTTTTCATTATATATTCCCTTTAAAGATAATTTATATGAATATATGTAATTACCCTCCGTAATTACAGGGTTGATACTATTCCAGGAGATGTGATTTAGTTTCAAAAATAAATGTAATAAAATTCTATGAAATATTTCAAATTATTTCCATGAATCTCTTTATTTTTCCTGTGAATTAATTAATTGAATTTATATGGTGTAATTATTATTAAATATTTCGCATTTCTATTTTTAAATTTATTTAATTTGGCTATGTTATAATTCATCCTCTTTTTAACAACAGGACATGACGATGGAACTGGCCCGGTGGCAGCATGGCTTTGAGCGCTGGCTCAAGGAAAATCATCAGAACGACGATACCGCACATGATATTTCGCATTTTCGTCGGGTGTGGATGACGGCGCAAAAAATCATGGTTCACCACACGGCCGAGCCGCGGGTGATTCTGACCGCCTGCTATTTTCACGATATTGTCAGCCTGCCGAAGAACCATCCTGAACGCAGCCAGTCGTCACGGCTCGCTGCTCGCAAGACGAGCGAGATACTGCGCCGCGACTTCCCGGACTTTCCGCCCGAGCATATTGCCGCCGTCGCGCACGCGATTGAGGCGCACAGCTTCAGCGCCGGCATTGCGCCGCAAAGTATAGAAGCCAAAATTGTGCAGGACGCTGACCGGCTGGAAGCGTTAGGCGCTATCGGCCTGGCGCGCGTTTTTGCCGTCTCGGGCGCACTGGGCGTGCCGCTATTTGACGCGGACGATCCCTTTGCCGATGCGCGTCCCCTCGACGACCGCGCGTTTGCCCTCGACCATTTTCAGACCAAGCTGCTGCGTTTGCCTGATACAATGCAGACGGAAATGGGCCGCGAACTGGCACGTCACAATGCCGATTTCCTGATCCAGTTTATGGCGAAACTCAGCGCCGAATTACACGGCGACTGCCTCGGGCTGGATAGCCAGATGCTGAGCCGCTTCCGTCGCAGTTTGCGCAACTGAACTGTGGTAATCTGTTCCCAGTCTTTACTCTCCGGTTAAAAGAATGCAGGAAAATCGAGCAGTGAAAGAGCCCGCGCCCGCGCAGGCTGAGAAATCAACGGCAACGGTGCAGGCCTTACTGCGCCAGCTGTTGGATATCTATGATGCTAAAACGCTGGCCAGTCTGCTGGTGGCGCACGGCGAAAGCCACTGGAGCCCGGCGATCCTTAAACGTCTGCTGACCAGCGAGCGAGCAGGGCGTCGCCTGAGTGAAAGCGAGTTTCGTTATCTGCAAAACCTGCTTCCGCGTCCTTCTGCCGCGCACCCGAACTATGCCTTCCGGTTTATCGATCTGTTTGCCGGTATCGGCGGTATTCGGCACGGTTTTGAAGCTATCGGCGGACAGTGCGTATTTACCAGCGAGTGGAACAAGCACGCCGTGCGGACCTATAAGGCCAACTGGTACTGCGACCCGCACGAGCATCATTTCAACGCCGATATTCGCGATGTCACCCTGAGCCATAAAAGCGGCGTGAGCGATGAGCAGGCCGCCGAGCATATTCGTCAGACGATCCCCGCGCATGACGTGCTGCTGGCCGGCTTCCCGTGCCAGCCTTTTTCGCTGGCCGGCGTCTCCAAGAAGAATGCCCTCGGACGCGCCCACGGTTTCGCCTGCGATACGCAGGGAACGCTGTTTTTTGACGTGGCGCGCATTATTGACGCCCGTCGTCCGGCCATTTTTGTACTGGAAAACGTCAAAAACTTAAAAAGCCACGACGGCGGGAAAACCTTCCGCATTATCATGCAAACGCTGGATGAGCTGGGTTATGACGTGGCCGATTCAGAGGACATGGGCGCGGACGATCCTAAAATCATTGATGGGAAACATTTCCTGCCCCAGCATCGCGAACGTATCGTGCTGGTGGGCTTCCGCCGCGATCTCAATCTGAAGGGGGATTTCACCCTGCGGGATATTCCTTCTCTGTATCCCGAGCGCCGTCCTACCGTGGCCGACCTGCTGGAACCGGTCGTCGACGCGAAATTTATCCTGACCCCGGTGCTGTGGAAATACCTCTACCGCTATGCCAAGAAGCATCAGGCGAAAGGCAACGGCTTCGGTTTTGGGATGGTCAACCCGAACGATCCGCACAGCGTCACCCGTACGCTGTCTGCTCGCTACTATAAAGACGGCGCGGAAATCCTGATCGACAGAGGCTGGGACAAAGCGCTGGGCGAAAAAGATTTCGACGATCCGCACAACCAGCGTCATCGCCCACGGCGCTTAACGCCGCGGGAATGCGCCCGGTTGATGGGCTTTGAAACGCCGCAAGGCTACGGTTTCCGCATTCCGGTTTCAGACACCCAGGCGTACCGCCAGTTTGGTAACTCGGTCGTCGTTCCCGCGTTTGCGGCTGTCGCAAAACTGCTGGCTCCGCGCATCAGACAGGCGGTGGCGCTACGCCAGAGTGAGGCCGTCAATGACGGACGTTCACGATAAGGCCACGCGCAGTAAAAACATGCGTGCCATCGGCACGCGTGACACCGCCATTGAAAAGCGCCTGGCCGCGCTGCTGACGCAGGCAGGGTTTGACTTTCGCGTGCAGGATCCCGCCCTTGCGGGTCGTCCCGATTTCGTCCTCGACGCCTGGCAGTGCATCATCTTTACTCACGGCTGCTTCTGGCACCATCACGACTGCTACCTGTTTAAAGTCCCCGCGACGCGCACCGATTTCTGGCTGGATAAGATTGGTAAAAACGTCGAGCGTGACAAACGGGATCTCTCAATGCTTATTGCGCAGGGCTGGCGGGTGCTGATCGTCTGGGAGTGTGCGCTGAGAGGCAGACTAAAGCTGAACGATACCGAGCTGCGCGAACGGCTGGAAGAGTGGATCTGCGGCGGCGGTCAGACCGCGCAGATCGACACGCAGGGTATTCACCTGCTTACGGTTTCTCCACCTCACAAGGCGTGACCACCGGTTTTGCCGGCAGCAAATATTTGCCCAGCGTGACCAGTACGACGGCAAACACGATGATCCCTAAAGCAATCCATTCCACAGGCGAGAGCGTTTCTCCTCCCAGTCCTGTCCCGAGCAGCACGGCCACGACCGGGTTAACGTAGGCGTAGCTGGTGGCGACCGCCGGTGAGACGTTGCGGATCAGGAACATATAGGCGTTAATGGCGATGATAGAGCCAAACAGCGCCAGGTAGCCCACCGCGAGAAAGCCCGACAGGTCCGGCAGAGCGGTGAGCGTTTCTCCCGTCAGGGTGGAGGCCAGCAGCAGGACAATCCCCGCGGCGAGCATCTCAATCGCACCGGCCATCATGCCGGTCGGCAGTTCGATACGCGACCCGTAGACGGAGCCGAACGCCCAGCTCATCGAGCCGATCAGGATAATCACCGCGCCCCACGGATTCCCGCTCAGGTTGCCGCCGCTGTTGAGCAGAACAATGCCGGCCAGCCCAATCCCAATCCCCAGCCATTCCAGCTTGCGGGTGCGGATGCCGAAAAGACGGCTGAAGCAGAGGGTAAACAGCGGTACGGTGGCAACGACCACGGCGGCGATCCCGGACGGGACGTTCTGGTGCTCGGCAATCGTCACAAACCCGTTCCCCACTGCCAGCAGCAGCAGGCCGATCAGGGCGGCATTCAGCATCGGGCGCAGCGGGGGAAGCTTATGCCCGCGCAGCATCAGGAAGGCCAGCAGCAGGATACCCGCCGAAAGGAAGCGGATGCCCGCCATCATCAGCGGCGGCCAGCTTTCCACGCCGATGCGAATGACAAAGTAGGTTGAGCCCCAGATGATGTACAGCGAAAAGCGTGCCCCGATGAGCGGTAGCAATTGCCGGAAACACATAATCCCTCACGTCGAAATAAAAAGGTCGCTGATAGTAAACGCGAAAACTATCGCGCTGGCGAGCCCTTTAATTGTGTAGCTGATGTGAATTTTTTGTTGACGTAAGGTGCCTGTTTCCGGGTTTGCGCTTTTGCTCCATACTATTCACTTAATTACCAAAAAATGAAGGATTAAGATTTTGGCAGGAAGTAGCTTATTAACATTGCTGGATGATATAGCCACCCTACTGGACGACATTTCAGTGATGGGGAAACTGGCGGCGAAGAAAACCGCAGGCGTGCTGGGCGATGATTTATCGCTTAACGCGCAGCAGGTGAGTGGGGTGAGGGCAAACCGTGAACTGCCGGTGGTGTGGGGCGTGGCGAAAGGCTCCTTCTTGAACAAGGTGATTCTGGTGCCGCTGGCGCTGCTGATCAGCGCCTTTATCCCCTGGGCCATCACGCCGTTACTGATGATCGGTGGGGCATTTCTCTGCTTCGAGGGCGTGGAGAAGGTGCTCCACTCCTTTAGCGCGCGCAAGCAGAGCGATACGCCGGAGGTGCGCCAGCAGCGTCTTGAAGCGCTGGCCGCGCAGGATCCGAAAACCTTCGAGCGTGATAAGGTCAAAGGCGCCATTCGGACCGACTTTATCCTGTCTGCAGAAATCGTCGCGATTACGCTGGGGATTGTCTCTGACGCGCCGCTCCTTAATCAGGTCCTGATCCTCTCCGGCATCGCGATTCTGGTCACCGTGGGCGTGTACGGTCTGGTGGGACTGATCGTCAAGCTGGACGATATTGGCTACTGGCTGGAAGAAAAGTCGAGCGCGGTGGCAAGAGGCATCGGCAAAAGCCTGCTGGTGCTGGCGCCCTGGCTGATGAAGAGCTTATCGGTGGTGGGCACGCTGGCGATGTTCCTCGTAGGCGGCGGAATTGTGGTTCACGGCATCGCGCCGCTGCACCATGCCATCGAACATTTCTCCTCCACGCAGGGGGCCGTTATCGCGGCGATTCTGCCCACGCTGCTGAACCTGGTGCTGGGCTTTATCATTGGCGCTATCGTCGTTGCGGCAGTGAAGCTGGTTGAGAAAATTCGCGGCACGTCGCACTAATTGTTACCGTCGGCAGGATGCAAAAAGACCATTCCTCGTCTAAATTGAAACAGTTTCACCCTGATACAGGAGGCAGGTATGGTCTTTTTGGTCAGTGATGAAGTTAAGCCTAAAAAGGGCGGCCCACGTATGATCGTCACCGGGTATTCCAGCGGAATGGTGGAATGCCGGTGGCACGATGGCTATAGCATCAAGCGGGAAGCATTCCGTGAAGATGAGCTTCAGCCGGGGGACGGGCAGCACAAACGGGACAAGGCTTAATCACATAACGCCCGGCTTTGCCGGGCGTTTTTATCTCAGGTTTCGGGTATAGAGCAGTAATCAGGGAGTGTGTGTGCAGCGCGATACCTTTGTTGTAAGACAAACTTTTTTGCAATGGCTGCATAAGCGTAGCAATCCGGGGCGGATTGTTAATCTCTGTTTTCTGATCGTTCTGGTGTTTTCCACGCTCCTGACCTGGCGTGAGGTGGTGGTGCTGGAAGAGGCGTACATCTCCAGCCAGCGCAATCATCTGGATACGGTGGCCAGTTCGCTGGACAGGCAGTTACAGAACAGCGTCGACAGGATGCTGTTATTCCGCCAGGGCATGCATGATGCAATCGAGACGCCGCTGGCCTTTGATGTCCTACAGGATGCGGTGTCACGCTTTAACACCGTCCGCATGCTCCCCACCTGGCAGCTCGCCGTTGATAAAAAGCGCACCCTTCCCATCAACGGGGTCTCGGATGCGTTCGTGGATAAAACCACGCTTCTGAACCGGGACGCTGAGCGCATCAGTCATGAAATTTCTGCCGCGCTCGAAGTGGGGTATCTGCTCAGGCTGGCGTCATCGAGAGCGCAAACGGAAGCGCGGGTGATCTACGTCTCCCGCGCCGGATTTTTCCTTTCCACGGATACGCCGGATCGGGCGGGTGATATTACCGCCCGCTATTATAATCTGGTCACGCAGTCCTGGTTTACCCAGCAGTCAGAACGTAACAACCGCGCCCGCGCCGTGCGCTGGTTTATCTCCACGCCTTCATCCTGGACCGGGGATGAACGCACGATCACCGCCAGCGTTCCCATCTATTTCGATCATTACTGGTACGGCGTCGTGGCGATGGATTTTACATTAGACACGATGCAGCGTTTGCTGACCGACGCGACGGAAGACCGGACGGAGGGGGAGTATCAGCTGTACGATACCCGGCTTAATATGATTGCCACCTCGGCCCACGCGGGAAGTCCGGTTAACCAGTTTGACGAACGCGAAACGGCGCAGATTGCCCAGGCGATTGAACATGATACCGGCGGCGGTATCCGCCTCGGGAGCCGGTTTATCACCTGGGAGCGGCTCGATCATTTCGATGGCGTCGTCCTGCGGATCCACACCCTGCACGAAGGGGTGCAGGACGACTTCGGCAGTATCAGTATTGTGCTGGCGCTGCTGTGGGCGCTCTTTACCGCCATGCTGTTGATCTCGTGGCTGGTGATCCGTCGGATGGTGAGTAACATGTATACGCTTCAGCACTCGCTCCAGTGGCAGGCCTGGCACGATCCGCTGACCCGATTGAATAATCGCGGCGCGCTGTTCGACCGCGCAAAATTGCTGGCGGAAACCTGTCGTCAGCAGTCGCTGCCGTTCTCGGTGATTCAGATCGATCTCGACTATTTTAAAAACATCAACGACCGTTTTGGCCATCAGGCCGGTGATAAGGTGCTTTCCCATACGGCAGGCGTGATTGCCAGCGCGTTACGCAAGAATGACGTGGCCGGACGCGTCGGTGGCGAAGAGTTTTGTGTGGTCCTTCCCGGTCTTGGTCTGGAGGAGGCGAGAGGCGTCGCCGAACGCATTCGTTGCCGAATCAACAGTAAGGAGATCCTGGTGAAGAAGAGCACAACCCTGCGCATCAGCGCGTCACTGGGCGTCAGCAGCGCGGATGAAACGGGCAACTACGATTTTGAACAGCTGCAGCCCGTGGCGGACGCCCGGCTGTATCAGGCCAAGCAGAGCGGGCGTAACCGGGTCGTGTGGCGGGATCAGGACAGGAAATGATCCAGCCCCTCCTGCCAGCCCGCAGGCCCGGGCTGTTGGGTGTGATAAACCCGCGCGGGGTTATCGTCCCGTAGCGTGATGCCCTGGCGGTTAATCCCCTTGATCACCACCGCGAAGTCCATGCTGTCGAGCAGCGGCGCATCGTTGGGACCGTCGCCGAGCCCTAGCGTGGTGGGTTCAATGTCTTCCTGCTCGCGATACCGTTCAATCAGCCAGTTAACCGCCACGTCTTTACCGCAGCGGGCGTCCAGAATATGCCAGAAGCGCGCCCCCTGCAGGCATTGCAGGCCGCTGTGCGCCAGTTCCTCTTCAAACTGAAGCAAGTTCTCGTCGGTATCGCGCCAGATCAGCGTGACGGAGGCTTCGTGCTTGCGGGCAAGCGTCGAACGGTAGCGCGTCAGTCCGGTCCACTCGCTAATAACGTGCTCATCCACATCGTCAAAGGTGGTGAATTTAAAGCCCGTCTGCAGGCGAATCTGCTCGATCCGCGGACGAATATCCCGGTGCGTCATCCCTCTAATCTGACGCTGGATATTGTCCCAGCGCACGTCAGGCTGAATCACCGCGCCGTTCTCGGCAATAAACGGCAGGCCTTCCAGCCCCAGATCCTGCTGAATATCCAGCATCTCTGCCGCGGTTTTGCTGCTGCAGAGAATGATCGGAATCTGGTTATCCTGCAGCCTGTCCAGCCAGGGCATGGCGGGTTGCCAGTCATAGGTATGAATATCCAGCAACGAGCCATCCAGGTCGGAAAAAATCAGCAAGGTATCCCGCAGTGAAGGCATAGTGACTCCCGGTGACGGATGCGTTTCTCTCTAAGAAAATTCCTAAAAAATATCCGAATTGTTAACCGGAGAAATGAGAGTATTCCCTGGCAAACCCGCATTCGGCGTATGTTATTGCTCATAACCAAAAGCATTATGTTAAAAATATTATATTCATCCTAAGAATATATGCTTGTCAGACAAATTCGTTGGGGATAGTGTGGCATGTACATCAGATTTCCTGGTGTAACGAATTTTCAAGTGCTTCTTGCATAAGCAAGTTTTGATCCCGGTCATCCCCATGACCGGGATTTTTTTCGCCCTAACGATTGGCTTCCGACACGCTAAAGTCGTGAATATCGAGCTCGAAGGCCTCGGCCAGCTCGCGATAGGTGTGATAATCCCTTCCGTTGACAATGACGCGGTCCGAATTGTCGTCCGTGCGGCGGACTTCTGACTCGCTGATCTCATTGATGGCGGCCAGCAGGGCATCGACATCCACCTCGACTTCGCGCTTGATGGTATCGCTGTACTCTTTATCGGTCTTCATTGCGGGACTCCTCTTTCAACCTGCAAACGTGTCCAAGGTTAAGTATAGCCTGTGCATAAAAACGCCATTCACGCCGGGCGGCGATGTGCGTTTTTGCGTTTTGTTCTACACTGGCTCAAAACCAGAGGAGGAATGTATGAAGGTCAACGATCGGGTAACCGTTAAAACGGACGGTGGGCCGCGCCGCCCGGGTGTGGTGCTGGCAATTGAAGAGTTTAGCGAAGGTACAATGTACCTGGTATCACTGGAAGACTACCCGCTCGGCATTTGGTTTTTTAACGAACTGGGGCATCCGGACGGGATTTTTGTAGAGAAAGCAGACTAGCACGGCGTCGGGTAGCACATTGCGTGCCCGACACCCGCTGTAAAAGCAAAAATCTCTGGCCAGGCCAGAGATCAAAGGTAGGGTGCACAGGGTCTTTTCTTAAGCGACTAACGCATGTTGACGAAAATCCCGTTCGTCACATTATCGGTCAGGCGTACCACGTGGTAGATCACTTGCTTATTATGCGTTTTAATTTTCCGTTTAATATTTCCTTTGTGTGATGAAACGGTTTTCGCTTTAATATTCATCTGGTCGGAGATCTGAATAGTTCCTTGTCCCGCCATCCACATTCGCAGCATACTTGATTCAGTCCTGCTTAATGATAGGGTGGGTAAGTTAACCGCTCCTACATTTTTAACTTCTTTATTCAAATAATCACCCAAAATGTCACCCAGCGACTCGGGTTTAATCGATTTAGAACTGATCAATAAATTTTTACGGACCAACAAATACTCATCGAAATGGATATTCGCGATGGCCATAAAAACAATAAACAGGGTTTTTGGATGCTGATTAATGATTTGCTTAATGTGCTGACTGTTGGCTGGATCGTGAATGAAACAGTCCTCATTAATAAACACCACGCCTGGTTTTAGTTCGTCACAAGCGGCTGCGAGTTCGTCAACGGTGTGTGCATCGTTGATGTCTCTCTTTCTTACCCCTCTGCTTGCCAGGTACCCGGTTAACCCTAGCCGGGTGTAGCTGCATAAATCCATAATGATCGTTGACATGGCATACCCTCACTCAATGCGTAACGATAATTCACCATCTGCCTGAGAGCTCAAAACAGCCATACGGGATGGAAAAAAATAATAAACCTGTGAGCATGACAAAGACTTTCAGGCGGACTCACTATCCCGTAAAGTTACGTATAATTTGCCAGGAATCTTCTTAAAGTAAAGTAAATATTAAGTATTGTGAGGTGGTTAGAAACAATTAAACCGCGTCAGATATATCCTGGAAGATGTTTTTCGCGTTTTATTTTAGGAATATCCTCAGAAAGACAGTAACAACAGTGCGGGCTATTATTTACGTGGCAGTTCGCTGACAATATCCGCTAACAGGTTGAATATCTCGCCGAATAAATGTTCACAGAAGGGAGCGATAAGTGGCATTAGTAATGACATTAATAAAATTCCGACCGTCAGCGTCAGCGGAAAACCAATGACAAACACCGAAAGCTGCGGTGCCATTCGGTTGAGTAAACCTAACGCCAGGTTGACGGTCAGCAGCAGGGTGATGATCGGCAGCGCCAGCATCAGCCCGTTGAGGAAGATCAGCCCCGCCGCGCGGGTGAGCGCCAGAAACGCATTGCTGTTCACCGGATTTTCGCCAATCGGCAGCGTATGGAACGTGTCCACCAGCATGGAGATAAGCCACAGATGGCCGTTGAACGACAGGAACAGCAGCATGGCGAGCAGATCGATAATGCGCGCCAGCACGGGCATGTTGAGATGACTGCCAGGGTCAACAAACGTGGCGAACGATAGCCCCATCTGCAGGCCAATCAGTTCCCCCGCGGTACGCACCGCGGCAAAGGCGAGCTGCATGGTAAAGCCAACGGCGACGCCAATCATCACCTGCTGCAGGGCCACCCATACGGCATTCGCCGAGAAGATCGGAATATCCACCGGCGGAAGAGACGGTGCGACGATAATGGAGATGATGATGCCCAGCCCCACTTTGACACGCTTGGGGATCGATTTCTCGCTGAGAATGGGGGCGGTAGAGATCAGCGCCATGATGCGCAGCATCGGCCAAAAATAGACGCCGAGCCACTGAACCCACTGGTCGCTGGTGAAGTGCAGCATCGTCAGGTCAGCCGATGATGTACGGCAGGTTGGTAAACAGGTTGCGCATATAGTCCAGCAGCAGGTTCAGCATCCACGGCCCGGCCACGATAATCGCCACGAACACGGCGATAATTTTCGGGATGAATGACAGCGTCATTTCGTTAATCTGCGTGGCGGCCTGGAGAATACTGATAATCAGACCGGTAACCAGCGCGACAAGCAGCAGCGGCGCGGCAACGGCAATCGCGATTTTCATCGCCTCCGTGCCCATCATCATGACCGATTCGGGTGTCATTGCCGTTCCTTAACTGTAGAAACTCTGCGCCAGCGAGCTGACCAGCAGCTGCCAGCCGTCGACCAGCACAAAGAGCATGATCTTAAAGGGCAGGGCGATGGTCGCGGGCGGCACCATCATCATCCCGAGCGCCATCAGGACGCTGGCGATCACCAGGTCGATAATCAGGAACGGAATAAAGATGGTAAAGCCAATCTGGAATGCGGTTTTCAGCTCGCTGGTCACATAGGCGGGCAGCAGAATACGCATGGGTACCGCTTCCGGTCCCTGCAGCTCGCCGGTGTTGGACAGGCGGGCAAAGAGGGCCAGATCGGCTTCACGCGTCTGGCGCAGCATAAATTCCCGCAGCGGCTGCGCGCCTTTATCCAGCGCTTCCTGCATAGAGATTTTATCTTCGCTGAACGGCTGGTAGGCGTCGGTGTAAATCTTATCGATCACCGGCGACATAATGAAAAAGGTCAAAAACAGCGCCAGCCCGAGCAGAACCTGGTTTGGCGGAGCGGAAGGGGTGCCGAGCGCGTTTCGCAGCAGACCAAAAACGATGATGATGCGGGTGAAGCTGGTCATCATCAGCAGGATGGCCGGAATAAACGTCAGCGAGGTGATGAACACCAGCGTCTGAACCGGAAGCGACCAGCTTTGGCCGCCGCCCGCGAGCGGGGTAGAAACCAGACCGGGCAGTTGCGCATAGACCGCGGGAGCAAACAGGCCAACGCCCGCAAGCGTCAGGGATAACAAACGGCGCATCAGGATCTCCCGGAACGCTTAAGCAAACTCTTCATCACGGACTGGAAATCCGCAGGGGCCTCTGCACGCTCGTCCACCACAGCAGGGGCGGGCGGCAGTTTATGTAACACGCTGATGTTTGACGCCGTGACGCCCAGGACCAGGCGCGCATCGTCCACCTCGACGATGACCACGCGTTCACGCGGCCCCAGCGTGGTGCTGGCGCTGACCTTCAGCCCGCGGGCACCGGCGGTTTTCCCCGCCAGGCCAAAGCGCTTCGCCAGCCAGGCGGCGATAAGAATAAAGGCAATAATACCGAACAACGCCCCGCTCACCTGGAGCAGAGGCGAGCCGGGAACGGCAGAAGGTTGCGATACTGTTGCCTGGGTTTTCATGCTTAACGGCTCAGACGACGCATACGTTCAGACGGGGTAATGATGTCGGTGATGCGTACGCCGTATTTATCGGCCACCACCACCACTTCACCCTGAGCAATCAGATAGCCGTTGATCAGGATATCCAGCGGCTCGCCGGCCAGACCGTCAAGGGCTACTACGGAGCCCTGCGTCAGGCGCAGCAGCTCTTTAATGGTCATGCGGGTGCGTCCCAGCTCAACGGTCAGCTTAACCGGGATATCCATAATCAGGTCGATGTCCTGCAGCGTGCCGCTGACATCACCGCCGCCGAGCTGCTGGAATACGGCATCCGCTGCGCTTTTGGCCGGGGTCGCTTTTTGCTCGTTTAACGCGTCAGCCCACAGATCGTCCAGTGCTCCGCTGTTTTCATCGGACGGATTGTTCATGTCACTCATTTGGGCTGTTCCTCATTCAGCGAATTCAAAATCGGGTTGATCAAGTGCTCAACGCGTAACGCATACTGACCGTTAATCGTGCCGTACTGGCTTGTCAGCACGGGGACACCATCCACATGGGCAATAATGCGGTCGGGTTTTTCTATCGGCAAAACATCACCGGGTTGTAATTTCAGGATCTGAGATAACCGCAGCGGGATATCGGCGAAGCTCGCCACCAGCTCAAGCTGCGAATGCTGGACCTGGCGGACCAGGTTTTCACGCCAGTTCTGGTCTTCGTTGCGCGAGTTCTCCAGCGGCGGGTTAACCAGCAGCTCGCGCAGCGGTTCGATCATGCTGAACGGCAGGCAGATGTTGAACTCGCCGGTCAGGTTACCGATCTCCACGTGGAACGGCGTGTTCACGACGATATCGTTCGGGGAGGTGGTGATATTGGTAAATTTCACCTGCATCTCAGAACGGACGTACTCCACTTCCAGCGGGTTAATCGCTTTCCACGCGTCGCTGTAGGACTCCAGCGCCAGCTTCAGCATGCGGTTAATGACGCGCTGTTCAGTGTGGGTGAATTCGCGACCTTCTACTTTGGTCGGGAAACGCCCGTCACCGCCGAACAGGTTATCCACCGCGATGAACACCAGGCTTGGCGAAAACACCACCAGACCGGTGCCGCGCAGCGGCTTCAGATGAATCAGGTTAAGGTTGGTTGGCACCGGCAGGTTGCGGGCAAACTCGTGATACGGCTGAATGCGGATCGCACCGACCGTAATATCCGGGCTACGACGCAGCAGGTTAAACAGCCCCATACGGAACTGACGTGCAAAACGTTCGTTAATGATCTCCAGCGCCTGCAGACGTTCACGTACCACGCGACGCTGGGTATTCGGGTCATAGGGACGAATATCGCTATCGCCGCCAATACCCGGTTGCGGATCATCACTTTTATCGCTGTCGCCGTTGAGCAGCGCATCGATTTCTGCCTGAGAAAGAATACTGTCGCCCATGTCGTTACCGCAGAATGAAGGCTGTATACAGAACGTCAGTGACTTCCTGCTTAGGTTGGCCGTTTACCAGCGGGGTCGCCAGCGTTTGTTTAATGGCGTCGACCAGCTTTTGCTTACCCACATCGGTGGCCAGCGCCGAAGCGTCCTGACGAGAGAACAGCAGCAGAAGGCGGCTACGCACCTCCGGAAGATAATCATTCAGACGCGCGCGCGTGGCTTCATCCTTCAGGCGCAGCGTAATACCGACATACAGCACACGATCCGCGTCACCGAGGTTCACGGTGAAGGTGTCCAGAGGGAAAAATACCGGCGCCGGCGGTGGTGCAGGTTCGGCTTTGGCCGCAGCGGTCGAAGGTTCCTGCTGCATACGCCAGTAACTATAGCCCGCGGTAGCGCAGGCGGCGAGCGTGATCAACACCAGCAGCGGGATCCAGATGGAACGCTTACTTTTTTTGGTGATAGCGGAGTCAGTCATCTGATACGAGCTTCCTGTTTCGGTACAGCTTAATAAGGTGATTATCCCGTGTCCTGCTGTCGTCAAAGCGTGGAAAAGACGGGGATAATCACGCTACCTCTGGCGTTTAGGCGAAGATGTCTACGGCACTGTTACCGCGCGCGGCGGATTGCAGAGCGGCAGGGACAGGCAGTAACTCATCGCTCTCGTCATTAAAGCCGCCGGTGTTGCCGGAACGCGAAGCCTGGTGCTGCTGCTGGGATGAGGACTGCTGCTGCCCGGCAAAGCTCTCGCTGCTGACGCTGCTTTGCGCAAGCTGAATGCCGTTCTCCGCCAGTGAGGTTCGCAGGACCGGCAGCGCGGCTTCCAGCGCCGCACGGACATGGCTGTGCGCAGAAACCATCTGCAGCTGCGCCTGGTTATCATCCAGCTTAAGCGAAATTTGCACCTGACCCAGATCTTCCGGGTGCAGACGCAGCTCGGCTGTCTGCTGGCCCTGTTTAGTGAACAGGGTGATGTGCTGGCTCAGGGACTGCTGCCATTCATGCGTACCCAGAGGCTGGCTTAACACCGGCGCGGTGGCGACGGTGGCGGCCGTCTGACTGGTCGCATGGCTGGACATAATCGGTGCCAGGGTCGCCGTCGGTGAGGCTGAGGAGGAGGAACTGGCAAGCTCCTGCTTCTCTGCCGTTGCGGCCACGGCCGGCGTGGCCGGCGCGTTACCCGACAGGGCCGGGTCGCTGTTTTTCGCCTGGCTCTGATAAGGCGCAGCACTCTGGGCTTTATCATGGCTTCCCGGAAGCGCGTTCAGGGACGGCTGGCCCGCGCCGTTTTGCGTCAGCGCCGCTGAACTCAGCGTTGCGGTGGCGGACACACCGTCACTGCCTGCCGCACGTGAGGTGCTGGTCTGCTGGTGCGGCAGCATGGCCATCAGCGCGCTTAACCCGGCCAGCTCCTCTTCGCTCAGCTCGCTTTTGCCGTCATCTTTGCTGTTGACCGCATTAAGCGTTTTCAGGGCATCACCCTTTGACAGCGGCACCAGCCCGGTTACCAGCGTATCAAGCGACGTGACGGGCGACGTTTCATCGCCATTCAGCGCAGTTTGACGCGAGAGCAGGTCGGCAATTTTGGCCTGCAGGGTGGGATCCCCTTTGGCGTCCTGAGCAACGTGGGACAGCTTGCTGCCGGCGGCTTTCAGGTCAGCCAGAGTCAGGGGCGCATCGTTGCCCTTGCCCGTCGCGTCCGACAGGGCGCCCGCAAGCAGCGCGAGAAAGTCCTGTGCACCGTCGGTGCCTTTTCCTGTCTGAGTACCGCCTGACAGGTCGCTGTCGCTCATCAGCAGTTGTTGCAGTGTGATCATTCCGGTTTCCTCATTGATGCGCGCTGGGCAAACTCATCCATTTTTTTCTGATCCAGGCGGTTTTCCGCCAGGGTCGTTGCCGCAATCTGTCGGTCCTGTAAGGTCTGCCAGGCCTGCAGTCGCTGCTTCTTCTCGCGCCAGAAATTCAGCGCGGTATCGACTTTCAGGGTCCACTGGTGTAGCTGCTGGCGATGCTGATCTATCGCCTTCTCCAGCGTCTGGATAAACTGCTGATAGTTAATCCAGCGCTGGCTTCCAATGCCCTGTGTCATATCGGTATTGAGGTTGGTGCGATATTCATGCTGATAGTCGATTAACATCTTCAACTGTTCTTCAGCCTGCTGGCACCCGCGTCGCATTGCGCCAAGCTGCAATGCGGCATCATCAACTTCTTTTTCAGCCAGATCTTTCAGCGTTGATAACGCGCTGTTTTGCGCCATGACCTTCGCCCTCCACCTGTGTTACACCTGCGGGAAAATCAGCTCCAGAGCCTGAATTGAATCTTCCCAGTCGGCACGTTCAAAAATGCCTTGTTGCAAAAATGCCTCCAGCTGCGGCCACAGGGTAATCGCTTTGTCGAGCATCGGGTCGCTGCCTTTGGCATACGCCCCCACGCTGACCAGATCGCGGTTGCGCTGGAAGCTGGAGAGGAGTTGTTTAAAGTTACGCACGCGGGCGTAGTGTTTCTCGGTTATCAGCGCGGTCATCGCGCGGCTGATAGAGGCTTCAATATCTATCGCCGGATAGTGTCCGGCTTCGGCCAGACGACGAGACAGCACGATATGACCGTCAAGGATCGCGCGCGCGGAGTCGGCAATCGGATCCTGCTGGTCATCGCCTTCGGTCAGCACGGTATAGAACGCGGTGATGGAGCCGCCGCCGCTGATGCCGTTCCCCGCACGTTCCACCAGGGCAGGGAGTTTGGCGAAGACCGAAGGCGGGTAGCCTTTGGTCGCCGGTGGCTCACCGATAGCCAGCGCGATTTCACGCTGCGCCATCGCGTAGCGGGTCAGCGAATCCATGATCAGCAGCACGTGCTTGCCGCGGTCACGAAAATCTTCGGCGATGCGGGTGGCATAGGCTGCCCCCTGCATACGCAGTAACGGCGACACGTCCGCCGGTGCGGCAATGACCACCGAGCGGGCACGGCCTTCCGCACCCAGAATGTTTTCAATAAAGTCTTTTACTTCACGACCGCGCTCGCCGATCAGGCCCACGACGATAACGTCCGCCTGGGTGTAGCGCGCCATCATGCCAAGCAGGACGGATTTACCCACGCCTGACCCGGCGAAGAGGCCCATACGTTGCCCGCGTCCCACGGTCAGTAGGGCGTTGATCGGGCGCACGCCGGTGTCGAGCACATGCTCGATAGGGGTTCGCTGCAGGGGGTTAAACGGCTGGGTAATTAATGCGCCGGTTTCGGTGGTGTCCGGGGAGGGCAGCCCGTCGAGAGGCTTCCCGCTGCCGTCCAGCACGCGACCCAGCAGGGCAGGACCAAGCGGCAGCTGTTTCCCGCTTTGCAGCCCATCGCCGGACGTGTTTTTGGCATACACGCGCGCGCCGGGCAGAATACCTTCCACCTCTTCAAGCGGCATCAGGAACAGGCGCTGGCCGTTGAACCCGACCACTTCGCTTTCTACTTCACGCGTTTCCAGACCGTCCTGACGCTCAATCACGCAGGTCGCGCCCAGCGGAAGCTGCAGGCCGGTGGCCTCCAGGACCAGACCGGTGGCGCGCGTCAGCCGCCCATAACGACGAACAGAGGGCAGTTGCGCCATCTTCGTCTCAAAGTTGTCGAGCGTGGTGAGCCAGCGGGTGAGGCGTGCGGTCATCAGACGACTCCCGGTGCCGCCAGGCGACACAGTTCCTGCCAGCGGGTGGCGACGCTGGCATCCAGATCGCCTTCATCGGCAGAAACTTTGCAGCCGCCGTGATGTAACGACGGGTCGCCGCGCAGACGCCAGCCGTGCAGGTTTAGCGTCGCGCCCAGGCTCTCTTCCACGCGCTGCAGGTCGTCCGGGTGGACGCGCAGCTGCGGCTTCCCGCTGAACAGCGGCTCCTGCTGCAGCAGACCCTGAATTTGTTTGATTAGCGCGGTGTTATCCACCACGGGCGTCTGGCCGATCACCTGACGCGCGGCTTCCAGCGCCATCTGCATCAGTCGCGAGGCAATCACGCTGTCCAGCGCGTCCAGCGTGTGCTGAAACTCGCTGACCAGCTGCTGCATGCGGGCATGGATCGGCGCCTGCTGCTGGCGCGCCTGATCGATACCGTGCTCTAACCCTTTCGCCAGGCCTTCCTGATACCCCAGCTCGTGGCCTTTCTGCCGGCCTTCGTTCAGACCGGCATTGTAGCCCTGCTCGTGCGCCTGCATTTGCAGCTGAGCCAGCATTTGCGCCTGCTGCTCCTCTTCGCTCAGCTCGGGCTGCTCGACGTCCGGGTCAAGCGCCTCGGTCGGGATCGCGGCTGGCGTGAACTCGGAGAGGGGAGGGGCCAGATCGTCCGGCGTCCAGCGCTTCCACGGCAGCTCATTAGACATAGGTGTCGTCTCCGCTGCCAATCACCATCTCGCCGGTTTCCGCCAGACGACGAACGATAAGCAGAATGGCTTTCTGTTCGTTTTCCACCTGAGACAGACGAACCGGGCCACGGTTGGCAAGGTCGTCGCGCAGGATATCGGCCGCACGCTGAGACATGTTGCGCAGGAACTTCTCGCGCAGCGGCTGCTCGGCGCCTTTGAGGGCGATAAGCAGCGACTCGGAATCCACTTCCTGGAGCAGGCGCTGGATGCTGCGGTCGTCCACTTCGACGAGGTTTTCGAACAGGAACATCTCGTCGATGATTTTCTGTGCCAGCTCGCCGTCGAATTCGCGAACCGCCGTAATGACGGCCTCTTCCTGCTGCGTTTTCATCAGGTTGATGATTTCTGCCGCCGTTCTCACGCCGCCCATTTTGCTGCGCTTGAGGTTCTGGCCGTCGAGCAGGTTGTTCAGCACCTCGGTCAGCTCCGCCAGCGCGGCAGGCTGAACGCCGCCGAAGGTGGCGATACGCAGCATCACATCGTGACGCAGACGCTCTTCGAACAGCGCCAGAATATCGGCCGCCTGACCACGTTTGAGGTGGACAAGGATGGTGGCGATAATCTGCGGGTGCTCGTCGCGAATAAGGTCGGCGGCACTCTGCGGTTCCATAAAGTTAAGCGTTTCGATACCGCTGGCGGTATCGCGCGTTTCCAGAATGTCTTCCAGCAGGCTGGCGGCACGCTCTTCGCCCAGCGCCTTGACCAGCACGGAACGCAGGTAGTCGTTGGCGTTGACGTTCAGCGCGGCAAACTGTTCGGCTTCCTGCTCAAACTCCGACAGCACTTCGGTCAGCTGCTTGTTGGAGATTTGACGCACGTTGGCCATCGCCGCACTGAGAATTTGCACTTCCCGCTGGGAGAGGTGTTTAAACACCTCTGCCGCGCGATCTTCGCCAATGGTCATCAGCAGGATGACGCTTTTATCGGTGCCCGTAAGCGTATTACTCATGTTCGTTACCCATCCACTGACGGATGACCAGCGCCACGACGCGCGGATCGTTATCTGACATTTCGCGAATGCGCTGGCTCATCACCTCGGCACCCATGCGCTGGTTAGCGCGGCGCTGCTGCATCTGTTCATCTTTGCTGAGGCGCACTTCAACCGCTTCTTCCGTTTCCTGACGCGCATTCATCTGCTCGCGAGCCGCTTTTTCGGCTTCAGCACGGCGCTGGAGCTGAGGACGAACGCCCTTGCGCCACAGCAGCCACGCGACAATCAGCACCAGCAGCCAGCGTCCTGCGGACATCAGCTGGTCGATAAACGCCTGCTGTTGCCAGAACGGCAGTTCACCGCCGGTCTCTTCCACCGAGTTGAACGGTGAGTTCACCACGTTGAGGGTATCGCCGCGCTTCTCGGAGTAACCCATCGCTTCACGGGTCAGGTTTTCAATCTGCTTCATCTGTTCGGCGGTCAACGGCAACGGTTTGCCATCCGCCAGCGTTTTGTAGTTCACCACTACCGCAACGGAGAGACGCTGAATATCGCCCACGTTCAGTTTAGTGTGGCGAATCGTCCTATCCACTTCGTAGTTCGTGGTTTCGTTACGGCTGCTGTTTCGTGGACCGCTGTTCGTCGCCGTTGAGGTGGTCTGCTGGTTATTCTGCTGGCCGTTCTGCTGATTGGCCGGCGGCGTAGAGATCGGCGCCGCGTTAGCCGGGGCAGGCTGGTTAGACAGCGCGCCCGGCACGCCGCCCGGGTTTGCGCCGCCAATCTGCTCGCTGGTGTTGATCTGGCGCGAACGCATCACCGCCTGCGCCGCATCGCCGTTCGGGCTGTACTGCTCTTCGGTTTGTTCTTTATTCGAGAAGTCGATCTGCGCGGTGACCTGCGCGTGCACGTTGCTGTTGCCCACCACCGGACCCAGGATCGCTTCGATACGGCGCTGGAGACGGCTTTCCACATCGGCGGCATATTTCAGCTGCGCGTCATTCAGATCGCGACCAGCGGTATTGGATTGCGTCAGCAGGTGACCGCTCTGGTCAACCAGCGTCACGTTACCCGGCGGCAGACCGGCCACGGCGCTGGAGACGAGATGCGTCACCGCGCTGATTTGCCCTTCGTCCAGCGCGCGGCCAGGCTCAAGGTTCACGGTCACGGAAGCCGAAGGCGATTTCTGTTCGCGGACAAATAAGGAAGGTTTAGGCATCGCCAGATGCACGCGGGCACTCTTCACCGGGCCTAATGTTTCAATGGTGCGGGCCAGCTCACCTTCCAGCGCACGCTGGTAGTTCACCTGCTCGCTGAACTGGCTGATACCGAATTTTTCCTGATCCAGCAGCTCAAAGCCTACCGCGCCGCCCTTCGGCAGCCCCTGCTGGGCCAGGCGCAGACGCAGTTCGTGCACCTTATCTGCCGGGACCTCCAGCGCACCGCCATTATCGGCAAAGCGATAAGGGATGTTCATCTGGGTCAGCTGGGTGACGATGGCGCCGCCATCCTGATCGGAAAGGTTACTGTAGAGCGTCCGGTAATCAGGGCTTTTCGCCCACAGGACCATCGCTACAAGGATCGCAATTGCGGCAGCGCCTGCCACGATCAACGGGATTTTAGGATTCGCGCGAAGGCGGTTCATCCACTCGAGTGATTTATTCTGCGGCGCTGTCGATGCTGTTGCACTCATTGCGTACCTCTTAAATCCTGGTGGTTTACGTTATTCGTGTAGAGAAACAAAACTGACTCCCGGGTCGGCAAACACGACAAATGTTCCATATTGATGGCCCTGCCATTATTTGATGATTCGTGATTTTCTATGCGTCAAATAACCTGGTTTTTTCATGCTATTTACCGCCATTATCTTATTGACAAGCTGTTAGTCTTGACCGCGTAAAAAACCATCCAGGGGAGAGTCATGGCTATACAGGGCATTGAAGGGGTAATCAGTCAGCTGCAGGCAACGGCGATGACGGCCCGTAATCAGAATGTGGCAGATCAGCAGCCGAGCATCAGCTTTGCAGGGCAACTGCATGCCGCTCTTGACCGTATCAGTGATACCCAGACCGCAGCGCGCACGCAGGCTGAGAAGTTCACCCTCGGCGAGCCGGGCGTGGCGCTAAATGATGTGATGACCGATTTGCAAAAAGCCTCGGTTTCCCTGCAGATGGGGATCCAGGTGCGTAACAAGCTGGTGTCGGCTTATCAAGAGGTCATGGGGATGCAGGTCTAAGACCTGTCGATCTTCGCTGGCAGCCGCAGCGCTTTAATGCCACAATATTTTTTTCTTCGAATGCAGGAAAGATGATGAAAAAAATAGCAATTGCTGGCGCGCTGCTGGCACTGACCGGGTGCGTTCAGGTCGATAATTATAACGACGTGATCAAGCATCCTGTCCCGGCGCATCTGGCGGGATACTGGCAGTCGAAAGGGCCGCAGAGCAACATGGTCAGCCCGAATGCGATTGCCACGCTGGTGGTGACGGAAGAGGGCGATACGCTGGACTGCCGTCAGTGGCAGCGCGTGATTGCCGTGCCGGGTAAAATCATGCTGCGTTCAGACAGTTATTACAACGTGACGCGTAAGCTGGATATCTATCCGCTGGAGCGCGATGGCTCGACGCTTGAGTACGACGGGCTGGAGCTGCAGAAGGTCGATCGCCCAACGGTTGAGTGTGCCGATTACCTGAGCAAGAATCCGCTGGCGAGTAAACTACCGTAGCCGTTTTTTTGCCGGGTGGCGGCTTCGCCTGACCCGGCCTACAAAAGTACCGTCCCGTAGGCCGGGTAAGCGTCAGCGCCACCCGGCATTGTTTCTACAACGCATCCTCAATCACCCACACGCTGACGCTTCCGCCTTTGCAGGTAAACGTTCCTTCGCCATCTGCCGCCGTGGTGACCGTTTCTTCGCGATTGCCGAGAAAATCACGCCACGTTTTGTTGCCGTAGTTTTCCCCCAGGCAAATTACCTTCTCGCCGTCGTCGCCGTTCGACATCACCACCACGCAGCCGGGATCGTCTTCCGTACCGCTGCGGCTGAAGGCGATGCAGTTAGGATGGTCAAAAAACAGCGTCTGCACGCCGTGGGCAAAACGCTGGCGCGCGAGGATCAGCTCGTGGAGCTGCTCAATGACCGGCATATCAATATGGTACGTTTCTCCGTCTCCACCCGTATCGTCATAGCTGGCACCAAAGAGGTCCGGATAAAAGACGCTCGGCACGCCATTTTCCCGCAGCAGGATCAGCGCGTAGGCCAGCGGTTTAAACCAGGCTTCGACCGGGGCTTCCAGCGCCTGCAAAGGTTGGGTGTCATGGTTCGCGACGAGGGTCACCGCATGAAACGGATCGGCTTCCACCAGCGTGCCGGTGAAGATTTGGCTCATGTCGTAATCCCGACCCTGACGTGACGCCTCGTGGAACTTCATCTGCAGGGGGGCATCAAACAGCATGGTTTTGCCTTCGACCTGGTCGATATAGGCCTGAAGTTTATCCACCTCGTGAGACCAGTATTCCGCCACGATAAACAGCGGCTGGTCGGCGACCTCCTGGACGTGCTCAATCCACTCTTTGTAGAACCAGGCGGGAATATGCTTGACGGCGTCCAGGCGAAAACCGTCGCAGCGCGTCTGTTCCATGACCCAGCGGGCCCAGTATTTGATCTCCTCGGTCACGGCGTGATTGCGAAAGTCGATATTTTCGCCCATCAGATAATCGAAGTTACCCATCTCATCATCAACCTGATCGTTCCAGCCTTCGCCGGTGTAGTCGTTGACGATTTTAAAAATGCCGTCTTCATCGGGGTTTTCAATGTGGTCGACGCCGCTGAAGCATTTGTAGTCCCAGATAAACTGGGAATATTGCCCGGCGCGGGCAGGGAAGGTATAGCGGGTCCAGGCTTCACACTCGATGACCTCGTCATCGATTTGCGTGCGATCCTGCTCGTTCACGCGCTGAACGCGGACGGGCTCTTTTTCATCGGCGCCCATTTTGTGGTTCACCACCACGTCCAGCAGTACGGCAATGTCGTTGCGCTTGAGGGCGTCGATGGCTTCCAGCAGTTGCGCTTTGTCACCGTATTTCGTGGCGATACTGCCTTTCTGGTCAAACTCGCCCAGATCGAACAGGTCATAGGAGTCATAGCCGACAGAATACCCGCCTGACGCGCCTTTATAGGCGGGCGGGAGCCAGATCATGTTAATGCCGATTTCGTTAAGATTGGGGGCTAACGCCGTGACCTCTCGCCACAATTCACCGCCAGCAGGGTAGTACCAGTGAAAACATTGTAACAGGGTGGGGTTTTTCATCGTCCTTGCTCCAGAAGCCATTGGCAGACTTCTGGAGTATGGTTGATGAATCGCTAATGTGTATTATTGATTCATCTCTCCGGGAAATAAAATGTTGCCAGAAAGCCTACCGTAGGTGACGTTTACGTTTTTTTGCTTGTTGGTTTGCGCAATAAGGCCGCTCAGCTCACTCATCCTTTCCTGTAGCAACTCTTTAAGAATGATTTCATTCTGAAGCACCTGATTCAGTATCACCATTGCCTGGTCCTGAACAGACTTACTGTTGGGCGGAAAAGGCGTCGTGCTGATCTCTTCTACCAGCGAAACGTATGCCACCTCCTGGTCAATTAGCTCATCCCATTTCCCGGATTGAGCAAGGCCTAGCATGGTATTGCTAAGCGCATTAAGGGCATGCCACTTTTTTAGGGATAAGCTGAAGTCGTTCATTACAGTTAATCCTGCTTGGGAGAATAACCCGGGCCGATTTGCTTCCAGGCGTCGGAAATATTGAGCAGCAGAGCCTCGACTTCGGTAATGGCCTCGATGTCATTGCGCAGGTTGGCATGTAACAAACGGCGTACCATATAGTCGTAAAGTGCAGAAAGATTGCGGGGGAGTTCTCCTCCCACATCCATATTTAAACCAGCCTTAAGGCCATTTTCGATAATATTAATGGCCTTAGACAGGGCCTCTCCTTTTGCCGGGATGTCCCCTTGCTCAAGGAAAAGGCGCGCCCTAATAAGCGCGCTATGGATACCGTCGAACAACATGACAACCAACTGGTGCGGGCTGGCACTCAAGACAGCAGATTCAAGACCTACCTGCTGATAGGCTTGTACACCAGATTTGCTATACATATCGGTTCCTTTCTTACTTACTGCTGAACTGTTGGGTCAAATAAGTGGCCGTACCATTGAATTTAGTGACCAGCTTATCCAAATCGTTAAATTGCTTTTTATAACGCGCCATCGTGGCTTCAATGGTCAACTCCATCGCGTCGTAACGTTTGCCGATGGATTTGAGCGTGGCGTTAATACCGTCCTTCGCATTCTGAATCACACCTTCTTTACCGATAGAGGTGCTCAGCATATCGGTCAGGGTGTTATTCATCTGTGTGGCGAAACCGGTTTTTTTTCCGTCACCCACAAAATAGGCCTGCACGCCAGCCGGATCGTCGGTAAGAATCTTGGTTAATTTCTTATCATCAATTTTTAGGTTGCCAATCGCGCCGTCTGCGCCTTTGACCGGGTCCTGGGTGATGCCAAGTTGAGCCATAATGGCATAGGAGCCACTCTGTACATTGGTCAATAAAGCACGAAGATCGGATTGTACTCCGCGGATAGTACTGTCACCCATTAACACGCCGTTGTTCGAGGACTGCGCGGTTGCACCCACTGCTGGCGGCTCGTATTTGGTCAGCGCAGCAATGGTAGACTGCAGAGAGTTATAGGCATTGACCCATTCCGTAATGGCTTTTTTGTTATCGTCGGTTGAGCGGGCTATCGTCAGCGTTTCATCTGCTGTGCTCGGGGCTTTCAGGGTTAATGTTACGCCAGGCAGCGCGTCAGTGATGGTATTGCTCTGGCGAACTATTTGAATACCGTTCACGTCAATAACGGCGTTTTGCGACTTAACCTGCACATTTAGCGCAGCGCTTCCGATAACGGCGTTAAGCGTATCGTCTCCCGCCACCGTCACCGTCATATCGGAATCGGTACCCGTGGTTTTTGAGGTCAGCATCAGACGGTAGTCGCCGTTATCGGCTTTCACCACGCTTGCTGATACGTTGCCGTTGGCCGCATTGATAGCTTTAGCAATCCCGTTCAGTGAAGTATCGCTATCGGCGAGCGTTACCGTCAGCGGTTTGCTGTCGGCTCCTGCCTGGGTGATGGTAATGGTTCGGCTATTGGAGCCCGTTGTCCCGCCTAACTGCTTTGTATTGCTGTCAATGGTGCCGGGAGCTGTCGTCAGAACCTGGCCTTTCGCGATCTTACTGACATTAATAGTAACGTCGCCAACGTTAGCGCTGGAGGTACTGATAGCGGAGAATGCTGTGTTGGTGCTTGAAACGGACGTAGAGTTCCAGGTATCCGTCTTTGCCAGCTTTGCTGCTGCGGTTTGCAGGGTAGTCAGGGCGCTTTGTAATTTTCCGTAACCGGTGATTTGCGCGTCGTAAGTGGTCTTTTGTTTGGCAATCGCTGTTAATTTAGTCTCTTCTGCTGCCTGCAGCTTATCGTACAGATCCGACAGGCCGGGCACGCCCACCCCGAGATTACTGATAGTCGCCATGTAATGTTCCTTTTCAATGGATGTTTCAGTCGTTTATCGGCCCATCTTGCAAAAAGTTTACGGCGAGTTTTAAAAAATAATCGCGTAATAAGCGTTCATTTTCTCGCTTTTAACGTCTGACATGACGTTTTTGAGGAGGGTAAAAAAGAAGCAATTGGCCTTATAATTTTACAACTCTTGGGTATTCCATGTGCCATTTCGCTAAATAAATATATATAAAACAAATGGTTAATTTTTTTCTTCGATATTTTCTAAAGTCTGCTGCAAGGGCGTCGATAACCTTGTTGACGGTGAGAGACGCCGTGAGTGTTAGGCACCGACCCTAGAAACCATTTTTGAAGGAATTAAAATTATGGCAGTTATCAATACTAACCTGTTGTCCCTGACCACTCAGAACAACCTGAACAAATCTCAGTCTTCTCTGGGCACCGCTATCGAGCGTCTGTCTTCCGGTCTGCGTATCAACAGCTCTAAAGATGACGCTGCTGGTCAGGCAATTGCAAACCGCATGAACTCTCAGATCAAAGGGATGACTCAGGCTGCACGTAACGCTAACGACGGTATCTCTCTGGTTCAGACCGCTGAAGGTAACCTGAACGAGATCAACTCCAACTTACAGCGTATCCGTGAGCTGGCTGTTCAGGCTGCGAACGACACTAACGGTACTACTGACTACACCTCAATCAGCACTGAAATCACTCAGCGCCTGGGTGAAATCGATCGTATCGCTGGCGCTGCTAACTTCAACGGCAAAAAACTGCTGGACGGTAGCCAGACAGCTTCCCTGAACATCCAGGTTGGCGCAGGTACTGGCGCAACTGATAGCATCGCTATCACCACTGGCGCACTGATCAACGCAAAAGCAACCAGCCTCGACTCTGGACTGACCGGTACTATCACTGATAACAGCACTGCAAAAGCGTTCATCACTGCTGCAGACAACGCTATCTCCAAAATTGATACCGCGCGTTCAAACATGGGTGCGATTCAGAACCGTTTCGAATCTACCATCAACAACCTGAACAACTCTATCACTAACCTGTCTGCTGCTCAGTCCCGTATCCAGGACGCTGACTACGCAACTGAAGTTTCTAACATGTCTCGCGCGCAGATCCTGCAGCAGGCTGGTACTTCTGTGCTGTCTCAGGCAAACCAGGTTCCGCAGGCTATGCTGTCCCTGCTGCGTTAATAGACGCCAAATATTTAAAAAAGGTTGCTGGAAACAGCAGCCTTTTTTTTCACTTTTTATCCTGAAATAAACCCACCTTTAATCTTCAAAATAAGGCTGCATTTAGCAGCGTTTTCCTGCCATCACCCGCCGTAACGCAGTGCTATTCTGCCTAAAATGTCCTTTTCCGGTCGTCTGACGACGGTTTATCGATGAGTTATAAGATGAGTGAATTCGCACGTAGCCGGGCCATGCGTCAGTTTTATCGGAATGTCTTTACCCGATTCATTGATCTCCCCGAAGCAGATGTTATGCCCGCTAACATCGTGGCGGAAATCTTCAGCTTTAAGAGCGCCAATATTACCACCCTCGAACCCATGATACGTGCGGCAGAAACGGGGCTGGAGGCGAACAAAGATTCTGCCTTAAAAAACATGTTGTGCGCAATCGTGCTGGCCAACAGTGCGCTTGATGAGTCCCGTACTGGCGATAAACAGATATTATCTTCATCCCAATGTGCGCAGCTGACCGAATATGTTGTCTCGGCATTAAACGCCGACAGTAATATTCATTATCTTGTCGCCGCCATTCAGCTACTGTTTCGCGTAAATGAAATCAGCTCAGCGCTATTCATAATAAACAACAATCTTTCGCAGGTAAGCAGCTCGGCTCCGGTTCTGAAAATTCTGCTGCTGATCTGTTTAATGGAAAACGACTTTAATCAGGCGATGGTCGTGATTCAGGTATTGACCGCCGATGCGTTACTTATTGGTGAAGATCCTATGGCCCTGCTAATGATTACCTGTGGGATCTACCGGCTTGGAGGCATTCCGGATTCTTACATTGATTTTAGATCGCTTAACGCGAGCGAGTACATCGCGGCGAAGGGTGCCTGGGAAAACTGGATTGTAAAAACCTCAGGTACCAAAACGACGGTGTTGCTAACCTGTACTCGCGAGGAATATTTCGAACACGCCGTACCGACGCTTTACTCCCTCTATGAAACCAATCGCGACGTCCTGGATGTTCACGTTCACGTGTTCAATGGCAGCAATGAGATAAAAGAAAGTCTGCTGGCGCTTCGGGAACAGTTTCCTGAGCTCAATCTCTCTGCCAGCCATGAGACGATCGCCAGCAATACTGACACCGCAGTGATCAGCGCTGCGCGTCGCATTGTTTTCCTGCGCCATGCTCTGAGTACTTTTAATACACCTATTATTGCTATTAATTCAAATGTTCTTGCGCGTAAACCCTGGGCCGAGCCCAACGCGTCGCTGATGTTGTTACAAACCGAAAACTCGCCGTTCTGGGAAGAAGTCTTTGCCGGTTTTATCTACGCCAGGCCTTGCGGCATCGCACAACGCTATCTCGATAGGGTCGCACACTTTATCGACGTTAACCTCACCAGCGGCAACTGTGCGCCGGGCCTTGAACAGGTCGCACTCTTTGCGTGCCTGGATAGCCTTTCGCCACAAGACCAGCATTCGATTACCCGTGCTGAGCGTTCCACAGTAGTGGATAGCCACGCTGCGGATGAGGCGTTTTGCTGGGTAGCAATGAAAGCAGAGGGCCCCTGTCAGGAGTTTAAATCGACGCTTATCGGTAAATACCAACGCTAAACATTGGCCCTGCAATAACGAGAATCTGGAATAAACGTGACGACAATGTATCCCAACCAACGGGTCAGCACTGAGACCCTTTATGCTGCTGCGGCACTTAATCTCCTGGCCACGCCGGTTCCTGCATTTGCTCGTGTCATGGAGATTGGCTGTGGATCGGCAACGAGCCTCATTATGCACGCCTGGGCTAACCCGGAGAGTATAGCTATTGGTGTGGATATTGATGGACAGGCGATCCTGAAGGGGAAACAGTTGGTTGCAGGGTTGGGATGCCAGAACGTTGAACTGTTTGAGGCAGGGTTAGGGGATTTGCTTGCGGTCGATCCCGGTGAGTTTGATTACATCATTATCCACCAGAGTTTTGCTTTTCTGGGCAAAAGCGAGCGGGAAGCACTCTTGCAGTGGTGTCACGCGCATTTATCCGTCAAAGGTGTTATCGCCATAAAATGGTCTGTACTACCGGGAAGTTCAGCGCGTCTCGCGTTGGGTGAAGCGCTACGCTTTCATCTTGAACGGGCAGAAGCGGGCAGCGATCTGCTGGCTTCTGCCCGTGCCATGTTGAGTTTTATGCTATTAACTCTGGAAGAAGGTGCGCTCAAGAACGAAGTCCTACGTGCAGAAAAAATGGACGACAACACACTGATTCTCGCCTTCTTAACCCCGACTGACGGGGCATGTACTTTGGCTGCCTTCTGTTCACAGGCGGAACAGGTGGGTCTGCAGTATCTGGGCGATATCCTTCCGCAGTCAGAGCTAGGAAGCTATTATAATCCGACAATTGAAGAACTGCTCGAGGCCGTCAGTGCCGGAGCCAGCAGAACAATGGCACAGCAGTATCTTGACTATGCCGTGCAGCGCTCAGAACGCTTTACTTTGCTTTGTCACCTGAACAGTCACCAGCCTCCCAATAAGCCGGATCTTAATCAGCTTAGAAACCTGCACTGGGCCGGAAGCTTTGTGCCGGTCGAAATGGATCCCGCAAAAGCACCGCATGAATTCAGAAACAGCAACGGTCGAATCATTCGCACCGACAATGCCGTCATTATCCGCATCATGGAATTGCTGGGTAACGTCTGGCCGATGTCCTTAAGTTTCGAGCAGCTACTGCTCAACTGTCGCGCCCCTGAAACGCAGGAGGATTATCAGGATACGGTCCTGGATGCCCTCACAACGCTGTTTATGACAGGCGCGGACGGTCTCTTTTGGAGTGCGGCTCCTGGCCCGTATAACGCTGCGCAAAACGATGAGCTGGCACCGGTGGGGGGGCTGCCTTCCGAACGTCCGGTGGATGCCATGCGGGTTATGAATTTGTGGGGAGAGTGGGTCTCCTTAACGCCCGACGAGTGGCGTTATCTTCAGTACGACATGAACAAAGCAGGACAAGCAAACTGGCAACACTACTCGTCGCTGAAAATTAAAGGGTTGCTGACGGGCTCTCCGGAGGCGTGGAAAAAACATCTGCAGTGTTTTCTGCGTGCGGGCATGATCGACGTACTCAAATCGCAGCTTTCGCTGCTGTTATTATTGAGCGTCGACAGGGTACAGGGTGGATTGTTGCTGAAGGGCAACGCCGAATCCGAATTAGCCGATCCTGATGTCGATGCCATTTATGCACGAGCGAACAGTCTCATTCAACAAGGGCGCTCTAAAGAAGCCCGGGAGTACGCCCGCGCATTGATGGAGAAAAAACCCGACAATATTCATGTGCTTCGCTGCTACTCAAAAACGTGCGTCTTAACCTCTGCCTGGGATGATGCTCTGGCATCGCTTTGCACGCTAATGGGATATTATTTTTCCAGCCTTGATATCTACTATGATCTCGCCACGGTACTTCAGCGCAAGCGTGAGTTTTACGGTTCGCGGCTCATTGTCCGTACTTTACTGCGCCTGAATAAAAAAAATATTGATTACTGGCTCAGTATGGCATCGCTGCACCATGCTTACGGCGATATGTCGTTGGCTGAAAAATGCTGTAGGGAAATTATGCGCTTTCAGCATCCTGGTCCCAGTTCGCTTGGACTCACCGGCATTGTCCTGAGTGACAACCATAAAATGGCAGAAGCGCGCTATTTTATGGAAAAAGCTGTTGAGCTCAGTAATTACAATTTTGGTTACTTCAGCAATTTACTTTTCGTGATGAGTCATGACGCTAGCGTGAAGGCTGAAGAGCTGCTGGAAAAGCATATCGAGTTTGGCCGCCGTACGGCATCCTGGGCTGAAGAGAGCGGGGTAACGCTGGCGCTAACTAATTCCCTGGAACCTCAGCGCAAACTTCGGCTCGGTTTTGTTTCCGGAGATTTGCGTAAGCATCCGGTGGCAAATTTCCTGCTGCCATACTGGGACGCCATCAATCGCGAAAAATATGATTTAGTTGCCTATAACACGCTTTTCCTGGAAGAGGATGACGTTTATCGCCACCTGCGTCAGAGCGCTACCCTTTGGCGCCAGGTTGATGCTATCAGCGATATTGAGCTGGCGAAACTGATCGCAGAAGATGGGATTGATATTCTGTTCGATTTATCGGGCCATACCGCTTACAACCGGCTACCGGTCTTCGCTCTGCGCCCGGCACCGATCCAGATCACATGGATAGGCTACCCAGGCACCACCGGGATGAAAGAGATGGATTATATTTTGCTTTCGGCGAGCCTGGCACAGTCTCCGGCCCTTGAAAAACAGCTGGTGGAAAATGCGATGTTCGTGGCGACGCGTAAGAGTTTCGAACCTCACCCGCGAAGCCCGGATATTAACTCCTTACCTGCCCTGCACAATGGCTTTATCACGTTTGGTAGCTTCAACCGGTCAAAAAAAATAAATGACCAGGTTCTGGATACTTGGGCTGCAATTTTGCAGGGCTACCCTGAGAGTCGTCTCTTAATCGGTAATATGACCGATGCTGAAATGATCTCTGCCATGACGAAGCGCTTTAAACAGCGCGGAGTTTCGCAAAACAGATTACTTTTCCGTGGACTGGTTGAACTGGACGAATACCTTGCTCTGCACCATGAAATCGATATTTTACTGGATGCCTTCCCCTACAGCGGCGGAACGACGACGCATCATGGAGCCTGGATGGGCGTTCCGACAATTACCATGAATGGCCCGACCATACCCTGCCAGCAGGGCGTAGATATTATGCGTTCTTACGGGCTGGAACAGTTTATCGCTGATGATGAGGATGATTATATTTATAAGGCAATAGACTGGCGTCAACATATTCCAGAGTTAGCTGAAATACGTCTGGGGATGCGTGATAGGATCCCGGTTAATCCCTTGCCAGATTTTAATATTGCCGAGAATTTTGAGCGGGCGCTGCGTGAAGCATGGAAAATCTATTGTCGGGGAGAAAAGCCTCGTCCGTTTCTTATTGCCGAGGAGCGTTCGTGAATGGCAATCGATAATCAGGCTGGCAGTTTGGGCAAAATTTAACGGTATCAATACCGAGGTACGCTATGAATGAAATTTACGTAACCAGTCCATTTTTGCCCCCTTTGGAGGAATTTATTCCTTATCTGGAGAAAATCTGGCAAAACAAGACGCTGACAAATGGCGGGCCTTTCCACCAACAGCTGGAAGAGGCTCTGGCGCAATACCTTGGCGTTAAGCACCTGTCTCTATTCGCTAACGGTACGTTGGCGCTGCTGACAGCATTTCAGGCGTTGCGTCTGAGCGGAGAGGTAATCACTACGCCGTATTCCTTTGTGGCGACCTCACACAGTTTGCTGTGGAATGGCTTAACGCCTGTCTTCGCTGATATTGATCCACGAACCTATAATATTAATCCGGATTGCATCGAAGAATTAATTACGCCAAATACTACGGCAATTTTACCTGTGCATTGTTATGGCATCCCTTGCGATATCGACAAAATACAGAAAATTGCTGACGTCTATGGCTTACGGGTAATATATGATGCCGCACATGCGTTTAACGTTCGAAAAAATAATATCAGTATTCTAAATCATGGTGATTTGTCGGTACTCAGCTTCCATGCCACTAAAGTTTTTAATACCTTTGAAGGCGGGGCGATCATTTCCCAGGATCTTAAAACTAAACAGCGCATCGACTATCTCAAGAACTTTGGTTTTGCCGGTGAGACCCGCATCGTGGCACCAGGCATAAACGCCAAAATGAATGAAGTGGAAGCGGCATTTGGTCTTCTGCAACTTAAGCATATTGATAAAGCTCTAGAAGAACGCAAAGCGATTCATCATCGCTATCGCGAGCTGTTAAAAGGGCTTGAAGGATTAACGTTTGTCGACGTGCCAGACGATGTGAGCTGGAACCATGCGTATTTCCCGGTGCTCATTGAACCGAAATTTGGCATGAGTCGCGATGATGTTTATACATTATTTAAAGCTGACGGCATTCTGACTCGCCGCTATTTCTATCCGTTAATCAGTTCTTTTGCGATGTACAGGGGGTTCCCTTCTTCTGCTGAAGAGCATCTGCCTGTTGCCAATGATATCGCCGACAAGGTGCTGTGCCTTCCAATTTATCCCGGATTAACGCCAGAAGATCAAGACCGCGTAGTGAATGCTCTTAGACGCGCATCTCTGTCTGGTGAGGTACCGTCTAACGAGTCGGCAATATACTCGGGGCTCGTAGTATGACCGTGATGCGCACTGCAATGATCCTGGATGCGGGTTTTGCCTCACTGCCGTTACAACAGGCCATAAAAGCGGCGGGTTTTCGTACGCTCGCCTGTAGCGGCAAAGCTCAGGATGCAGGTATGAAATATGCCGACGCGACCTGCGTGCAAAATTATGCCGATAGCAAAGCCGTACTGGCTATTGCCCGTAATGAAAAAATTACTGCGCTATCCCCCGGCGTAACCGATGTGTCCTATCTTTCAGGTTGCCGTGTGGCGGATGAGCTTGGCCTTCCAGGCTTCGACTCACCCGAGGTCAGCGATCTTCTCTTTTTGAAAGATCGCTTCAGAAAATGGGCCAGCGGCCAAGGCTACCCTATACCGCGGGCTGTGAGAAGTCCACAGGACGCGCACGCGCTAACCTTCCCGCTGCTGGTTAAACCCGTTGATGCTTACAGTGGTATGGGGATTTCACTTATTCATCAGCCGTCAGAGCTGGATGAGGCGGTAAATATCGCCTGCTCTGCATCGCCGGGAGGGCAGTGTGTCATTGAAACATTCTGCCAGGGGGCCCTATATAGCCATTCCGCTTTTATTCGCAATGGGCAAATTGTCTGCGAATTTTTTGTTGATGAGTTTTGCACGGTCTATCCGTGGCAGGTAAATAGCAGTTGCTTGAGCGTCAATCTCAGCGAGCCGATGCGCGACCGCATCAGCGAGTGTATGCAGGCCATTGTCAGCGACTTAGCTCTGGTGGATGGTTTGTTGCACACGCAACTCATCGCTGACGAACAGGATTTTTGGTTGATTGAAGTCACCCGCCGATGCCCTGGCGATCTCTACTCGAAATTAATTGAACTCTCAACGGGCGTAGATTATTGCCGTGAATTTGTATTGCCCTTTATTGGTGGGGAGAGTGCGTTCCCGAATCGGCGACCGGCGCGCCAGCGATACGTTGCGCGCCATACGGTCTCTTGCGAACGTCAGAGCCGATTTTTTGGCTTCAGCTACGCTTCGCTACCAGCCACGATCATTCAGACTATCCCGCTGAAACAGCCGGGCGATGAACTCGCACCAGCACCTGAAGATCGCGCCGGACTGGTTTTTGCTGAGTTTACCGAACTCAATGCCATGGCACGCCACACGCCGCAGCTAAAAAACTATTTCTCATTTAATTCATTGTAAGGACCGGATTATGCACAGGCCTCTGTCTCTCGGGTTTATCGGCGGTGGGATCAATTCTGCCATCGGTCTTACTCACAACATCGCTAGTCAAATGGACGGGCATTTTCAGCTTACGACGGGCTGCTTTAGCCGCGATACGTCGCTGAACCAGCAGACGGGTCGAGCTTGGGGGGTTAAAGACGAGGCTATTTACTCCAGCGCAGTCACGTTACTTGAAGAACAACATGCGCAGATGGATGCTGTCGTCATACTGACGCCAACACCCTCCCACCGTGAAATTATCCTGGCCTGTCTGGAGTATGGCCTGCCGGTGATCAGTGAAAAAGCGATGGTTGCAAGTGTAGGCGACGCGAGGGATATCGCCCGGCGAGTCTTCGAGATGAAAGGACAACTGTACGTCACCTATAACTACACCGGTTATCCCATGGTTCGCGAATTGCGTAAGCGTCTGCTTAGCGGCGAGTTGGGGAAAATTCAGCATGTTATGGTTGAAATGCCCCAGGAAGGGTTTATTCGCAGCCGCGAGGATGGCAGCGTTCCTCAGCCTCAGGAATGGCGACGAGTTGATGGGGATATTCCTACTGTTTCGCTCGACCTGGGTGTCCATGTGCACCAGTTGGTGGAGTTTCTGACGGATAAGCAAGCCGAAGATGTCTATGCGATCAACAGCACCTTTGCCCGTGTTTCGGACGTTATCGATACGGTTAACCTAATCTCCCGCTATAGCGACGACATGGTCTGTAACTACTGGTACGGCAAGGCGGCGCTCGGTTACCGCAATGGTTTGCGAATCCGTATATATGGGTCAGAAGGCAGCGCAGAGTGGCTGCAAATGGAGCCAGAATATCTCCGACTCGCCGATCGGCATGGCAACGTGCGTCTGCTTGATCGAACGGCAGGAGATAACACTGTGGCTAATCAGCCTCGCTATTGTCGTTTTAAAGCAGGGCATCCTGCCGGATTCATAGAGGCATTCGCTAACTACTATGCCGACATCGCTGCCAGTTTACGCGGTGATGCCACGGGATATAGCTTCAGTTGTGATACGGCCGTTCGCGGTCTCGAGTTTCTCGAAAAAGCGCAGCAGAGCGCCGTGACGTCTGCCAAAGTCGATTTACATCGTTAATAAAGGTTGAGCTGAGGACTACATGACATTACTGGAACAGATACAGGGCTACGATAATCATTTCTTCAAGGGCATCCGCGACATGCATGCCAACGGACTTCCGCTGGTTCTCTATGGAGCCGGTTGCCTTGGGCAGATGACCGCGGAATTTATGTTCCGGGAAAATTTGCCTCTCGATAAGATAGCGTTAAACCGACATTACATCACTGAAGGCATGACCTTCCATGGTCTGCCGGTGGTGTCAATTGAAGACCTTATCGAACAACCCGGTAAATTTAACTGTATCGTTGCGCTGCAATACGTCCATGATGCATTGCAACAGGAATTACGCCGCGGCGGCGCAAACGTGCTGGTTTACGATCCTGCCTTTATCGGAGTCAGCACCACGCTGTGGTATACGCAGTCGTTTTGTGACGAGCATAGCGATACCCTTGAAGCTGTCTATGCCGGCCTCGCGGACGAACGTTCAAGAGAAACGCTGGTCGCGTTCCTTAAACAGCGTCTCAGCGCAACCCGCGGCTACTACCAGGCAGTATACGAGCCAGCCCACTATTTTCCTGCCGATATTCTCCGCCTTCAGAATAACGAAGTGTTTATTGATTGCGGTGCCTACAATGGTGATAGCATCGGCGCGTTTATGCAGGAAGTTGTCAATCAAGGCGTTGAGATGCCGGAGAAAATTGTCGGTTTCGAACCAGATGCCGGTAATTTTTCTCAGCTTTGTGACAATACCCGACAATGGCCATTCTGCCAGCCAGTGCAAAAAGGGGTATGGGAGAATAAAACCGTACTCTCTTTTCAATCTGGGAATGCGCTCTCTTCTCGGCTTGTGGAGCAAAGCAGCGATACGGTTACAATTGAGCTCGATAGCATTGATAATATCTTGCAGGGCGGTAAAGCCACTTTCATAAAAATGGATGTTGAAGGTGCAGAGCTCAAAGCACTCCAGGGCGCCGCTGGCACCATTCGCGCCTGGCATCCACTATTAGCGATTAGTCTTTATCATAAGCCGGAAGATCTTCTGACTATTCCACAATATATTCAATCACTCAGCGCTGATTACCATTTTTATCTTCGTGGCCACCATCCGGAACTGGCTTTTGAGCTCGTTCTATATGCTGTGCCGAAATCGAGGTTATTACAGTAATAGGCAAATAACCGCCCATTTCACCCATTATTCATCCAATTGATTGCCCTCCAGAATCGGATAATCATGCCGATAACTCAACTAACGCAGGGCTGTTTATCGTGAATTCACTCTATACCGCTGAAGGTGTAATGGATAAACACTCGCTGTGGCAGCGTTATGTCCCGCTGGTGCGTCACGAAGCATTGCGCCTCCAGGTGCGCTTGCCGGCGAGCGTGGAACTCGACGATCTGCTACAGGCGGGCGGTATCGGGTTATTGAATGCAGTTGACCGATACGACGCTCTGCAAGGAACGGCATTTACGACTTACGCAGTTCAGCGTATTCGTGGTGCGATGCTGGACGAGCTGCGCAGCCGTGACTGGGTACCGCGCAGTGTTCGCCGCAACGCACGCGAAGTGGCGCATGCGATGGGGCAGCTGGAACAGGAACTGGGACGCAACGCAACGGAAACCGAAGTGGCGGATCGTCTTGGCATTGCTGTTGAAGAGTATCGTCAGATGTTGCTCGATACCAATAATAGCCAACTCTTCTCTTATGACGAGTGGCGAGAAGAGCATGGCGATAGCATCGAGCTGGTGACGGATGAGCACCAGCAAGAAAACCCGTTACACCATTTAATGGAAGGGAATTTACGCCAGCGCGTCATGGAAGCTATTGAAGCTCTGCCTGAACGCGAACAGCTGGTATTGACCCTTTATTACCAGGAAGAGCTTAACCTCAAAGAGATTGGCGCTGTTCTGGAGGTGGGAGAGTCGCGGGTGAGCCAGCTGCACAGCCAGGCCATTAAACGCTTACGAACCAAGCTGGGTAAGTTATAGGTGATTGATTCACCTTAAAAATGCCGCACAACGTATTGACAACCAGGAGTTATCATGACGGTGCAGCAATCTAAAAGACGGCCTTTAAGCCGCTACCTGAAAGACTTTAAACACAGCCAGACGCATTGCGCCCACTGTAACAAGCTACTCGATCGTATCACGCTGGTTCGCCGCGGCGAAATCGTCAATAAGATCGCGATTTCTCGCCTCGACACGTTGATGGACGAAGCAGCATGGCTCGAAGAGCAAAAAGAGTGGGTGGCGCTTTGCCGTTTCTGTGGCGATCTCCATTGCAAAGAGCAAAGCGACTTCTTCGATATTATCGGCTTCAAGCAGTTCCTGTTTGAACAAACGGAGATGAGCCACGGCACCGTTCGCGAATACGTGGTTCGCCTGCGCCGCCTCGGGCAACATCTGACCGTGAACAACATTTCCCGCGATCTGCTCAAAACCGGTTATCTCGACGAGAACCTGGAGCCGTGGCTGCCTGCGACCAGCACCAACAACTACCGGATTGCGCTGCGCAAGTACGCACAATATAAGGTACAAATGCCGGGTGCCATAAAGCAGAAAGCCCACGCCGGAACAACTTCTGATATATATTAAAAAAGAATAAGATGTAGCGCAGTCGCCTTTGACGTTGCAGGCGATTTCTCTACACTACGTAAAAATTCCACTATATCGGGGTATTTATGAAATTTGCACTTCTGGGTCGTCAGGCGCTGATGGGTGTTATGGCCGTTGCGCTGGTTGCGGGCATGAGCGTGAAAACGTTCGCCGCAGAAAACCTGCTGAATAAAGTAAAAGAGCGCGGTACGCTGCTGGTCGGGCTGGAAGGAACCTATCCTCCGTTCAGCTTCCAGGGCGATGACGGTAAGCTGACCGGTTTTGAAGTGGAGTTTGCTGAAGAGCTGGCGAAACACCTCGGCGTGAAAGCGTCCCTGAAACCGACCAAATGGGACGGTATGCTGGCGTCGCTGGATTCGAAACGCATTGACGTGGTCATCAACCAGGTCACCATCTCTGACGAGCGTAAGAAGAAGTATGACTTCTCCACCCCGTATACCGTGTCCGGTATTCAGGCGCTGGTGAAGAAAGGCAACGAAGGCACCATCAAAACGGCTGCGGACCTGAAAGGGAAGAAAGTCGGTGTCGGTCTGGGAACCAACTACGAAGAGTGGCTGCGCCAGAACGTTCAGGGCGTGGATATCCGCACCTATGATGATGACCCGACGAAATACCAGGATCTGCGCGTGGGCCGCACCGACGCCATTCTGGTTGACCGCCTGGCAGCACTGGATCTGGTGAAGAAAACCAACAACACCCTGGCGGTAGCGGGTGATGCGTTCTCTCGTCAGGAATCCGGCGTGGCCGTTCGTAAAGGTAACGAAGACCTGGTGAAAGCGATTGATTCCGCGATTGCTGACATGCAAAAAGACGGTAGCCTGAAGGCGCTTTCCGAGAAGTGGTTCGGGGCAGACGTCACGAAATAAGTTTCTGACGTAAAAAAAGGCGCTTTTAAAAGCGCCTTTTTTATTTCTTACGCGTCTGCGTGCATAATGAAAAATATCACATTTTGTCTGAGTTACCGGAGCATCCATGTCACTACAGAATTTAACGCGCTTTCCCCGCCTGGAGTTCATCGGCGCGCCGACGCCGCTGGAGTATCTCCCGCGATTTTCTGATTATTTAGGGCGCGATATTTTTATTAAGCGTGATGAAGTGACGCCCATGGCGATGGGGGGCAACAAGCTGCGCAAGCTGGAGTTTCTGGCGGCGGACGCCCTGCGCGAAGGCGCGGATACGCTCATCACTGCCGGGGCCATCCAGTCCAACCACGTTCGCCAGACGGCGGCCGTGGCGGCAAAACTTGGGCTTCACTGCGTGGCATTGCTGGAAAACCCGATTGGCACGCGGGCTGAAAACTATCTCACCAACGGTAACCGCCTGCTGTTAGACCTGTTTAACGTGCAGGTTGAGATGGTTGACGCGCTGACCGACCCGACCGCCCAGCTCGATGAGCTGGCGACGCGTCTGGAAGCGCAGGGTTTTCGCCCCTACGTTATTCCCGTCGGCGGGTCGAATGCTCTGGGCGCGCTGGGGTACGTGGAAAGTGCGCTGGAAATCGCGCAGCAGTGCGAGGGGGCGGTGAGTCTCTCCTCCGTCGTGGTCGCGTCCGGCAGTGCGGGCACCCATGCCGGGCTGGCGGTGGGGCTGGAGCAACTGCTTCCGGAGGTCGAACTGATTGGCGTGACGGTGTCCCGCAGCGTGGCGGATCAGAAGCCGAAAGTGGTTACGCTACAGCAGGCGGTTGCAGAGCAGCTGGAGCTGAAGGCAAAGGCCGATATTCTGCTCTGGGATGACTATTTTGCGCCGGGTTACGGCACGCCGAACGAAGAGGGAATGGAAGCGGTGAAACTGCTGGCGCGCCTCGAGGGCATACTGCTCGATCCGGTCTATACCGGCAAAGCGATGGCCGGACTGATCGACGGCATTGCGCAAAAACGCTTTAAGGATGAAGGGCCGATTTTATTTGTCCATACCGGCGGAGCGCCTGCGCTGTTTGCCTATCATCCTCATGTTTAAAAATCAGGTCGAAAAATAATAATGCAAGAAAGTATTCAACTGGTTATTGATTCTCTGCCGTATCTGCTGAAAGGTGCGGTATTTACGTTGCAGCTCAGTATCGGCGGGATGTTCTTTGGGCTGGTACTGGGATTTATACTGGCCTTAATGCGCTTGTCGCCTGTCCTGCCGGTGCGCTGGCTGGCGCGCTTTTATATCTCCGTGTTTCGCGGCACGCCGCTTATCGCCCAGCTCTTTATGATCTACTACGGCTTACCGCAGTTTGGTATCGAGCTGGATCCGATCCCGGCCGCAATGATTGGCCTGTCGCTCAATACCGCGGCGTACACCTCCGAAACCCTGCGTGCGGCCATCTCCTCCATTGACAAAGGGCAGTGGGAAGCGGCGGCCAGTATCGGGATGACGCCCTGGCAGACGCTGCGCCGGGCCATCCTGCCGCAGGCGGCACGCGTGGCCCTTCCGCCGCTTAGCAACAGCTTTATCAGTCTGGTGAAAGATACCTCCCTGGCGGCAACGATTCAGGTTCCGGAGCTTTTCCGTCAGGCACAGCTCATTACCTCCCGTACGCTTGAGGTCTTTACCATGTATCTGGCCGCCTCGCTGATTTACTGGGTGATGGCGACGGTGCTCTCTGCTCTGCAAAACTATTTCGAAAACCAGCTTAACCGCCAGGAGCGTGATCCAAAATGAGTGCAATTGACGTCAAAAACCTGGTGAAAAAATTCCACGGTCAAACGGTGCTCCACGGGATCGATCTGGAAGTCGAGCAGGGCGAAGTGGTGGCGATTATTGGACCGAGCGGTTCGGGTAAGACGACGCTGCTGCGCAGCATTAACCTGCTTGAACAGCCGGAAGGCGGTACCATCCGCGTCGGGGAGATCACGATTGATACCGGGAAATCCATCAGCCAACAGAAAGGGTTGATTCGCCGCCTGCGCCAGCATGTCGGCTTTGTTTTCCAGAACTTCAACCTTTTCCCGCATCGTACTGTGCTGGAGAACATCATCGAAGGGCCGGTGATCGTTAAAGGTGAGCCAAAAGAAGAAGCGACGGCGCGGGCTCGCGAACTGCTCGCCAAAGTCGGGCTGGCAGGGAAAGAGACCAGCTATCCGCGTCGCCTGTCGGGCGGGCAGCAGCAGCGCGTGGCGATTGCGCGCGCGCTGGCGATGCGCCCGGACGTGATCCTGTTTGATGAACCGACCTCTGCGCTCGATCCGGAACTGGTGGGCGAGGTGCTGAACACCATTCGCCAGCTGGCACAGGAGAAACGTACGATGGTGATCGTGACCCATGAAATGAGCTTTGCGCGCGATGTTGCTGACAGAGCCATCTTTATGGATCAGGGACGGATTGTGGAGCAGGGGCCAGCGAAAAGCCTGTTCGCTAACCCTCAACAGCCGCGAACCCGTCAATTCCTTGAAAAATTCCTTATGCAGTAGCATTTTTGCACGCATTTGCTCCAGAAATTGACTCTGGAGCAAATTATTCTCCCTCTGCGCGAGGGCTTCTGTTTTTTTATTCCATCCAGATCGGATAAACCTTATCGATAGTAAAGTTAATTGTGCTATTGCCGATATTTTGTGGCTAGAAAAAAGTTTTATGTGTTAGCTTATATTCACCATAATAATGATTATCTGTTCAGAGGCTTCATTTAGTAAGTATGAAGGATTTAGACTTTTTCACCTGGCGACGGGATTGCTCCCTCCGGTTTCAGGAATTGACCTGTGCCGCCGAGGTATATCAGGAGCTGGAGCGACAAACTCAGGCGCTGGAATTCGATTATTACGCGCTCTGCGTGCGCCATCCCGTGCCATTTACCCGCCCTAAGATCTCCCTGCAAACCACTTACCCAAAGTTGTGGATGGCGCAATATCAATCCGCGAACTATTTCGCGATTGATCCGGTTTTAAAACCGGAGAATTTCATTCAGGGCCATCTCCCCTGGACAGATGCATTATTCGCCGAGGCGCAGGAATTATGGCACAGCGCCCAGGATCACGGTTTACGCTCGGGAATAACGCAGTGCCTGATGCTGCCAAATCATGCGCTTGGTTTCCTGTCAGTGTCTCGTACGCGTGTACAGGAAGGGCCATTAGCCCATGAAGAAATAGAGCTGCGGTTGCAAATGCTGGTGCAAATGGCCTTAACCTCGCTGATACGTTTTGACGATGAGATGGTCATGCCGCCGGAAATGAAATTCAGCAAGCGCGAGCGTGAAATTCTGAAATGGACTGCGGAAGGGAAGACGTCAGCGGAAATAGCGATCATTCTGTCGATCTCAGAGAATACCGTTAACTTCCATCAGAAGAATATGCAGAAGAAATTCAACGCGCCCAACAAGACGCAGATCGCGTGCTATGCGGCGGCAACGGGACTGATTTGACGCAGTAAAACGTTCTGCGTGACAGACGAGCGAACGGCTGAATGCACTGCATCCAGCCGTTTTTTGTTACTGACGGTACGCTTGCTTGATTTGCTTAACGGTGTTAGCAAATACCGCTGATTCAGCCTGGTCTTCCATTTCCGCGATTTGTTTTTCCATTTTAATGATCACACGACCGGCATCAGCCTGGCCCATCGCCTGCAGCATCAGCGTTAGCAGCGCTTTCAGGCAGTTTACTTCCTGTGCCAGTTCCTGGTTATTCTCCGCAGTGGCAAATTCAGGTGTGCTCATTTATTTTCCTCATTATTAAACGGCGCTAAAGCGCGACGACGAAAGTCAAGGCGGCGGAGTATACCACAAGCTGAAGCAAAAAATGCAGCGGTTGTTTTTCGTACTTTTACGCTGATGTTTAATTGCGTAAACAGATCGTACCGGTAAACTCAACCCGCTTAATGATTATTAATTGTTTAGGTCGGGTTCGCTTGCCGTTAATTATTGTTACAAAAAGTTGAACCCTGTTTTTGCGCAGGTTAAGCCAGCCCGTTTTTTGTAACTTTTTGAATACAGATGGTTAAAAAAAGCTGCAAGAGCCCAGAATGCACGGGCTCTCTTTCCACCGCCTGTACAGCCTAATTTCCAAAAACGAGAGCAAAATCGAATAGCCGGTTTTTTAACGTTTTAATCTTGTCAGGAAAACCGTTAATATAAACCAAATTATCACACAGTAGCGTTATCCCTATTCTGGAGACATTTCCTTTGATCAACGTCCTTCTTGTTGATGACCACGAACTGGTGCGCGCAGGGATACGACGCATTCTTGAAGATATTAAAGGTATTAAAGTTGCCGGTGAGGCATGCTGTGGCGAAGATGCGGTAAAATGGTGCCGTACCCACTCCGCCGATGTGGTGCTGATGGATATGAACATGCCCGGTATTGGTGGTCTTGAAGCAACACGCAAAATCGCGCGTACCTTTGTAGACACCAAAGTCATCATGCTGACGGTGCATACCGAAAATCCACTGCCCGCGAAAGTGATGCAGGCGGGCGCGGCGGGTTACCTGAGTAAAGGTGCTGCACCGCGGGAGGTTGTCAATGCTATCCGTTCTGTGTATGCCGGACAGCGTTATATTGCGTCCGACATCGCTCAGCAGATGGCGCTGAGTCAGATCGAGCCCGAGAAAACCGAATCACCCTTTGCCAGTTTGTCCGAGCGTGAATTGCAGATTATGCTGATGATCACCAAAGGTCAGAAGGTGAATGAAATCTCGGAACAGCTGAATCTCAGCCCGAAAACGGTAAACAGCTATCGTTATCGGATGTTCAGTAAACTGAACATTCATGGTGACGTCGAACTGACGCATCTGGCCATCCGACATGGTTTGTGTAATGCGGAGACGTTGTTAAGTCAGTGAGTGATGTGTTCGATTCAAAAGCATTTCTGAAAACCGTAACCAGCCAGCCTGGCGTCTATCGCATGTATGACGCTGGCGGTACGGTTATCTATGTGGGGAAGGCTAAAGATCTTAAAAAACGCCTTTCCAGCTATTTTCGCAGTAACCTGGCCTCCCGTAAGACCGAAGCGCTGGTCTCACTCATCCAGAATATTGATGTTACCGTCACCCACACGGAGACAGAAGCGCTGCTGCTTGAGCACAACTATATTAAGCTCTACCAGCCGCGCTACAACGTCCTGCTGCGTGATGATAAATCCTACCCGTTCATCTTTCTGAGCGGAGACACCCATCCGCGCCTCGCCATGCACCGTGGTGCAAAACATGCGAAGGGTGAATATTTCGGGCCGTTCCCCAACGGCTATGCCGTGCGAGAAACGCTGGCGCTGCTGCAAAAAATCTTCCCGATCCGCCAGTGTGAAAACAGCGTTTACCGTAACCGTTCGCGCCCGTGCCTGCAGTACCAGATTGGCCGCTGCCTGGGGCCGTGCGTGGCAGGGCTGGTCAGTGAAGACGAGTATGCCCAGCAGGTGGAGTATGTGCGCCTGTTCTTAGCCGGCAAGGACGATCAGGTGTTAACGCAGCTGATCGCGCGGATGGAAAAAGCCAGCGCCGCACTCGAGTTCGAAGAGGCCGCGCGTATCCGCGATCAAATCCAGGCGGTGCGCAGAGTAACTGAGAAACAGTTTGTCTCAAATACCGGTGACGATCTCGACGTCATCGGCGTGGCCTTTGACGCCGGAATGGCCTGCGTGCACGTGCTGTTTATTCGCCAGGGCAAAGTGCTCGGCAGCCGCAGCTATTTCCCGAAAGTGCCTGGCGGTACCGAACTGGGCGAAGTGGTGGAAACCTTTGTCGGCCAGTTCTATCTGCAGGGCAGCCAGATGCGCACGCTGCCTTCTGAAATCCTGCTCGATTTTAATCTTGACGATAAAACCCTGCTGGCCGATTCGCTCTCTGAACTGGCGGGGCGCCGGGTCAATGTTCAAACCAAACCGCGCGGCGATCGCGCGCGCTATCTGAAGCTGGCGCGGACCAACGCGGCAACGGCGCTGAGCACGAAGCTGTCGCAGCAGTCGACGGTGAACCAGCGTTTAACGGCCCTGGCGGCGCTGCTGAAGCTGCCGGAAGTGAAACGGATGGAGTGTTTCGACATCAGCCATACGATGGGTGAACAGACGGTCGCGTCCTGCGTGGTGTTTGATGCTAACGGTCCGCTGCGCGCCGAGTATCGCCGCTATAACATCACCGGCATCACGCCGGGCGATGACTATGCGGCGATGAATCAGGTGCTGCGTCGTCGCTATGGTAAAGCCATAGAAGAGAGCAAGATCCCGGATGTGATCCTGATTGACGGCGGGAAAGGGCAGCTCGGCCAGGCGAAAGCGGTATTTGAATCGCTTGATGTCTGCTGGGATAAAAACCATCCGCTGCTGCTGGGCGTCGCAAAAGGGGCCGATCGTAAGGCCGGTCTGGAGACACTGTTCTTCGAGCCGGAAGGTGAGGGCTTCAGCCTGCCGCCGGACTCTCCGGCGCTGCACGTCATTCAGCATATTCGCGATGAATCGCACGATCACGCCATCAGCGGTCACCGCAAAAAACGGGCGAAGGTGAAAAACACCAGCTCACTCGAGACGATCGAAGGCGTGGGGCCAAAACGTCGCCAGATGCTGCTGAAGTATATGGGCGGATTGCAAGGATTACTCAACGCCAGCATGGAGGAAATTGCAAAAGTGCCGGGTATTTCGCAAGGGCTGGCAGAAAAGATCTACTACTCGTTGAAACATTGAGGGCTCTGTAGCAACATAGAGCTAAATTTTACTGACAACAAATAGTTACCGTCACTATGCAATATAACATCCCTACGTTGCTCACTCTTTTTCGTGTCGTACTCATCCCGTTCTTTGTGCTGGCGTTTTACCTGCCGGTTGTCTGGGCACCCTTTGCCTGCGCATTGATCTTCCTTATTGCAGCGGTAACAGACTGGTTTGATGGCTACCTGGCGCGCCGCTGGAATCAAAGCACCCGTTTCGGTGCCTTCCTCGATCCGGTGGCGGATAAAGTGATGGTCGCGATTGCGATGGTGCTGGTGGCTGAGCACTATCATACCTGGTGGGTGACGCTGCCTGCGGCAACCATGATCGGCCGTGAGATTATTATCTCTGCGCTGCGCGAGTGGATGGCTGAACTGGGGAAACGCAGCAGCGTGGCGGTTTCCTGGATTGGTAAAGTGAAAACTACGGCGCAGATGGCGGCGCTGGTTTGGATGCTCTGGCGTCCGAACGCCTGGGTTGAGTGGGCGGGGATTGGTCTCCTGTGGGTGGCGGCAGTGCTGACGCTGTGGTCAATGCTGCAATATTTGAACGCTGCGCGCGGGGATTTGCTTGATCAGTGATCGTTTCGCCGTAATTTTCAGCAAACGATCCGGGGATGCAAAAAATAACGTTGACTCATAACGTCATATCAGTAGAATGCAACGCATCGAACGGCGGCACGGCAAGCCGGACGATAATGAAATCAAGTGGTTAGACATTTACTTGATGACATGCGGGAATAGCTCAGTTGGTAGAGCACGACCTTGCCAAGGTCGGGGTCGCGA
>OGTT01000067.1_pt1 | contig 52604 bp, 74 predicted proteins | sample 1574641 | NCBI WGS metagenome assembly OGTT01 (sample SAMN03295856, study PRJEB24534) | human gut metagenome | isolation source: fecal sample 6 from infant 8 | host: Homo sapiens | place: USA: Pittsburgh, PA | collected 2014-07 | reverse complement strand
GAATGCTCAGCAAGCGCTGTCCAACCTCATCTTCGTCCAACTTTCGTTTCAACTGGGATTCCAAATCTTTAATCTGCTCAACAAGATAGTGATAATGCTGTTGTAATTTCAGCAATAACTGGCTGAGGTAAAGAGGCAAACTATTATCCTCAAGAATGGTACTCAGTCGGCTAATAACGGCAGCTCCTCGGGGAACGCTAATGCCAAATTCCAGCAGAAAAGCATGCATTTGATTGGTTGTTTTTACCTTATCCTGAACCAGGGATTCACGGACACGATGCAGAGCCCGCATTGCCTGCTGAGATTCCGTTCTGGGCTGCACAAAACGCATAGACGGACGCGATGCAGCTTCACAAATAGCTTCGGCGTCGACAAAGTCGTTTTTATTGCTTTTAACGAACGGGCGGACAAATTGTGGTGATATCAGCTTTGGGGAATGCCCCAACTCTTCCAACTTGCGTGCCATAAAGTGAGAACCGCCACAGGCTTCCATTGCGATGGTTGTAGCGGGGCATGTCGCCAAAAATTCGATCAACTTTGGCCGGGTAAATTTTTTACGGTAAACAGCCTTCCCGCGACGATCCTGGCAATGAATATGGAAAGAGTTTTTACCCAGATCGATACCAATGAGCGCAATGTTTTCCATGATAGTTCTCCGAATGAAAGCCTGTCCTCAGCATAGTACCGGGAAGGAGGGAGTGACCATCTCATTAAATAATAACGTGCTGCAGCTGGCTATTCTCTCGCGCATCAAGCTGTTTGTGCGCCCGAACAACCTGGCAATGCAGCCGGAAGAGGCGCTTTCCCAGCTGCGGTTTGAGCGCGCGGGTAACCATCTCAAAGTCAGCAACGCGTCTCCGTATTACATCACCCTCGTCAATCTGAAGCTGGGCGGGAAGACGCTGGATAACCTGATGGTGGCGCCGAAAAGCGCGGCACAGCAGGTGCTGCCAGCCGGTGCCGGCGGCACGCTCTCCTGGCAGAGCGTGAATGACTACGGTGCCATCACGCCGGCGCGTAGCGTCAACCTGTGAGCAGAGTCAGGGCGATGAAAAACCATCAGGGACGTTACTGCCCGGTTGCACTGGCGCTGATGGCTGCGCTCTGGCCGCAGGCTGGCTGGAGCGAAAGCTATTTCAACCCGGCCTTCCTGTCCGACGACACCGCCAGCGTGGCGGATTTGTCGCGTTTTGAACAAGGACACCAGCAGGCACCCGGCGTTTATCGCGTGGATATCTGGCGTAACGATGAATTTATCGGGACTCAGGACGTGCGTTTTGAGCAGGCGGAGAACACGCCGCCGGTGGCGGGCGGGCTATCGCCGTGTATTACGCGGGCGATGCTCGACCGCTTTGGCGTCAACGTTGCGGCGTTTCCCGAGCTGGCTCAGGTTCAGGGTGAGGCCTGCGTCCCGTTGACCACGGCCATTCCCGGCAGCGAAACGGTATTCAACTTTGCCTCACAGCGCCTGAACGTCAGCCTGCCGCAGGTGGCATTGCAGAACAGCGCCCGGGGCTACATTCCGCCGGAACAGTGGGATGAAGGCATCCCCGCCGCGCTGCTGAACTACAGCTTTACGGGCAACCGGGGCAGCGAAGACGACAGCTATTACCTCAACCTGCAGAGCGGGCTGAACTACGGCGCCTGGCGCCTGCGCAACAACGGCGCATGGCGATACACGCAGACCAACGGGCAGCGGCACAGCGAGTGGCAGAATATTGGCACCTGGGCGCAGCGCACCGTGATCCCGCTGAAAAGCGAACTGGTCCTGGGCGACAGCAATACCGGCAATGACGTATTCGACAGCATGGGGTTCCGCGGCGGACGGCTCTTCTCGTCTGACAGCATGTACCCGGACAGCCTGCAGGGCTACGCGCCCACGGTGCGTGGGATCGCCCGGACGCCCGCCAAAGTGGTGGTGCGTCAGAATGGCTACGTGATCTATCAAAGCTATGTGCAGCCGGGCGCATTTGCGATTACCGATCTCAACCCCACCTCCTCAAGCGGTGACCTGGAAGTGACGGTAGAAGAGAAAGACGGTACCCAGCAGCGCTATACCGTGCCGTACTCCACCGTGCCGCTTCTGCAGCGTGAAGGGCGCTGGAAGTATGACCTCGTCGCGGGGGATTACCGCAGCGGTAACAGCGATCAGGATACGCCGTTCTTCACCCAGGGCACCCTGATTACCGGGCTTGCCAACGGCTTTACGCTCTACGGCGGGACGCAGCTGGCGTCACGCTATACCGCGGTCGCCGTCGGGGCCGGAAAAAACCTGGGCGACTGGGGCGCGGTTTCGCTCGATATCACCCACGCCCGCAGCCAGCTCGCGGACGACAGCAAGCATGAAGGACAGTCCCTGCGCTTCCTCTATGCGAAATCCCTTAACGGCTTTGGCACCAACTTCCAGCTGCTGGGCTACCGCTACTCCACAAAAGGGTTTTACACCCTGGACGATGTGGCATGGCGCTCAATGGAAGGCTATCAGTATGCCGACAGCCAGGACGATAACGATGTGCCGGACGTGCAGAGCTATCACAACCTGACGTGGAATAAAAAAGGCCGCTTCCAGCTTAACGTTTCTCAGTCGCTGGGGGATTACGGCTCGGTCTATATCTCCGGCAGCGAGCAGACCTACTGGGGAACCGACGAGTCGAATCTCTGGTACCAGCTGGGCTATGCGGGGGGCATGAAGGGGATCAACTACTCCGTTTCGTGGTCGTGGAACAAATCCGTCGGGATCGACGGCACCGACCGGATCGCGTCGTTTAACGTCTCCGTGCCGTTCAGTATCTTTACTCGCCAGGGCTATCGCCGGGACAGCGCGATTGACCGCGCCTACGCCACGGCATCCGCCAGCCGGAACAGCGATGGCGACACGAGCTGGCAAACCGGCGTCAGCGGCACGCTGCTGGAGGACCGCAACCTGAACTACAGTGTGACTCAGGGACACACCAGCACCAACGGGTCAAGCGGAAGCGCCAGCGCCAACTGGCAGGCGACCTACGGCACGTTGGGCGTGGGTTACAACTACAGCGACGATCAGCACGATCTCAACTGGCAGCTCTCCGGCGGGGTCGTCGGTCATGCCGACGGCGTGACCTTCAGCCAGCCGCTGGGTGACACCAACGTGCTGATCAAAGCGCCGGGGGCATCCGGCGTCAGCGTGGAAAACCAGACCGGCGTGAGAACCGACTGGCGAGGCTATGCGGTGATGCCGTATGCCACCGTCTACCGCTACAACCGCGTGGCGCTGGATACCAACACCATGAGCAACAACACCGACATCGAAAACAACGTGAGCAGCGTGGTGCCGACCAAAGGCGCGCTGGTGCGCGCCAGCTTTGATACCCGCATTGGCGTGCGCGCCCTGCTGACGGTAACACGCGGCAACCAGCCCGTGCCGTTTGGTGCGGTGGTCCGTGAGACCCGGAGCGGTGTCACCAGCATGGTGGGGGACGACGGGCAAATTTACCTGAGCGGGCTGCCGCTGGAAGGCGAGCTGCTGATCCAGTGGGGCGACGGGGCGCAGTCCCAGTGTCGCGCGCCTTACAGCTTGCCTGAAAAGAGCCTGCAACAGGCAATCACAATGAAGGGGATTCGCTGTGAATAAAACCCACATCTTAGGCTTGTCGCTTCTGGCGCTACTGCCTGCGGCAAACGCATTCGCCACCGTGTGCGTCAATGAAAAAGGCGTGCCGACGGAAGTGCATTACGACCTGACGGACAAATTCAATAGCTCGAATAACCAGATTGGACAGGTCGTGACGCTCAGCGAGAAGTCGCAGTGGGTAGGGGTCAATGCCGTCTGCCCGAAGGGCACGGTCGGGAATACCACCAAGCGTAGCTACGTGACCGATTATCAGGTTACGGGAACAAGCGATGGCTATCAGTATCTGAAGCTGAACGACTATCTGGACGGAGCCATGAAAATCACGGACAGCTATGCTGGCGTGTTTTATCCGCCAAAAAACTATATCCAGATGGGGAGCCATCCTAACGTCTCCAAAAACAGACCGTTTGGCGTTCAGGACTCCAGCCTTGTCTTCCGCCTTAAGGTAACCCGACGTTTTATTAATATGGTCGTGATCCCGCGCGCCACCATGTTCCGCGTTTACGTCACCACCACCTCCTCGGATCCGCTCACCACGCCGGTCTATACCATCAGCTACAGCGGTACCATTCAGGTGCCGCAAAGCTGCGCTATCAACGCCGGGAACGTGGTGGAGTTTGATTTCGGCGACATTGGCGCCTCCCTGTTCAGCAAGGCGGGCGTAGGTAACAAACCGGAGGGCGTCTCATCGCAAAGCAAAACCATTGCGATCAAATGCACCAACGTGGAGGCAAACGCCATGCTGACGATGCGCGTAGAGGCGGAGAAAGTCTCTGATAATGTGCTGGTGTCGGATAACCCGGACGTCGGGTTCATCATTGCCAACGAGAGCGGTGCGCCGCTAACGCCTAACAACCTGACAAGCAAAATTCCGTTCCGCCTCGACGACAGCGCGCAGGCAAAGGTGGGGATCCGCGTCTGGCCAGTGAGCGTGACGGGCAACAAGCCAGCGGAAGGGCGTTTCACCTCGCGCGGGTATTTGCGCGTGGATTACGACTAAGGAGCCGATATGCGAAACGGGATCCGTTTTCTCACCGTGGCGCTCTTTGCGCTTTGCACACAGGCTCAGGCGGACACCGCGTTGGGCGAAATTAACATTCGGCTCTACGGCAATATTGTCGATTTTACCTGCGTCGCGGAAGGCAGCGACAGCGACAAGACCGTCACGCTGGGCACCTGGCCCACGAAACAGCTCAGCACCACCGGGAGCCGCACGCAGCCCATGCCGTTTACGCTGAAGCTGACCGGCTGTCCGCCGGGCGCCGCGTCGATAACGTTTTCGGGTAAAGCCGACGGGAGCAATAACGGTTTGCTGGCGCTGAACGACGCCAGTACAGCGAGCCGTGTCGCGGTAGAGATCAGGGATGCGGATAAAACGCGTCTGGCTCTCCAGCAGGCCAGCCAGTCGGTCTCGGTTGATGCGCAGGGGAATGCAACATTGTCGTTTTATGCCAATTATATTGCCACTGCAGATAACCCTCAGCCCGGACGAGCCGATGCGGATGCCACCTTTATGATTAACTATAATTAGCACTGACCGCACTCCCTGCAGCTCAGATAAGCTGCAGGGAGTGAATTCAGGTTAAAGCAGCTCGTGCGCTTTGCGTAATCAATTAATTCCACGATGCTTTGCACGCCCAGCTTGGAATAAATATTGGATTTATGCGCGCTAATGGTTTTGTTGCTTAATAGTAGCTGTTCAGCAATTTCCTTATTGGATAATCCATTCGCCAGATAGCGTAATACCGTGACCTCGCGATTTGATAATGGCATATCGACTGCCATCCCTTTCCCTGAACCCAAATGGTTTATAAAGTTCAGCGTTTCCGATGGGAAAAAGGAATAGCCCATCAGGATCATTTCTACGGCGTTGTAGATCTCACCCAAATCTTTTCGTTTACTGACGAAGCCATTTGCCCCGGCGCGAATGGCGCGACCCGCGTAAAATAACTCTGATTTAGATGAGAGGAACAGAACCTTAATGTCTTTGTTTAAGTTTCTGATTCTCTTAAGTAAAGCGAAAGCATCCGTGCCCGTGAGTTCAATGTCAAGGATCACCAGATCGATAGGGTGATTACGGATACAGTCAAGAACTTCATGGCTATCGCCAGACTTGAGCTTGACTGTGATATTCTTATTTTTCTGTAGCAGGACTTCTATCGACATTCTGACGATAGGATGTTCGTCCATAATGATAACGGATGCCGGTTTCATTTTTAATGCCTCAGATTGTTAAAAGCGTTATGCAGAGTTTGGTAAAACTCTCGAAATGCCGGAAGGATATAATGTGCAGATCCCTATACCGTAGTATTTCCCTGGAAAGAGCGAAAGCATCCTTGTTTACGTAATGAAAAGAACTATGCCTCAGCGCGGTCATCTCATTTGGCTGGTGTTGGCAAAAAGGTTTTTCTTATTCAGATTTGGTACGCTTCTTATTATACAGGGTAAGTTTTTTCCGAAAACCCTGTAAATTAATCACAGGATATTGGTTTGTATTATCTTCTGGATCTGAATCGCTATTTTTTTAAATTTAGCGGAAATATCCTGTTATCCCATTTACCGCATATTTTCATCTTTATGTAACAACAAAAAATAACAGATATCTCTGTATGTTGATCAATTGTTAACAAAAATACGCATCATTTTGGGGGACTCGCCCGGTCTGATGAGGTGAACAATTGCCCTCGCAGGCCGTCAGGCCTTCATCTGAAAGCGTGAAGGTTGACCTTCAGCTCCGCAACTCCTGCACAGGAGAACATGCTATCTGCTTCGCTTTTCCCTCCAGGGCGCAGTCGCTAAGCTGCTTGTTTTTACATCATTATCATCTTGTTAACGCTGTCTGCATTCACTTAACGGATGGAGGAAAGTGCTGCCGTTCGTTCAATTTGTGGCATTTCACAAGGTTCTCGCCCATAAATTAGGAATAGTTATAATTTCGACTTTATTGTTAAAAATTAACATTTTTGAAACACGAATGGTAAGTAAATTCTTAAAGCGCTTTAGGAAATAAGGGGTTAGGACGTGAGTGAAAACGTGCAGTCTGAGAGGTTATTAAGAAGATGCAACAATTCCTGTCGATGACTCAGCCCCAGCTTCACCAGGATGCAGCTAAGACGATAGATAATGCGGCTATAGGGACGATTCTGCATAAGGGCAATCTGACGTAACGTCTTGCCCCGGGAGAGTTCCTGCAGGATCGGCCATTCATTGCGGTTGAACCAATCTTTGTCGGAGCCCTGTGGCGGGCGGGCATCCAGCAGGCTGTGCTGGAGTGCCGCGGCGTTCAGCTGGCGCTCGAGCACATGAAAGGGACCTGCCGCTTTGCAGAAAAGGCGGGTGTCGTAATTATCGGCCCGGACTAACAGCCAGGGCGTCAGGAACGGAGGAAACAGGCTATGCCTTCTCAACTGATCCAGTTTCTCCAGAAGCCCCGTTGACCGGCTTTCAATATCCACGACCAGACGGGCGGAGGGCCATTGCGTCTGTGCGACAAGGGCGTCGTCCAGCGTGGCGAAATCGCAGCAGCTGCTCAGGGGAAACTGCCCGTTGAGAAAACCGGTGCGCAGGAAATGATCCTCCGTCACCAGGAGAATAAACGGGGCGTCTGTTTTGCGGGGCTGGCTGATGGACTGGCTCAAAAATTCGAGCCGGTCGAAAAAGGGGGGAGCAAAAGGTGAGCGCGTAAATCCCAGTGCATCACTTCCTGTACGCCGCCGCCGGTAACGGCGCACTGTCATTCGCATGGTCTCCCTCCTGGAAATGGCGTTTTAATCCTCCGGCCATGTCCAGGACGGCCAGTAATATCCCTGGCCGAAGTCTGCGCCTGCCTGCAGTGCCCAGGTACGATCGCGTTCAGTCTCAATACCTTCGATAAGCACTTTCCCGGCAAGCTGAAAGCAAAGGGAAACCAGTTGCCTCAGCGCAGGGGTGTCGCGTAAACGCCAGAATGCTTCCTTATCTATTTTGATGCCGCTTAACGGAAGTCGACAGGATAAAAACGACTGCACTAAGACATCATCAATGTCATCCAGCCAGATAGCGTGCCCCTGTCTGCTCAGCTGCTGGAGATTCTGAACCACGCGCTGCTTCTGCGCGACGGACAGCGCCAAAAAAGCCGCAAGGTCGACAAACTCAATATTGAGCGGCACGCAGGGGAGTCTGATGAGCCGCTGGAAGGACGCAGGCTCTGTCAGGACGGTTATCGGCAGATTAATAAAAAGGTTATGTCCGTGCGGCGTATTTTTTAACGCAGCAAGCTGCGCCTCAAGCAGCGTTAGCGACCAGCCAGCGGACCGATCGCAAAAAAAATCCTCACTGTGCCGCGTATCGGCCAGGACGCTAAGGACCTCCACGCCAACCTGCCGCAAAGAGGCGAGGGTGACGATAGGCTCAAGCTTAATGCCGACGATGTCCTGAGAGAGGTACTGTAACCGGGGGGGCGTATCGATCGGGTTTTGCGCTGTCACTCCATTGTCCTGTTGTCTGTCAGCCTCCAGGCGGCCGGGATACCTGACTCTAGTGTGACGAGCTGACGTTCAGGAAAACAGCAGGCGTTACTTAAATGCAACTAAGCCTTTTCGCAGCGCTAAATTTTACGGTAAAACAGGGAGGAATGTTGAGAAAATAGCCGTATTTACAATCGGCTAGCGGTAATTGGCCCTGAAAACGGAAAAGGCATTGACTCACCTGCCATTGACCGTATAATTCTTCGCGTTTCACCACCGCGAAGTACACGCTTCTCAGTGCGCCCTTAGCTCAGTTGGATAGAGCAACGGCCTTCTAAGCCGTAGGTCGTAGGTTCGAATCCTACAGGGCGTGCCATTTAGAAACAGGCACTTACGCCAGTTTCAAACCAGCCTGATTTTCTCCTTGTGTCATGTTTGTGTCATGGTTGCCAAAAATGGCATCTATTTTCCGCGCGTGTTCACTTAAATGATTCGGCGCCAGGTGAGCATAACGACGGACCATTTCGATCGACTCCCAGCCGCCCATTTCCTGCAGAACGGACAGCGGCACGCCGGACTGAATTAACCAGCTCGCCCAGGTATGCCTGAGGTCGTGAAAACGGAAGTCCTCTATACCCGCTTTCGCCAGGCCAATGCGCCAGGCGCTGTTATCATCCACACGCATCTTCCGGACCGCCGGGGTGACAGTTTTATCCGGGCGCGTCGATGGTTTCGTGTGAACGAATACCCACCTGGAACTTTTCCCGATCTGATCCCTTAACACCCTGCATGCGGTATCATTCAGAGCCACGCCGATAGCCTTGCCCGCCTTCGCGTTCTCCGGATTTACCCATGCAACCTTTCTCTGCATATCGACCTGCTGCCACTCCAGATCAATGATGTTGGAGCGGCGCAGGCCGGTTGCCAGCGCAAATATCACCACCGGCTTTATCGACTCAGGCATGCAGGCGATAAGCCGTTCTGCCTCTTCCCTGGTCAGCCAGCGGATGCGTTTGCTGATTGGCTTTTTGGTCTTAATGACGGGGGCCGACTTTATCCATCCCCAGTCATTGGCTGCAGTTTTCAGCAGCGATCGCATAAAAGACAGGTGCTGGCTCTTTGTAGCCTGGCTTACTGGCTTTTCAGTGTACGGCGGCGGCTCCTTTCCCCGACGTATAGCAGCGTCCCGGCGCGACTCCCACACCTGGATGTGCTTGCGGTTGACCATCTTCGAAACTGCTTCGTTTACCTGGTCCGCCGTGATGGTCGAAATATCCCGGCCGGAGAAATGCCGAAGGAAGTATTCGATTTTGGTCTTATCGTCATCGAGGGATCGCTTATGCTCTTTCTCTCGGATCCACCTGATGCAACATTCCTCAAACGTCCTCGTCGGCAGTTCCCCGATTTTATCCACCCGCCACGCTTCAGCCTTCAGCTTGTCGTGCAACTCCTGCGCTTGTTTCTTGTCCCCCGTGCCAAGAGATCGTCTAATTCTTTTCCCTGACGGCGTAACGAAATGACAGTGCCACACTCCGCCTCTGAGGGTGATTGACATAAAATTTCTCCTTTATGTTCACCCGCGCTCGCGGAAACAGGATCGCGCGGGTCATGTAAATACGCAATACAGGCGACATCGGTTGTGCGGTATTTGTTCCCAATCTTCTTCCCGGCGAGTTGGCCTGAGTCGATGAGGCGGTAAACAGTCCTCGGAGAGACCTTCAGGAGTTTTGCCGCCTTCTGCGCAGTGAGTGGCTCAGCTGTAACCATCTCCCCTCCTATGACATCGATTTATAAAACTGCGGACCGTCTGGCGTGGCCGCGCGTAATTCGTTTTCCGGATGCACTGAATAATTTCTGTCGTCCCACCGCACCCAGAACTGTGGATGGTCGCCGTCCGGGTCCTGAAGGCTATCCACCACGCCATGGATACCGCCGGTCTTCTTCTGGACTATTGCTCCCAAATAAAAAGCAGCCATTGCACACCTTCCGGTTCGTGAAGAAATGAGATGAGAGCGCCCAGCGCCATAAGTGCGGCGATGAGCCAGGTCATGGGGTTTGATTGCATGGTGAACTCCCAAAAAGAATGCCCTCACGGTGGAGGGCAAAAGGGATGACGTTGCAGTGCTTTCGCACCCAATAGCCAGCTCATAACTGGCTATCAGTTGCGTCATGGTTTTATATGAAGGCGCGGTTCGCCGTCTTTCGGCTCCGGCCACTGCCGAGCCATATTCACCTTCAGCTTTTCTTCCAGCGCCGCGGTGATTTGCTCATCGGTGATACCGGCGCGCCGCTGCGCGAATTGCATTTTCATTTGCTGGCGTCATGCGGCCTCCCGTTTGTTTTTGAGATGAGGGGCATTCGAAAGAAAAACCGCTTTCGCAAAGCCCAGAGGAGTTGCGCTTCGAATGTTGGCACGCTCGTCACTGGGAGGGCATTCGTGAATGCGGTTGTCCGGATACCAGTCAGTCACCAATCCGGCGAAAGATGTTCCTGAGATGACCTCGATTGCCTTCTTCTTCGGCACCATCCGTCCGCAGGCCAGTTTCACGGCGTCGATAGCCGCTTCCACCATCGGATGCATATTCTCTGCCGGCGCCTTGAAGCCGTTACCTGTCCAGAGGCAGGTCTGTTTCGTGTAGTTGTCATCCTCGCACAGCCCAGTGAACTGGTACGGATGGAACGTGTAATCTGCCGAACCGAAGATGCTACTGAACACGCTAACCGGGTTTTCGAATGCCCACGAGCATCCGGCCGCCAAGCCTGTCATCCTGCATTGCTCGGCAACGAGCGCAGCTTTAGCCTGAAAATGTTGGTCTTTGGCTCGTTTTGATTCGAACCAACGGGATCCTGATACTGCAACGTCAGTGCAAGGAGGAAAGCCGATAACCATGACCACGTTCTCGGTACGAATGATCTGGGACAGCCGCGGCATAGCCTCAATTATGGTTGCCGATATGCGTTCAATCGGACCGTTAATCGAAGTATCTGGATGCTGCGGGTCAACCAACACCGCACGGTAGCCTGCTTCAACCCATGGCACAGACATGACACCAGTGATATCGCACAGGCAGATAATGGTACCTTTGCTCATGCAGCCTCCGTTTTCACAACATCGATGGCGCAGCCGGGTAGCAATTCAACCGCGGCGGTGGCGCACTGATTTCCCCAGTGATCCCAGCCCGGTGCCGCGCCGCGGCTAAACAGCTCAATGCGCGGCACATCGCCGTAAAGAAGCTCAAGCCGGCGCCGAACTTCCCACGGTTTTTCGCTGTGCGCGCCGAGCGGGCTGTAGACCACCTGCTTAATCCCGGCGTGCTGTCGTTCCAGCCCGGCGCCACGGGTGGCAATCAGCAGGTCTTCGGTATTGGCTCGGGTGTGATTGCCGCCGTTCATTCGCGTCTCGGCGTTAAGCAGATCGAGGAAGTCGTAAAAGTCGGTGACTTCACCCTCGGCCAGCGCCTTGTTGATGCGCAATTCCGCGTTCTGATTCAGCTTCACCCAGGTAAAGCCCTTCATCGTGCGAACGGTAAATCCCCAAGCCTCGGCCAGTTCGATCGCCTCCTGGTTATGCGTGCCGGTGTACCACATCGCCAGCACAGCGTTTTCGGCGGCAAGTTCCCACACAGGCAGGCGCTTGATGTCGATTAACTTCATGGTGGAGTAGTGATCGGCAGCGGCTCCGTTACTGATGGTGTTGCCGTAAGACCAGGGCGGGTCGGCGTAGATAAGAGAGTATTTTCCGGTCATACATCCTCCCGCTCCGGATCGTTAACATCCCAGCCATTACGCTCAATATTGGTTTGCAGCCGCATATCTCCGACCTCTTCAATGCTGCGGCCGGTAATCTCTCCGACTTCAGCGTTTGAGTGTCGCCACAGCAGCGCCAGCTCTTCGAGTGACCACGCTTTCATAGCACTGACTCCATTTCGTCGATGTAGAGGCCCTGAGCAATCAGGCGGCGACGGCGTGCGGCACGTGCGATGCACTCCTGCCGTCTGCCTTCCTGCGATTGCTCTATGGCGCGCCTGGTGAACAGGCGCGATTTACCCTGTGGCGTTACAACCTTCGGCTTCGTGACGAGGTCGAATGTCCGGTCGCAAATGCCGTCCTCGTTCAGCCATTTTTCCGACTCAACGATCTGAGCTATCTGTCCGGTGCCGCGGGTAATGCCGTTAGCGACCCGGTTAAACTCGATGAGCGTTACGCCAAACTTCTCGGCTATTTCGCTACCGGTGACCGGGCGGCCGCGCGTCTGAATCATCCAGATAACGCGCTCACGGAGGCCGGAGAATTTCCCGGTGCGCCCGGGCCTGCGGTAAAAGGGTGTGCGTTTCATTCGAGCTCCAGAATGCGGCGCTTCGTGTCCGCAACAAGTTCGAGGAAGTCTTTTCGGCGCGCGCGAAGCCGGGCTATTTCTGATTCACATTCGGCAGCTGTAAGGCGATAGACGATGAGCTGTTTACCGTCAGGGAAGTCTGAGCAGTAGCTGATGAAGTCCACCCAATCTCTGCCAGAGCAATCAAGGTGACCAACCAGTTGCCATCTGTATGCCGGATCGAAGGAACCGCGGGTGAGGGTGGAGTAGTGAGTGGCGGCAATGACCGATTTAATCTCAACGAGCCCGTCCTGGCCAACGAGTCCGTCGGGGCTGTCACCGTACGTTTCGTGATCAAAGAACCCGCCGTTATCAACGTCGACGAAGTTCATCTCTTCGTACAGCATGCGGGCAATTGGCTCCTGTTCGTGCCCGCGTTCCATATGTTCGTTTGAGAAGCCGAACTCAGACTTGCATCCCTTAATCTGCTCAAGAGCCAACTGAAGGGCGTAACGCTTGGCTGGTTCACCAAACGCCTTTCCTTCGTTAGCCATGATCAGGCCGAAGTTTGAAGCGGTTGCCTTACCCATGCGAAGAGCATCCCACTCTTCACCGTTTTGCTCGACGTCGTGCCAGATCATGATGAACACTCCTGCTCAAGCTGGCGGCGATGTTCTGGAGAAATGTCCATTCTCGCCAGCACTGCATCAAGGTTTCCGTCGCGCTTGAAAGCTGCTTTAGCGTTATTCCATGTCTGCGTTTTATCCGGCGAAAGCACTGGCTTTGTGACGCGCGCCGGGCTTAAGCGGAGACCTTCAACCGATTCCTTTCCGAACCGGACATTTTTATCGACGTAGACAGTGACCTTTACGCCAACCCAATCTTCAAGGAATGGCGAGCCGGTAATGCTTTTCAGCATCTTGCTGTTCGTGGCATTCAGAATCATCGGCTTAAGCTTTTCGCCAGGGCGCAGCTCGCGCTCTTCAAAATAAGCGGTGTTAAAAACGTCTTTGGATTTTTTTGTTTTATCGTTTTCTAACGTTGCGCGGGCGATCGTCAGTACGGTTGGCTCAACAATATCGGCACTGCTCAGGTATGGAGAGTCAAAGGCCTTTCGGTAATGAGTTTTAGTTTCAGACATTTCATGCATCCTTAAAACGGGCAGCCGGTACGGTGTTCCCAGTCGTATTCCGCCTGGGCGTAAGCAACTGCCGAAATGAAATCGTTGTAAGCCTCGCCAGCTTTATCGCTGCGAAGTCCTTCGTATGGGCTGGAGTCAATCGGGACCGTGAAATGGAAGAGGCCGGACGGCTCTTTTGGCATCATGTCGATAATTTGCTGTGCCCGGTCGCCGATCCACTTCTCTTTCTCGTCGGTGAGCTGCTGCTCAGCCCAGCGCCGATCTTCGATTCTGTCGTAAGTGAGGAATGCGTTCATGGTTGCCTCAGTAATGAATTTTCGCGCAGGGGATCAGGTCATCCTTCAGAGCGGTGAGCACTTCGATAGCCTGTTCGCGGGTTAAGCTGGTGTTGCTGGTGAGCGCGTTAACGATGTTGGTGCCGACCGTCTTGCGGTGCTTCACATCAGCTTCGCGCTTTGCCTGTTCGTCGGCTTTGCGCTGCTCTTCGGCCAGACGGGCTTTCTCTTTCGCTTCAGCTTCACGCTTGATACGATCCGCTTCTTCCTGCGCTTTCCGTTTTTCTTCTGCGATTGCGTCCTGCTTCTCACGTTCTGCACGGTCAGCGTCTTCTTTGCGCTTACGCTCGGCCGCATCAGCGCGAGCTTTCTCTTCAGCTTCACGGCGCGCTGCAGCTTCTATCTCTGCTTTGTGCTTCGCTTCGGCATCGCGGCGGGCTTGTTCTGCCGCTTCGCGCTTAATGCGTTCTTCGTGCTCACGCTGAGCCTGTTCCGCCAGGCGGCGCTGCTCTTCGCGGTCACGGTCAAACTTGTCATTCATCAGCAGAGCCATTTCGTGGTCTGCCTCGATCTGCGCGGCGCGCTGACGGTCGAACTCTTCGTTCATCACCAGCGCTTCGGCGTGCAGCGCGTTCATAGCTTCTTCAGCCTTAATGCGCTCCTGCTCGGCTTCCCATTCGGTGAGTGGGCGGCGGGTGGCATCACGTAGCTCGTCGCAGGCATCAACGAAACGCTTAATTTCCGCCTCAGCGGGGCGCACAGCCTCTTTCAGGCGCTTCAGGTACTCACGCCCCGGCTTTTCGATTGCCGTCTTGCTGCGGGACACCTGTGCTGCCAGAGAGGCGACACGGTCACGGCCTTTCTTCGTGGACAGGTCCGGTACTTCGTTTACTGCCTGGCGGATTTGCTCGAGATAAGCGTCAAGGCCGCCGGCTACGTAAAGCACTGGCGCCTGCTCCGGCGTGATTTCGATGACAGTTAAGTCCATTACTTCGCTCATGGTTTCTCCTGAAATTTGGATGTGCAGATCCCGCCCGCAGAAGCCAGGCCGATCGGTTGAATAGGGGGATTAGGCTGCTTTTCTATGCCACGGATAACCGATGGCAACCTTCATTTCGTCGTAGGCTGCCATCCACATGGCGCCATCACCGATAAACATGGCAATAGCTGCTTTACTCTGCGCGGCGCGCAGCAGGTGATGATTGATCATACCTTCACCTCAACCTGTTTCAGGAGGCCAGCCAGCTTCATGTGCCAGCGGTTCATCGTCAGCTTTTCCCGCGGGTTCGATACCGACGTCAGCTGCCACTCGTTATCGTTGAGATTTTTGGCGGTGTACTGCTTGCCGTTGTGGGTGACTGTCATGATGCCTCCCGGGCGCGGAGCATTGCATCAGCCAGCAGGTAAGCTCTTGATGCTATCCCATCAACAGTTTCGAAGTAGGCCCCTTCAGGCTCTCCATCAGCACCTCGCGCAGCAACTATCAGCGCTTTTGCAGCGAAATAATCGCGCAATGTCATGCCGCCAGAGCTGACTTCGAAACCATGTAAGTGACCAACTTCGTCGCGCTCCACGATAGAATCACACGGGAAAGCGCGCCCTCCAGTTTTGTTGCTCATAAATCCTCTTGGCCTTATCGCGGCGAACGGAACGGTTAATACAAGACTTCAACGCACTTTTATGTGTTTCAATGGGCGGTGGATGACCGCCGGTTGTCATAACTAAGCAACCTCTGTGAAGTTGCTGAGGTATGCCCGATAAAAAACCCGCCGGAGCGGGTTAGTTGATAGATGCGCCCTTGAGTACAAGGCGTTCTGAAATTTGATCAGCAAGGCCTGATGCCCTCTCTGGGCCACCAGAGTCCTCATCTTTAAACTCTGCTGGGTCGATTTCCTGCAATGCCTGGAAGATGATTTCGCTAATCTCATTAGCCTTATCTTTTTCAATCTCACTTGTTAATAAACTGCTTTTCATCGTCTTACCCTCTGTCGTTACCCGCTGATGCGGGAGAAATGCTTTGTGGTGCAGCGCCGGGTGCTTATCTTCCGGTTGCCGTCGATGCAGCTGCAATTCACTGCACTACAAAACATTCCAGTTATTGCCGGGATGTTTATCCGCGCCCGGCGCGCGCCCTCTCGCTATTCCCCAACAGCAAGAAATCGCTTACTCTTTAATCTCCCCAACAGTAGAAATGATATATTCATGCAAACCATGCGGACCGTGTGCCCTGACTGCGGAAGTGAGATGTTCAACCAGCCCGATGATTTTGACTTTGAGACAAATTTCACCGGCGTCAGTTGTGCTGACTGTGGTCGCGAAATCACTAAGGACGATGTTGTCAATCAGGCCACGGACACGGTCAAAAAACAGCTCGACGACATGCTCAGGAATTCCCTGAAAGGAACTGGCTGGAAGTTCGACTAATTTCAAAAGCTCCCCGAACTGAGTAAGAACCTCACTGGCGTCTACGTTAAGCAGTAGTGGCGCCGTTTTTTTATCTGCCATACACACCCCTCTGTTTGTTTACCGTCAGCCCCTCGTAAAGAGCTGCTGGTAAATCGTTTAGCCATAATTGCCGCTCTTCCTGAGCCCGCCTATGGTCCGACGCATGGTTTACTGTCGCGCCGTTCGACTGACCGAATCTCCACTTCGCCGCTGGCTAACTTCGCTCAGCTGTCGATGTTTCGTTTCGATGAGTTGATTATTAACTAATGGTTATTTTCAGTCAATAACCATTGGTTAATTATTTTACCGTTGGTTATTAAGGTTATGATTTATTGGTTAATTTAGTTCTGTTATGGATTTGTGCAGTACGTGCTATGCTGCAAAAAACATCAAAAAGGAGTGGTGAGATGGACTTGGATGAAGAAAGAGTGAACATGATGGTTCACGCCATGGGGCGGGCGGTCATGGAATTGTCACTGGCTGATTTACCCATGACCCAGCAAAACATCATCGACAAGCTGAAGCAGTACCGGAAGGAAACAGGAAACGTGATCGGCAAGGGAGTTAACAGGGATGCTGCGGAGATAGTGAGGAAAGGGCAATAAAAACCCGGCGCAGTGGCCGGGTTGCGACTTTATTTGAAGACTCTCTCAAGAGCGCTTTCATATTGTTCTTTTGTTTCGCACATGGATGCCATGCCGATAATTTTGCCAATGTGTCTACGTAGTGCTTTCACGCCCACATCAGAAAGGAACATATGGATTTTGTCACCTCTCTTACCGTTTTCCTCGCGATTTTCCTTGGCGATATCGAGAATCTTGCCTTCGCTCTTTGCTAATGTTTCGTAGATATGCCTCTCAGTAAACCAGCGGAAATTTCCTGGATGTCCACCTTTTTCTGGTTTTTTCAGTTCGTATAGTCGGTACCATTCATAGTAAAGCTCATCAGGGAATTCTTTTTCCCAAGCACGAGCTTCTTCTCGAACGTACATTTTGAAAGCTTCGATTACCGCCTGCGCCGCAGGCTCATAACCAGAAACGGCATATGCAACGCCGCGAATACCAGATTTAGCAGAAGCATTCATAAGTCTTTGTGCGGCTTCTGCTGCTGCAATTCTATTAGCTGGCAAAACCCCTTTTTCTTTCGCCTTGACTAGGAGCTTTGCTATGTCTATTACTACACCGATGTCAAATCCATGCGCAATTGTCGAATTATTGGATCGCGCCTCTAATTGAAATTTAAGGGGTTTTTCTAATTTATCCTCTAAATCTGGATCGCGCATCTCGCTCATGAATGGAGCCGACATTAGTCTGTCTATATCGCGAGCAAGAGAGCCTATCTGGAGAAGTTGAGCTAATCCGGTCTTGGTTACAACTGGTGTTTTCAACTCATCGTTTAAAACATAACACTCGGCATCAATCCCAAACTGCTCTTTGAAATTTCCCATGTGAGTGGCTTTATAACCCCAGCGGGCAATAGCTCCGCTCTTGGCTTGATCACTTCTTTGTTTTGCAGTGAGGGATTTAGCTCTAGCAACCCCGCCTTTTGCTTTTCCAGTTGGTTCTTTTTTATTTTCTGACATTGTAAGCACTCTTGCTGTGAAATGTGCTTGCATCATAATCACTGTGTAACCATACAAGCAAGAAATATTTTTATTTTTATGCTTGCATTATTGCAGGCAAAAAAAAGGCCGCATCTCTGCGACCCCTCAAGCAACCATTCAGACCAGCCGCATCTTCGTCTCTACAGCAGCACCGAGTACCAGAAGAGACGGCCAATTATCTCGACATCATCAATATCAGCCTCTTCGTCTGGGTAGGAGTCGTTGTTGTAACTGCGGATGATCAGCTTCCCACCTGGCTTACGATACAGTTGTTTAATGCGCTTGAGTTGACCATTCCCGCCATCTGTCTGACCAATGGCATACAGTTTCCCATCAACTATGCGTTTGTTGTTCGTATCGACGGCTACAGTCGTACCATCCGGTATCACAGGTTCCATGCTGTCGCCAGTAGCAGGGAAACACAGGATGCCAGACCCATCAGTGTTAGCTCCAACGCGGCGGAGGGTTGCCTTTGAGAACCTGAGCTTAAAACCATTGTGATCTTCGCTGTGTACGCGTCCATCGCCACACGCAAATTCAATATCCTTAAGAAACGGCACTTCAACCTCGTCAGCAGGAAGCGGTGTGTTTTTGTCCCAAGCGTCAACAGTTCCCCACTCGGATTCCGGCGGGATAGAAGATTCCCTGTGCAGTTCAGGCTCAGGATCATTCCTTCCGTATTCCAGCCACTCAGGGCGAACCCCAAGCCAGCGGCTAAGTGCAAGGATATTGGTTTGGTCTGGTATTGCTGATGCGTTAAGCCACTTCCAGATCCCGGGCTCAGATACAGCAATCCCCTGGGACTTCATAGCTTCCCTGATCCTGCCAGCCTGCCCACGCCCACCCACGCCAGCATCAAGCAATGCAGCGCGAAGTCTCTTCGAAAACTCTTCTTTTAAATCGTCTTTTTTAACCATGTGTTAATTATCAATTAGAGTTGACATAACTGTCAGTTAAGATATAACCTTAACTCGTAGTTAATATAGTTAACGGGAAACACTATGAACCCAATGCAATTTGCAATCGAAGCTGTAGGCGGACAAACCGCAGCGGCACGCCTATGTGGTCTGTCGAATGTTGCTATTCACAAGTGGGTAAAGAACGCGGCATTGCCTCGCACCGAGTACACAGAGAAAACCAACTATTCACAGCTTTTGGCTGACGCATCAAAAGGGCAGTTTACGGCGGAGTGGCTACGTCAAGCCGCAAACCCCGATCGAACTAAACATGGATCACATGCCGCCTGAGGGCGGCCCTAACTAAAAATCACAGGAAGTATCGCAAATGGAAACCTTAACGACACGCAACAAAGCGGAGGCACGACGAATTGAGAGTTGGGTGCAGCGTCAAATCGCAGATCTGGGTACCGCCCGGATAGCCGAAGTAGCTGGCATCAACAAATCCACAGTCAGCCGGTGGCGGGAGAACCTGGTACCGAACATGTCGCTGCTGCTGGCCATCCTGATTTCTAACCGGGATGGAGTGAAGGGAGATTTTGAAGCATGAACGCAGAAATGGCGAAAGCCGCGGTGCTCGAACACCAACGGCTTTCAGGTGCAAAAACGAGAGTAGTTGCAGGAGGAATAATGGCAAAAAATCCACGCTATTACCATACCGCTGTACATAAAAACATAACCCGCGACCGCTTCATCCGCTCGGTTAACCCGATTGTGGCAGAGAAGATGCGCGCCATCCTGGAAGAACTGAAACGTAAGGAGAGTGGCCGTGGGTAACGTATCCAATTTAGCCGAAGCCAGAGAGGCCAGAAGGCTCCAGAAACCGCGCACGAATGACGGTAAGGGGTTTGCCTTGCTGCACCGTAAAATTATGGATGTGCCGTTCTACAAGGACGCTGAGGCGGCTCATTTATGGGTTCACCTGCTCCTGCGCGCTAATCATGAACAGACACTGGTATCGACTGATGTCGGCGATGTGATCTGCGAGCGCGGAGAGTTCATTACCGGGCGAAACACGCTGGCAATGGAAACGGGTTTGACCGCTGATCGCGTTAAATCACTGCTCCGTAAATTCCAGAACCTGGGCATGATCACCACCAAATCGAACAACCGTTTTACTGTTCTAAAAGTGGTCAAATATGACGAATATCAGTCAAATTTTTGTCCAGCCGATGTCCAGCCGGTGTCCAGCGCAAACGCAGTTATATCAATGCCTGTGGAGGTGGAGTGTCCAGCCGATGTCCAGCCAGTGTCCACAGATAACAATATATTAAATAACTTACTACCTAACGGTAGTAAGTATGTCGCAAATGACCAGAAACCCGCTGAAGAGAAAAAGTCTCGTTTGTCATGCGATGAAGTGTGGCAATGCCTGAAAGACGAACTGCCTGAAGCCAGGGGATGGAGATGCCTCACTGATGAGCGACGCAATCTGATCCGCACATTCTGGGGTAAGGCTAACAAAATTGCCCGCAACCTGGACGGCAAGCCGATGGACATGGACGGTTTCAGAAGTTATCTGCGTTACATCGCTCAGAACTGCCGCTGGATGCTTGAAGACCGACCAGACCAGAAATCCGGGAAGACCTGGCGCCGCATGAAATTCGATAAGTTTCTGACCGAAAAGCTCTACATCGAAGTACGCGAGGGGGATCGTGATGACCGCTGAATTTATGGCTGTACCACAAAACCTCGAAGCAGAGCAGAGCGTTATCGGTGGCCTGCTGCTTGATGATGACAACAGCGAGCGAGTCCAGAAGGTTCTGGCGATGCTCAAGCCTGAGTCGTTCTACAGCCGACCTCACCAGCTGATCTTTGCCGAGATGCGCCAGATGTTCCGCGACAACAAGCCAGTGGATGGCCTGACATTGTTCGACGCGCTTGAAGGCAAAGGGCTCGCGGAGCAGGTAGGTGGCTTTGCTTACTTGGCGGAGATTGCCAAGAACACTCCCAGCGCTGCAAACATCGTGGCTTACGCAGCATCAGTCCGGGAAGCCGCAATGGAGCGCTACGGTATCAACCGCCTGACCGAAGCTACTGAACTGCTGTATTCCCGCAACGGCATGAGCGCTACGCAGAAGTACGAGGCCATTCAGGGTATTTTCACCCAGCTCGCAGACCATTCAAAAACCGGCAGTCGTCGGGGGTTGCGGTCTTTCGGCGAGGTTATGGATGACTGGGTAGCGGATCTGGAGAAACGGTTTGACCATTCAGGCGAACAGCGCGGCATGAGTACCGGTATCCCGTCACTCGACCGGCTGCTGGCGCCGAAAGGTCTGGTTAAAGGCTCTCTGTTCGTGATTGGCGCAAGGCCAAAGATGGGCAAGACAACCCTTTACGTGCAGATGGCGATCAACTGCGCGGTTCGTGAGAAAAAGCCAGCGCTGATGTTCAGCCTCGAAATGCCTGGCGACCAGATCCTTGAAAAGCTGGTTGGTCAGAAGTCCGGCATTAACCCGAGCATTTTTTACATGCCCGCCACGGATGACGCAGATGATCAGTACCAGGGCGACTACGACGGCGACTTTAAGAAGGCGATAGCAACAGCCGGGCGGCTGAGTGAAATCGACATGCTGTACATCGACGACACCCCGGGCCTGTCACTGGCGCATATCGTTAGCGAAAGTCGCCGAATCAAACGCGAGAAGGGCTGCGTAGGCATGATCCTGGTTGATTACCTGACTCTGATGACCGCCGAAAAAGCAGACCGTAATGACTTGGCCTACGGGATGATCACCAAAGGGTTAAAGAACCTCGCCAAAGAGCTTGGCTGCGTCGTCGTGCTGCTGACCCAGCTCAACCGCGAACTGGAGAAGCGAGTGAATAAACGCCCGTTACCGAGCGATTCCCGCGACACAGGACAGATTGAGCAGGACTGCGACTACTGGGTTGGCATCCACCGGGAAGGTGCTTTCGATGACAGCGTGCCGCCTGGAGAAACCGAGCTAATCCTGCGACTCAACCGCCACGGCAGTACCGGCACGGTTTATTGCAATCAGATCAACGGTGCAATTTACGACACAGACCAGCAGGCCGCCGCCGCAGAACGCCGCGGGCGTGAGCAGCAGCCGAAAAAGAAAGGGGGGTTCTGATGACCATAACAATCCGTGGGCAGATTCTTGCAGCCCTGCGTAATAACCCGGGCCTGAATAGTGCTCGCATTGCCACCATGATCGGCATGACCACCAAAAAGATTTCCGGCCCGTTAAGCACGTTGTTTGCAGACGGCCTGATCGAGTTCGAAGGCAAGCACGGCCAGCGGCTTTATCGGCTGACTGATTACGGCATGAAATACGCACCAGAAACAATCCCGGCCATGCCGAAGGGAAATTCGAAGCTGGTGCAGCGTACCGAGACGAACGTTATCTGCCAGGAGTGCCGGAACAGTCCGGCTATAAAGCGAGTATTGATGGTTTGGGGGAGGGTAGGGGTATGAAATTATTTGAGATGGAAGGTTTTCTGCGTGGCAAGTGCATTCCACGCGATCTGAAGGTTAACGAAACCAACGCCGAGTATCTTGTGCGTAAATTTGCCGAAGCAGATGCCATGTGCGCGGCGCTGGCTGCGGAGAATGCGGGGCTGAAGGCTGCAATTGAGACCCATAAGCATGGTTTCGTTCGTTGTAATTGCTGTGGCGATGAACTTATGTGCCATACCGACGATGTTTGTCGCGCACTGGATGAAACCCCAGCTACCGACTCCTTCCTGGCTGAAGTGCGGGCGCAGGGCCTCAACGCTTTCATCCAGCATCACAGTGCAGAACTGGATGCGCATATTAAAAACGGTGGTGAGCAGTTCGACGAAAAATCAGTACGCATCAGAGACATCATCGTCTCAGCCCGCTTGTTCAGGGAGCAGATTCGCAAGGAGGCCGCCCAATGAGCAACATCGACAAACAGGCGTTAAATCAAGAAAAAATTGAATGGCTCAATAAATTAGCTGATATGGAGTATTGCAAAAGCAATCCTGGGCATTGGCTGATGAGCTTGAAGGATACAAACATGCTTGCGAAATTGGCTCTGCGCTCAGTGGCGCTGCTGGATGAGCTGGAAGCAAAAGACAAGAGGATTGCTGAGCTGGAGCGTGACGAAACACAGTTAATCGAAGAGAGAGACAGCGCAGAGCAAGCACTCTCTGATATGTACGAAGCTGCAATGGGCGATCGTCCCGAATGGAGCAATCTATTTGGTTATGCAGATGCTATTGATGATGTTGCTCAGCGCGTCAGTTTTCTCGATATCGAAGCCGCAGCCGGTAAAGGAGAGTGAGATGAAACCCGCTAATTTAGCACCAGTTTATTGCGCTCTTTACCCTGCGCTGGCTGAGATAGCTCGTAAGCACGGTTACGCCATGGCAATTCATGGAACAATGGCGCGCGACTTCGACCTGATTTGCATCCCATGGACTGATAACCCATCGCGGCCAGAGGCGGTAGTTGAGGAAATCACCGCCACTTACTCAACGACGGATATCACCAACCCTGGATATAAACCGCATGGCCGCCTGGCATATTCAGTCTGCTTCGGCTTTGGCGAGTTTTTTGCTGATCTGTCTTTCATGCCTACCGAATCATCTTTCAATGACGGTATAACTGCTGCCGCGAACTGGGTGGATAAACAGCGCGAGTCTTACGATAGCGAGCACGGGCGGACTGACAACGACACAGGCACATTTGAGTTTGGTAATGACGCCCAGCGTGACTACTCAGAAGCGTTATTGGATATGGCCGAGGGCATCAGACGTTCAGTGAGGACTAACCCATGAGCACTATTACCAGAGAACTGGCAAAGCTGTTCAGAAAAATTACGAATTCTGAAATTGATGCGGAGGGTAACGCTCATGTTGTTTTATCTCCTGCTGATAGCCTCCTGATTAATAATGCGCGTATCGCGCTGGCATCGCTCGAAGCGGAGCCTGTGTGCGTAATCGACCAGTCCAATCTTGATTATCTCAAATCTGGCGCTGATGCAGATGTATGGCCAGCATCCAGAAAAGAGATGGGTGATGTGCTTCTGTATCGCACCGCCCCTCCAGCGCCAGCAAAAGCAGAACCCGTAGCGTGGCTGTGGTCACACAGAAAACACCCGAGTGAAGTTTCTCTCATTAGGCCGGAAGATGATGAGAGGGCTGAAGGTGCCCACTGGTCCGGTTGGAGTTGTCAGGCGCTTTATGCAGCACCGCCAGCGCCGGTATCTGTGCCGGATGGATACAGGTTGCAGCCAATTTCTGAATATGACGCAATGTGCGCCGCCATGCTTCAGGGTGCAGATGGTACCCTCACCAATGAAGGTACCATACCAGTCACGCAATTTAAGCCGGTAGCAGACCTGTACGGCTTAACCTCACCAACTGGCGGTGAAACATCGTTCACTTTCGACGCTGTTGAAGCGCGCGATTTTATTGATGGCGGGTGGTCATGTCAGGAGTACGTGGAGCTTGAACGCTTCCAGGAGGCCGTGAGCGGCAACTCTCCGGTGATTCCGGATGGTTGGGTGCTGGTGCCAGAAGAACCCACCCATGAAATGCTTGAGGCTGGTGATGAACAATTCGGAACTTACGATGTGTATCGCCGGATGATAGCAGCATCACCGCAGCAGGAGGTGAAGTGATGGGCAAGTTTACTTTCGTCATTGAGTTCGAAGACGGCAAGGAGCCGCCAGTACATGCCCATATGGAAGCTTTGGGCGGGAAGGTTGTAGCGGTCGCGTTCCGGGATACATTGAGCGAGGGTAATCCTACGCAGACGATCACTACCCATCCTCAGGTGCTTAGTGAGATGCGGTGCTTTATCTGCAATGGTAAGCATCCTATCGGTGTCGCCTGCCCACTAAGTTCGCCATCAGTGGTATCGCATAATGCCTGACCCATTCGACGCATAACTAAACGTCAAGCAACGTTTGATTATTCATTATCACCCAGCCATAATTAAGTCATCGGAGCCTGAACAACTCCGGTGACTTCTTCGCATTTAAGGGGACTTAAATGCGACAACAATCTGAACTCCTCACCTTGTCACAGATGCTTAACGGCACCTGCGATTTTCTGCATTCTGCGTTACCTCTCGGAGGTGGCGTATGAAACAACACTACTGCATCGTTAACGACACCGTAAAAGAGAACCTCATCGCGTACATTCGCACCCTGCCGGTAAACCCTCGCGCGCCGATGGTGGTCGAGGCCCGGGAAGAGACACGCACCGATAAGCAAAACCGTCTTATGTGGCCATTGCTGAAAGACCTGTCTGACCAGGTAGTCTGGCACGGCGAAAAGCTGACCCGCGAAGAGTGGAAGGACCTCATCACCGTTCTGGTGAATCAGACCCAGGACCAGGAGCAGAAATCCGCGCCGGGTATCAACGGAGGCCGCGTTTATTTCGGCGTCCGCACATCCAAATCCAGCAAGCGCTACATGGTCGACGTCATCGAGGCGATTTACTGGTTTGGTACCGACCGCGGCGTGAAGTTCTCCGAAGCATCCAGTAAACGCATTGCCTGGGCGCAAGAGTGGAGGGCTTCCCGTGGGTAATCCTCTCGCACGCGTCATCTCAAACGAAATATTCCGCGTTCCGGCGCGCCGCCAGCGTAAGCCAGTGGTTAAGCCGTCCGACATCCCGACCTTGAAAGGCTACACCGCCCGCCTGGTGGATCAGAAATGGCTGCGTCTCGCAGCGAGGAGAAAATCAGCATGAGCATGTATCAACGAATTAATGGCGCTGACTGGCGCAATATCTTCGTCGTCGGCGATCTGCATGGGTGCTACACGCTGCTGATGAATGAGCTCGAAAAGGTTTCGTTCGACCCTGCGCGTGATTTGCTGATCTCGGTTGGTGACCTTGTTGACCGCGGCGCGGAAAACGTCGAGTGCCTGGAGCTGATTACCATGCCGTGGTTCAGGGCTGTGCGCGGAAACCATGAGCAGATGATGATTGATGGCTTGTCGGAGTATGGAAACGTTAACCACTGGCTGGCAAACGGCGGCGGCTGGTTCTTCTATCTCGATTACGAAAAAGAAATTCTGGCTAAAGCACTCGTATGCAAGGCCGCTGAACTTCCGCTAATCATCGAACTGGTGACTGGCGACCGGAAGGTGGTTATCTGCCACGCAGACTACCCGCACAACGAATACGCATTCGATAAACCAGTACCAGAAGAAATGGTGATCTGGAATCGTGAGCGGGTTAGCGACGCTCAGGACGGCATTCTCTCTCCGATAGCCGGTGCTGATCTGTTTATCTTCGGACACACCCCAGCGCGCCAGCCCCTGAAGTATGCCAACCAGATGTACATCGACACAGGAGCGGTGTTTTGCGGAAACCTCACGCTGGTTCAGGTGCAAGGTGGTGACCATGAGTAAAACCTACCGCAGCAAGAAGTGGCTCGCCGCAGTCGGCCAGATTGAGCAATGCGTCCTTTGCGGAGCGTGGGGCGTACAGGTAGCACACCGCAATGAAGGTAAGGGAATTGGCATGAAGACAGACGACTGCGCCACCGCCGCTATCTGTGTCACCTGCCATTCAGAGATTGATAACGGGAAGGGGCTTAGCCGTGACGAGCGCCGCCAGTTAATGGATCGCGCCATCGTCCTGACCATTATTCAGATTGCCCGTCGTGGCTTGGTGGTGCCTGCATGAAAATCTACGACATCACACCAATCGGCAAGCCTCGCATGACCCGCGCGGATAAGTGGAAGCAGCGTCCACCTGTAATGCGTTACCGTGCTTTTTGCGATGAGGTCCGCCTGCGCAAGTTGACCATGCCTGAATCCGGATCACATGTGACATTCGTCCTACCAATGCCACCAAGCTGGAGTAAGAAGAAACGAGCGGAGTTCGCCGGGAAGCCCCACCGGGCAAAGCCAGACTGCGACAACATGCTGAAGGCCCTGATGGATGCGCTTTATGAGGATGATGCTCACATCTGGGATTGCCGCATCACAAAGGTCTGGGGTGAGAAGGGGCAGATCATCATCGGGGAGTGCGCGCCGTGACCAGAGACGAAATAACCCGGTACCAGGCAGAAAGCGTTAAGCGCGCCAGCATGCCGCCAGTAGCAAAGCACAGCCAGACCAAAACCAATCAGCCACATAAGGAAGCCGCATGAACAGTCAGCAACTGGAATACGTACGTCAGCAGCTCATTGTGGCGACCGCAGACCTCAGCGGGGCAACGAAAGGGCAGCTGGTAGCTTTCGCTGAGAACGCGCAATTCACCGCGACGGCTCGCAGCCGGGGACGTAAGAAAATAACTGATCCGGTCACCGGCCGTAAAGTTAATCTGGACGGCCCGGCGATGAGCGGCAGCCAGTCCCGCGCCAAGGGATCGTCCATCGCGCTGGTAGGTCCGGTGGAGTTCGTGACAGCATCATGGCGCCGCGCTGTCCTGTCGCTGGAGGACCACCAGAAAGCTTGGCTGCTTTGGAACTACAGCGAGAATATCCGCTTCGAGCACCAGGTGGCGATTACCCAGTGGGCATGGGCTGAGTTCCGGGAGCAGCTCGGCGCGAAGAAGGTGGCGGGCAAGACGATGGAGCGCCTGAAGAAGCTTATCTGGCTGGCGGCGCAGGACGTCAAAGCGGAGCTGGCGGGCAAGGATGTGTATCAGCATCAGGACCTGGCGGCTCTGTGCGGAGTTAAACCTGATAACTGGTGCCATAACTACGCCGATTACTGGCGGGCCATGTGCGCCATCTTTAAGCGGCTTGATGGCGATTCTCTACTCTGCACTGTGAGAACACGATCACAACAAAAAGCGACTTTTTCGCAGCAGGGTATTGCAAAAGTCAATTAAATGAGCCATATTTGAGTCTACTTTGATATGCTGCCTAAATTACATCGGCGGCATGAAGGTGATAGTCACTATCCAGCTTGAAAAATGAGCCTCGTCATACCGACGGGGCTTTTTTCTTAGTGTTATGGTGCGTACAATTAAATTGTTGGTGATGCGCTTTCTGGTTGTCCGGACGGCCATTAAGTAGCAACCAATATCACCAGGATATAGCGAGACATGTAGTAGCGACTGATCATCGTGAGGCGTGAAGAGCTGAAACCGTGAGGGACGCGGCTCCTGTGATTACAGTCCCGCGAAATTCAATAAACCCAGCCATCGCGCTGGGTTTCTCGTTTCTGCACAACAGGAAAAAGCGCTGACCATGCTGGAATGGGCCGCGCGTCACATCGGCGCGCGCGACTAACCACCCGCTACAGATTACCAGCGCTCTTTCCGTTGTGGTGAATGCGCAGGCTGATGCGCAGCGAAGCGGAAGTAGCGTGGGAATTATCGGCAGAACCGAATCCACATACCGGATATCAGCACCGGCCACCACAAACAAACCCACTACCTGGGACCCTTCGGCCATAGAGCTGACATTGCCTTACCCCCATATTGCCCGCCTGTCGCGGGCTTTTTTATTTCAGGCTCCGGGAACCATCATCGACACGCCTACTTGTTAAATCGTCCCGAGGGCCTTACCCCTTTCAAACACACAGCCCCCGCTTTTAAGCCGGAGGTTAGAGACTATGAAAATGCATAACGATCCCCAATCCTGGACGGAGTTTATCGAACTACTCCACAGCTGGTGGCGTGGCGAAACGCCGATGGGTGCCGTATTGCTATCGGTTGCCATGGCCGCATTGCGAATCGCTTACGGCGGTGGCGGCTGGAAGAAAATGCTCCTTGAGGGGGCAATCTGTGGAGCTCTGACCCTTACTGCTGTGTCAGCTCTTGATTACTTCAACCTTCCGCAGTCCCTGTCGATTGCTATAGGCGGCGCACTCGGTTTTGTTGGCGTAGAGCAAGTGAAGGTTATGGCTTCCCGGGTGTTTAATTCTCGGTTTGGAGGCGGTGATGCAAACCAGTGATAAAGGCATTGCCCTGATCAAGCAATTCGAAGGCTGCAGGCTTACCGCGTACCAGGACAGCGTTGGCGTCTGGACGATCGGCTATGGCTGGACTCAGCCTGTCGACGGGAAACCGATCCGTGCCGGTATGACAATTAAGCAGGAAACGGCAGAGCGCCTGTTGAAGACCGGACTTGTCAGCTACGAAAGCGACGTGTCTCGCCTGGTTAAAGTTGGTCTGACTCAGGGGCAATTCGACGCCCTGGTATCGTTCACGTATAACCTCGGAGCCCGGTCCCTGTCGACATCGACCCTGCTGCGAAAACTCAACGCCGGTGATTACGCTGGCGCTGCCGATGAGTTCCTGCGCTGGAATAAAGCTGGTGGCAAGGTCCTGAATGGGCTGACCCGTCGGCGTGAGGCGGAGCGCGCTCTGTTCCTGTCGTGATTAGCGCACTGGTTAAGCATTACTGGCTGCAGTTGCTGGTGGTGGCGTTAATCGGCGTGCTGGCGTTCTTCGTGAACCGCTACCGCGACAACGCCATTACCTACAAAGACCAGCGAGATAAAGCCACCAAGAGTGTCCGCATGGCTAACGACACCATCAAAGACATGCAGACCCGCCAGCGCGATGTCACTGCGCTGGATGCCAAATACACGAAGGAATTGTCCGATGCGAAAAAAACCATTAACGATTTGCGTCGGGATGTCGATTCTGGCGCTAAACGGCTGCGCATCGCCGCAACCTGCCCTGGAGTGCCAAAAGCCACCTCCTCCACCGGCGTGGATGATGCAGGAGCCCCCGAACTTACTCCAGACGCTCGACGGAATTATTTCGATCACCGGGACGGAATCGCAACCGCTGACAAGATGATTCGCGGCATGCAGGACTACATCAAAGAGCAGTGTCTTAAATGATTCGTTACCCAAATAACAGAGCCTGACTTCGGTCGGGCTTTTTTATGTCCGCAGTAAACCGCGCATTCTCGTGCGCATATCAACCAAGAGCCTTTCGGGGTAGAGCTTGAGATAGGGCAGTGGTAACGCTGACCGCTCTTGGGCTGCCCGTATCTACGAGAACAGGCTCAACCACCAAAAGGTATCAGCGAAATGAAATCATTAACCCTCTTCAATCAACCAATCCGTGTCGGGGAAGACGGCATGATCTGCCTCACCGATATGTGGAAAGCCAGTGGCAAAAGTGATGCTGAGTCGCCTTACCACTATCTGCGAAACAAGCAGACAAAAGAGTTCCTGGCCGAGCTGGAGAAAAACCACGAATCTGTGGTTTTCACTGAGCGCGGTGTACACGGTGGAACATATGGCGGGAAGTTTGTTGCTTACGATTATGCGGCTTGGTTAAACCCCGGGTTCAAGTACGCGGCCTATAAAGTCCTCGATGACTACTTCACTGGAGAACTTCAGCATCGCAACAGCTTAAGTGCGCAGCTCAACATGAAGTGTCATGAGTTTGACCAGAAGAAGGACATGGCGAGCTTCTGCGGGCAAGGCCTCGCTGCATGGCGCTATACAAAGCCTGTATTGGTCGCTGAGATTAACACCCTTGCTAACCAGCTGCAGATTACGATCCCAGGGCTTCAAGGATGAATAATCGCGTCATCGAATGCGCCTCCAGAGCGGGGCGAGACTTCTCTGAGTTCATGAAAGGCGAGAAGGGCATGATGGAAGTGCTGGCCTCGGTTGATCAGTTTGGCGAGCAACTCCGTCTCAACGGCTGCGTCAATCATCACTTTGTCAGTTACATGATGAGGAACTCGATCATTCAGGCATTCATGGACATGGCAAGCGCCGAGAAGAAAGAAGAGCGCCGCCGTAAAAGAGCGGAAGCAAAAACGAAGTAGCCATTACAGAAGCTCTTCACTGAGGGGCTTCGATAATGTCAACGTGAGGTAAGCATTATGGCAAAACCGGACTGGGGAGCACTGCAAGACCAGTTCCTCGCCGAGCATGCCAAAACAGGTATTTCCCCCAAAGACTGGTGCCAGGCTCAGGGACTGAATTACGCATCTGCGAAACGCTACATCAAAGTAACGTCGTATGGTGCGAAATCGCAGAAAGAATCTGCGAAAAAAAATGCGAATTCGCAAAAGGGAAAGGGCGAGGCCAGTAAATCCGGAAAGGTGAAAAAATCCGACCGTGAAACAGGCAGAGCCAAAAATTCCCGAGACGCGAAACCGATACGCGGATCCCGCACTGCGCCACCGACGAACGCTTTCCAGCCTGGCAACCAGAATGCACTGAAGCACGGTGGCTACGGCCGCCGGATGCTGCTCTCTGACGCTATCACCGAAGATGCGAAGCTGCTCACGCTCGACGATGAGTTGTTCTGGCTGCGCGCGGCGAACCTGACGGCGGCGGAGAACATTGGGCGCTGGCAGGCTGAACTCGAGCTTGCCGATGATGATAAAGCGAAGGATCTGCACTCGCTGATTTCCTCTGCTGAAAAGGCCATGCACCGCAACACGCAGCGCATCGAGTCGCTGGAATACACCAAAGGCTCGATAGAGAAGCTTCGTGTGGATGCTGCTTATCGCGAACGCGCCACTGAAAAAGTGGAAATGGAAATCGACATCATGAAGGACGGCGACAGCGACAACGCGATCGTCGTACACAATACCCTGCCGATACCTGGAAGATGATATGGCCGACATTTACCTCCCGACGCTGCATGACGGGCAGTTAAAGGTCTGGTCCGATTCCTGGGAAGGGCAACTGCACGCGGTCCGGTGTGGTCGCCGATGGGGTAAGACTTTCATGCTGTCCAGCGCCGCAGTGACCTATGCTACTGCGCCGTTTAAGCGCCCGGGCATGGACATTGAGCTCGGCGGCCGCGTCGGTATCTTCACAGCGGAGTATCGCCAGTATCAGGAGATCTACGACAAGCTCGAAGAAATCCTGCTGCCGCTGAAGAAAAGCTTTAGCCGCCAGGAGAAGCGCCTTCTGCTGAAGAACGGCGGGAAGATCGACTTCTGGGTCACCAACGACAACAAACTCGCTGGGCGTGGACGTGAATACGAAATCATCCTGATAGACGAGGCGGCGTTTACCAAGTCGCCGGAGATGCTGAGGGAGATCTGGCCTAAGTCGATTAAGCCAACGCTGCTGACGACGAAAGGCCGAGCCTACGTGTTTTCAACTCCTGACGGGGTGGACGAAGAGAACTTCTTCTACGCCATCTGTCACGACAAGAACCTTGGCTTTATCGAGCATCACGCGCCTACTTCCTCCAACCCGTTCGTTCCGCCAGAAGAACTGGAGAAGGAGAGGGCCAACAACGACCCGCGCGTATTTCGCCAGGAGTTCATGGCCGAGTTCGTCGACTGGTCCGCCGCTTCGCTGTTCGACGTCCGCAAATGGTTCGAGGGTGAGAATCAGGATCAGCCTGTCGATTACCCTGAAATGTGCCAGGCCGTCTTCGCTGTCATGGATACCGCCGTAAAAGGTGGATCCGAGCATGACGGAACGGCGGTGGTTTATTACGCCGTCGACACCCGGCCCGGCATTCAGCGCCTCACCATTCTCGACTGGGATGTGGTGCAGATTGACGGCGCGCTGCTGGAAACGTGGATGCCGTCGGTGTTCGACCGCCTCAACGAGCTTTCAGGCCATTGCGTTGCCATCAACGGCAGCCTGGGCGTTTTCATCGAAGACGCCAGCATGGGCAGCATCCTCCTGCAGAAAGGCGAAAGCCTGGGATGGCCGGTCAACAAAATTGAGTCCGCCCTGACCAGCAAAGGAAAGGACGAGCGCGCCATTATGGCCTCCGGTTATCACTACCGCGGCCTGGCGAAAATTTCCAGACACGCCTACGAGAAGACGGCCGTCTTCAAAGGCGAAACAGCAAACCATCTGCACAAGCAGGTATCCCGATTCCACCTTGCCGACAAGAAAGCGCATAAGCGCGCCGATGACCTGCTCGATGATTACACCTACGGGCTGATCATCGCCTTCGGCAGCGGCGACGCAATCTGACGAGAGAACCAATGAACGAAGACGATTTCGAAATCGGCAGCTGCTCTCACTCAGAGTTGATGGCATTGCTGGACAGCGACGACATCCAGCCCGGATCTACGGCTGGCTATCAGACCTGCAAAACGGTTTACCTATACCACCCGCTGGGCGGGAAGATGGTGGATCGCCCGATTAAAATGGCGATGAATGAGCCGCGCACCGTGCATGTTGCCCAGTCGTACGGCCTTGAACAGCGCCTGCGCGACGCGTTCGAGCGCGAATGGAAAGCGATGGGTGCGAACCAGCACATCGCCAATGCCGCGCGCATCGCCCGAATATACGGCGTATCAGCGATCGCGATGCTGGTGGATAACCAGGAGCCGAATGAATCGCTGGATTACCGCACGCTGTACAAGCACAACGTCAGCTTTAACATCCTGGACCCGCTGAACACCGCCGGCAGTATCGTGCTGAATCAGGACCCGAACGCCCAGGACTTCCAGAAAGTCGACGGTATCAGGGTTGCTGGCAAGCCGTATCACAAATCGCGCTGTGTCGTCGTGCAGAACGAGGATCCGATTTACCTCGCATACAACCCGGCGGCGTTCGGCTTCACGGGGCGCAGCGTGTACCAGCGAGCGCTCTACCCGCTGAAGTCTTTCATCCAGACCATGCGCACCGACGATATGGTTGCGGTGAAAGGCGGCCTGCTGGTGACGAAAATTAAGGGTCCAAGCTCCGTCGTCAACAACATGATGCAGAAGCTCAGCGGCATCAAGCGCATGATGCTGAAGCGCGGGAAGACGGGAGAGGTCCTGCAGATCGGCGAGAGCGACAATATCGAGTCAATCGACCTGAGCAACCTGGAAAAGCCTCTCGACTCTGCGCGTAAGCACATTCTCGAGAACGTGGCCGCCGCCGCCGACATGCCAGCGATCATCCTCAACTCTGAGACTTTCGCCCAGGGCTTTGGTGAAGGCACTGAAGATGCCCGCGCCGTGGCGGTATACATCGACAACATCCGCGAGTGGCTGGACCAGCTTTACGCATTCTTCATCCGAGTGTGCCAGTACCGCGCCTGGAGTATTGAGTTCTTCCAGTCTCTGCGTGCTGACTTCCCGGAGCTGAAAAACACCTACAGCGTGTATTTCGCGAGCTGGATAAACAACTTCGAATATCGCTGGCCGTCCTCCCTGAAAGAGCCGGAAAGCGAGAAGGTGAAGGTCGACGAGACGCGCTTTAAGGCTATTGTCAGCATGCTGGAAGTGGTGCTGCCGCAGCTTACTGCTGACCCCGAAAACCGGGCGACTCTGATCGAGTGGGCGTGTGAAAACGCCAACTCCAACGAGAACCTATTCCCTCAGCGGCTTAATCTCGATTACGACTCGCTGAAGGAAAACCCACCGCCGGAGCCGCCGAAAGCTGAAGAGCCTGGCGGCGGGATGATGCTATGAACACTTTCACCAGAACAGTGAGAGATGCGGTGAAGTTCTTTCTCCGCAACGGCTACTCGTCCCGGGAAGAGCTGGAACGCTGGCAGGCGATTATCCGCCAGGCCGCCGAAAGCGAAACAGCCGATGACTACATGGCGATGGTCACCCGCAACCTGACGAAGGCATACGACATGCAGGTGGGCCGCGCTGGCGCGCTGAAGCGCCATCATGGCATATCCCGGTTCACGCTCAACTACCTTGAGCCGAAGCTGAGGACGGAGCTCGACAGGCGGATCCTCGCCAGCGCCGACCTAATCCAGCTCAACCGCAAAAAAGCCATCGACACTACACTGTCGCGGTTTAGCGGCTGGGCCAGCAGCATTCCCTCAGCCGACAGCATCGCGCTGACCGGCATTCAGGGAGCGATGCGGGAGACAGCTTCTCACATTCAGAAGGCCGCCGAGAAGGTGGACTATGAAGCGCGCCGGGTGATGATCGACCAGAACCATAAGCTGATAGCCAACATCGACAACGTGATCGCAACGAGCAACAACGCGATTGCCGCGATATGGCACAGTCACTGGCGGCGGCCGGGTTATGACTTCCGCGAGGACCACAAGGAACGCGATCAGCTTTATTACCTGATCCGCGGAAACTGGGCGCAAAAAAACGGGTACGTGAAATCCGGGCCTGCCGGTTACCTGGACGAAATCACTCAGCCTGGCGAAGAGGTTTTTTGTCAGTGCTACGTGACCTACATCTACAACATCCGAAGCATTCCTGAATACATGCTGACCCAGAAGGGGCAGAAGTTCATGGAGTCGATGAAGAAAGCAGCATAGGAGCATTGAAACGTGGCTATTTTTGGCAGCGGGATAATGTTCCGTCAGGGTAAGTTCGTCTTCCTGATCCAGCGCTCGGATGATGGCACGTGGTGCCCGCCTGGCGGAACGGTAGAGCCGGGTGAGCTGGCTATTGATGCCGCGCGCCGCGAGGTGCTGGAAGAGGTGGGCTATCAGTACGATGGCCCGCTCACTCCACACAGCGTATATGGCGATTATCTGACGTTTCGCGCTGAAGTGCCGGAGAGGTTCGAGGCGAAGCTTAACGACGAATCGCTGGCCGCCGGATGGTTCCACATTGACGACATGCCCAAACCGCTTCATCAGCCCTTCGCTGAGATGCTGGCGCAGCAAGCGCTCAATGAAACCGAAGTGGCCGCGCTCATCGCTGACGGGACGCTAAGCAGCCCGCAATTCTTTATCAACATGTGGATGTTCGCCATCCGGGTAACCGGAACAGGGGTTACCTGGCGCTCTGCAGATCAACAGATGGCCTTTCGTAACCCGGACGACTATCTCACCCCAGAGTTTCTCCAGCGAGTTGCCGGTGTACCGCTTATCTGGCTGCACCCGGAGAAAAACAAGCTCGATAGCGATGAATTTGCGAAGCGTGTTATCGGCACCCTGACGAACAGTTGGGTCGCTGATAATGGCGAGGTCTGGACTATTGGCCGGGTGTACGACGCTGAAGCCGCCGAAATTATGGCGACTCGGCAGCTTAGTACCTCACCAACCGTCACCTACAGCGAATCGCAGGACTCAATCATCAAAATCGACGGTCAGCCTCTATTGGTGGAAGGTTCCCCGGTATTGCTCGACCACGTTGCAATTTGTGAAAAGGGCGTATGGGACAAGCTCCTTGCCCCTACTGGTGTTAAATCTGATTCCATTCCAAACGAGGCTGAAAAGATGGACGAGGAAAAATTCGTAGAGCTATTCAATAAGTGTATGGATGCTCGCATGGCTAAGGCTGACTCAGAAGCAGCAGACCTGAAAGCCAAGGCCGATGCCGAAGAAGCAGCCAAGAAAGAAAAGGCTGATGCTGAGGCGAAAGAGGCCGAAGAGGCGAAAGCCAAAGCTGACGCGGAAGAGAAAGCCGCGAAGGAAAAATCAGACGCAGAAGCCAAAGAGAAGGCTGACGCAGAAGAGGCAGAACGTATGGCGAAAGAAAAGGCTGATTCTGAACTGCGTCAGCAGATCGCCGACCTGCGCTCCCGCATCCCAACCGAGTTGAGCGATGAAGAGCGCAACGAAGTCGCCGATGCACAGGTTAAGGCCGATAGCGTGTTTTCCTGCTTCGGCAAGCGCGCTCCGGTGCCACTGTCTGGTGAAAAGCCGCTGGCATATCGCCGCCGCCTGATGATCCAGTTGCAGGAGCATTCGCCTGACTTCAAATCCGTCGACCTGTCCTCCATTGCTGACTCAGCGCTGCTGAGCGTGGCCGAGAAGACGATCTACGCCGACGCACAGAAATCGGCAAGCCTGTCTGTTGGCCCTGGTATGCTGCGCGAAATTAAACGCGCTGATGCGACCGGTCGCCAGATCAGCACCTTCGAAGGCGATCCTGCTGCCACCTGGGCTCCGTTCCAGTCCGGCAAGCGTCAGGTCACCAGTTTTAACAACCAGGCTTAACGGGAGCTCTCAAGCATGGCTAACTTATCTCTTAACCCGATGGCAACCACGAATGCGCTGGGCTCCTTCGGTGTGCAGTCCGACGGTTATATTCAGGGCGTGGCGCTGGATGACCCGGCTAACCGCTTCAACCTGGCAGCGGGCACCGTGGCGGCAACGGAAACCAAACCTCTCTGGGGAGGTCTGCCGGTTGCTGAGCTTCTGCCTGGTACCAGCTCAAGCCCACGCGGTTCATACATCCGTCGTGCTGTGTCTGTTGCCGAACTGGAAGGCTTTACCGTCTTCAATCAGGCTCACAACGGCCTGACCACTCCGCAGTCACCGGTTCCGCTGTACGCATCAGGCATGAGCGTTTCGTACTACCGCCTGGGCTCCAACATGCGCGTTCCGTTGAAAGCTTCTGCGCAGGTTATCGCGCTGGGTACCTCTGGTGCATCAGTGAAAACTCCGCTGGCCTGGGACTTCGTGAACAACCAGATCACCACCGCGGCGGCTGCCGGTTTCTCTGGTGCTGATATCGCGACAACTGCTGTGACCTATGCCGCTGGCGTGGCGACGGCGACAACCGCATCAGCGCACGGCCTTACTGCTGGTCAGTACGTGAAAATCAGCGGAGTTGCCCCTGCGGCGTACAACGGCACTGTGGTAGTGCTGTCTGTTCCGAGCTCAACGACCTTCACCTACGCACCGGCAACTGCACCAGGTGGCGCAGCTACCACGCAGGGCACCATCGGCGCAGTTACGCTTTCCGACATCACGCTGCCGGTAAAAGTGCTCGCCATCGAATCAGGCAACTCCAAGACTGTCAGCTATGACAGCGCAACGGGCTTCCTGACCTGGAACAACACCGACAGCTGCGCGCTGGTCTTACTTTAATCGGGAGCTGAATTAAATGGCTGCAATTACCCCCAGCTACACCATCGTCAATCCGTCGTACATCGCGCCGGAGATGATCATTGGTTACCAGCAGGCGTCAGGTGCGTTTGAAACCATCGCCAGCGGTAACCCGCAAGTCCGTCTCGGCGTGGGCGACCAGTACGTCTACATGCGCCGCCTGGATATTCGCACCCAGACCACTTCCAGCCAGTCCGGTAACGGTAACCAGCTGCCGAGCGTGGCGCTGGATGCGAAGATGATTTCAACCCCAACCTACCTGTTCCGCTGCCGTGGTATCTACGATCACCATGATATGGCCGCTGCCGGTAACTGGAACTTTGCACTGCCGGAAGCTCAGCGCCTGGGCATGCGTCAGGGCATTTTCCAGCAGCTGCGCTCTGCTCTGCTGTACGGCATGAACCCTGCTGGCGGTGAAGGCCTGCTGAACACCGCTGGCGCGACCACTGAGTCCCTGCCTCCGGACAGCAACGGCAACACCACTGTGCTGACCTATGACCACGGCCAGATGGCGGTATATCTGCTGGGACACGTACAGGCCGCGCTGACCCGCACCATGCAGCTGGGCCGCCAGCAGCGCGTCGTTATCCTGGGGCCGCAGCGCGTCCTCGGCGCCATGGAGATTCAGCAGATCGTTCAGCTGACTTCTTATCAGCGTCCTGGTGGTGGTACTGACACCGTCGGCGGCACGGTGAAAGAAGTGCTGAAAGGCGCAAACGTCCAGGTTGACTGGGTGTATGACGACACTCTGATCGGCGCAGGCGCTGGTGGTACAGACGCGGTGGTAATCACCATCCCTGAGGTCGAAGTGCCAATGGTCAACTCGACTGTGAACACTAACGAATTCGCCAAGTTGACCCCGTCTCTTGCCGCGAACGCGCTGATGTTTACCGACATGGCCGCGCCGCGTGAGATTCCGACGCCGATCGCTGGTGGTGCCATCGATGTTCTGTCCGAAATGCGCTCCACCGCAGGCTGGGCAGTTCGTCCTGAAGCAATCACCATCCTGTCCATGGCGTACAGCGCCTGATCCATTCTTTGATCTGGTTAAGCCTCTGCCGGGGAGACTCAGCAGGGGCTTTTTTACGAGGGTAATCAATGAAACTCTATATCGCTAACACCACCAAGCAGCGCCAGATTTTCGCCTATCGCAAGCTGGAGACCGGCCGCCTTATTCAGATCCCGATTAACCACGGCGATCAGATGATGGTGCTGGATGGCTCAACTGATGAAGTTGATGCAGTGGTGCAGCATCACCAGGTTTATGGCCTGGTTGACTCGACCAAAATCGACCAGAGCCAGGCGTTTGTCGGCCTGTGCTACAGCCTGAACAAGCCTGTATCAGCGTCGGTAATCGAAAAAGCAATCCGCGATAACGATATTCACCTGACCCGTGGCGCCCACGGCCGCCGCCAGGCATCCGTAGCGGCTTTGGACAGCTCTCTGCGCGAAAGCGGTACCGGCTATTCCGGCGAGATGGAAGTCAGCGCTGAGCAAGCGAAAGGCCGCGAAGACAGCGAAGACACCCCAACGGTTAACGAAACAATCGTGACTGAAAAATCCGGGAGCAAGAAAAAATGACAACGAGCCTGTCGGGATTTATCGAATTCGTTCGAACTGACATGGGCGTGACCGCCGCGCAGGTTCCCGACGACTCGCCGTCTTTCACCCTAGCGTATGGCGGCGCGGTTGAGTGGGTAAACCCTGATATCGCGTGCGTCACGCCGAATCTGTACACCGTTGCCGTGTACAACCTGGGCGCGTCTTTCCTTGTCAACTACGGTACCGAATCGGTATTCGCCGAGTTCAGGAAAGAGTATGGCCTGAATAATTTCAAGGCTGGCGTAATTACTGGCGCCGGGGATAACTCAACCAGCGCTCAGCGCCTGGTTCCGGACTTCTTCAAAGACCTGTCGCTGGCTGACCTGCAGATGTTGCAGGACCCGTGGGGGCGCCGGTACCTGATGATTGCCCAGCAGTTCGGCAGCCTGTGGGGGCTGTCATGATCACCTTCCACCTGGGGGTGATTGATGTCCCGTATGAGGACGAAAACACCACGACCGGAGACGTCGCCGAGTATCTGGAGGAAAAGTACCAGATCATGCAGACGTTTTTCGACAGGTACAGCAAAGACATCGCTGACCTGATGGCGAATGACATGGCCGCGTCGCTTGAAAACATGATGGCCGGCGCGCCGCCAGCCAAAGACCCTCTGGCAGAGTCGATGTCCCGGATCCATGACCTGTTTGTCGCCTTCCTCGACAACACCGAAATGAACGGATTGCCGGGCGTGCCTACGCGCCGCGCGCTGGAGGGTATATCCAAGCGATTCAAAAACAAAAAAGGGCCACCGCGTCCGTCATTCATTGATACCGGAACCTATCAGGCCGCGATGCGCGCCTGGGTAAGCGGGGTGCTGAATGCCTTCCCTGAGTGAGTTGCAGCAGACTGCAAAAACAGAGCTTAACGCCACGCTGACGCAGGGTCTTGATGACCTGAGCCGCTTTCAGGTGGTCACGTTCACGAAGTATATCCGCAAGGTGCTGCCCCTCGATGGTTTCGTCTTCTGGGTGAAAGCCTCTGTTCTGTCAGACGACCCCAGCAGCGAGCCGGATACAGTTGACGTTAAGGGCTATCTGCACCTGACGACCGAAACCATTCAGGACGATGAGCAGTTATACGACCGGAACGTCGTAACGTTTACCGCGCAGGCGGACATCGACCCGTTCAACGATATCGGATCTGATGTCCTGTATATCGGCGAGTTCTTTGGCCTTCAGTTTTCCTTCTCCCGGCGCACCGGGCTGAACGAACCGGCCAACCTCTACCACTACACAGGGGAGGCAATCTTCCCCTACATGCGTTCGCAGATCATCAACTCTGCAGATGACATCGATCTGGCTGATGTGGTGGTTTCGAGTTCATTGCCAGTATGGCTGACGCTGAGCCAGTACATGCCAATGTTCCCGGCCATGCTGTCGACGCAGAACCTGTCTCCGCCGTATGCAACGGTGAAGTGCAGCAACACCGCGCCGATTGCCGGGAGCTTTTACCTTGATGAGCAGCAGAACCAGTATCAGCTGGTTTCCGAGGATGTGACGATCTCCATCACTGGCCTGCGCAATGCCGGAGTTGAAGATTTCCTGAGGTACGTACAGCAGTACACGCTCGGCGATGACGCGGAAATGGGCGTGATGAATATCCCGGTCGTTCAGGACGAGCGCGTCACGCAGAACGAGCTGAACATCATCGCCATGAGAAAAACCATCAAGTTCAAAGTCAACTATTACCAGCAGCGCATGCGGAATGTCGCGCGCAGGCTGATCACGTCAGCGATTCCGTCCATTTACCCGGAGAAATAAATAAATGGCAATTGTTAACATTAACGTATCGGTGACCAATCCACCGAAGCCCTCTCAGCTGCTTAAATCCGGCGCGATGATCTCCATGGGCGGAACGACCCTGGCGGCAGGAGAATATCAACTCCTCACTACCAAGGACGATCTCAAAGCAATCACATCCCCGGGCAAAACTATCGCATCAATCGCGTGGGCTACCGGCGTTGTGACAGTGACGCTGTCAGAGGCGCATGGCTGGTCCATCGGAGACACAATCCCACTGGTTGTGTCAGGCGTTACCCCGGCTGGATATAACCGCGCCGTAACAGCCACTGTAACCACGTCTACCGCCTTCACTTACCCGCTGGCGACAGACCCAGGAACGGCAACAGTTATGGGTACGGTGAAAACCGTAGCAGCAAACGAAATCATCGAGATGAACACCACGTTCTGGTCCCAGGGCACCACCCGCGCGGTCTATGTGCTGGAACTGGGCGACGTGTCTGTTGCTGCTGCTGTTGCTGCTCTGGCCGACTTCATCGATGAGGATATCTCTCTGGGCAACACCTACCAGAAATTCTTCTCGTACCTGGTGCCGCGCGAATGGGATGGAGAAACGACGTTTAAAACCCTGACAGGTCTGTATACCAGCCCGGCGTCACTGGTTTATTTCTTCGTTACCACCACGATCGCCACCTATTCGGCCTGGGTCGCCACCAAAAACAAATCTGTGGTTGCAGGTGTGGAGTCGACAAACATCCCGGCTGGTGAGTTTTCCATGGCGTTCCCGTTCCAGTCATCTCTGGCAAACGATCCTGGCTCATCAAACATGGTGCCGCCAATGGCGTACCGCTTTGGTTACGGGGTTACAGAATACCCTGTAGAAGGAAATGGCACGCTGCTGAAGCAGCTCCAGGACAACAGCATCAACTACGTCGGCACCGCCGCGGAAGGTGGGCTGAGCAACAAAATGCTGGTGGCTGGCCACATGCTGGACGGCAATCCGTTCAACTACTGGTATTCAGTGGCGTGGACTGCAATCAACCTCGAGCTCGATCTGGCCAACGAAATCATCAACGGTTCAAACACCACGGTTAACCCGCTGTACTACGAGCAGAACGGCATAGACCGCCTGCAACGCCGCGCGCTGAAGACGCTGCGCAACGGTATCAGTTACGGCCTGATCCTGGGGCGTGTAATTGGTACCGGACTGACGCAGCAGGATTTCAATACCGAGTACGAGAAAGGCACGTATGCCGGGAACGCGGTGATTAACGCCGTGCCGTTCGCGAATTACACCAGCCTGAATCCGTCCGATTACGCCGATGGCAAGTATAACGGCCTGAGCGCCGTAATGACGCCGCGCCGCGGCTTCGAATCCATCACGTTTAACGTGAACGTAACCAACTTTGTAGGGGCGTAAAAAAATGGCAAACCCATTAGTACCGCAGGGATTCCTCAATCGTGTACGCGGCGCGGTGTCGGTAACTGACGTGCCAGCGCTGAACATCACCGCCTCTTATCTTGGCAAGGACGCCATCAGCATGCGTCCTGATGGCCCTGCGACGGACATTATCCCGACGCTGACCGGCACCGTAGGTAGCCAGGCGCCATATCAGCAGGTGACCGTCACTGTCCATCTGCTGCGCACCCAGGGCCTGAGTGACAGCTACAAAAACCGCTTCGCCACCGATACGGCACTGGGCGAGGTTGTAATCACCCCGGACGCGAACACGCTGAGCAATTTCACCGTGCTTAACGCTTATCTGGTGAACTTCAACGAACTGCCGTTTACCGGTATGGATGCCGGGTACGTGGTTACCATCAGCGGCTACATCCTGGCTAACGACAACATGTGGGTCTGATTGTGAAAATAGACAAAAAGCTCAACCTGGTAACAAACATCACCCGGGAAGACGGGTCAATCGTGTACCTGCATGTGACCCCGTTCCCGTATGAGGTGGTGGAGGAGCATTGCCTGCTGCTGGGCAACCTCTTTACCAACTTCATCTCACAGGTCGGCGGCCTTGGCGCGGCGCGCGTTGCCGCGATGATGCTCCGTAAAAAGCTTCAGCGCGAGCAGGAGTTGAGGGAAGAGGCTAACCAGCAGGCCCAGCAGGCCCAGCAGGCTCCAACCATCGTAGACGAAATCCAGCGCCTTACTTCAGTGGTGTGGAATGACGGCGGTACCTGGAAAACCACATCTTTCGAAGTCGCGATGAAGCAGGGGATTATCTCTCCTGACGAATACCGCGAAGTTGAAGGTGAGGTGGTTTTTTTTATGGTTTCCTCTGCTATTCAGAAAGCTCACCTGATCGCCCCGACGGTGGGATCAGTGATCGGCATGTTCGGTGGGCAACTCGTATCATCGAGCGTTACGGCGTTCCGAGATTCGTTGCTGACGTCGAATCCGCCTACCGATACCCAGACCCAGAGTGCCCAGCCGGAAACGTCATACATACCCTCCTAGACTGGGCGTCGAATGAGGGATTCTGGCGGGTAATCAGGGAAATCACCGGCGAAGAGTTCGCCAGCCCGGCGCAGTACCGCCAGCGATACATCATTTCCGCGCTAAAAGACAGGGGTTCCTTCAATGGTGGCTAAGTCTATTGTCGATATTGACGTAAATGACGACAAATTTGTCTCATTTATGGAGAAGTTTAAAGAATATCAGGCCGCACTTGAGGAACTACCTGAGGCATGGAGGGGGCTGGCGCATGGCGCGACAGATGCCACCAAAGAGACGGCAAAAGCGAAAGCAGAAGGCGACCTTCTGGCTAAGGCATTCTCTGAGGGGGCCAGCGCCATTCTGTCGATAAACAGCGGCCTCGATCGGCTCACCGACAGTCTGGACAGGGCAAACAAAAGTCAGGAAGACTTCAACAAGAAAGCCCGCTCTTCAAAGGGTTTTTTGAGTGATGCCACGAAGGACGCGAAATCGCTGGCTGGGCACATCAGGGATGCCACCACAAGCCTGCTGTCGTGGGGTGGCATTGTTGGCCTGTTCACTGGCGTGCTGGGCGTCGGCGGTCTTTTCGGACTCAACCGCCTGGCGGCCACAACCGGGTCTCAGCGATTCACCTCCCTCGGGATCGGGACGAGCATCGGCGCGCTGGACTCCACAGCCATTAACTATCAGAAAGCTCTCGGCAACCCGACTGGCACGCTGGGCGCTATCCGCGACAGCCAGATGGATCTGTCAAAGCGCTGGACATTCCAGGCTATGGGCATTAACAACCCTGACCAGGACCCGGCCAAACTCCTGCCGCAGATGATTCGCAATGCGCGAGACATCTTTGTCAAAAACGGAAGCACCCTGCAGGGGGCCAACGCCTACGGCCTGACGAACTTCTTCAGCCTGGATGACCTGAATCGCTTTAAAAATATGAGCGATGAAGAAATCGATGCGATGGAGCGCCGGGCGCAGAAGGATGCGAAGTTACTGCAGATCACCGATCAGCAGGCGCGGCAGTGGCAGGATTTCAACGTCCAGTTGGATTACAGCGGGCAGAGCATCCGTAATACGTTTGTGCGCGGGCTCGGTCCGTTAACCCCGCAACTGAGCAAGCTTTCTGATGCGCTTGCTGGTGCCATTGATACGGTGCTGCAATCGCCAGAACTCGGTAAGTGGATTGACGGGCTGGCGGGGGGCATAGAGCGCTTCGGGAAATACCTCGCATCGCCAGAGTTCACCAAAGATGTTGATGATTTTATGGATGGCCTGCGCAGGCTAGGACAGTCGATAGGTAGAGTAATTGACCTATTCACTGGTAAAACTAGCGTGAGTGAATTCATGGGTGGAGAGGCGCCTTTGGCCGACGATCCGTCCAAGTCTCCTTCGGAGAACATGAACGATAGATACAGGCGATATGAAGCACAGCAAAAATCGAAACCGTATGACCAATATTTCGAAGAGGCGGCAAAAAAATACAACGTTGATCCAAAGTGGCTGAAGTCCATAGCCGCAGCAGAATCCTCATGGGACCAGAATGCTGTCTCCAGCGCTGGAGCTAAAGGTTTAATGCAGGTTATGCCTTCTAACTTCAGGGATGGAGAAAAGCCATTTGATCCTCGCGATAACATTATGGCAGGAGCACGCGTTTTCTCGTGGGCCATGCAACAGTCAGGCGGTGATTTTGACGAGGCGCTTCGTTATTACAACGGAGGGATACGTCGTGGAAGCGCTGAGAATGTCGCCTACCCTGGGCGAGTAAGAGAGCAATATGAAGCAATGTATGGTTCTCAGAAAAACCCGGCAATAGAAAACGGCAGCGACAATTCAGAGGTTGCCAAAAACACGAACAAGACTAACCAACTACTGCAACAGATTGTTGACAGAGGGCTTACTGGGAACGGCTCTGGAATGGTCGTTTACAACAACACTGGCGGTAATGCCGTTGTTTCCAGTTCTCAACTCGGAGTTCGATGATAATGGCATTTACTCGCGAGCTATACCGGCTTGGCTTCGAAATATCCCCGGTTATCCTCTGCAATGGAGTTGCGGAGGCTATCCCCGGCGGCATGCTGCCCATAGTGGCACTCACCCAGAGCGCCAGCTTTGTGACTGGGCTGATCGGTGGGGCAATCAACCTTACCGATCTGGACAAATATTTCTGTCACTGGCGCCCCGTTCAGGGCTCGACAATGGTCGACTACGACATTGCACGTTACCCGTTCGCTAACCAGACCGTAGCAGCCAACGCGCTTCTTGCACAGCCGCTGAGAGTCAGCCTGATGATGGATGCGCCAGTGAACGAGAATACCGGCGCCATGACCAAACTGGTAACGCTGAGCGCGCTGCAGGCGGTGCTTCAGGCGCACGCCAACCTGGGTGGGACTTACATCGTGGCCACGCCGTCAATTATCTACAACAACTGCATCCTGAAAACTGTTAAGGACAGCTCTACCGGTAATGATCCGCTGCCTCAGAGGTCCTGGCTTTGGGATTTCGAGCAGCCACTGATTACCGAAACTGCTGCTGACCAGGCCGTTAACAGCTTCCTCAGTAAAATTGATGCAGGACATAAGAATCCAAGCAGCGCCTGGACGAACACAGTCAGTGCACTCGGCAATACATCGCTTGGTGGATCGGTGACTGAAGCGATAACTGGCGTGATCGGCAAGCTTCAGGGGGTATTTGGCATATGAGCACCGTCAATTACCCATTTACCGGGCTTGAAATGAAGAGCATGACGTTCTCGCCGGTTCTCGACGGGACGGTCTATACCTGCCAGATGAAATGGAACATAGCCGCACAGCGCTGGTATCTCTTGATCACCAACAGTGCCGGCAATCCGGTACTGAATACTGCCGTTGTAGGCTCGACGTCTACCGGAGGGATAAACCTTCTGAATGGGGTATTCACATCGACAACCATGATCTGGCATGAAAAGAACGGGCAGATTGAGGTAACGAGCTGATGCGCTATTACGAAATTAACATTCTTGATGGCGACACCTTAATCCAGCAATATTCCAGCCTGAAGAATGGAGTCTATAACCCTGGCGCGCTGATGGTCGAGTTCGACATTATGCGATTTGGCGAATCCACGCCAGCAGGGGAAACCCATCTCACTGTATGGGGTATAGGCCCTAAAGACATGCAGCAGGCCAGACAGAACCTCTACGGTAAGCGAATTCAAATCTTTGCCGGTATGTCGAAAGGCCTGCCGCTTGCGGGCGTATGGGATAAAAAGCTAGCTATTGAAGGTTATATTTTTCAGGTGTTCGGCAACTGGCAGGGCACAGAATTACGACTGGACTTCATCATTGTTTCTGGCCCAGTTAACACAACGGCCAGAGGTGAGATGGTCCCGCTACAGGTTACCATGCCATGGTCCATGGGGCAGAAACTCTCCGTTGCGCTGACACAATGCGTCATGACGATGGGCGGGTTTAGGCCGAACATCAGCATCAGCGACAGGCTAATCCTGAATTACGATCGCCCAATATTCTGTGGCTCCCTCACTGAGTTGGCAAAGAACCTGAGGGCGTTTTCGCTGTCACGCATCAAAGACCCAGGCTACACGGGCGTGGAAATTGCCGTGGTCAACGGCAACGAAATACGGGTATGGGATAACGATTACGCCAACCATCCAGACCAGAATTCGAAAACAAGCGCTACAGAAAGAAGCAAAAACCCTGTCAAGATTAAGTTCAATGATCTGGTAGGGCAGCCAACGTGGATCAGCTTTGGCGTTGTCAGCGTAATCTGCGTTATGCGCGCTGACCTGCAGACTGGCGACCACATCCTGATGCCGGAGAAGGCCAGGCCGATGATTCAGGCTTCATCTTACTCACAGTTTCGCGATGACTCAGCCTTTAGCGGTGAATTTGTAGTGCAATCGGTTAGGTTGCTGGGTAACAGCAGGCAACCAACAGCAGAGGCGTGGATCACCGTGATTGAGGCATACCCGGCGGAGGCGGTTAAGGAAAAATGAGTGTTGACCAGAAGCTAAATTTCGGCCGGAACATGAACAGGTTCGCTGAGCAGAAATTCCAGGAGGCGTTCCAGGCTGCCGGGAAGATACTACCGGCCAGCATTGTTGAGCAGAAAGGCAACATGGTAACGGTGGCCTTCGAGCTGCATGACACGCCATACGTTTTCCCTAATGTCACGATCCCGCTCTTCGGTCCGCAGTACATTCGATATCCGATGCAGCCAGGAGATAAAGGGATTGTTATTCCTGCAGACACCTATCTTGGCGGCGTCAGCGGGCAGGGCGGTGGTATCGCCGACCTAACCCCCCCCGCCAACCTTAGCGCCCTGGTATACCTGCCGATAAGCAACACCGAATGGGAGGCCGTCGACGGGAACGTTATCACCATTTACGGGCCTGAGGGAGTGACCATTCGGGATCAGGGTAGCAACACGACGTTTCTGCTGACGCCTGACAGCGTAACAATCGCTGCTGTGGATCTGTTTAAGGTCACAGTCGGCAGCACTGTTCTCACCCTTACGCAGGGTATGTGGAGCATCACCGGCCAGAGCGGGAAGTTGCAGGATTCAACCGCCAGCACCAGCCCGGAGATTATGCATACCGGCTGGGCGGCGCTGGTGACCTGGTTGAATTCTCATCTGCATTCAAACGGGAATGGCGGTTCAAACACCGGCGCTCCGACCACCACTTTCAACGGGAATATCACGCAATGAGAACCTACGGAAGAGAAGCAGATGGCAAGTGGGTGCTGGTGGTGCCGGATGAAAATGGCTTTAACGACTCTATCTATCTGACGACGATGATCCAGAATCTGAAGCTGGCGCCGCAGGAGTCACCGTTTTTTGCAAACAACGGCATCCCTTCGCAGAGTTCAGTCATTCAGCAGGTGCTGCCTACCTACTATGTCGACAGGCTTCAACGGCAATTTAGCCAGTATTTCTCATCGCTGCAGATAGCCCTGGTGAGTGATGACCCTCCCGTATACAACATTTCGGCGATAACGAACGCCGGTTCTAAAATTATCACAACGGTGAACGTATGAGTGATTTGTCCGTTAGCTATGATGCGGCCGGGCCAGTTCCGAAAACCTCCGAAGAGCTGCGCGCCGATCTTGTTTCAAGAGCCACTGAGTTATCACCCGGAATCACGACGGACCTGCCTGGCTCATTGATTGAGGATATTGTCAGTACCGACGTCGGAGCACTGATCATCGCCGACCAGATCCGCGTCGACCTCATAAACTCTGTCGGTCCGCTGAAAGCGAATATGTACATGCTTAACCTCCTGGCGCAGCAGGCAGGAATAAGCGCGCAAAAAACGGAGGGATCGACTACCGTTCCCGTGACGTTTAGCGGACCAGCAGGATTCGTCATACCGCAGGGGTTTCTGGTCAGCGACGGCACTTATACCTACCAGATCGCTGATGCGACAGTGGTCCTGTCTTCAGGCGTCAGCTCGATGGTAACAGCCATTGCAACAAATACCGGTTCGTGGGCCGTTCCGGTCGGTTCTGTTAACCAGATCCTTACCAGTCTGCCGTCTGAAATTACCCTAACCTGTACTAACCCTGTTGCCGGCACGCCAGGCAACGCGAAAGAAACCGATTACGAGTTCCGCGAGCGTGTATGGGAAGGGCAGATGTCTACCGTTCAGGGATATCCTGGCTTTATCCGGCAAAAACTTACCGACCTGAGCAATGTTCAGGCCAGGCTTGTTTCCGTTGTTCAGAGTGGCAATTCCTGGTTAGTAATGTGTGGCGGCGGCGATATTTATGAAATGGCAGGTGCTATTTATAAGTCTGCAGGTGATATCAGCAGGCTGAAAGGGACTGACCTGAACGTCACCGGGATCACCAATGCGAACCCAGGAGTAGTAACGACCGACATCACGCACGGATTCAGCTCTGGCCAGGTAATTAATATCGCAGGTGTTACCGGCATGAGCGGGATTAATAACGTCCCTCTCACTATAACCGTGTTAAGTCCACACACTTTCTCAATAGGCATCAATACCACCTCGTCAGGCGCATGGACTGGTGGTGGAATAGTTACGCCGAACCTGAGGAATAATGTGGTTACGGTCAACGACTGGCCAGATAACTACCTGATACCGTTTGTTATACCATTTCAGCAACTGGTGACTATCAAGTTTCAGTGGGCAACCGAAAGCGTTAACTACCTGACGGACGCGACTATCGCCTCACTGGTTTCGCAACCGGTTATCAATTATGTAAACGGGATATTCGCTGGCAAGCCGATGAACATCAACAACGTCAAGGATGTTTTCCTTCAGGCCATTAACGGTACGCTGGATATGAGCCTGATCTCAACCTTGAACGTTATTGTTACTGTGAATGGCATTATCACAGACGTGGACGCCGGGACAAATATCATCAGCGGTGACCCATACAGTTACTGGTATATAGCCTCAAATGGGGTGATTGTCGACGGGATATAACATGCTTGAAGATATCATTAAATCATACTTGTATACGCAGTATAACGACGATGATGACCTCCAGGCATTCGTCATCGCATATAACGCCATGGCTCAGGAAATTTATTCATGGATGATTAACGCTAATCTGCCGATTTTTGTCGGTGGTTATAATGTTGGTGATCAGCTGAAATGGACAGCCAGAGGGATATACGGCGTGAAGCCACCAGTGCTGGTTAGCGGAAAGCAGAGCACATTTGGCCCATTCAATGCCGTAATGTTTAATCAGTTGCCTTTTAACGGAAGAAAGGTAGTCAACCAGTCAGAGCAGGTTGTTGTGTCAGACGATCTTTTCAAGCGCATAATGACATGGAATTTCTATAAAGGTGACGGATATTACTTCACAATCCCATGGCTGAAGCGTCGCATAATCCGATTCCTGACGGGCATTGATGGCATGGATGTTGTTAATGATCAGCGATGGAGTGTTTCAGTTTTATTCTCTGGTTCTGGCGCCAGCATCTCTATAATCAAAGGATACCGACGACTTACTAACTCTTCCCTTTACAATTCATTTGGATTTAACAACAGAGTTTTCAATCAGAAAACTAGCGGCGTGATAAAGAGTACGAAATATGAATATGCAGAATTATTCAAGCAGACCTTTGATAGCGGCCTGCTCCACATGCCTTTTTATCAACCCGTTTCAGTCACAATAGTTGGCTAGCGATTCATTGGTGGACTGAAGAGTTTCCTTTGATTAGAATTTTATAATTCCTGCTGCTAACTACCATATCCAGGAATATTTTCAGGCATAAAGAAATTGTCAAAAGCATAATAACTACAAAAAACAACATCACAACAAACTTGATGTTCTCAAGTGGCGGGACTCCTTCCTGCGCCCACATTTGAATAGCAAGAGTGATAAGAAATGCAGAAAGAAAAATAGTTAGCGTTGCAACTCCAGAGAGGATTGTGCGGAAAAAGGCTACAGATAAATTATTCATAGATAACTCCTGTTTATAAGATTCAACAATCATAACACTGCCAGCAACCAATAGCGGCAGATAATCCCATCCCGGAGGAATAATGGCACTTTTACTGTTGGCTGCTAATAACGCCCAGAGCGTTCTGGCTGCCGGGATAAGCGCGTCCGCAACAACCATGACGCTGAATACTGGTACTGGTGCTCTTTTCCCTGCGCCAGTTTCCGGTACCAGTTTCTTCAAGTTAACGTTGATTGATGCTGCAACAGGTCAGATAAGCGAGATCGTGCATGTCACCGCCAGAACAGGAGACACGCTTACGATTGTGAGAGCCCAGGAGGGCACGCTGGCTCGCGCGTGGTCTGTAAACGACATTGCTGCCAACATGATGACTGCTGGCACGTTGAGCTATATTTTCGATAACTACGCAACAATTGCCAGTCTCGGAACAGCAGCAGCAAGGAACGTGGGTGTCGGTTCTGGTCAAATCCCCGACATGTCTTTTTTTGGTGGAATCAGCTCTAGTAGTGGATATCAATATTTCCCAAATGGGACCTTGATTCAGTGGGGCACTATCGGCCTTAGATCTTCACCAGCAGGAACTACTATTGGAGTATTCCCTATAGCATTTCCCTCAGCTGGTCATCAGATAGTCGTAACACATGACAACCCACTCGATGGTACACTCGCGTATGGTGCAGCCAGCATTATTAGCCCAACACAATTTAGAGTGAACGCATGCGCAATTAACACGAGCACATTTACCCTGAATCCAAGCTATACAATGACACTTCGCTGGTTTGCTATCGGAAAATAAAAATGAACAGATATCTGTATGATGCGATAACTAATGCCTTTTATCCATTTGCGTCGAAGGCCAGATACCTAGAAGCTGGTTCTTGGCCAGCTAATGGAGTAGATGTTGATGAAGAAACTTACGAGGAGTTTAAAAACCCTCCAGCAGGGAAAGTGAGAGCGCCTGATAGCGAAGGCAATCCATCTTGGGTAGATATTCCGCCAGTTCCTAATGAATATTTACGAAAATCAGCCCTTTCTATGCTAAGCAATATCTACCAGGATGATATAGAAAAACTCAACAGGGCGTGGCTGGCGGCTGCCGTTAATGATGGCGTTAATGAAACGACAAAAAAAGATGCAGTTTTAGTGCAGATTAATGCAAGAAAATCGCAGTAAGCAACAGACAGGGCAGCAATTATTGCTCAATACCCATAGCTGAGTGGAGAAACGCATGCCAGACAATGAATCCTCACAAACTAACGAAGTACAGTCATCTTCTGAAATAACTGAAGTTAGATTCTGCCCTATTTGTGGAACACAAATGTATCAAGGGATGCGCTATGGATTCCTTTGTTGGATTTGTCCTGAGTGTGACTTTGATGAGCCTGTGTGAACAATAGCATTTTTAAAGAAAGTTAAGCCCACTTCGGTGGGCTAATTGAATTTTACCGGAACTTATCAATCTGAAGGTATCTCATTAGCCCTAATCTAGACGCCTCTTCTGATGCGTCATCATTTGCTTTCAGATAAAAAGAACGTGCTACTGGGTATGGTGCCATCTCGGATGGTAAAACAGAATATGTAAATGACTTGCCTTTATCTTTTATATTACATTTTATGCTCCACTGATGTTCGTTGCTTACAGCGCCGGAGCATTCGGTTGGGCCATAATAGCTCGATAGGTATGAACTTAGTCGAGTAACAGCATCCTGAACATAATCAGGTTTGCTCTGCATATAGCCGATAGAACCGATAGAAAGTACAACAAACGAAATTGCTGATGCTGATAAAATTAGATTCCGATTCATACAAAGAATTCCTAGCAATGTGAATATGAAAAGCCGCTGATGAGCATTCGCAGATCGTAGCTATATACATTTTAATGGGCTTTGTTGAATAAATCGAACTTTTGCTGAGTTGAAGGATCAGATCACGCATCCTCCCGACAACACAGACCATTCCGTGGCAAAGCAAAAGTTCAGAATCACCAA
>OGTT01000066.1_pt1 | contig 53396 bp, 59 predicted proteins | sample 1574641 | NCBI WGS metagenome assembly OGTT01 (sample SAMN03295856, study PRJEB24534) | human gut metagenome | isolation source: fecal sample 6 from infant 8 | host: Homo sapiens | place: USA: Pittsburgh, PA | collected 2014-07 | reverse complement strand
GATGCGCTCCGGATGAATATGATGATCTCATATCAGGAACTTGTTCGCACCTTCCTTAGTTAAAACGGAAATCAGAGCTCTGACAGGTGGGTCTGCTTGCCTTGTTCAAAACGTTCAGATAAATGATCAAAGATGGACTGTATTTATTGAGCGTATTTCTTTAAAAGAGGAGCTATTCAGTAAATGGGTATTTATACAAGATGGGGATGTTCTTCATGATCGTTCAGGAAGATATGCTACATTTGCACTAAAAATGAATAAGTACATTGAAAGTAAGTATGGAGCGCCCAATTCAGATTGGGCAGTTTTTAACTTATATGCTATTGGTTGTTCTCATTCCACTATCTCTAAAATTACTGGTGTGCAAGAACAAACTTCAAAAAATGTAGTAAATAAGATCAAGAAAGACCTGCAGTTTTCTGACAGAGACCACCTTATTATTTCGTCAATTTATTCGTTAAGTTACTCCAGAATTATTCATAATGTAATAGATATACTAAAAAACAGTGTTAATGGTTTGTTATTTTAAAAGTACGTTTCGTACTCTTAAAATGTAAATATAATTTACTCAAAAAGCCTCCTTTATTGATTTACTTTTAACCTTGTCAATGTAAACTTTCTTAATGTTTATTAACGTAGGTTTAGGAGGGCGATTGGAAAAGGCGGTTAGGAGTAACGCGCGACCTGCGCCAGGGAAAAATGTGCTTCTGAGACTAGATGAAGAGACAAACCGTCGACTGATCAAAGCAAAAGACAGAAGCCGAAGAAGTAAAACGGGTGAAGCTTATTTACGATTAAAAGATCATCTGGAAAGATTTCCCGATTTTTATAGTTCAGACATAAATAATCTAGGAGGTAAATAGACAGGAAATATCAAACTGTGTGAGTGTACATATATGCTTTTGATCTAATCATTCTTTTTAAAGGAAATAAATATGAATGCTGTATTAAGTGTTCAGGGGAATGCTTTCTCTGAAGAAACCAAACCATCTTTTCTGTCTCGTGTTTTCAACAAAAAGTCAGCCCTGAAAGTAACCAAGGCTGTACTGCCGGTTGCTGCTCTGGCGGCGTTCTTCCCGGATGCTGCGATGGCCACCACCACCGCAACCGATCTGATGAAATCCGGTGATACTACCGTTAAAGGTACCTTCGGTAAGTCGTCCAGCGTGGTCAAATGGGTTGTTCTGGCAGAAGTTATCGCGGGCGGCATCATGTATATGATGACCAAAAACGTGAAGTTCCTGTTCGGCTTCGCCATCATCTCTACCTTCATTACCATCGGTATGTCGGTCGCCGGCTACTAACAGGATATTCGTGATGACGGGAGACGAATTAAAGAAATACCGTTTCCCGGAAACACTGACTAACCAGTCCCGCTGGTTTGGTTTATATCTCGATGAACTTATCCCGGCCGTGATTTGTCTCGGCTGGGGTTTCTGGACCAGCAAGTTCATATTTGGTATGGCTGCAGCGGCACTGGTTTTCTGGGGTATCAAAAAACTGAAAAAAGGGCGGGGCAGTTCCTGGTTACGCGATCTTATTTACTGGTATCTGCCGACTTCCCTTCTTAAAGGTTTTTTTCATGATGTTCCGGACTCCTGTTTCCGGCAGTGGATTAAATAGAGCAGCGAGGAAATAGCATATGGAACATGGCGCCCGACTCAGTACCACGCGCGTCATTGCGCTGGGATATATCTGTCTGGGGACAGTTACGACGCTCAGTCTGACCACCAACATTATTCAGGGTATCAATAATTATCGCCTGCAGACGGAACAGAAAGTGGCGGTTACTCCGATGTTATTTGGTGCACCTTTTGCGGTGTCGCAGAATCAGTCGGATGCCTCTTATCTTGAACAGCTGGGCCTGAGTTTTATTGCGTTACGCCTTAACGTCACACCGGAAACGGTCGATGCCCAGCATGCGCAGTTGCTGAGATATGTATTCCCGGGGTCGCAGAACGAACTCAAGGTTCAGCTGGCTGAAGATGCGAAACGAATTAAAGACAACAACGTCAACGCCACCTTCTATATGACGTCCGTCCGCTCATATCCGGCAGAGAATCGTGTGGATTTCCGGGGAGAACTGAAAACCTGGATCGGCGACTCCGCACCCTATACCGAAATTAAACACTATGTCCTCCAGTTTTATCGTACTGACGGCATCAGCTGGCTGGCCCGCTTCGGAGAAATAAATAATGAAAAAAATTAATCCGTTATTTATTTCCGGTTGTCTTTTTTTTATGGCGCCTGCCATGTCCGTCACAATGAGCGGCACGCTGGCACCGACGGTCGTGCCACTGGCGAATGGCGGACAGGCCAATATTGCCGTGAGCAATACTGACCCGAACCTGTTCACCGTACCCGGCGATCGTATCATCGCCATCAACAGCCTGGATGGCGGCCTGACTAACCAGGAACAGACTGACAGCGGTGGCGCCATTCTGGCCACGGTCAGTAAGAAACCGTTCACGTTTATTGTGGAAACCGAGCGTGGCCTGAATTTTTCCATCCGGGCCGTACCACGTGCCGGTGTGGGCCGGACTATCCAGCTGGTCTCTGAGCTTGTCGGTACACCTGGGCCCGCCAAATCGTGGGAGGAGTCCAGCCCGTATGAAAGTATCCTGGTGTCCCTGAACCGTGCCGTTCGCCAGGGAAGCATGCCCGAGGATTACCAGGCTGTACCGGTGACGTCAGAAACGCTGCAGGTGCCTGCGGGTCTGCGCGCAACAGCGGAAAAGGTCTGGACCGGCCATCATCTGAAAGTGGTCCGTTACAGCCTGGATAATGTCACGTTGTCATCCCGTATGGTACGCGAAAGCGACTTCTGGCAACCGGGCACCCGCGCCGTCATGCTCAGCAGTCCTGCCGGTCAGCTGACTGGCGGTGGCCGTATGCAGGTCTGGGTCACCACATCTGAGGGGGCCCGCTGATGGCGAATTTCAACTCGTTGATTAAACGCAAGCAGTACCTCTGGCTGGGTCTCATTCTGGTCGGTGGCGCGGGGGCTGTGGCCGGTGGGCTGTATCTTTCTGACCTGAACCTGAGCTCTGATGAAGAGGCCCCTGTACAGGGTGAACCCGCCCCGGATATGACCGGTGTTGTCGACAGCAGCTTCAACAGCAAAGTGGAGCAGCATGCGACCACAGAAATGCAGGCGACCGCCGCTGAACTGAACAAGCGCTTTGCATCCCTGCAGGGAGAAGTCGACCTGCTGAGCAAGGCCCGTACTGCGGATCAGGTTCGTCTCGACAAACTCGGTAGTGAGAATGCGGCCATGCAGGAGCAACTGAGAGCGCTGGGGGTTAAACCCGCTGTCTCAGGCGGCGAGCCGGCTCCGGTACCGCCGTCTCCTGCACCGGGTCCGGAAGGGGAGCCTCAGCCCGCAAATTATCCGCCGCAGACTGCCGGAGCCGTACCACCGCCGACGGCATATTATCCGGGTAATGGCGCGGTGCCGCCTCCACAGGTCAGTTACCAGTCGGTGCCGGTACCGAACCAGATCCAGCGTAAAACCTTCAGCTATGACCGCGGCAAGAAAACGAAGTCACTTCCGTACATTCCGTCGGGGAGTTTTGCTAAAAGCCTTCTCATTGAAGGAGCGGATGCGAATGCGTCCGTCACCGGTAATGAATCCACCTCACCGATGCAGGTTCGCCTTATCGGACGCGTGGAAATGCCTAATAACAAAACCTATGACCTCACCGGTTGCTTTGTCGGGCTGGAAGCCTGGGGTGACGTCTCGAGTGAGCGTGCCATCGTCCGTACCCGGAATATCAGCTGCATCAAGGGGGATAAAACCATCGACCAGCCGATTAATGGTCACGTGTCCTTTATGGGCAAGAACGGCGTGAAAGGGGAAGTGGTGATGCGTAACGGCAAAATCCTCGGCTGGGCCTGGGGGGCAGGTTTTGTTGACGGGATTGGTCAGGGGATGGAGCGGGCTTCACAGCCGTCCGTTGGTCTCGGAGCAACGGCGACGGTCGGCGCCGGCGACGTCCTGAAAATGGGGATTGGCGGCGGGGCTTCTAAAGCTGCGCAGACCCTCAGTGAGTACTACATCAAACGCGCCGAGCAGTATCACCCGGTCATTCCTATCGGTGCGGGCAACGAAGTTACCGTGGTGTTCCAGGATGGTTTTCAGCTGAAAACCATTGAAGAGCTGGAAGCGGAGAAGAACGGTCAGCAGGCGCAAAACCAGGCGCAACCCGAACAACCCGAGAACAGGTCGCAGCAATCCGGCGGGAACCTGAATGGCTTTAATACCGATGAGATGCTGAAGAAACTGGGCAAACTTGATCCGCGTGAGTTTTCTCCGGGTACAGCGTCTCAGGGGGAAAACAATGGTTAAGTCTGTCCTGAGCTTCATTCTGTCATCGCTGCGCTGGATTAACTGGCTGATTCAGTATGCGGTGGTATATCCGCTGGCCATGATGATGTTGCTGATTGTCGCGGTGTTCTGGACCGGGAAAGTCACACCCGGGCAGATGCTGGTGAATACCATCGAATCGGTGCAGCGAGAGGGATATGTCATCAAGGACTGCACGGGGCCTGCTTCGCGCGGTGAACTTAATGCTGATGCGGTCAAGCCATTACTGCCTCCTGTTTTACAGGAAGACTGCACCACTGACAGCACGGATGCGGCAGGATACGCGGCAGATATCGATGAGGTTTACACCAAAATGATCCTCTCGCTCTGGCTGCTGATGGCTGTCGTGTTTACCGGAAGCGCTGTGGTCTTTGATCGGACACCTGCCTGCAGAGCCGGTGCTACATGGGTGAGGGATGCGAGGGGGAGTGTCTTCCCCGGATGCAGACCCGGTAAAGGTGCGATATCCCCGTTACTGGCCGGATATCAGAAACGCGGTGGGGCCACCGTGGTTTATGAACCATCAGCCAGATTTAGCAAGGAAGATAAGAATGAAATTAAAGAGAAATAATCCGTTTCCTGCCGAAACGCGTAATGCCGTTACAGTCGGAGAGCCAGGTTCTGGAAAAAAGGCATTTTCATCAGAACTGATTTTTGCACGGTCTGATGTCAGTCAACTGAAACAGATACCGGGGAAAGGAACGGCCGAGGCTATTTTTGCAAATGCAAAATATAAATTTATTTTCAAACATAACTGATTAACGACGGGAAATATCATGAAGGAATTAATGCTGTTAATTCCTCTGGGCAGCGCTTTGCTCTTAACCGGGTGTGCGGGCACAGAGTCAGATTTTGAATGTAATGCCACAACCTCAGATACCTGTATGACGATGGAGCAGGCTAATGAGAAAGCGAAAGCCCGGGAGGAAAGCGCCTCCGCAAAGCCGGCTGCGGCCGGGTTGCCACGACTGGCTGACGGAAATTTCAGAACGTCGTCGCCAAATTCATACCCGCTGCCGCCGCAACCAGTTATTAATTCTGGGCGTAATACTGCTCCAACTGTAACGGTGAGCAATAAATCCGGGTTCCTGGATACGGTACCGGTCAATCATGATGACGTCCTGAGAACCCGGACCGTTCCGGTAAATATCAGGCCGGTTAGTGTCAGTACATATACCTCTCCTTCTACGGTACCCGGCAATTATCCCCGGCCATTAAGGAAAGGGGAGCAGACCGCGTCGTTATGGGTTGCGCCGTATGTCGATTCAGATGACGTGTATCACCAGCCGACAACGGTCGTATTTGTGGTAACGCCATCGGCATGGGGGCAACCTCGTATTAATTAATTACCAGCGCCATTAATGGTGCTGTGAAAATTTTTATTTCTGGTTTTAAAACGAGTGCCCTGTGCGTTGAAAGGGATGGGCGGTAGCGTGTTTAGAGGATGGGGGAATGACTGAAATAACTCAGCATGTCGGGTTAATTCTTCGGGGGTTACAGCTATATTTTTATGGCGTCAATCTGGGATGGTTAGCGGGGGGGTTTTTAGCTCTCTTCGTTACAGCAGGTATCCTTGCTGCGTCAGTATCCTGTATAGCTTGCGCAGCAATCTTTGCTCTCCCGAAGAAGCATCATATTCATTCTGGCATCATAAAAATTTTTCTGGGGAGCGCGCTGGCCGCAATAGCGGGTATCGTCGGAACAGGGGTTGTCATGTTTGTCACTGTGTCAAATAGGGAGCTGGAAGCGGGAAGGTACTGGAAAACAGAATGCAAACTGATGGAAGTAAACATTCAGACGGGGATATTTTCAGAACCGGTCAATAAACTGGATTGTGCCGGCGTTATCATTAATGTACGGACCCGAACATATAATCGCTATATCCTGGAATGGCAATCTTATGAGAATGATAAAAACAATGTGATGAATTAAATATCCAGCGTTGATGTTGCATAAAATTCGATGTCTATATCTCTACGTAAATGCGATTTTAAATGGAATAAGAGGCGGTTATGGGAAGTGACAAATTGTTTATAGTGAGTGGGGTTTTAGTCAGTGCAATAATGCTTTTCTCTTTCATTCTCAAAAACAGTCAACCTGATGTGGAGAGTCTGATTAAGTCAGGGAGATACTGGAAGGCAACGTGTGTATTAAAAGAAGTAAATATCCCGGCTGGGTTCTTTCATGGTGAAATGAACCGCCTTGATTGCGAGGGGGTTGTCACGAACGTGAGTACCAAAAAATATAACCAGGCTACCTCGGCGTATCAGGATAGTTTGCGAAACAAAGTACGTTAGCCATTCGAAAAAAACATAAATCGTCTTAAATGTGGCGTGACTCTTGTTAATGCAGAGAAGAACAAATACGGCAGAGCTATAGCCGCTTATAACCTGTCTTTAAAAAAGGATTAAATATGCATACCGTTATTTTTCTGGTGATGATTATAAATCCTGGTGTCCACAGCAGCTGGACCATTACACCCATGCCCAATACTGATGTATGCCTGAAAATGCTAAAAGTCATTGAAGCCAGGGGAGGGCGTGGGGGGGGATACAATACCGGAGAGTGTATTGAAATCAAAACCAGCGAACCTTTGAGCAGTGCGATGGAAACACTGAAAGGAGGCGGACAATGAGAGCCTTTTATCTTGAGGGTAGTAATATTACCTGGCTTAACGTGCTGTGCATTCTTTTTTTTGTTATCGGTGTTGTCGGTGCGCTGGCCATGTTTGTTATCCCTGATAAATTTAATCTGCGAGTCTGCAGAGCTAATCTATTTTTCTTTAGTGCGCTTATGGCAGTGGTTTCGTTAGCCATGCTTATCGTCTTCACCAGTGAGTCATTCTCGATGGATGAGCTGGAATCCGGGAGACACTGGAAAAACGATTGTCAGCTCCTGGAGGTAAACATCCCGACAGGTTCCTTTACGGCGCCGGTTAATAAACTGGACTGTGCCGGTATCATCATTAATGTGCCGAGGCTTCAGTATGATGAGTATATTCGCCAGTGGGAATTGTATAAGGATAAAAATAAATGAAAGAGATTTTTTTGAAATTTATTATTTGCATGGTTGTTATCGGTGTTGCAGGAGGATTTTTATTTTATATGGCTAAAAATGATTATCGTGAAAGACAGCCTGCCACTCCAGAACAGCTGACGGCAATTGCACAAGACATTCCCTGCGCCGCAGACGCATTTCGACAAGCCCTTCAAGCGGATGCCTATGGGTATCGGACTGAGGTTTTAAGTATCCGGAATGCCCGAAAGCTCGCAGAAGATTGCAGTGAAAGAGAGAGACAAATGGAAGAAAAGAACGCCAGGGAGAATGAAATTAATAAGGTGCGTAAAATGCAACTTGAAGCCCTGGAAAATAAAGGTGCCCACTAATAATGGACAGACAAAAAGAAATTGAAGAGTGCTCCCGAGAACAAATCAGAAAAGCCAGTGAAATAAAATGGCAGAAATTGAAGTGTCTTAACCTGCAATATGTTTTTTTTGCAACTCTTCTTTTCCTTGCAACAGCTGGATATCTTTTTTTGCAGTATGAAGAGTTTCTTGATATGCAGTCCGCCACTCCTGAACAACTGCAAAGTATTATTCATGACACACCTTGTGCAGGTGATGCGTTACGGATAGCTCTTCAAACTAACACTGGCAGTTCGTCAGAGTCATTAACTTTTGGTGACGCAAAAAAAATGGCCTCAGAATGCAAGGATAAAGAAGAGTTTAACGCAGTTCGTGAAAAGCAACTTAACGCTCTGAACGATATGAGCAAATGATAAGGGGATGGATATGATGGTGTTTTTAAAAAGATATGGATTTTTATTTATTCCACCTGTCTATTGGTTCATCTATCTGGGCGCCAGACTGACATACAATGGACTGGCAGGGGAGTTTACTCCTGAGTTTTTTCAGAGTATCCGTCACGATGGTGTGTTTATTATTTGTGGTTTGTTGGCTTTTTATTTTTGTTGCTTGAGGATTGAGGTCAGTGATGGGGAACTCTCAGGGGTACTCTTTTTATGTATTATTTCTTTTCATGTGATCTCGTTAGTTATTACCCTTATTTTTTGTTTATGGCAAGGGGCGATTTTGTGGAATGTTATTTGTGCCTGGCAAATCGGCACCTCCATGTTGTTACTATTTTTTATCCCTGTGCTTACCTTTTGTTACGGTAATTAAATAGATGATCCTGATATTTCAGCGATGATTTGATTTATTTTTTAGATGGATAATTAACCCCTCATTAAGGAACGCTCGCATGAGTAATAACCTGATGGATACTGTCGCTCAGGCCGTGAATTCGCTTGTCTCTGCGCTAAAACTACCCGACGAATCCGCTAAAGCCAACGACATGCTGGGGAGCATGAATTTCCCGCAGTTCAGTCGGGTTCTTCCTTATAAGGATTATGACTCGGCGACCGGACTGTTTATCAATACCAAAACCGTTGGCTGGCTGTTTGAAGCCCGACCTTTGCCCGGTGCCAACGCGCATATCGTGTCATCCCTGGAAAATCTGCTGAGAACCAAACTGCCCCGTAACGTCCCGGTGACTATCAATCTGGTGTCGAGCAAGCTGGTCGGGGACGATATTGAGTATGGCCTGCGTGAATTCAGCTGGAGCGGTAAACAGGCTGAAAAATTTAATGCCATCACCCGGGCCTACTATCTCCGGGCGGCAGAAACACAGTTTTCTCTTCCTCCCGGAATGGATTTACCGCTGACGCTGCGTAACTACCGCGTATTCATCTCCTGCTGTGTCCCCAGGAAGAAAAACTCGAAAGCACAAATCGTTGAGCTGGAGAACCAGATAAAAATCATCAGGGCCTCCCTGCAGGGAGCACAGATCCCGACTCGGGTTCTGAATGCACAGGGCCTGGTCGACATGGTGCGTGAGCAGGTCAACCCTGATCCGGGTGAAATGTACCGTAAACCGTACAAGCTGGACCCGTATCAGGACCTCAATTATCAGTGTGTGGAAGACAGTTTCGACATGCAGGTCACCGCAAACCACCTGAAAATTGGCCTGCTGGACCGTGAAGGGAAAGAAAAGACGACCCGTGTTACCAGCTATCATTTGGCCCGTGATCCTGAAATTGCCTTTCTCTGGACCAGTGCCGATAACTACGCCAACCTGCTGAATCCGGAGCTGTCAATCTCCTGCCCGTTTGTCATCACGCTGACCCTGATGGTGGAAGATCAGGTGAAAACCCAGAATGAAGCAAACCTGAAGTATCTCGACCTGGAGAAGAAAAGCAAAACCTCCTATTCGAAGTATTTCCCGTCCGTGGAGAAGGAGGTCCAGGAGTGGGGGGATATCCGCCAGCGTCTGGCGACCAATCAGTCCTCTCTGGTGTCCTATTTTTTTAATATTACCGCTTATACGGCTGACAACGCGGAAGCCTCTCTGGCCACCGAGCAGGAAATACTGAACAGCTACCGGAAAGGAGGCTTTGAGCTGCTGCCTGCCCGTTACCACCATCTTCGAAATTATCTGGCTATGCTGCCCTTCAAATCCGGTGAGGGGCTGTTCAAAGAGCTCCAGGCAGCAGGCGTCGTCAAGCGGGCAGAAACCTTTAATGTGGCTAATCTGTTGCCGGTTGTTGCCGACAGTCCGTTAGCACCTGCCGGATTACTGGCGCCCACCTATCGCAACCAGCTGGCATTCATCGACCTGTTCTATGAGGGGATGAATAACACCAATTTCAACATGGCTGTCTGCGGGACCTCGGGTGCGGGTAAAACGGGGCTTATCCAGCCGTTGATCCGTAGCGTGCTCGACTCCGGGGGATTTGCCTGGGTGTTCGACATGGGGGATGGCTATAAGTCGCTGTGTGAAAATATGGGCGGGGTCTACCTGGACGGCGACTCGCTGAAATTCAACCCGTTTGCCAACATTCTCGATGACGCCAATTTTGACCTGTCCGCAGAGCGTATCCGCGACCAGATGTCCGTAATGGCGAGTCCCAACGGAAACCTGGATGAGGTGCATGAAGGTCTGCTGCTGCAGGCCGTGCAGGCAGCCTGGCTGAGTAAGCGCAATAAGGCCCGTATCGATGATGTGGTCGATTTTCTCAAAACCGCGAAAGAGAGTCATGAATATGCCGAGTCGCCGACCATCCGCAGCCGCCTGGACGAGATGATTATCCTGCTCGATCAGTACACGGTTAACGGGATTTACGGTGACTACTTCAACTCTGATGAGCCGTCATTGCATGATGATGCCCGGATGGTGGTACTCGAACTCGGTGGGCTTGAATCCCGTCCGTCTCTGCTGGTTGCGGTGATGTTCTCGCTCATCATCTATATCGAGAACCGGATGTACCAGTCGCCGCGCAGCCTGAAAAAACTGAACGTCATTGATGAAGGCTGGCGACTGCTGGATTTCAAAAATGAAAAAGTCGGGACCTTTATCGAAAAGGGATACCGCACAGCACGCCGGCATCTCGGCTCTTACATCACTATCACCCAGAATATCGTGGACTTTGACTCGCCCACGGCCTCCAGTGCGGCGCGGGCCGCGTGGGGGAACTCTTCCTACAAGGCCATTCTCAAGCAATCGGCAAAAGAGTTTGCCAAATACAACCAGCTGTACCCTGACCAGTTTACCCCGATGCAGCGGGACATGATTAACAGCTTTGGCTCCGCGAAGGACCAGTGGTTTTCCTCCTTCATGCTGCAGGTGGAAGCGCACACCTCCTGGCACCGTCTGTTCGTCGATCCACTCAGCCGGGCAATGTACTCCTCGAGCGGCGGCGATTTTGAGTACATCAAAGGCCGTAAAAGAGAGGGAGTTAACATTCACGATGCGGTGTATGAACTGGCCTCCCGCAACTTTCCTGCAGAAATGGCAGAGCTGGAATCCCGGATCGCCCGTGACAACATAAGGAGTGCAGCCTGATGGGAAATACCACCGAACAACAGACCAGAACGACGTTCTTCACTTTCCGCCGGAGTCTGGTCCTTACCGTCCTGGTGAGCCTGGTCCTGGCGATAAATGTCGGTATAACGCACCTTATGCTGACCCACACCACGCCTCGTGTGGTCGCCTTTGATATGAAGAAAACACTGGACAGCTTCATGGACAGCGTCAGTCAGAAGCAGCTGTCAGAGGCGCAGTCAAAAGCGCTCTCAGACCGCTTTAATGAAGCGCTGGAGCAGAGCCTGGCCGACTATCAGAAAAAGAATGGTGTCCTGATCCTGGTTTCACCGGCCGTGGTTCAGGGCGCACCCGATGTGACCCTGAAAATCCAGACCGACATTGCCAGCCGAATGAAGGGAGCGCGGGAATGAAACACACCGGTACTGCCTTGTTGGCGTTCTGCCTGATTTCAACGCGTGTGCCGGCAGCTGACCTGGGAACCTGGGGTGATCTATGGCCGGTGCAGGAGCAGGACATGTTGACGCTAATTACTCAGCGTCTCGAGGCGCTACAAAAGTCGGGGAAATGGGACCAGGAAATGGAGGCTTTCAAGGGACGCGTGATAGAGCACAGCCAGAGACCGGCGCCGGTTGAGGGGATAGGGAAAGCGGATAAGTATGCGCAGCGCTGGTTCGACCCCAGTATCCGGCTGACTGAGGACCTGAAAGATCACAACGGGCGGGTGTTCGCGCGTAAAGGCGACGTACTGAATCCGCTGAAAACAGTCCCCTTTATGCAGACGCTGTACTTTATCGACGGTGACGATCCGGACCAGGTCGCCTGGATGAAACGGCAGGTCCCCGACACCCTGATAAGTAAAATTATTCTGGTGAAAGGGAGTGTACCGGATACGTCAGTGGCGCTCGATGCCCGAATTTACTTTGACCAGAACGGTGTGCTCAGCAAACGCTTTGGCCTGACGGCAGTACCCACCAGGATCACACCGGCGCCCTCAGGCGAACGGCTGAACATCGAGACGTTCCCCGCTCATCAATAAGGATATTGACGTGAAACCTTTACTTCTTTTCTTCACCGCCGTGCTGTTGTGGGTGCAAAGTCTGAATGCTCTTGCCGACCCGTCCTGCGAAGGCCGCTTTGTTAACCCGATTTCCGATGTGTGCTGGCAATGCATTTTCCCGATGTCTATCGGCAGTGCCTCTGTGGCGGCCGGTGGCGGCCCGGATACGGTGAATCCGGGCAGCCCTATTCAAACCTGCCCCATGCCTCCGCCCATTTTTTACCGTATTGGGATGGCGATCGGTTACTGGGAGCCAATGGCCATGACGGATGTCAGCCGCTCTCCGGGGTGCATGGTGAATATGGGCGGGTTTAGCCTGAACCTGGGGAAGACCGGGATGGGAACCGCGAAAAAGGACGATAAGCAGGTCAACGGGGCCTTCTATCACGTGCACTGGTACAAATATCCGCTGACCAGTTGGCTCAGCATTATCACGTCGGCTGGGTGCCTGCAGGGTGGAGATATGGACATCGCCTACCTCTCTGAAATTGATCCAACCTGGGTAGACAGCAGCCTGACCACCATTCTGAACCCCGAGGCCATTTTGTTTGCGAACCCGATCGCTCAGGGAGCCTGTGCTGCCGATGCCATTGCCAGCGCATTCAACAAACCGCTGGACATCCTCTTCTGGTGTGCCGGCTCTCAGGGCTCGATGTACCCCTTCAGTGGCTGGGTCAGTAACGAGTCCAGCCCGCTCCAGTCGTCAGTACTGCTGAGTGAACGCATGGCCTACAAGCTCCACCGTCAGGGGCAGATCCTGGAAACCGTGGGGGCCGATGTCGCGGTGTGTTACGAGTACCCGTCACCGATTATTCCGAAGGAGCGCTGGCGGTACCAGATGGTGAATATGTATCCCGACAGCGCGCAGTGCCACCCCCTCGGCAGGACAGTGATGCGCTGGGAAGCCGGGAAAAACCCGCCGGTGACCCGAAAGAACTTCGGGTATCTGATGTGGCGAAAACGTAACTGTGTCTACTGAAAGGAGTCTACTGTGAAATTACTGAACATACTGACGGTGATGCTGTTACTGACCCGCACTTTCGCCGCGGCAGCGGGCGCAGTCTCGTCAGATCCGATGGAGGCAGATCGTAAGTGGCTTAAACAGCAGGAGGATTTCAGTGAGCAGTTGCGCCGGCATCCGGATAAGGCGCTACAGCAGGAGCTTGAAGCACAAATCAGCCGTAACCCGCTGGCCCGCTCGGATCAGCAGTTCATCGATAATCTGGCCAGTCAGCAGCGGGAGTCGACCCGGGATAAACCAACGGAAGGTGCTGTGTATTTCATCTCCTTCTCAATACCAGATGAAGGGTTGAAACGGATGCTGCATGAAACCCACCGCTACGGTATTCCCGCTACGCTCCGGGGGCTCGTCAATAACGACATGAAAGCGACCACTGATGCGGTGATGGGGCTGGTTAAGGCGGGGATTACCGAAGGTGTGCAAATCGACCCTACGCTCTATTCACAGTACAACATCCGCAGCGTACCCGCGCTGGTTGTGCGCTGCAAAGCCGGTTTCGACGTCATACAAGGCAATATCCGCCTGAAGCAGGCCCTGGAGAAGGTCGTTGATAAAGGGGATTGTGCAGAGACAGCCCGAAAACTCCTGGGAGGTGCCTGATGAGATCACTCCCCCTGCTCCTGATGCTGCATATGTTTGTGCTCGGGACATTTATCTGGTTTACCGTTCCAGCCTGTGCTGACAGCACGTCCGATTACAAAGCGGGCGCTGATTATGCGAAGCAGATACAGGGAAGCGGAACTGACGCGCTGAAGAACTTCAACGGTGCTGACACACTACCAGGATATACCAGCAAACCGGCGCAGACGAAGTACTACGGCGGTGTCTCTGCCAGTGGTGACAGTAACCTGAAAAGTGACTCTGCAGCCGAATGGGCCAGCAGTGACGTGGGGAACAGCATCACGGAGTCATTTACTAACCGTCCCCCGGACAGCATATCAGCTGACGCACCGTTCATTCAGGCGGCCAAAGAGACCGAATCCAGAGCAGATTCGATCGTAGGAAATACCGGTCAGGCCTGTACAGCAGAAGTGGTTAATCGCAGTGAGTTCACGAACCATACATGTGAGCGGGATTTGCAGGTAGAAAACTTCTGCACGCGGGAGGCAACGCTGAAAGACAACGCCACGACGCAAAAGGTGAATCGCACGTACCAGCAGGCCGTCCCGCTAACCTTCACCCGGAACAGCAACCGATGGGACGGAAAACTGACGATCCCGACAACAGGTCGCCTGTTAAGTGTTTCCGTTGATGGTGAACCCCTGCCCGTTCCCTGGATTTATGAGTGTGACAGCGAAGGAAAAGTAAAAGATAGCTGCAAGAGTGCTGTCAGCGAAAAACTCAGCCTCTTTGATAAAACATTCCCCATCGACGTGATGACCTGGCCAAATACGGTAACGACGTGCTCCGGTGGTCAGAATACGCACTGTACTGACCATTACTACGATGGTACCGGGAAGATACATCAGGCATTCAGCATGGATCGGAATGTTGTGGCCGGACAGACATTTGCGGTTTTGAAAACTTCCAAAACCCTCCCGTCAGTGAATGTTAAGTCCCTCCAGGTGACGGTCATACTGGTCATGGAGGAGACAGAAACGGTTTTTGCACCCGAGCTGGTCTGGGTTGAAAGTTGTCCGTTCAGTAAAGACGAGGGCACGAAGACCGGATCAGAGTGCATCAGCCCTGGCGGGACGAAAACCCTCAACCTGGGCGGGAAAGAGTACGCCTTTACGGAAGCCTGCTGGAAATACAAAGACACCTGGTTGACTCAACCTGCGGATAACGGCTCCTGTGAAAAACTGATGAGTAATGCGGCCTGTACGTTGTCATCACGCCAGTGTGCATTCAGCGCGGAGGACGGGACCTGTCTACATGAGTATGCCACGTTCTCCTGCGAAACCCGGACCAGCGGAAAACAGATGGTTTGTGGTGGCGATGTGTTCTGCCTCGATGGCGAGTGCGATAAAGCGGTCAGCGGAACGAACAACGACTTTGGACAGGCGGTTTCTGAGCTTGCGGCGCTGGCAGCGGCAGGGAAGGATGTTGCAGAACTGAACGGCGTTGATGTGAAAGCGTTCACCGGTAAGGCGAAGTACTGCAAAAAATTTGCGGCCGGATTCAGTAACTGCTGCAAAGACAGCGGGTGGGGGCAGGACGTTGGCCTGGCACGCTGTAGCAGCGAAGAGAAAGCGTTGGCCAAAGCCAAAACGAACAAGCTGACGGTCAGTATCGGGGAGTTTTGTTCGAAGAAGGTGCTGGGGATCTGCCTGGAGAAGAAGCGCAGTTACTGTCAGTTTGACTCAAAGCTGGCTCAGATCGTTCAGGAGCAGGGCCGCAACGGACAGCTGCATATTAGTTTCGGGGGTGCCAGCAGCCCGAACTGCCGGGGGATCACGATGGCTGAACTCCAGGGCATTAACTTTAACCGGCTGGACTTTGCGAACTTTATGGAGGATTTAATGAATAACCAAAAAATCCCGGATAATGCGGAACTGACAGAGAAAACAAAACAGCGAATTAAAGAACTTCTCACGCAGTCATCATCCAAATAAAAAAGGAAAGCAAACATGAAAACACATGGCCTTTTTAATAAGTACAGTAAAGTGAAAGTGCTATACCCGTTTATCCCGGTCTTTATCACATTAAGTGCGATGTCGTGGCTGAGCACCGGCGCGATGCCGACGTTAAAACCCGTCGTACTCTTTATTATTATCCTGGCGACTCCGCTGCTGATGGCTATGCTGGCCATGACACGCGGGGCACTGATGTTTTTCCTGGGCGCGCTGGTCACACAGGTTACCGTCGCCATGCTGGTCACGTTGTTTACCGCGCACAACTTGTCCGCGGCTGCCGGATTTGGTGCCGCTTCTGTTGTCATCTACGTCCTCATCACGGGGTTCGGTGATGAAAAGGCCGATGCCGGTAAGGAGGATAAAAGTGATAGTTAGCTTTGCTAAACATCCTGGCGTGGACTTCTGTGTAAGGTTGCTGCTGACAGCCGTTATTATTTTCCCCGTGGTTTACTTTTCCTGGGATGCGGTTATCGGGACAACGGCCAGTGATTATATTGCGAGTGTCATTTTTATTCTTGTTACAGGGTTTATCTGGTTTTTGCTTTATCTGTTTTTTTCGGCCTTTGAGAGGCTGTTAAAAAAAGAAAATGGTGTGAAATGAAAAAGAAATCTTGGTCTGGAAAACTAAAGGTTCGGTACAGAATTGCGGGGTTAATTATCGTGATTGTACTGTTGATGACCACCATAGCCAGGTTGTTTACGGGTGATAATTCTTTCGTTATTGTCCCATCTCTTTTCTTTATTATTTTGCTCAATATTATAGCCAGACGGCTTTTACCCTGAGAGAGAGGCGCTTTATTCCTCAGCAAATAAAACAGGAGAATTCATGGAAGAGAAAAAAGCGTACGGTCTGGTTATGACGTTTGTCGCTGTGTTTGTCGTTTTTCTGGTCAGCGTCATGTCTTACAGCTTGTGGCGGGATAAACAGATTAATGCGTTTCTGGCCACCAACCGGGCCTGGGGTATTCAGTGTGACAGGAGCTCGCAGGCTGCGTGGGTTATCAGGAACGGCGAGCGTACGGCATTAGCAATGAATAATCTGACACTCTACTGCCACGGTTTCCAGTTTCAGGGACGCACTGACCCGGAAACGAAAACAGTCAGCCTCGATAAATACAGCGTTTATCAACATATTTCGCGCCAGCCGAATTAATTAAGTCATAAAGGTATTCATTATGGGAAAACTACATGCCGCCATACTGGCGGGGTGCCTTTGTTGCACCCTGATGCCGGCCTGGGCGAAAGATGCGGGCTGGCAGTGGTACAACGAGAAGCTGAAAAGACCAGACCCGGAGACGCGAGCCACGCCACCGCTACCACCGGCAAAGCAGGACATCCTGGAGAAGCTGGCGCAGCTGCAGGCGGCCACAAAGCGCTCGCTTTACGAGGCTATTCTTTACCCCTCATCTGATAATTTCGTGAAGTATTTTCGGCTACAGAACTACTGGACGCAGCAGGCTGGCCTGTTCTCGATGAGCGCGAAGAAGGCCATGCTGGAAAACCCGGAGCTCGATTACAACCTGCAGTACAGCCACTACAACGGCACGGTGAAGAATCAGCTGGCTGCCGACTACGCCGAACAGCGTAAAGCCATCTCCGGTCTGGCGCAGCACTATGGCGTGATGTTCTTCTACCGCGGACGGGAGGCGATCGATGGCCAGCTGGTTCAGGTGATTAAAAACTTCCGTGAAACCTACGGACTGAGCGTGATACCGGTCTCTGTCGATGGTGTCATCAACCCCATGCTGCCCGACAGCCGGACGGACCAGGGGCAGGCGCAACAGCTTGGTGTGAAGTTCTTCCCCGCGATGATGCTGGTCAACCCGAAAAGCGGTCAGGTGAAACCCCTCAGTTACGGCTTTATCAGTCAGGACGACCTGGCGAAACAGTTCCTCTATGTCTCCAGCGACTTTAAACCCAATTTTTAAGGAGTATGTCATGCGAAAGATTCGATTCCCCGATTTGGATATTACGGGAATGTGGGTGCTGGCGGTTGGGGTGTTTTTCCACCTGATAGCCCGGCTCGTCAGAAAACAGCCTGAGATGGCGGTTCAGTTCGGAGAGATCCTGGGACTGGGGATGGTGATATTTGGTGGATACCGAATTCTGAATGCCCTGATTGCTGAAGCTGAAAAACAGGAGAAGGCCCGTGAAAAGCAACCTGAAGACAATTAAGACGGGTATCACAACAGTTGCTTTGCTGCTGACACTTTCTCCCGTGACCTGGGCCGGGACGCTCGATGAAGTAAAATCCCTCTGGGACCCACAGGGTATAACAGGCACGGTGCCGGCATCATCTTCTGGCGTGCCCGCTGCCGTGAAGCCGGTCTCTCAGGCCCGATGGTACCGGCTCAGCAACGGCAAACAGGTCAATCTCAGCGACTGGAAAGTGGTGTTGTTTATGCAGGGGCACTGCCCGTACTGCCATAAGTTTGACCCGGTGCTGAAGCAGTTGTCCGGACAATACGGATTCTCGGTGTTCTCTTATACGATCGACGGACAGGGGGACGAGGCGTTCCCTGAAGCCCTGCCGGTACCTCCCGAGGTGATGCAGACTTTTTTCCCGAATATCCCGGTGGCTACCCCGACCACGTTTCTGGTGAATGTGAATACGCTGGCGGCCTATCCGATTCTGCAGGGCGCCACCGATGCGCAGGGGTTTATGGCCAGAATGGATACGGTATTTCAGATGATGGGGGCACCTGATAATGGATAGTCTCAACAAAATATATTCTTCGTTACCCGTACTGGAAAGAAATAAACGCCTGAAGCTATCACGGCAAAAGAGATTCGATGTTTATTATTGTCTCGCTTTTATGTTTGGTTTTTCCGGATTGTGCCTGTGGTGGGGAAGCCATGCGTATTTCGGTTTATTGTCTGACCTGTTAACCCCGCCGGAAAAACTGGGGACGGCAAAGAACGTAATGGATATTTTGAATGCCCTGATGTATTTCGTGCCCTTTATTCTTTTTTCACTTTCCATCGGTTGTCTGGCAACGGCTTTGCTGGGAGTACTGATGGCTGAACTGGCTTTCTGGTTTGAGTATGCCTTTGAAAAAAGCTTCCAGCGATATTTAAACCGCGTCCACGGACGGAAAAATAAAATGAAAGAAGGAGGGCCTCATGCTCATTCGTAAACCATTATCAGTGCTTTGCGGGATGTTGCTGGGGATGTCATTTACGGCGGCCGCAGATGTTAACGGCGACATGAACAACTTCTTCAATAAGCTCGGGTTTGCCTCCAATACGTCTCAGCCACAAGTCTGGCAGGGGCAGGCGGCAGGTTACGCTTCCGGCGGTTCGCTGTATGCAAGGACGCAGGTGAAAACCATCCAACTGGTCAGCATGACCCTGCCGGATATTAACGCTGGCTGCGGTGGTATCGATGCGTATCTGGGCTCGTTCTCCTTTATCAACAGCGAGCAGATACAGCGATTCGGCAAACAAATTATGAGTAATTCCGTTGGTTACTTTTTTGATCTGGCACTGCAGACGACTGTTCCTGAGATTAAAACCGCGAAAGATTTTCTGCAGAAGATGGCCAGCGACATCAACAGCATGAACCTCAGTTCCTGCCAGGCCGCACAGGGCATTGTGGGCGGTCTGTTTCCTCGCACTCAGGTGGCGCAGCAGAAAGTCTGCCAGGACATCGCCGGCGAGAGCAACATCTTCTCGGACTGGGCTGCTTCTCGGCAGGGCTGTTCGGTGGGCGGGCAGATGGACAAGGTACAGGACAAAGCCAGCGACAAGGACAAGGAGCGGGTCATGAAGAACATCAATGTCATGTGGAATGCCCTGTCAAAAAATCGCCTCTTTGATGGCAACAAGGAATTGAAAGAGTTTGTGATGACACTGACCGGCACGCTTATTTTTGGCGAAAACAGTGAAATTACGCCGCTGCCGGCACGCACTACGGACCAGGACCTGATTAAGGCAATGATGGAGGGCGGGACCGCCAGGATTTACCACTGCAATGATTCGGATAAGTGCCTCAAGGTTGTCGCCGACGCCACGGTCACCATCGCTGCAAACAAGGCGCTCAAGAACCAGATCTCCACCCTTCTGAGTAGTATCCAGAATAAGGCTGTGGCGGATGAAAAACTCACGGAGCAGGAGAAAGGGTTTATCTCCAGCACCACCATCCCGGTATTCAAATACCTGGTCGACCCGCAGATGCTGGGCGTATCTAACACGCTTATCTACCAGCTGACGGACTATATCGGCTACGACATTCTGCTGCAGTACATCCAGGAGCTGATCCAGCAGGCCCGCGCAATGGTCGCAACCGGGAATTATCCCCAGTCGACAATGGATATGATCCTCGAAAACCTGAACCAGGCCAGTGTGCAGATTGCCGCCTTCCAGCAACGTGTCCAGGTCCAGCAGGACGCGTTACTGGTTGTTGACCGGCAGATGAGTTACATGCGTCAGCAGGTCTCTGCCCGCATGATGACCCGCTACCAGAATAACTATCACTTTGGAGGAAGCCTCTGATGCTGGAAATCTACACGATAGCCGGCGGGGACTGGTTTCGGGGAAACCTGAATGCCATTGCTGCTTTCATGAGTACCGGTACCTGGTCTTCCATCGAGAAAATGTGTATCGCCTTTTCCGTGCTGATTGTCGCCAGCAGTTGGGTGAAAAAGCATAACATCATGGATTTGGTTGGTTGGGTGTTTGCCCTGACGCTGGTCTCGATGCTGGTCGTCATTCGTAAACCTGTGCAGATTATCGATTACAGCAATGTCTCTCAGGTCTATCAGGTCGACAACGTCCCGATAGGTCTGGCTATTCCCGCGTCACTCACCACGCGTGTCGGGAACGCCCTGATACAGGGCTATGAGATGATTTTCTCGCTGCCCGACAGCGTGACATACAGCAAGACGGGGATGTTGTTTGGCAGTAATCTGGTGGCAAAAAGTACCGACTTTATCTCTCAGAACCCGGAGATTACCACTCTGTTCTCCGACTATGTGCAGAACTGCGTGATGGGCGATATTTTCCTGAACCATAAATACTCGTTTGAAGAACTACTGAACTCCCCAGATCCGTACACCATTATTTTTTCAAATCCCAGCCCGCTACGCGGGGTGTTTGATAAAAACAATCAGTTCAGGACCTGCCAGGAAGCCTCACGGGATTTGAAGGCAGCTCTGGCGCTGGATACCCAGACTGGCGGGAAAACCTGGAGCTACTACGTTCGTCAGCTGTTTGGTGGAAAACCTAATCCGGACGTACTGTTCAGCCAGATGATCGGTGATTCCTATAACTACTTCTACAGCTCCGGGCAGAGTGCGGGACAGATTATCCGTCAGAACGTCACCATGAATGCCCTTCGCAGCGGTATACAGAGCTATGCGGCCCGCAGCGGGGATACGGCCAGCCTGGTCAACATTGCTAACACCTCTTCGCTGGAAAAGCAGCGCCTGGCCCAGGCGACTATGGGACACCAGGCGTTACGCTCCCTGCCGATGATGCAGACGGTAGTGATGGGAATTATGATTGGTCTGTTTCCAATCATGGTGATGGCCGCCATGTTCAACATGATGACGATGCAGGTGCTGAAAGGGTACATTTATGCCCTGATGTGGCTGCAGTCGTGGCCCCTGCTGTATGCCATTCTGAACAGTGCGATGGCTTATTATGCAAAACAGAATGGCGTACCAGTGGTGTTGTCCGAGCTCTCTCAGCTCCAACTGAAGAACTCAGATATTGCCACGACCGCGGGCTACATCTCCATGATGATCCCTCCGTTAACCTGGGCGATGATCAAAAGCATGGGGGCAGGGTTCTCCAGCGCGTACAGCCATTTTGCTTCGTCCGGTCTCAGCTCCACGTCGCAGGCTTCATCCAGTGTGGTGGACGGGAATTACTCGTTCTCAAATATGCAGACGGATAATGTCAGCGGAAACAGCTGGAACACCAACAGCAACACAGCCTTTGGGCAGATGTCCCGGCAACTGGGGAACGGTGGCATGGGTACGCAGACCCGGGATGGATCGATGGTCTGGGACAGCAGCGGCGCCATGTCAAAACTCCCAGTGGATATCAATGTTGGCCGACAGATAGCCAGTGCACAGCAGCAGATGGCACGTGAATCTGACGTCCAGGCAGAGAGCTCACTGCAGGGCTATAACAGCAGCGTAACGAGCGCCTGGAACCGCCTGAAGCAGTTTGGCACCAATATGGGAACCAGCGCGTCAACCACCACCGGGGCCGATAATACCGAATCATCGCAGGATTCGATGGCGAAAAGCAAAATGTGGAATGCTGTTGATTCATATGCTAAATCAAACCACATAAGTAGAGATGAAGCATTTAGTCAGCTTATGGATAAATCAGTTAAAGGTGCTGTTTCCGGCGAAATGTATGGCGGTGCCAGTATGAAGGGTGGCATGGAGTTATTTGGAAATGGTGGACATATTGAAGGCGGTGTAAGGGCTTCAGTAAGCGGTACTGCGAGTTCGGGCTCACAAGACAATGTTAGTGAATCCGGTCGTAAAACAAATACTGATAATCATGATACCAGTAGTCAGGCAGTAAAAGATTTCAGAGAGTCCTCTGATTACCTTACTAGCAAGAAAACCAGCACATCAGGAAATGCGACAGATAATAATGCCAGCTCCCGCGTGGACCAATTCTCTGCTTCACTTTCAAGTGCGAAAAACAGCTACGACCAATATACAAACAGCCGTACACGCAGCCATGAATTCAGTGAAATGGCGTCACGTACCGAAAGCATGAGTGGCCAGATGAGCGAGAATCTGACGCAGCAGTTTGCAAACTTTGTCCAACAGCGCTCTCCGCAGAATGCGGAAGCTATCCTGACAAATACCAGTTCGCCGGAAGTGGCTGCACAGCGAGAAGCGCTGGCCCGTGAATTTGTTAAAGAGCAGGTAGAGCCTAAAGTTGATGGCGCCTATCAGGAGGCGAGAGGAAGTATTGGGCAAAACATGCCGGGAGTGTCAGGCAGTGGGGGACATAACACTGTTACATCTGATTATGCGCAGCATTCAGGGTCAATAGATGCCATGACTAAGGACGCAGGTATTAAGGATAATGTGGTACAAACGGTTGATAACATGGTGTCTCAAAACAAACAGGCGCATCAGGATGCACATCAGGGAATCCAGCATCAGGGAGATGACGTGAAAGGACAACACACCGACCTGAAAAATAATCATAAATCGGAAGGAAATAAAATGGAAAATGAATACAATGGGAAAAAGGATGAGCAGAAATCGCTCCCTGGAGCTGATACTAGAGATGAGCTACTAAATAAGGCTCGCGACTATCAGGAAAAGCATAAACCATAAGGATGGAAGGTTTAGGAGGTAAGCTATGAAATCTATTTTTTTGATAGTGATCCAATATGTGTCTTGTGTTCTGGCTGGATGGCAACTCCCTGAAACTCTTTTCATGGTATGTGCTTCCTTGATGTGGTTGATTGTTTTTAACTATGCGTTCTATCAGATAGGTAAAAACAAAAAACAAGCATTGGGGAAAGATAAGAGCATTGTCGGCTTAATGATTGTTTCTGTTTTCTCTCTATTTGGTCCAGTGTTTTGTATGTTTGCTATTGTTATGTACCCCTTGTATATACTAAACGTTCAGTTTGCTTTTTTTTCATTAAAAAAAATTGGTTCCCATGGTTATGGCGTTAAAAGTAGTAATGGTAAAGTGGTCAGCTTGAAATCATTTGATATGCAAAGAGATATATTTGATGCCAATGAATTACAGGGAGGTGGTTCTTCAACATCATTTAATCATAATCGGAATGACTTTAGCGTAGCTCCAGATGGCTTTGATTCATCAGTATCTGAACCTGAGTGGTTTCATGAAAGTGTTAGTCATACTAGATTTAGTATTGATGAGGTCAATCCCGCGAATGGTCTTCCAATGATTGGGAATGTCGATGTTTCTGGAAATCCATATGGAATTGATCGGCACGATTAGCAACTTATTTAAATGTTATTGACTATCAAATTTAGTAGCCTATTCATAGGCTGAAGTTTTTGTTTGATTATTATTGATTGTTGTATTTGTAGTTCCCTGCTCCCTTTCTTTTAAAATTTCGTTATAGTAAACGCGCGCTTTTTAATAAAAGAGAGCGTGTATCATTCATATTGATTATGTCACAAGGATTCAGGATGAAACTTAATAAAGTCATGGCTGTGATGGTCGTCAGTTCTGCACTGGTACTTTCGGGTTGTAGTGCAATGGGGACCGCAATTAAAAAGCGTAATCTGGAAGTCAAAACCCAGATGAGCGAAACAATCTGGCTTGAACGTAAGCGTGCAGCGAGAACCGTATTGACGGGGATGTGTTATTCAGTTGGCAGTGCTACGCGCCAGGGGAGTAGTTCGCTGACCCGGTTTATCGGCCAGTCAGCAATGACGTCAAGGACATAACGGAGGTAGCTTTCTGGCTCCACTCCGTTCAGTTTGCATGTCCCGATCAGGCTGTACAGCAGCGCTCCCCGCTCTCCTCCATGATCCGAACCGAAGAACAGGTAGTTTTTGCGGCCCAGGCTGACCATCCGTAGCGCATTCTCAGCTATGTTGTTATCTGCCTCGGCCCAGCCGTCGTCAGTATAGTAAGCCAGCGCCGGCCACTGGTTCAGTACGTACGTGAACGCTTTCGCCAGTTCTGAGTGTCGCGACAGCGTTTTCACCTTTTCACGCAGCCAGCTTTCCAGGGATTTCAGCCGCGGTTTAGCTTTTTGCTGACGTTCTGCAAGGCGTCGCTTCGCCGGCATCCCCCTTATTTCCGCCTCGATGGCATATAACTCACCGATCCGTTTCAGGGCTTCCTCCGTCAGCGCTGACGGGGTGCGAACGTGCACATCGTGGATCTTGCGGCGGGCATGAGCCCAGCAGGCAGCTTCCGTTATCTGTCCATTGCGGTACAGTTCGTTGAACCCGGCGTACGCATCCGCCTGCAGCACTCCGCTGAACCCCGCAAGATGGGTCTGCGGGTGGATACCTTTTCTGTCCGGGCTGTAAGCGAACCACACTGCCGGCGCCAGCTCTGACCCGGCGTTACGGTCGTCACGAACGTACGTCCACAACCGCCCGGTCTTCGTTTTCTTATTACCTGGCAACAGCACCGGGACAGGCGTGTCATCAGCATGGAGCTTACCGTCAGTCAGCACATAGTCCTGAAGCGCCCCTTCCAGCGGTGACAGTAGCCGGCAACACGCATCCACCCAGCCCGACAGCAGTGAGCGGCTCAGCTCCACACCCTGGCGGCCGTATATTTCAGACTGGCGGTACAGCGGGGTGTGCTCTGCATACTTTGAACTCAGCACGCGGGCCTGCACGATGGCATCGCACTGAGTACAGGCATGCTTTTCACGTACTGTCCGGATAACCCGGAAGGCGCTGCGCATCAGCTCCAGCTGTTCGGCGGCATCTTCACCCAGGTAACTCAGCGCACCACCACATTCCGGGCAGCATGACGCTGCCGGCAGCAGCCGTTTTTCGTCACGGGGAAGTGATTCAGGGAACGGTTTGCGGGTACGGGTCTGCCGCAGCGGGCGCTGCACGGCCGGGTCATCCACCCGGCCGGTAAGGGTATCGCTTTCTTTCTGCAACTGCTTAAGGTCGGCTTCCATCTTCGCGATACGGCGGGAGACTTTTTCGGAGCGGCTGCCGAAGTTCATCCGGCGCAGCTTATCCAGTTGCGCCTGCAGGTGATCTATTTCGCGTTCACGCTCGTTCAGCTTTTCCAGAAGGGCACGGTTCAGCGCCTCCTGTTCGGCAAGGAGACGTTTCAGTTCATCGATATCGTCAGGAAGTAAGCTGTTCATACCGGGTATATTACCAGGCTCATTCAGCGTCGACCAGGATAAAGAGGCCTACAACATAGTCAGTGACGTAAGCAGTCTTTTAGGCTGCCGCCAGTCGATACCTTCAAGGAGCATCGCCAGCTGTGCCGGTGTGAGGAACACTTTGCCATCCCGGGCTGACGGCCAGGCGAAGCGGCCGCGCTCCAGCCGTTTGGTCAGCAGACACAGTCCATCGCCGGTAGACCAGAGGAGCTTTACCTGACTGCCATTACGCCCACGGAAGATAAAAACGTGACCTGACATCGGATCGTCTTTCAGCGTCGTCTGCACCTTTGCCGCCAGGCCGTTGAAGCCGTTTCTCATATCGGTGATGCCAGCGACCAGCCAGATCTTTGTCCCTGATGGTAATGGGATCAACGTTTGAGCTCCCGTATCAGCAGGTTCAGGATATTTTCGCTGATGGCACCATTCAGACGGAGTGATCCGTGCCGGAACGTCACTTCACAGCTGATATTGAGTGATTCAGGTGCCGCAGCAGCTACAGATTGTGACCGGGGGGAGGTTGCAGGAACAACATCTTCGGCATCAAGTGTTATCGGGAGCAGCTCAGGCACGTTGTTTTCTGTTGTTGAAGGAGGACGTAGTTTTCCTTCGCGCCAGTACTGGCGCCACTTGAACAGCAAATTATCGTTGATCCCATGCTCACGAGCGAGTTGCGCTACGGAGATCTCTGGTCGATGCGAGAGTTCAACCATTTTGATTTTGAACTCAACGGGATAATTAGGGCTTTTTTTACGCACTACGGTTAATGATTTCATGGATAGCGTCCACCATATTTGGTGTCTACTATCCTCTCAGGAATATCAGGATCTGCCAGACGGTGCTGAGACGACGCTTACGCTTGAACCGTCAAATAATAAGACAGTTTATCTGCAAATAAAAAATACCTCCGATAAAGACATGAGCGGGCTCCAGTCTAAAATTACCAGTGCGGTCACTGCTAAGGGCTATCAGGTAGTCAGCAATCCTGATACGGCGGGCTACTGGATACAGGCGAATGTCCTGAAGGCCGACAAGATGGATCTTCGTGAAACCCAGGGCTGGTTAAGTCGGGGTTATGAAGGTGCAGCAACCGCGGGCGCACTGGGTGCGGGGATCACCGCCTATAACTCCAGTTCAGCAGGAGCGACTCTCGGTGTCGGCCTGGCGGCAGGTCTGGTCGGTATGGCGGCTGACGCAATGGTGGAAGACGTGAATTACACGATGATCACCGATGTGCAGATTTCAGAGCGCGCGAAAACGCAGGTGCAGACGGATAACGTCGCGGTATTACGACAAGGGACCTCCGGGGCTAAAGTGCAGACCAGCACTGAAACCGGTAATCAGCATAAATACCAGACACGTGTTGTCTCTAACGCCAATAAAGTGAATCTGAAATTCCCGGAAGCCCAGCCGGTTCTTGAAGACCAGCTGGCAAAATCCGTCGCTAATATTCTGTAGTTTAATCATTCCCGGGCCCGGACACTCCGGCCATACTGACAGAACGTCTTCCTGCCAGTCAGCTTTCATTCATTTTGTATCAGGTTTAACCCTCCAGAACGGTGAACAGGTGCGCAATTTATTTGTGCGCCTGCGAGGCGTTGCCGGCTGCTGCCGGAACATTTCTTCGCTTTGTATTTAAGGGCAATGATTATGAGTTTTAATGCCAAGGATATGACCCAGGGTGGTCAGATTGCCAATATGCGCTTTCGCATGTTTGGCCAGATTGCCAATATTATATTCTATGTGCTGTTTATTATTTTCTGGGTTTTGTGTGGACTGATGCTGATGTACCGGCTCAGCTGGCAGACCTTTGTGAATGGCTGCGTGTACTGGTGGTGTACCACCCTGGCACCCATGCGCGATATCATTCGCTCCCAGCCGGTCTATACGATTAATTACTACGGCAGATCACTGGAATATAATGCGGAACAAATCCTGGCCGATAAATACACCATCTGGTGTGGGGAGCAGCTGTGGACCAGTTTTGTGCTCGCTGCCGTGGTTTCTCTCGTCATCTGTATCGTGACGTTCTTTGTCGCCAGCTGGGTGCTGGGCCGTCAGGGTAAACAGCAGAGCGAGGATGAGAATACCGGCGGGCGCCAGCTTTCCGATAAGCCCAAAGAAGTGGCCCGCCAGATGAAGCGTGATGGTATGGCCTCCGATATTAAAATTGGCGATCTGCCTATTCTTAAAAACTCCGAAATCCAGAACTTCTGCCTCCACGGTACCGTAGGCTCCGGTAAATCAGAAGTGATCCGCCGGCTACTGAACTACGTGCGTGCACGTGGCGATATGGCCATCATTTATGATCGCTCCTGTGAGTTCGTCAAAAGCTATTATGACCCGTCACTGGATAAAATCCTCAACCCGCTGGATTCGCGCTGCGCGGCCTGGGATTTGTGGAAAGAGTGCCTGACGCTGCCGGACTTCGACAACATCTCCAACACCCTTATCCCGATGGGTACCAAAGAAGACCCGTTCTGGCAGGGCTCCGGTCGCACTATCTTTGCCGAAGGCGCGTACCTGATGCGTGAAGACAAGGATCGCAGCTACGAGAAGCTGGTCGATACCATGCTGTCCATTAAAATCGACAAGCTGCGCGCCTATCTGCAGAACACGCCGGCAGCGAACCTGGTTGAAGAGAAAATTGAGAAAACGGCCATCTCCATTCGTGCCGTGCTGACCAACTACGTCAAGGCTATTCGCTACCTGCAGGGCATTGAGAAGAACGGCGAGCCGTTCACTATCCGGGACTGGATGCGCGGTGTCCGTGAGGACCGACCCAATGGCTGGCTGTTTATCTCCTCCAACGCTGACACCCATGCTTCCCTGAAGCCGGTTATCTCGATGTGGCTGTCAATTGCTATCCGCGGCCTGCTGGCGATGGGGGAGAACCGTAACCGGCGCGTGTGGATTTTCGCCGACGAGCTCCCCACGCTGCACAAGCTGCCGGACCTGGTCGAAATCCTCCCGGAGGCGCGTAAATTTGGTGGTTGTTATGTGTTCGGTATTCAGTCCTATGCCCAGCTGGAAGATATCTATGGCGTCAAGCCTGCCGCCACGCTCTTTGACGTGATGAACACCCGGGCCTTCTTCCGCTCCCCGAGTAAAGAGATTGCCGAGTTTGCTGCCGGTGAAATTGGTGAGAAAGAAATCCTCAAGGCCAGCGAACAGTATTCCTACGGGGCTGACCCGGTACGTGACGGGGTGTCGACCGGGAAAGAAAAAGAGCGTGAAACGCTGGTCAGCTACTCGGATATTCAGACACTCCCGGACCTGTCCTGCTATGTCACGCTACCCGGGCCGTATCCGGCCGTGAAGCTGGCCCTGAAGTACAAAGCACGTCCGAAAATTGCCGAGGGATTTATTCAGCGCTCTCTGGATACGCGGGTGGATACACGACTCAGTGCCCTGCTGGAAGCCCGGGAAGCCGAAGGCAGTCTTGCAAGGGCGCTGTTTACGTCGGATGCACCGGCGCCTGATCCAGCTGAGAAAGACGTAAAAGTCGGGAATACGCCTGAGCAAAGTCAGCCTGCGGAAAGCATCGAATCGCCTGCGACAGTCAAAGCACCGGCAACAGCCAAAACGCCGGCTGCCGATGAGACCGGTCAATCACCTGAAACTCCTGAGCCTGCGGCACCGGTCACGAAAGTGGTGACCGTTCCGTTAATCCGGCCCAGGTCTGCGACAGCAACGGGCACGGCTGCAGTTGCTACCACCGCAGCATCCACAACCAGCGCAACGACTGTGCCTGCAGGCGGGACGGAGCAGGAACTGGCGCAACAGCCTACAGAGCAGGGCCAGGACAGGCTGCCGGCCGGGATGAACGACGACGGTGTGATTGAAGATATGGATGCCTATGACGCCTGGTTGGCCGGTGAACAGACACAGCGGGATATGCAGCGACGCGAGGAGGTCAATATCAATCACAGCCACCGCCGCGATGAGCAGGATGATATTGAGATCGGAGGGAACTTCTGATGATGTCGATTGGCTCCGTAAAATCGGCGGGCAGCGCCGGTAACTACTATACGGACAAGGATAACTATTACGTTATCGGCAGCATGGATGAGCGCTGGCAGGGAAAAGGGGCTGAGGCACTGGGTCTGGAAGGGAAGCCGGTCGACAAGGCCGTGTTCACAGAGATTCTGAAAGGAAAGCTGCCGGACGGCAGCGACCTGACCCGGATGCAGGACGGCACCAACAAGCACCGCCCGGGTTACGATCTGACCTTTTCGGCGCCCAAAAGTGTCTCAGTGATGGCGATGCTGGGGGGAGACAAAAGACTTATTGACGCCCATAACCAGGCGGTGACAAAAGCGCTGCAGCAGGTGGAAACGCTGGCCGCCACCCGCGTGATGACCGATGGAAAAAGCGAAACTGTGCTGACCGGTAACCTTATTGTGGCGAAATTCACCCACGACACGAACCGTAACGAGGAGCCCCAGTTGCACACTCACGCCGTCGTCATGAATGCGACGCAGAACGGGGACAAGTGGCAGTCTCTTGGCACTGATACAGTCGGGAAAACGGGCTTTATCGAGAATGTGTACGCGAACCAGATAGCCTTCGGGAAAATCTACCGGGAGGAGCTCAAACCTCTCGTTGAGATACTTGGCTACAAAACCGAAGTCGTGGGCAAACACGGCATGTGGGAGATGAACGAGGTTCCGGTCGAGCCGTTTTCCACACGCACTCAGGAGGTCAGGGAGGCTGCGGGTCCTGACGCTTCTCTGAAGTCACGGGATGTGGCCGCCCTCGATACCCGCAAATCCAAAGCAGCCATCGATCCGGCCGAGAAGATGGTGGAATGGATGAACACGATGAAGGAGACCGGGTTTGATATGCGCAGCTACCGCGAGGATGCCGATAAGCGCGCAGCAGAGCTCGCCAGTGCGCCAGTCAGTCCGGTGAAAACGGACGGCCCTGATATCAGCGACGTGGTCACGAAAGCCATTGCCAGTCTCAGCGACCGGAAGGTGCAGTTCACCTACGCCGACCTGCTGGCCCGCACAGTCAGCCAGCTGGAAGCAAAACCCGGTGTGTTTGAGCAGGCCAGAACGGGTATCGATGCGGCGATCGAGCGCGAGCAGCTTATTCCTCTTGACCGGGAAAAAGGTCTCTTCACCTCGAATATCCACGTGCTGGATGAGCTCTCCGTGAAAGCGCTGAGCCAGGAGGTTCAGCGCCAGAACCACGTCTCTGTCACGCCGGATGCGTCTGTTGTCCGTCAGGCCCCCTTCAGCGATGCGGTCAGCGTGCTGGCTCAGGACCGGCCGGCGATGGGGATTGTCTCCGGGCAGGGTGGCGCGGCAGGTCAGCGGGAGCGGGTGGCCGAGCTGACCCTCATGGCCCGGGAGCAGGGACGCGACGTACATATTCTTGCTGCTGATAACCGCTCCCGTGATTTTCTCGCCGGGGATGCGCGGCTGGCCGGGGAGACGGTGACCGGTAAATCCGCCCTGCAGGACGGGACCGCGTTTATCCCGGGGGGGACGCTTATCGTTGACCAGGCGGAGAAGCTGAGCCTGAAAGAGACAATTTCCCTGCTCGACGGCGCGATGCGCCATAACGTTCAGGTTCTGCTTTCTGACAGCGGCAAACGCAGCGGGACGGGGAGTGCGCTGACGGTTCTGAAGGACAGCGGCGTCAATACCTACCGCTGGCAGGGTGGACATCAGGTGACGGCAGACATCATCAGTGAGCCGGACAAAGGGGCACGCTACAGCCTGCTGGCGCAGGAATTTGCCGCCAGCGTGCGTGAGGGACAGGAAAGCGTGGCGCAAATCAGCGGGACGCGTGAACAGAATGTGCTCAACAGCGTTATCCGCGACACCCTCAAAAATGAAGGTGTGCTCGGAGAGAAGGAGATGACGGTCACCGCCCTGACGCCGGTGTGGCTGGACAGCAAAAGCCGGAGCGTGCGGGACTATTACCGCGAAGGGATGGTGATGGAGCGGTGGGACCCGGAGACCCGGAAGCATGACCGCTTTGTCATTGACCGGGTGACCGCCAGCAGCAACATGCTGACCCTGAAGGACAAAGAAGGGGAGCGCCTGGATATGAAAGTTTCCGCCGTCGACAGCCAGTGGACGTTGTTCCGGGCCGATAAACTGCCGGTGGCGGAAGGGGAGCGTCTGGCCGTGCTGGGAAAAATCCCCGATACACGGCTGAAGGGTGGTGAGAGCATCACCGTGCTCAAATCCGGGGACGGGCAGCTGACGGTGCAGCGCCCCGGGCAGAAAACCACCCAGTCGCTTTCTGTCGGCAGCAGCCCGTTCGACGGTATCAAGGTCGGGCACGGCTGGGTGGAAAGTCCCGGCAGGTCGGTCAGCGAGACGGCAACGGTTTTTGCGTCTGTGACGCAGCGTGAGCTGGATAACGCCACACTCAACCAGCTGGCGCAGAGCGGAAGTCACCTCCGGCTGTACTCCGCGCAGGATGCGGCGCGCACGATGGAGAAGCTGGCGCGACATACCGCGTTCAGCGTGGTGTCGGAGCAGTTGAAGGCCCGTTCCGGAGAGACAGACCTCGATGCGGCCATCGCACAGCAGAAGGCCGGGCTGCATACCCCGGCAGAGCAGGCCATCCACCTTTCCGTTCCCCTGCTGGAAAGCGATGACCTGACGTTTACCCGGCCACAGTTGCTGGCCACGGCGCTGGAAACCGGGGGCGGTAAGGTATCGATGGCGGATATCGACACGACCATTCAGGCACAAATCAGGTCGGGGCAGTTGCTGAATGTGAGCGTCTCTTCTGGCCACGGCAACGACCTGCTGATATCCAGGCAGACCTGGGATGCCGAGAAAAGCATCCTGACCCGGGTACTTGAAGGCAAAGACGCGGTAGCCCCCCTGATGGACCGCGTGCCGGCCAGTCTGATGACGGGCCTGACCGCCGGACAGCGGGCGTCGACCCGGATGATTCTGGAAACCCCGGACCGGTTCACGGTGGTTCAGGGGTATGCCGGGGTGGGGAAAACCACCCAGTTCCGGGCAGTCATGAGTGCCATCAGTCTGCTGCCGGAAGAGACCCGTCCGCGCGTCATCGGTCTGGCGCCGACGCATCGCGCGGTCGGGGAAATGCAGAGTGCTGGCGTGGATGCGCGCACGACGGCGTCGTTCCTCCACGACACGCAGCTGCTGCAGCGCAATGGCCAGACACCCGATTTCAGCAACACCCTGTTCCTGCTCGACGAGAGCTCAATGGTGGGGCTGGCCGATATGGCAAAAGCCCACTCCCTCATCGTCGCCGGCGGTGGACGGGCGGTGTCCAGTGGGGATAACGACCAGCTGCAGCCCATCGCGCCGGGCCAGCCGTTCAGGCTCATGCAGCAGCGCAGCGCCGCCGACGTTGCCATCATGAAAGAGATTGTGCGCCAGGTGCCTGAGCTGCGACCGGCGGTCTACAGCCTGATTGAGCGGGATGTGCACCGCGCCCTGACCACCATCGAGCAGGTCACGCCGGAGCAGGTGCCGAGAAAAGAAGGCGTCTGGGCGCCGGGCAGTTCTGTGGTGGAATTCACGCCGGCGCAGGAAAAGGCGATACAAAAGGCGCTGAGCGAGGGGGAAACCCTGCCGGCAGGTCAGCCCGCGACGCTCTACGAGGCGCTGGTGAAGGACTATACCGGACGGACCCCGGAGGCACAGTCGCAGACGCTGATTATCACCCATCTGAATAAGGACCGGCGGGCGCTGAACAGTCTGATCCATGACGCACGGCGGGAGAACGGGGAAACCGGCAAAGAGGAAATCACCCTGCCGGTGCTGGTCACGAGCAACATCCGTGACGGTGAACTGCGCAAACTGTCGACCTGGACGGCTCACAAGGAGGCGGTGGCGCTGGTTGATAACGTATACCACCGTATCAGCAAAGTGGATAAGGATAATCAGCTGATCACCCTGACAGACAGTGAAGGAAAGGAGCGATATATCTCTCCCCGTGAAGCCTCTGCTGAAGGTGTGACGCTTTATCGCCAGGAAAAGATCACCGTGTCTCAGGGGGACCGAATGCGCTTCAGCAAAAGTGACCCGGAGCGCGGCTATGTGGCCAACAGCGTGTGGGAGGTAAAATCCGTCTCAGGTGACAGTGTCACGTTGTCGGACGGCAAAACCTCCCGGACACTGAACCCGAAGGCCGACGAGGCGCAACGCCATATCGATCTGGCGTATGCCATTACCGCTCACGGGGCCCAGGGGGCCAGTGAACCGTTTGCCATCGCGCTGGAGGGCGTGGCGGAGGGCCGAAAAGCGATGGCCAGCTTCGAATCCGCCTATGTCGGGTTATCGCGTATGAAACAGCATGTTCAGGTCTATACCGACAGCCGGGAGGGCTGGATAAAAGCAATTAATGCCTCGCCCTCGAAAGCGACGGCGCACGATATTCTTGCGCCGCGTAATGACCGGGCAGTACACACTGCAGAGCAGCTGTTCAGCCGTGCGCGACCGATGAATGAAACCGCGGCAGGCCGCGCGGCGCTGCAGCAGTCCGGCCTTGCGAAGGGGATATCACCCGGAAAATTTATCTCACCCGGTAAAAAGTACCCTCAGCCCCATGTGGCGCTGCCGGCGTTTGATAAGAACGGGAAAGAAGCCGGGATCTGGCTCAGTTCGCTGACGGACAGCGACGGACGCCTGCAGGTGATGGGGGGCGAGGGACGGGTGATGGGCAATGAAGATGCCCGCTTTGTGGCGCTGCAGGGGAGCCGGAACGGCGAGAGCCTGCTGGCCGGGAATATGGGAGAGGGCGTCAGGGTCGCCCGCGATAACCCTGACAGCGGCGTGGTAGTGCGCCTTGCCGGCGATGATCGCCCCTGGAATCCGGGCGCCATCACCGGCGGACGCGTCTGGGCAGATCCGGTACCGGTAGTTTCACCGGAGGCGGCAGGAACTGACATTCCGCTTCCGCCAGAAGTGCTGGCACAGCGGGCCGCGGAAGAGGCGCAGCGTCAGAATATGGAGAAACAGGCGGAACAGACTGCCCGGGAAGTGGCCGGGGACGGGCGTAAAGCCGGCGAATCTGAAGACCGGGTAAAAGAGGTCATCGGAGACGTCATTCGCGGTCTGGAGCGCGAAAAACCGGGTGAAGAGAAGATGACCCTGCCCGACGATCCACAGACCCGGAAACAGGAAGCGGCCGTTCAGCAGGTGGCTCAGGAGAGCCTTCAGCGGGAGCGCCTGCAGCAGATGGAGCGCGATATGGTTCGTGATCTCAATCGTGAGAAAACGCTCGGGGGCGACTGACGCGCCTGCGGCTTGTCTGCCCCGGCATCCTTCCCGATTAAAAATCGGGCACCCTGCCGGGGCGCGATGTAAGGGATAAAAAGGACATAAAGATGACAACACATGTAATGCGCCTCAGTGCCGCTGACCGCTGGCTGCAGGCACTCCTGACCTGGACGCCCGGGCAGACGGATATGATTAAAACGGTGGCCCTGGTCCTGATGGTCACCGACCATGCAGGCTTATTGCTGGCCCACAATAACGAGATCATGCGCCTGCTGGGACGGGGATGTTTTCCGCTGTTCGGTCTGGTGTGGGGGATGAACCTGGCGCGGCACGGCCAAATTCGCCAGTCGCAGCTGAACAGTCTGTGGGGCTGGGCGCTGGTCGCCCAGGTGTCTTTTATGCTGATTGGATATCCGTGGTACACGGGGAATATTCTGTTTGCCTTTGCGGTGACCGGCCAGGCCCTGCGGTGGTTCAGCCAGCCTTCCCGGCAATATGTTCTGCTGGCCATCACACTCCTGGCGGCGTGGATACCGCTGTCATCCGGCAGCTACGGTGCGGCCGGGGTGGGCATGCTTATCGCCGGCTGGTTTCTCTGTCGGGCAGAACGTGCTACGGAACGGCTGGGATACGGCGTGCTGTGGGCCATCATGGTGTTACTGATGAACCCGAACGATGTGAGTGAGTCGGTGGCCGGGTTGACCATTGCGCTGCTGGCATTGATGGTGTGTTCATCTGCCGGGGAACGTGTGAAACGTTTCTGGCCACGTCATTTCTTCGTGATGTTCTATGCCGTGCATCTGGCGGTTCTGGGTATCGTTGTCTCGATGTAAAAATGCCCGGACATCAGTCCGGGCAGCAATTGCGCTGACATCTAATATTAAGATAAACGAGGCCTACGCCCTGAAAGGATGCGCTTTTGACCGTGTTCACGTATCTTATAGCCTGGTTCCTGTCAGATAAAAAACCTTGTTATGACTGAAGAAAAACGCCCTGTACTGAGTCTGAAAAGAAAGCCGGCAGCGGATACCGCGGCGACCGGGACCCCTGAGACGCCCGTAGTGGTACGGCGTAAAAAAGTGGTGGTGGTCACGACGCCTCCGGCCTGGAAGGTAAAGAAGGAGAAGCTGGAGCGGGCCAAAAAGGCTGACGAAGCCGCAGCACGTGAATCTGCGCCGGTGGTGGTCAACGCGGTAAAGCCACCACCTCCGGTCCGATATCTGCGTCTGCTGCCGCCGGAACAGGCCATCATGACTTTGAAGGCGTTCTGGCCACAGTTGTTCGACGGTAATGTGCCACGTCTGCTGGCGACGGGAATGCGTGAGCACCTGTTTGCGGACATTACGCAACGCAACCTCCCGCTGTCTCATAAACAGGTGATTAAGTGCCTGAAAAGCCTGACGCGTTCAGAAGAGTATCTTTCCCTGATGCAGGCTGGCGCTCCCCGGTATGACCTTCAGGGAAGTATTGTGGCGACCGTGACGCCAGAAGAAGAAAACTATGCCCGTGAACGGAGAGTGCGCCAGAGCCGCCTGAGTGCCCGAATACAGAGTCAGACGCTTTAATTCATTTTCTGCCACAAATAAATTTACCTGTAAATGCTCCTGCTAAAGAATTTAACCTCTTTAGCAGTCGGGCATTCTTTTATCTACACTGAAACTTTTAAAGGAATAAAAATGAAACGTAAAATATATTTGCTGCTTCCATTTATTTTCGCCACCTTTGTTAATAACAGCGTTGCTCAAGAGCCTGAGACAGAAAAGACTTTCTCCGTCATCCAGGAAAAAAGAATCGGAGAAATAGCGGCCGATTATTTGCGTGCTCATCCTGAAATACTGATTCAGATGAGCGAGAAACTTCAACAGGAGCAGGAAGAAAAACAAAGCCGGGGGCTGACATCCGCTGCGCTGGCGCAGCAGGCGAAAATACTGGGCGATAAAACTATCCCGTCCTGGGGGCCTGCGGACGGGGATGTGATGGTGGTCGAATTCTTCGACTATCAGTGCATCTGGTGCAGCCGGTTTGCACCCGAGCTGGAGAAGGTCATAAAGAACAACACGAAGGTGCGCTATTTCTTTATGGAATGGCCGGTTTTCGGCAGTCGGTGGCCAGCGTCGCTGCTGGCAGCGAAAACAGGTCTGCAGGTCTGGAAAGAGCAAGGAGCGGAGGCCTATCTTAAATATCACAATGGTCTGTACGGGACAGGCCTGAATGAAGGGAAGCTGACGAAGGGAGATATTGAAAAGACATCAGGGGGAATTTCATTTCAACCGCAGACCATTGAAGAGATTAACACCACGCTGAAGAATATTAATGATATTGCCACGGAGACAGGATTAACCGGAACACCCGGAATTATTGTGCTGCCGGTAAAAGGCGCGACGGCTGAAAACATCACAGTATTTACCGGAATGACCGAAGCAGAGAATATTCAGTCTGCAATCAATAAAGCCCGTCATTAATATTTTTTTAATCCAGTTTATTTTTAAAGGACTGAGTTTATGTTCCGATATTTCACCCTGCGCACTGAACAGCAATTATTCTGTTATTTGTACGGGGGCGCGCTGGCGCTCTTTCTGACACTCTTATACCCGTCTTTTCCCGCATGGGCAGGCCCCCTTCTGGTGATGCTGCCGGTTGCGCTGTTCTGGGCCGGTCTGGCGCTGTACACCCGTCATACCGACCAAATGAGAACGCTGGAGGTTTCACCGCTGGTCTGTATCCGTGATGGTGTTCAGGTGGTGGCCATGCTGCCGCACCACGAGAAAGCCCGGCTGGAATGGGAAATTCTCCAGGACGGTGAAGTGTATCGCCAGCAGATGCATGACCTTATCGGCCTGGTGGTCCGGCTTGTCTCCCGGGGATGCCTTTATGCGCCAGCAGCGATACTGACGGGCGCCGGCTTCCTGGTCTGGGGATTTCCGCAGGACGGTATCCGTCTGGTGACCGCCCTGCGAACTATGCCCGCAACAGAGCTTGTACAGCTGGCCGGCATCGTCCTTCACTACGTGCTGTTGATTTCCGCCATATCGGTCCTGATTGCTGACCTCGTGGCTGGTCAGGGGGTGCCGAACAGATACCGACGCGCGTTGCTGGATCGGTTGCCGGCAGATGCCTGGTGCATCAGAAGAGGGACTGAGCGTTGACGGGACTGCGCATCAGACTCATCGGGAGCGATTGCCGGCGACGCCTGAATCCCGTTCAGCCGTGGAAATACCGTTATAAACAGAACTGACAAGAACTGGCTCGTTACGCTTGTTATTCAATTAAAAGAATTGACCAATTAAAAAGGTGAACTAATGAAGCTTGATGCTGTGAAGACTGTTCGCGATTTAATGCGCTATTGTCATATGCCCGTATGGTGTCAGCGTGAAGTCAGAGATATGAGGGTCGGTGACATCTATTTTTTAGGGAAATATAAAGAAGTGATGTTTTCCGGGGAGCTAAATGAAGACGTCGATTTTGTAGGGGAGGCATGGATCGAAAAGGAGAGAGGGATATACAAATACCATGCGACCTGGACGATACCAGTAAAACCCTCCCGGGCTTTTGTCATGACTTCGGGTCAATTTAAATTACTGAAAGGTGGTGTCGTGGATTTCAACGGTGACCTTTCATCGTTTCGTTCATTTGCTCTGGTTTCACGCTATCTCAATCGACTGGTGATGAAAATGAGCAATGAAGAACGGCATGAATTCTATAAAGTCGGTTCCAGGCCACTTTTTCGTGGCATTTGTATTGATAAGGAGTCAATAAGCCGAAGGCCGCACTATATCAAAGATGGAGAAGTTTTACGGCGTGTCTGGCTAAATTACAGCAATCAATTACCGACGCATCCCCTGCAGGCTATTGTGACAGCGGCAATAGCGCTGAAACAAATTTAAGGAAATTCATATGCGGGTTTTTATTGCAGCAAAAAAATCCCCGGGGAAAATTCTTTCAGAAGGGCTGAGTGGAATGCTGAACAGAGTAAAGAAACACATATGGATTGATATGGTTATAAAGCGAGGCCCGGAATGGCAAAAATATTAATGATGACGGGTGCCATCGTCATAGTACTGGGTCTGCTGGGTTTTCTGGTTTTGCTTGTGAAGGGACGAACAACGGGAAAGACCTCTCCAGTGCTGCAGGCACTGAAAGCGGCGGGTATTCGCACCACCGAGGCGGAACAGCGACTGTGTCGTCAGCGGGCCTGGGTGAGTAATGACATGCTGATGACGCCACGGGAACAGCATTTTTACCGGGCGTTGCTGAAGCACACCGACCGGAAACGCTGGCTTCTGTGCCCGCAGGTGCGGGTGGCGGATATTGCCAGCCTGGCACCTCATATCCGGCCTCGCTCCCGGACCTGGTGGCAGCTGTTCCGGATGGCCTCACAGTGGCACTGCGATGTGGTGGTGGTGGATATCACTACCTTTGCCATTGTGGCCGCTGTCGAACTGGATGATGCCTCGCACCTGAAAAAACATCGGGTACGCCGGGATATTCTGCTGGAAGAGGTACTTCGCCAGGCCGGCATTCCGCTGTTGCGGGAGCGGGATTCAGAGAAACTGGTCAGGTGTGTGAGGGATTTTCTGAAGCACCGACATGACATCACTGAATGTCATCAGGAGTGAAATCGTATGAGTATAGAAAAAAGAACGACCCGTCAAATCCCAGCCAGCCGGTGGTGGTTGCCCGGACTGCTCAGTCTGGTGCTTTACACGCCAGTGCCGGCAGTCAACGCCGCGTCCATCGAGACCGGCTTTTCCCCGGAAGGAACGGCCCTGCAGCTGGTCCTGAAGACCATCGATTCAGCGCAGCAGGAAATCCGCCTGATGGGATACTCCTTCACGTCGCCGGAGGTGACTCGCTCGCTTATTGCGGCAAAACGGCGTGGAGTGGATATCAGGGTAGTACTGGACCAGAAGGCGAATACCGGGAAAGCCAGCGTGGCCGCCATGAACGTGCTGGTCAGCGCGGGTATCCCTGTCCGCACCGTCGACGTATATAAGATCCTTCATGACAAAGTGATCGTCGCAGACAAACGCAATACCGAGGTCGGCTCTTTCAATTTCAGTCGGGCTGCGGACCGTTCGAATTCAGAGAATGTGCTGGTCGTGTGGGATGATCCGGTTGTCGCCCGCAGTTACCTGAACCACTGGGCATCCCGCTGGGCACAGGGAACGGACTGGAAGAGTACGTACTGAAAATCGTGACGTTTTTTAACCTGAACTTCGCGCCAACGGAGATTAGGTTATATAACAAAAAATAACATAGCCACTCGCCGCATCAGGCCAGCTGTAGTATCTTTGTTCAGGTATTTAGTTAAATGCTTGAGGAGGCAGAGATGCCACAGGCCATAAACGCAGTTACTTCCTCATCTAAACGTCCCTACAGAAAAGGGAAACCACTTTCTGCTGCAGAACGGCAGCAGAAGGCTGTTGCGCGTAAAAAAACGACGCACAAAGAGGTGAGGGTGTTTGTGCGCGATTCACTTAAAAATCAGCTTCAAATCATGTGTGAGAGTGAAGGAATTACTCAGGCAGAAATGATTGAAAGGCTTATTGAAATGGAGTCCGCGAAGCTTGGAATTGATGTAACGACGTCACATTCTTGATCCATCCTGCTTTGAGTGCTAGATTACTGATCGTTTAGAGATTTCTGGCTGGCCACGCCGCAAGGTGGCAGGGAACTGGTTCGGATGGGGAATTTACCTGGAACCAGAAAAACAAAAACCCCGATAATCTTCTTCATTCTTGGCGGAGCGAAAAGATTAACGGGGCCTTTCAAAACTGCATAGAAGCTGTTGCTCTATGCAGGGAGTATAGATTCATGCTCAGAAAAGTTCAAGACCTTCTGTGCTCACTCCTTCCGTGCAACATAAGCGCAGGAAGCGGTGACTAATCATAACCAACAATGCCCACATAAGTATGTTCGGGTCAACAATCCTGACCCTGTTTTCACGGTTTCGCAGGACTACACCCCCTGGCCTTTCTCGCTGAAACTTATGGCTAAAGCCAATGGTTTCACTGAAAGTTTCGATTTCGATATTGCATCCGCGATGTCGCGAAGGGATGGAATACGAAAACGTAAACCCCCAGTTTTGCGCCGCAGAGCGATGAATGCGTTGCTCATGGCGATGTGCTTTTATTATGATCCTCTTTCAAATAAAGTTCTGCGCTCACTGAGAGAGATGGCCCCGGAGTGTGGACTTGTAAGTCAATCTCTCTCTGGCGAAGTATCCATCGGACGGGCGGTCAGAGCACTGGAATCGCTGGAAAAAGATTTTGGATTCGTTGCCTGCTCATCGGGACGTTATTCAACTGCTGAGATTTTTCTCACCCCTAAGCTGTTCGAGTTTCTGAGAATATTTCCACTCTCTCTGAGTGAAGCAAGGCTGAAATGCCAGGCCTTGAAAATCAGTGCAAAGGATTGTGCTGATGAGTAATCCGCACAATCCGCAGCACTGGAGTCAGCTGGATACGGAAGAACAGATCCGTTTCTGGCAGGGCGTTGATGATGGCCACGTTGAATCGTTTCTGGTTTCCCCGGAGAAGAAACGTACCCGTCGCCGTCGTGGTGAGCACTCCACCAAACCCAAATGCGAAAACCCGTCCTGGTTCCGGCCGTCTCACTATAAGGCACTCGGTGGCCAGCTGGGCCACGCCTATAACCGTCTGGTGGAAAAAGATGCGGCCACGGGTCAATGTAAACTCCGTATGCACATGTCCCTGCATCCTTTCTATGTCCGGGAGCGGCAGCGCGCCGGGCGTAAATATGCTTTCCGTCCGGAGAAACAACGTCTGCTCGATGCGTTATGGCCGGTACTGATTAGTTTTTGCGATGCCGGTAAACACACGGTAGGGATGAGTGTGTCCAGACTGGCCAGAGAACTCAGCCCGAAGGATGCTAAAGGTAAAGTGATGTCCGGAAATGAAGTCACGGTTCGCCGGATTTCGGCATTAATTGCTGAACAGGTACGCTTTGGTGTACTTGGCGTATCAGAGGAAACCATGTGGGACCGTGAATCACGGAAGCGACTGCCGAAATACGTCTGGATCACTCCCGCTGGCTGGAAGATGCTGGGCGTTGACTTGATGAAGCTGCAGGAGCAGCAGTTGAAGAAACTGCGGGAATGCGAGGAACGTCAGGCGCTCATTAAAGAGGGGCTGTTAGGCGAACATGAGGAGATTTCTGTCCTCAGGGCGCGTAAACGCTGGTATGAGCAGCGCAGTCGTGAAGCTCTGCAATTTCGGCGTGCAAAAGGTGCCGCACGTAAGCGTGCAAACCGTCTGTCCAGAATGCCCCGTGACCGCCAGGTCTATGAAATGACCTGCTGGCTGAAGAAAACGCTGCCGGCAGATGAACTCTATGGCTATTCCGCAGACAGACTTGAGCAGCTGGCCGTCGGGCACCTGTACCAGCTGGAGTTGTCATTGAGCCATTCCCCACCGCATTAGTCCGGTAAGTCACAATTTGTTAAAAAACAGCCCCTCCGGGGCATTTCGTGTTGGTTTTTTTCAGTCATTTTCACCGCTTCATCCCTGTCCCGTCTGGATTGTTCTCTGCTTCTGATGATTTCGCCGACATGGTGGCCATAACACGCAAGCGACGGAACCGTTATCCACATAAACCCGCAAACAGATAACTGCAAGATTCCGGAAACAGATAACCAGAAACCCGCAAAACAGTCTTAACCCAGTTATTAATCCCCTGCATGACAAGCAGCAGGGAGATCCTTTGTCTTTGCCAGCCCTGTGAACAAATCAAAAAGGCCTTCGCTAACAGCGGCCGCAAGCGTCCACGTCGCTCAGATTCAAAAGTACCTCCCGCCGCCTAGCGGCGGGCATACAACCGGCAATCATATTAGTTACATCATTCAATTGAATCCCCGGAGAACAACCCCAGCGCTGTCCTCAGCACCTCTGACATGACTCAGAACATGACAGGAACCTCAGCTTCCACCCCCGAGCCACGCTGACGCTTCAGTCATTTCAGCAATCCCCTCACCACCACTGAAAAGCGCCGCCGCCCCCGGCCGAAGGCCGGGGAACAACATCGCTTTTAATGATGGGTGTTGTAACTACTACCTTCATCGCTGCCAGTAGTGATGCGGTAAGTTCTGGAGTACACGCTCGTAAGCGCCTGAACGGCGCTAACGCGGAGATACAGCCCGCCTTCGGGTAAACCCTCGACGAGCTCACTCCGACCGCGCACATACACTACTGTATCGCTTTTAGCGGTTTTTTGTCTGGCAGGAGGAAGTGATTGATTGGTGAAACCTGTTGATTCAGTTGCCGGCTACGCCGGGTGGCGGCGCCCGTCGGCATCAGCAAAATATGTAAAAACCGCTGGCGCCTTTCATGCCGCAACGCGGCATATGTCTCCCCCCGATTTTAAAGATACTCCCGTCTTCAGGAAGCGCCCGGAGATGTTACCCTGTACCCCGCCCCGTTATTACCCCGTCACGTTGTATAAGTTCTGGTGTCTATTCGCCGGACACTGATGTGCTGAGTCGTTCGTGAGGTGAGATTTGAATCGAAAACAATTTATCCTGAGCTGCGGCGCAACCTGCCGGAACTGGATGTGGAGCTGGTCGTTCATCAACCATGATGAGCAGATGGTGGTTTTCGGCGCATGGGATGTGGAGCTGGACCAGTAACGGGCTGTCATTCTGCGTGAGGAATGGGAGTACACCGCAAAAAAGAAGAAACAACCCGGCTATACGCAGGCTCTGGAACACATCGGCTATATCCTGCAGGGGCATGACCCGTACACGTTTAACATGGTTCATGCTCCCCGCCCGGATAACCCGGACATTGCCGCCATTAAATATTTTGAACGCCGCCTGGATAAGCGCTTCCTGAGAAAGGAAGGTACCGTATAGTATGCCGATTTCTCCGACAGCCCGTTACCTGAGGAACTGGCGGTCCCGGCCGGCTATATCGAGGGAGCGAAAAAGCAAATTACCGTGAATGCTTACGAAAGGGACCCGAAGGCCAGAGCGGCCTGTATCCTCCACCACGGTACAACGTGCAAAGGGTGTGGATTTGACTTTGAAATGACTTATGGTGAGCATGGAAACCGCATCAGGTAACACTGATGAGATGAATAGCCGATTTCCCTGATTTTGGATACAGATAAACAATACCGTTAACATGCCTTTGTGCGACACTGCTTCCGGCAATATCTGGGTTCTAAATGGAGCGATGAATGGATAATAATACTATACTTTCAGGATGTTGCATTCTTTTTGCCGGAAGTGTTTCCGGTTCCACTGAAGACTCACAAATAGACACTGCACATACCTTTGTCACTGCATTCGTGAGAGAGGCCATTTCAGCGGGAGCGAATTTTGTCTCCTATTTTGCGGCAGAGCCCGTCAATGAAAATCAGAAGCCATTGCTGTTCGACTGGACAGTGGCGAGAGCTATTAATGCCCTTTTACCAGGAGAAAATGAAAGGCCTCGTCTGAAAATAATCGCCTCACCGGAAAGGTTACAGACTAAAGCAAACCCGGAGCAGCGGCGTTTACTGAATGGTATGATTGCCCGTGGAGTAGCAGAACTTTATCCACTTGAGGAAGAAGTTCTGACTGGTGGGAATGTGGGTGATGAGCAGGTAGTCCATGCCACCGCGATGATTGTCTTAGGAGGCGGTAAAGGTGTTTCTGACAGGGCCAGAAAGATGGTCAGAAAGTCGGCTCCGGTCATTCCGCTGGATTTGCTACTCGGGGCAAATAGTGAAGATGGCGAGGGAGCTATCAGTATACTTAAGTCATTTACCAGGGCACCGTTAACGTATATGCCATTCACCGGAAATACTGTGGTCAGAACCCTGCCCGTACTTTCTCTCCAGGAGCCCGTTCTTGAGCTTCGGGATATTGCGAAACGTATTGTGGATATTTTGTACCTGGAAGAGCAGGCCAGAGTGGCCGCTCTTCCCCCGGATGTCCTTGTGTTGACCGCATTACCTGTAGAACTGGCAGCAGTAAAACAGGCACTGGGTATTGCACCGGAAGCGTCGCCTGTGACGACCGGTACAGGTTTACACACCTGGAAAGTACCGGTGAGTGGCAGGAACGGACGAATTGCCAGCTGTATGCTTGCCTGTTTTTCCGGGGCTGGAAATATTGATGCCTCAACCGTGACAGCGACGCTTCTTACCGAATTCAAACCACATAATGTTGTGATGGTGGGGATTGCTGCCGGTATGCGCGATAAATGTGCGCTTGCTGAGGTGGTCCTGACTGAGCGTGTCGTGGCTTATGACGGTAGGGCGGTACTGGAAGGGGGGAGGGTTGAGTATCGTCCTGAGATTACAAGGCTTTCCTTCAGTATCAGACAAGATCTGGCCTTCTATTTGTCCGATGTTTCCGGGTTGGAACAGCGTCTCCATCGACATTATGAGCGAATGGCGATTGTTCTTCCAGAAAAAGCGGATGCTGGTCCTGTAGCTGCAAGTATTATTCCCAGACTGGCTACAGTTGCGAGTGGTGAAAGCCTGATTCGTGATCCTGACAAGTTTCGTCAGTTGCGTGAGCTTCACGGAAAGGTTGAAACTGCTGAGATGGAAGGCGCCGGTGTTTTTGCCGCATGTGAAGCGCACAACAAGCCGGTACTGATGATTCGTGGTATCAGTGATTTTGGGGATTCAACTAAAGATAATCGGTTTCATCAGTGGGCTGCGAAAACTGCGGCTGCTGTTACTGTAGATTATATCGCTTATGGACTCACGCTGGAGCCTTGAGTCAATATTGTGAATATTATCAATAATAAAAAAGGTGGATAAATGTCTCTGACGAATACAGACCTCCAGCACTACGACAGCAATGTATTGCGATTATCACAGGAGAAAAGAACGGAATACCACAAGCAGGTCGATAACCTGGTGAGTGAGCTTCGCAAGCACGTCATCGCGCATTCTGAGCTAAAAATTACGAAAGTCGTTAAGGCGGGCTCTTTCGCAAAATATACCGTGCTGAAGAAAACGACAGAAGATCCAATTGATGTTGATGTTGTTTTCTACATTGGTGGTCAAAGCGTCGACAAATCGACATATGATGGCCTTAATGCATTGATCCATTCCTTATTGATAAAAATTTACCCGACAAAAGCGGTCGAGGATTTCGAAATTCAGAGACGTGCGGCCACAGTCACCTTTGTTAAAAGTGGATTGAGTGTCGACGTGGTTCCGGTCATACAGGATGACTCAAATCCGGACCATGGCTGGCAATTTGACCGCGAAAGTGGGGCGAAAAACTTGACCTGTGCGCCATGCCACATTCAGTTTGTCCGTGACAGGAAGAATGAGGATAAACACTACCGTACATTGGTACGTATGGCCAAACGCTGGAAGAACTTCACCAATCCACCTGGTCTGAAGTCTTTCCATATTGAGCTGATACTGGCCTATCTTCTTGATCGTGACGGTCCCACTCAAAATATTGAACAACGTTTCCGTGAGTTTTTGGGCTACATTGCCCAGACTAAGTTAGATGAACGTATTGATTTCCCGGAAAATCAGGGGAAACCATGGAAAGCATTTTCTGATCCTGTTGTCATCATCGACCCGGCTAATCATGAGAATAACGTCGCTTCACGAATTACCGTAGATGAGAAGAACAAAATCACTGAGATAGCCCTTAGCTCGTGGGAAACCGCATACTATGCTTCTGCCCAAGGGGAAAATGATGTCTGGAAAGAAATATTCGGTAATCGTTTCAAAATTAAGGATTAACAATGAGTTCATCTTACTCAAACACTGAAACCAGAACATACACTGTTGCTGATGTAGAAAAGGTTGTTCGTAGTATTCAGGCGGATTTGATGATGATTGCAAACAGCTCGAAGGCAATGACAGAAGATAAAGCGAAAGACTATGCTCATGATATCGAATTACTGGCGAAAGAAGAGTATTTAAATGTTGTTGATGTCACCCTTTTGTCTGCTGCCGGGTATGAAATTAATGCGGTCAAATATGATTTTTTGTCAGAGGGGGCGTCAGGTACAGCAAGATCCGGGGGAGTACTCTGGCCCGCAACCCCATCAGGGAGTATTCGTATTGTATTGCATTGCACTGACGCATATTTTGAACAAAAAGATAAAGTCTCCAGAATGCCATTAAAAGTATCGTGGGGAGCAACATCAGTAGACACAAATCACAGTACTCTCTCGGCTAGCGGTGGTCGTGGATACAGCAGTAATGGCTATGGCGCTAACAGGAGCGATTTCTCATGAGCAATTCAACGGTTTTTGAAGTTAAAACAGATTTACCTGCTGCTCAGTTCGACGCCCTTGCAGACAAATTGTTGGGCTTTGAATCACGATATTTACGTGTGAGAAAGCAGCTACAGCTGTTGTTGCAGGCCGACGAACTTGAATCATGGAGTCAAAAACACCATAAATGTGTACTGTCGGTTATTGGGCTGCTTAGTGACCAGTACCCCCTGGCGATCTTTCATGGTGACGTTGGCACCGGAAAGACGGCAAATGCAGAGGCTATTGCAAACCGATTAGCGCGGGATGCGAAAATTGAAGATGCTATTCTTTTCAAATTAAGCAACAAAGTCCGTGGTACTGGGAAAGTAGGGGAAATGGGGACATTGATTTCACAGGCATTTGATGAAATATCCCGTTCAATTGGAACCGGAAATGCACGTGCGTTTCTGATCATCGATGAGGGGGATTCCCTGGGAGCTTCTCGCAGCCAGGAGCACAGCCACCATGAGGATAAAGTGGGCGTGAATACGTTGATCCAGTCCATTGATAACCTGCGTAAACACGGCGGCCGCATCTTTGCGATACTGTGCACCAATCGACTTAGTGCGTTAGATGCGGCTGTGTTACGGCGAGCCTCCATTGTTGAAGAGTTTCTTCGCCCATCGGATGAAGAGCGGGCTGAGCTGTTTATCAGAGACCTCTCTGATATGGGGATTTCATCTGCTGATGTTGATCGGCTGGTACGTGCTACCGCACAGCGGGATGGTAAACCTGCATGGACATATTCAGATATACGTACGCGTTTGTATCCCGCAGCTGTTGCACTGGCATTCCCTGATGCTCCTTTAACGCCGGAACATTTCCATCAGGCTGCTCTTGTTCTGCAACCTTCTCCTGTCATGGCAGGGTGATTCACGTACAGCAATCGGAGCTACCTGATGAGTACTAGGAAAGAAATTTTTATTTCGGTGGATATCGAGACTGCGGGTCCTGTCGTCAGTGAACATAGTATGCTGACTCTGGGGGCCTGCCTGGTCTATCAGCCGGAGGAAACCTTCTCTGTTATGCTTCAGCCCGTGACGGATAAGGTTGTTGAAGCCGCTCTGGCCGTGTCAGGGTTAACTCTTGAGAAGGCTAAAGAAGATGGAATTGCTCCCGTAATAGCAATGAAGCAATTCGCTGACTGGATTGCGCAACATGTCCCTGAAGGCGGGATTCCCGTGTTTGTTGGTTTGAATGCGCCTTTTGACTGGTCATTTGTGAATTATTATTTTCTGAAATTTCTGGGAGAAAACCCTTTCGGGTTTACGGCGCTGGACATCAAAGCCTTGTTTATGGGAGCAACAGCCAGTACCTGGCAGGAGACTAAATCGAGTTCGATAGATAAACGTGTCTGCCCAACGCTTCAGGGAAATCACGATGCGCTACAGGATGCGAAATATCAGGCTGAACTATTCAGATTGATTTATCTTCTGAGTAGTAAACCACGTTCAGGGATGTAAACAGAAAGTTAATTGGCAGTATCTTTCAAAAGAAGATATCCGGGAAGGGACATATATTATGTTCTTTCCCGAAATGATATGTTAAAGGAATAGAATGAACGAAGAATTGAAGTCTGCAGGTGATCATGCCTGGCGATATTTTGAACTACATGCCCAACAGCGAATGACAGTGTTTAACTTTTATATCGCCATCACTGGGCTTCTGGCTGCTGGTGTCGGTTTTTCCATGCAGCAGGGGGGAAAGTATGTATATTTATCTTCTGTTATAGGATTATTTATAGTGTTCATCTCTTTTATTTTTTGGAAGTTGGATGAGCGGGTGTCGATGCTGATTAAGAGTGGTGAGGCAGGCCTCGAGAGATTTGAAAGAGAATTATCAATTCAGGAGTGCAGAATAGTCAAAAATGATAGCGATAATAACCTGATGAATAATGGAGTGCAATCTGTCTGGAGTTATGGACGTTGCTTTCGTCTGGCATTCTTGATTGTGGGTGTATCTGGCCTGGTTCTTTGTATTCTTCCTGTCTTGATTTTTTGTTTGTAAAATGAAAAGAACTCGATGAACTTCGAACGGGACATACTGAAAAAAAGAGAATGAACTGATAAAAAAAGCCCGGGCATCAGCTTTCTGACTCTGAAAAACAGGGAGAAAATCCAGATAATTGATGCCCTAGGGAAAAAGTATCTTGTTGTTGAGTTGCTTCGCGTTATGCAACTTGCCCGCAGTTGATATTTTTACCATAAATCCAGCCAGTGCTTGAGTGATAAGTATGCGGAAACACGCGTGATCATGGCGTAAATCTTTGAGGAGAACTATCGCTGCTGCGGCTACCGGCGCCTTCACGCGATGCTTCGCGGTAACAACAGGGTAATTTCAGAGAAGGTCGTTCGCAGACTGATGGCCAAAGAATAGGTTGTTAAGCGTACCAGGCTACGAGGCTACAGCTCTTATTGTGGAGAAATCAGCCCGGTACCTGAAAATTTACTCAGCCGCGATTTTAGTCCCTGCAGACCAAATGAGAGTGCAATGAGTCCAGTGAAGTACCGACAGCATCTGGGGATCACAACATAACAGTCCAGGAAAACATCCGCAGCCCCGAGACGGACATCTCAATTTAGCTACTACACCGCAAGTACACTTAATGCGTTTTATGTTAAATATCAATTATTTACGTACACCACCCCCGGTTCACAGAAAAAAAACCATAAAATCCCATTTCAGGCGCCTTAGTGCCCTCGAGCCAAAAAAATTTTCGTTACTCTGGTCGTGGAGGTCAGCGGCAGGCGCTGATCGAGACAACTCACAGAAATGGAGTGCCCACGATGCACAAAATATTCTATACCCTGCAGGATAATGTTATGGACTCCCTCGGGTTCCAGGCCTCGTTACGACGGCAGATTAATAATGGGGTTCTACAGGCCAATAAACCTGATCGGCAGGATACGATCTGGCTACGCTCCGTCGTGGCCTGGCATTCCTGGCTCAGCTATGAGCAACATTGCATTCGCTACCTCCGCCCCGGCCACGACGGTGATTATGAATTTCTCGAGCGGCATATACCTCAGCTGGATTATCTGATTCAGACGACAGTGACTGAAAATTTCCGATGTGATAGGGCTCCGTTTGGGAAATGGAGTCCTAATAACCCGATCGATCGTGGTGCGGTAAAGTAAAAAAAGCACTTATTCTGTGCAATGCAGATGCAGCGAAAGTTATAAAACATTGAAAATTAAAAATTTCATAAGCTGGCACATCAATTGCTTTCATGTACGAACGTTCGTTCGGTTTCTAGGGGGTTGTAACCCACTCGACCGGGCCAGAAGGATACAGAACGCTACATGTAAGAAGCATCCATAATTCATCTGCGTGAGATATAAAAATGAGCCTGCAAACTAAAGAATTTATCGATCTACCGGCACCTGTCGGGAAGCATAAGCTTACCGGACAAATGGGGGCAATCAGTCTGGCACTTACGGTACTGGCATTTTCTGCCCCACTCACAACGGTTTCTGGCTATATTCCAGTTGCAATGATGTTTGGGGGCGTATCCGCCCCGCTCATGTTCCTTATGACAACAGCTATCATTCTTCTATTTGCTGCAGGTTATATTTCAGTTATTGCAATGGCTAAACGTCCGGGTGATTTTTATTCTTTTATCAGCTTCAGTTTAGGTAAATCTGTAGGGCTTGGAGCAGGACTTATGGCTTCCGTATCTTATTTCCTCATTCTGGCAGGTGTTGCATCATTCTTTGGTGTTTCTGCCGCTGAGTTAATGAAATCGATCGCTGGCATACAACTTCCCTGGTACTTTTATGCGCTCATCTGCTGGGCTGTTGTTGCACTATTTGGCTATCTGCATGTAGAACTATCCGCAAAGGTATTGTCATGGGTGATGCTGGCTGAGGTGATAATCTGCCTGGGATTTTTTGGCAGTGTTATTGGTAGTGGTCATATTGCGATCCCCGTGTTCTCTCCATTCGCCGCATCTGGTTTGACCGCTGATGGTGTAAATGCCCCCTTTGCAATCCTGTTTGCTGTTTCCTTTTTTATTGGCTTTGAAGCGACATCCTTGTTTCGTGATGAAGTTCGTTCTCCGGAAAAGACAATACCCCGTGCTACTTATGGCGCTATTATTTTTATTGGTGTCATTTACACCATTTGTGCCTACGCATTGATTGCCGCCTATGGTCCTGATGTCCAGACGATCGCGCAAAATGCACCGGCTACGATGTTTTCCGATGCTCTCTCAAAGTTTATCAGCCCCAGAATCAGTCTGCTTGTTACGCTTTTGGTTCTGACTTCATCACTTGCAAGTGTATTGTCAGTACATAACGTGTTGTCACGATATTTGTATAATCTGGGAACTGATGGTGCTTTACCTCGAGCTCTGCGCAAAGTACACCCGCATCATTCCTCTCCGTTTGTCGCTTCACTCAGTGTTTCTGGTTTAACTCTGCTGGTGATGTTGCCATTTATCCTCACGGGAGTTCAGCCGGATGTTCTCTACGGCCAGCTATCTGGTGTGGGTACGGCGGGTATTATCATGTTGATGACGGTGGTATGTATTGCTTCACTGTCCTGGTACTTTCGCTATGGGCGTCCCTCTAACCTCAGCGTGTTTAAGCTTTTTGTTGCCCCGCTTATTTCCGGTATCTTCTTCGTTGGATTAACCGTGTTAGTAACTAAAAACTTTGACCTTCTTGTTGGTGGAAAGCCGGGTGAACGCCAGTGGATGCTGTTTTGCCTGTTAGGAGCGATGTTCATTGGCATGGCTCTGGCGCTTTACTATAAGGCCAGACGCCCTGATGTTTTTGCGCGACTGGGACGTTCACAATATTAAATTTTGGGGTGAAGTAACAACAGCCATGTGGGCTGTTGTTACTCATTACAGAAATGTAAGCAGGTCACATGATGTACATCTGTTTCAGAGTTTTAGAATTCCTGTTGCCACTTTCTGTGCATAGCCAATACACTCTTCGAGATCTTCCTCAGTACCATTCCAGGACCACCAACTGTTTGCACCGTCGAGTGATACCCGGATAAGCCGAGACTTTCTTTTTGCATCATCGGCGCCGAGGTCTGTTGCGATTGATTCATACATAAAATCACAAAATGCCATCCACTCGACCATTTCAGTACGGAGTGCATTTGGCAGTACACTCCCAAGGCGATCGGTTGCCATTAGCATATCGAAAAGATCATTTTCAGGATGTTTAATCTGTTGAGTTATATGCACGCGGATCAGTGCCGACCAGTATTCTTCAGGTCTCCTGCACGGGCCCAGCCCTTCCTTCACGGCAGTTGCAAATGTATGGTAGTGCCAGCGAAGCGCTGAAGAGACGATTTGATCTTTTCCATCTGGGAAATGTGAATACATCGTGGGTGGCTTAAGGTTAACGGCGTTAGCTAAGCCTCGCATTGAAACAGAGTCATACCCCTCTTTTGTCGCGAGTTTGAGAAAAGCCTGAAGAATGGAACGTTTGCTTTTAGTAAGGCTTTCCCATTCAAATGAAGTCAGATATGAGTCTAATCGATGCAGCATCATTTTGGTCGTTGTGAGGTTAGACATTTTTATCTTTTTGAATGATGGAAAACCTCACTCTACAATAAAAAGGCCTTCAGCCTGAAACAAAACATTAATTCATTTCGAGCTGAAGGTCACTCAAATCAGGGTTACAAAGTATCAGTACTCTCTTCAGACGATGATGATTTACATCTCTCAAGACGTTTTGCTATAAACCATATCCCTAACCCGCCAAAGGCCATTACCGCACCAATATAACCTGTAGATGTCCAGCCGTAGCCAGCAGCGACTGCCATGCCACCTAACCAGGGACCAATCGCATTGGCAATATTAAAGGCTGCGTGATTGGATGCGGCGGCAAGAGAGGGGGCGTTACTGGCTACTTCAAGCAGCCTTACCTGGAGCGCGGGGGCCAGAGCCATCAGGCAACCAACCAGAAACACGCCTACAGCAGCAGATAGAATGTTATGCATGGCTAATGGATAGACAAGCATGAAAATAGCGCTTAATGCCAGAATTATTCCCACCGAATCAAACCGGAAGCGAGTACACAAGCGGCCACCAATAACGTTTCCTATAACAGTTCCGACGCCAAACAACACGAGCATTAGCGGTATTCCGTGAGGGGTTAGATGAGTGATGTTAACTAGGGAAGGTGCGAACAAGTTCCTGATATGAGATCATCATATTCATCCGGAGCGCATC